>Ga0316193_10001090_pt1 | contig 17919 bp, 15 predicted proteins | sample MerIslsedime2_MG_FD_207735 | JGI IMG/M metagenome (GOLD analysis project Ga0316193, IMG submission 207735) | Coastal sediment microbial communities from Maine, United States - Merrow Island sediment 2 | ecosystem: Environmental > Aquatic > Marine > Coastal > Sediment | place: USA: Maine... | reverse complement strand
GGTAGGTGGGTATGCCTTCGAACATCAGGGTGGTCGCGCCGTTGTTCAGCGGTCCGTACAGGATATAGGTATGTCCGGTAATCCAGCCGACATCTGCGGTACACCAGTAATGTTCCGCTTCATGGTAGTCGAACACATACTTGTGTGTAATCGCAGCGAATAACAGATAGCCGCCGCTGGTATGTAATACACCTTTGGGCTTGCCGGTGGAGCCTGAGGTGTACAGTATAAACAGCGGATCTTCGGCGCCCATTGGTTCCGGTTCACAGTCACTGTCAACTGTGTCGGCGATTTCGTGCAGCCAGACATCACGTTCCGCCTGCCATTGCACATCGCCACCGGTACGCTTGACGACAACGACGGTGTGTACATTGGGGCAGGATTCCAGTGCCTTGTCGGTGTTGCTCTTGAGGGGCACGGCTTTGCCACCGCGTATGCCTTCATCGGCGGTGATCACAACCCGACAGTCTGAATCCAGAATGCGGTCCTTGATGGATTCGGGAGAAAAACCACCGAAAACGACAGAGTGAACGGCACCGATGCGTGCGCAGGCCAGCATGGCGTAGGCGGCTTCGGGGATCATAGGCAGATAGATACAGACCCGATCACCTTTTTTAACGCCGCGTGCTTTCAGAACGTTGGCAAAGGTGCACACTTCCCTGTGCAGTTCGCGGTAGGTGATTTTCTTGTCTTCATTGGGATCGTCGCCTTCCCAGATGATGGCGATCTGGTCGCCGCGGCTTTCCAGGTGCCGGTCCACGCAGTTGTAACAGACGTTGAGTTCGGCGCCCTCAAACCAGCTGATCTTACCCTCGTTGTAATCCCACTCCAGCACCTTGTTCCAGGGTTTGTACCAGCTGACGAACTTTTCTGCCTGTTCCGCCCAGAATCCTTCGGGGTCGTCAACGGAGTTTTTGTACATCTCCTGGTAAAGGTCTGCATCGATATGTGCCTGTGCAGCGAAAGATTCGGGTACTGGATAGATCTTTTCTTCGGACATCTAGGTGCTCCTCTGGCTTTGTGTAGAGCCGGTTTTTATCTGGCCTGTCGGCATTGTACGGAGTTTCGGAAACTAGTATCAATGCCCCTCGATCATTCGGGTATTGGGAATCCGTTCCGATTCCCAGTTCTGCACCGCCCAATCCCAGAAATCGGCCAGTTGACTGTCTTCGAGTCCTTCGGGCACACTCTGACCAAGAAAACGCAGGGCGGCGGCCAGCGATGATACCGCCTGTTGCGGAGAGACAGCGGGCGCGTTGGTTTGCTTGCTCAGTTTTTCACCGCTTTCGTTAACCACCACGGGCAGATGAAGGTAACGCGGTGGCGCGTATCCCAGTGACTGCAGCAGAAAAATCTGTCGGCAGGTGGAATCCAGTAAATCGGCGCCACGAACGATATCGGTGATACCCTGCTCGGCGTCGTCAACGACCACAGCCAACTGATAGGCGAACAGCCCGTCTGCTCGCCGTATGATAAAATCGCCACTTTTTTCGGGCAGCCATTCTTCGATATCGCCCTGTAAGCGATCAGCGAAACGGACATCAAGGTCTGGCACGCGCAGACGCAGGGAACGCGCTTCACAGCCTTGCGGCAGTCCGTTACGGCAGGTGCCCGGGTAGACGTTGCCACTGCCGATGCCTGCGAGATTTTCCTGGATATCCTTACGTGAGCAGCCACAGGGATATACCAGCTGCCCGTGCTCAAGCTGCTCCAGGGCCTGCTGATAGGCGTCGTGACGTTGACTCTGGTACATGACCTCGTTGTCCCAGTAAAGACCAAAGGCTTCCAGGGTGCGAAGAATATCGTCGGCGGCACCGCTGACTTCCCTGGGTGGATCGAGGTCTTCTATGCGCACCAGCCACTCACCACCGCGTGAACGGGCATCGAGAAAACTGCCAAGCGCTGCGATCAGCGAACCAAAATGCAGTGGTCCGGTGGGCGAGGGCGCAAAGCGTCCGCGATAAGTTTTATTGCGCGCGGAGTACAATTTTCTCGAGAATTTCCTTTGCAGGTGTTTTGATAGACTCAACAAAAAACCGGCCTGTGAGGGCTATTTTCCCGTCTATGCGCGTCTATCGGTGTCTATTACTAAACTGAACATTGGATAGCCGACATGCCTTGACGGGACCGTCGGCAGCCGTGACTTGCAAAATCGACTGCCAAGCGGCACGCAAGCGGTTGACACCCCGGCGCGAACCATATTGGCACAAGCTGACACGCGGGCGCTACCCGGCGGTGGTATGGGAACGTTTCCCCGGATCAGGATCTGCGTCAAATAAATGCGTTGATTTCCTGAAAAGGCTGAGATAGCGTAAAGGCGTCTGAGCAAGGTGTATCAACACCCCGACCAAGCTAACCACAGAAACCTTTACTGGAATCCGTCCAATTCCATTAGATTATTCAAGCCACATCAACAAACGAGACCGAAGGGACCGAAGGGACCGAAGGGAACGCCGGGACCGCAGGGACCGCCGGGAGGACCGCCGCGATCGGCTGACTGCCCGCACCCTGGAGTTTACCCTTCAAGGACTGCTGATAGTCGTTGTCGCGGTCGGTATTGGCCTGTTCCTGACGCGGTGTTCGTTATGACCGACCGCCGCTGCGAAGCACTCACCCGGAAAGGTGGCCGATGCAAGTCATAGGCTGTGGTTTACCATCGGCATACAGACGGCTGTGAATACCTGGCTTGCAACTTCCATCACAGCGAAGATTTCCGACAGGCTACTGCTGTTGCGGCGAAACCCCCGGATAACCTGGCCGGCGCTTGACCTGAAGCATGCCTCGCTCCGGTGGAGCTTTTTGTAGGCATCTGTCTGCTATACGCACGGCAAGGTATTACTTATAATGAATGCAAGGTATTTCGGAGGAGTTGTTTTGGCCGTACACTAACCCCATTGAGTGCGGCCATTTTTTTGCCTTTTTCTGGCGGTCTGCCAGTCGTTAAAGAATCCCGCGAACTGACCGATATAAAGAGACAGCACAGCATACGGTGGCTCCGGGCTGTGTGTTGCTGGGGACTTAACTCCTCCAACCAGCAACCGGCCAGCGTCCCATCCTCCGAAGAGGCGCTGGCTTTTTAATGCAGCTTTGTGAGTCTTCACCCCTGGTTTTGTAACCCGTCCAGATACCGTTACCCTGTTCGGTAATTCGATAACGAGTGTTTCGCCTGGGCGGCGGGTGAGTATGAGCATGTGCAATTATCCGTACCCGATACGCTTTCAGGATCTGTTCCCAAAGGACGTAACCGTCAGCCCATTTGTTTCTCACGGATCTCATCGAGCGTTTTACAGTCGATGCATTGGGTAGCCGTAGGTCTTGCCTCGAGCCGCCGGATGCCGATCTCGACACCGCATGCATCGCAGTAGCCATATTCATCATTATCCAGATGCATCAGCGCTTCATCGATTTTTTTGATCAGTTTCCGCTCACGATCGCGCGTGCGCAGTTCCATGCTGAAGTCGGACTCCTGGGTGGCACGGTCGTTGGGGTCAGGGAAATTGGCTGCTTCGTCCTGCATGTGGTGAACGGTGCGATCAACCTCTTCCATCAGTTCACGCTTCCAGGCTAACAGAATCTGGTGGAAATGCTCAGTCTGCTCTTCATTCATGTATTCCTCGCCTCGTTTCTCGACATAAGGCGCGATGCCAGGGACCGGGCCGGCGTGAGATGAGAGTGAAGGCGGAGCAGGCTGACGCTCTGTTTTCGTCTTTTTCGGCTTGGCTTTGCCGGCAGATATTTTGCTGGCGGCCTTTGCCGTTACATTTTTGTTCTTTTTATCCACTTTCCTGACGGGCACCTTTTTCTTTGGTGTCGTCTTTCCGGCAACTGTTTTTTTCTTTGCTGCCGCATTCTTTGCGACAGCTTTCGTTTTCGCCTTGGCTTTAGTCTTCGCGGCCTTTTTCTTGGCAGCCATTCAACTTCTCCCAACCAACAATTAAAATTAAGCCGTGCTTCATATCAAAATTCTGAATATAAGGCAAGTAATTTTAACCGCCCGTAATCAAGTGCGCTAGTTTCCGGTTGTCGATGGGCTGAGTCAAGAGCAAAAACTGCCAAACTTTTTCGAATGAATTTCCCTTGTTGCAGGTTTTGTCTCTGCGGTACGCTAGTCCACGAAAGATTGGAACCGGGTAGTGGGTGAATGAGCAGGCTGACAACACTGTTGTTTGATGTGGATGGCACATTGGCGGAAACCGAAGAGATTCACCGCCAGTCCTTCAACAGGTCTTTTAAGCAGGCCGGCCTGGACTGGCACTGGTCGCAGGACCTATACGCCGAGTTATTAGCTGTTACCGGCGGTAAAGAGCGGATTCGGCGCTATCTGGCAAGCTATCTGCCGGATTTTGAAGCGCCCATTAACTTGGACGAATACATTGCAGGCCTGCATGCGGCAAAGACCGATATCTATACCGGGACGGTAGCGTCCGGTGATATTCCCCTGCGGCCCGGTGTCAGGCGGTTGATCGATGAAGCGCGCAAGGCCGGTTTGCGGCTGGCTATCGCAACCACCACCACACCGGTCAATGTCACGGCGCTTTTACACTACAATCTGGCGCCGGAGTCGGAAGACTGGTTCGAGCTGATCGCGGCCGGTGGTGTGGTTGCAGCCAAAAAACCTGCTCCTGATATCTATTATTATGCAATGGAGAAATTAGCTGTGCGTGCCGGGGAGTGCCTGGCTATTGAGGATTCTGCCAACGGCTTGCGTTCGGCGCAGGATGCCGGGCTGGAAACGCTGGTAACCGTCAGCCAGTATACCCGCGATCACGATTTCGAAGGCGCCGCGCTGGTCCTTGACCAATTGGGAGAACCCGATAGCCCGTTTACCGTGATTTCGGGCGATGTGGGAAGTCATACCTATGTCAATGTAGATCTATTGCAGGATTTACATGCACGAACGGTCTGTTTCAAGGCATGATTGCGCAACGTCTGAATTCCATTGCGCCATTTCACGCCATGGCATTGCTGGCGCGTGCCCGGGAGCTGGAAGCACAGGGTCGCTCTATCGTACACATGGAAATCGGAGAACCCGATTTCGCCACGCCTCAGCCGGTTGTCGACGCGGGAATTCGTGCGCTCCAGCAGGGTAAGACCCACTACACGCCGGCAGTCGGCCTGCGCGAATTGCGTGAAGCTATCGCCGGTCACTACCTGAGCCAGTTTGAGGTGCAGATAGATCCGCGGCGGATTCTGGTCACGCCAGGTGCCTCCGGCGCGCTGCAACTCATTCTGGCGATGTTGGTGGATCCGGGCAGCCAGGTGTTGATGGCGGACCCGGGTTATCCCTGCAACCGTAATTTCGTATTCCTGTTCGAAGGTGAGCCGGTTATGGTTCCCGTAGAAGCGCAACAGCACTACCAACTCAGTGCGGAACTGCTGGAACAATACTGGAGTGAGAAAACATCCTGCGTGATGGTTGCAAGTCCGTCAAACCCCACTGGAACTGTTATTCCCCAGGACAGACTGGAAACGCTGCTGCACAAGGTGCGTGACAGAGGCGGACATCTGATTGTCGATGAGATCTATCAGAGCCTGTGGTACCAGGAAGCACCTCAAACGGCGCTCGCGCTGGGTGAAGATGTATTTGTTATAAATAGTTTCTCCAAGTATTTCGGTATGACGGGTTGGCGACTGGGCTGGCTGGTAGCGCCCCAGGACGCTGTCGGCCACCTGGATATACTGGCACAAAACCTTTTTCTTTCAGCGCCGACACCTGCGCAGCACGCTGCGTTGACGGCGTTCCAGCCGGAGACGCAGGCGATTCTGGAGTATCGCCGGCAGGAATTTCAGCGGCGCCGCGATTTTCTGTTGCCCGCCTTGAGGGGGCTCGGATTCGATATTTCGGTGGAGCCACAGGGGGCTTTCTACCTGTATGCCAATTGCGGGCGCTTTACGCAAGACAGTTTTACTTTTGCGACTGATCTGCTGGAGAAAGCCGGTGTGGCGATAACGCCCGGCATTGATTTTGGCAGGCACAAGGCAGCTCGGCACGTTCGATTTGCCTACACGACCTCAATGCAACAGCTGCAGCTGGGCGTTGAACGCATCGCAGAATTTGTTGGGCGACAATAGATGCGAGATGAAAAATGAAAGACCTGTTTGCCGGTCCAGGGTATCTGTTTCAAGGCTTTTCGTTGCTGCGCAAACCCGGTCTGCGGCGTTTTGTACTGATGCCGCTGCTGGTGAATATTCTGTTGTTTGGTGGCCTGATCTGGTGGGCCTATGGCTGGGTTGAAGGGGTTTCCGAGTACCTGATTGCTAAATTGCCGGCCTGGTTGCACTGGTTACGCTATGTTGTAGTACCGGTATTTGTGCTGACCAGCCTGATGGTGATTTTCTACGCCTTCTCTATTCTGGCGAATCTGATTGCGGCTCCCTTTAACGGCCTGTTGGCGGAAGCCGTTGAGTGCCATCTGACCGGGAAAACACTGCAAGGCGACTGGCGACAGCTGTTACGCGATATCCTGCCCAGTATTTATTCTGAACTTCGCAAGCTGCTCTATTTTCTGTTGCGGGCGCTTCCGCTGTTGCTGTTGCTGATTATTCCGGTGGTTAATATTGCAGGGTCTGTGTTATGGGTGTTGTTCAGTGCCTGGATGATGACGGTGCAATACATGGATTATCCGATGGCTAACCACCAGCTGTTTTTCAGGGATCAGCGCGCACGGCTGAGAAAACGTCCTCTACTGGCATGGGGTTTCGGTGGTCTGGTTATGTTGTGCACCATGATTCCAGTGGTTAATTTCTTTGTCATGCCGGCCGCAGTGGCGGGTGCGACGCTGATCTGGGTCAAAGAAAGCCAGTTAGAGGCCAAGCGCTAACAACGCCGCACCAAAGGCCGCTTCCTGGTGTGCCGCTCTTGCCACAGGTACAGCCAGGCGTTGTTCACGGATCCGCATCCAGGCCGCATTTTTAGCGCCACCACCGACTGTCAGCACTTTTTTCGGATAAGGTGCGCCCAGTTCGGCCAGTAAGCGATAGCCCCGTTGCTCAATAGTCGCGAGTCCCTCCAGAATGCCCTGAAAGAATACCGCATCTGACCAGGGGCGGGGCTCCAGTCTGGGTTGCAGCTTCGGGTCCGCTAGCGGAAAGCGTTCGCCGGCTGCAGGCAGCGGGTAATAGTCCAGACCGGTGGTCTGTTGCGGTTTTATCAGGCGCGTATAGCGGCGAATGTCACACGGATTGAAAAATTTAGTCAGGGTGGCTCCCCCTGCGTTGGACGCGCCGCCGACCAGCCAGCGATCACCCAAACGATGACTGTATACACCATAGTGTGCGGCGAACACGGGTTGATCAGACAACACCTTGATGACCAGCGTGCTGCCCAGTGCGGTGACCGCTGTGCCGGTCACATCGGCGCCGGCTGCAATAAAGCCCGCTGTGCTGTCGGTTGTGCCGGCGACGACTTCCACGTCGTCCGGCAGGTCCCAGCGTTTTGCCAGCATGCGGCTCAGTGTTCCGATCGGCGAGCCGGCAGGACAGACAACCGGCAGGTGTTCAGGTTTTATATCCAGTCTGCTCAGCCAGTCCGGCCAGCGGCGCTGGAGCGGGTCGTAACCCAGCTTCAATGCGTTGTTTTCATCGCTGATTCCAAAGTGCCCGGTCAGCATGCCCGACAGCCAGTCGGTCTGGTGTACGGCCAGATAAGCGGGGTCTGAAATCGTTTGACGAAGGTAGAGCAGTTTGGCCAGGCTGGAGCTGGCGCCCTGGGCGGCGCAGTCTGCGGGGGCGGTCTCGAGGATGTGTCCGGCCTCTGATATCGAGCGGGCATCGTTGTACATCAATCCCGGTGTCAACGGCGTGCCGTGTTTGTCGCACAGCAGCAGTGTTGCCGAGGTGCCGTCAACGGCGATGCGGCTGACCTGGGCCGGGTTCAAGCGTTTGCACAGCACGTCCAGTGTGTCGGTAAGGGTCCGCCACCATACGCGGGCATCCTGTTCGACGCGGGCGCCGTTTCGAGCCGGGGCGGGGAGGTCGGTTCTGGCCTCGGCGAGGGCTGCAGCATGCTCATCAATGGCGCAAGCCCGGCAGGCGGAAGTGCCGACATCGATGCCGATAAAAAGGCTCATAGTCTGACCGTACTCAGATGACCGCGGTTCTGGAAGCCGATCACAGATGCGTCAGGGGAGTTCTACTTTTCCGGGCGCCTGCCACGTCGGATCCCGATGCTCGGCAACAACCGTCGTATAAATACCACCCCGCACATTGAAATCGGCCGTCAGACGCATGAAGTGGGGTTGGCAGGCCTCCACCAGTTTGTCGAGCATGCGGTTGGTGACGTCTTCGTGGAAGGCGCCCTGGTCTCGGAAAGACCAGATGTACAGCTTCAGCGATTTCAGTTCGACACAGCGCTGATCCGGCACGTATTCCAGGTTCAGTACCGCAAAATCAGGCTGTCCTGTTTTCGGGCACAGGCAGGTGAATTCCGGTATGCGAATGCGCACGCTGTAGTCACGTTCCGGGTGTGGATTATCGAAAGTCTCGAGGTCTTTGCCGGGTTGTGTTGACATGCGCGCACCATACCTGAGCGGATACAAACAACACAAGTTACAGGGAAACAGTTTTCATCTGTCAGCGATGTTATGTAAAGCTTGTCAGCTGACAGGCAGATCTGTATCTTTCGCGAATGCGGCTAAGCAAGCTCAAACTTTCCGGTTTCAAATCCTTCGTCGATCCCACTACCGTTCTTTTTCCGTCCAGCCTTGCCGGTGTGGTCGGGCCGAATGGCTGTGGCAAATCCAACGTGATCGATGCCGTACGCTGGGTGATGGGGGAAAGTTCTGCCAAGCATCTGCGCGGTGACTCGATGGCGGATGTTATTTTTAATGGATCGACCGCGCGCAAGCCGGTTGCACAAGCCTCGGTCGAACTGGTTTTCGACAACAGTGACGGCGGCTTGGGCGGGCAGTATGCCAACTACAGTGAAATCGCCCTGCGGCGTCAGGTTTCACGCGATGGTCAGTCAGCCTATTTTCTGAATAATGCCCGCTGCCGGCGTCGCGACATTACCGACATCTTCCTGGGCACAGGCCTGGGTCCGCGCAGTTATTCCATTATCGAACAGGGCATGATTTCGCGTCTGATCGAAGCCAGGCCGGAAGATTTGCGCGTGTTCTTTGAAGAGGCTGCCGGCATTTCCAAGTATAAGGAACGCCGCAGGGAAACTGAAAACCGGATCCGGCATACCCATGAAAATCTTTCTCGTGTTAATGACTTACGGGAAGAAATTGATAAACAGCTTGAAAAGCTGAAGCGTCAGGCACGCAGCGCTGAACGATTCAAAGCGTTGCGCGACCAGGAACGCAGGGTGAAAGCTGAATTGCTCGCTTTGCGTTACCAGGCCCTGCACGAAGAAAGTGGCGACCGCCGCAAGCTGATCCAGGAAAATGAAACGCGATTACAGGCTGTCACCGCTGAACTGCGTTCCGTAGAGGCTGCGCTGGAAAAAGGTCGCGAAGCGCACATCGAAGCGTCGGACCGTTTTAATGCCGTACAGGGCCGTTATTATGAAATCGGCGCCGAGGTGGCTCGCGTCGAACAGGCTATCCAGCACAGCAAGGACACGCGTCGGGATCAGCAGCAAGAGCTGGAGAAAACCGGGCAGGCTTGGAACGAAGTGCAGGCTCACATCAAGGTCGATGAGCAGCGACTTGAGCTGCTTGCCAGAGAACTCGCCGACAACGAACCGGCACGCGAACAGGCCAGCTCGCGTGCGCAAGACTCGCGAGAAAAACGCGAGCACGCCGAACAACTCATGCAGGTCTGGCAGTCTGACTGGGATGCCTTTAATGCGCGCGCCAACGAAGCTTCACAGACCGCGCAGGTAGAGCGCACCCGCATCGATCAGCTGGAACGTCATCTGATACAACTTGGGCAGCGTCAGCAACGGATTGAACAGGAGCAGCAGCAACTCGACAGCAATGCGCTGGAAGCCGAAATCAGTGACTTCGAAAAGCAGGCGGGAGAACGTCAGCAGCATGCCCAGCAGCTGCAGGAACAGTTGCAGCAGTTGCGCAGCCGCATCGATGAACTGCGTGATTCAACCCGCAACCAGCAGCGTGAATTGCATGCTGCGCAAAACCAACAACAGGCGCTGGGGGGGCGGCGGGCATCTCTGCTGGCCTTGCAACAGGCTGCGCTGGGAGAGGGCGAGGGTGTTGTCAACCAATGGCTGGGAACTCAGGGCCTGAGCGAGGCGCCACGCCTGGCCAAGCAGCTGGACGTCGACAGTGGCTGGGAGCGTGCTGTTGAAACGGTTCTGGGCTTTTATCTGGAAGGCGTCTGCGTTGAAGCAGGCGACGATCTGGTGGATGCGCTGGCAGAACTCAAGCAGGGCGCGTTGTCGCTTATCGATACCCACCCCGCCGTGAGCGCGCCGCCAACCGCTAGCGGTACGCCAATGACCGCAAGGGTGCGCGCGCCCTGGTCACTGGACGGCTTGCTGGCAGGTGTTTATGCGGCTGAATCACTGAGCGAGGCCTTACAGTTGCGGGCGACGCTGAAGGCGCACGAATCGGTGGTAACACAGGATGGCATCTGGATTGGCAGCAGCTGGTTGCGTGTCGCCCGCGATGAAGATGCCAGGGCTGGCGTGCTGGAACGTGAAAAAGAAATCAATAGGATAGAAGATAACCTTAAAGTAATAACTAATACAGTTGCCGGGCTGGAACAGGGCCTCGAAGCTGCCCGAGGCGAACTGCAGGAGGTGGAAGCCCGCCGCGAGGAACTGCAGGTCGAGGCCAATCAGGCGCATCGTCAGTTCAGTGATGCACGTGCCCAGTTCGATGCCCGTCGTGTGCGGCTGGAGCAGATTCACAAGCGCAGCGCAGCGCTGCACAAGGAAGCCAGCGAAAACAGTGAACAACAGGACGAGGAGACCAAAACGGCCGACGAGGCGCGCAGTCGCTTGCACAAGGCGCTGGTCACGCTGGACAGCATGGCTGATGAGCGCGAGCAACGTGCGGCCGAGCGGGATCGTCTGCGCAGTGGACTGAATGACACGCGTCTTGAGGCGCAGCGTGACCGGGACCAGGCGCATGAGCTGGAACTGAGATGTCAATCCCAGCATACCGAACAGGAAACCACCAGCCATAATCTGGAGCGTATGCGCGGACAGCAGGTTCATCTGCGGCAACGCCGCGATGAATTGCAGCGGGCGCTGACGGACAGTGATACGCCGCTGCAGTCGATGCAGGAAGAGCTGGCAGCCCAGCTACAGAAACGCCTCGAGATCGAAACAGAGTTGAGGGAAGAACGCCGCGGGGTCGAAGCCATCGAGCACAAACTGCGCGAAGACGAACAGCAGCGCCACCGCAAAGATGACGACACCCAGAAATTACGCGATCAGCTGGGTCAGGAGAAGCTTGCCTGGCAGGAAATCAAGGTGCGCGGTGAAACCCTGCTCGAGCAGATTGTTGCCAGTGGTTTTGAACTCTCGCGACTGGTCGAAGAGCTGGATGAAGAAGCCGGGGTAGAGGGCTGGGAGGCTGAAGCCGAACGCTTGAGCAACCGTATTCAGCGTCTGGGACCCATCAACCTGGCGGCTATCGAAGAATACGAAGAACAGTCCGAGCGCAAGAATTACCTGGACGCACAACACGAAGACATCAGCTCGGCTCTGGAGACCTTGGAAAACGCCATCAGGAAAATCGATCGGGAGACCCGTACCCGTTTCAAAGAGACCTTCGACAAAGTCAACAGCGGTGTACAGGCGATGTTCCCGCGCCTGTTTGGTGGTGGTCATGCCTACCTGGAGATGACCGGTGACGATCTGCTGGATACCGGTGTTACCATCATGGCGCGTCCACCAGGAAAACGTAACAGTACCATCCACCTGTTGTCCGGCGGTGAGAAGGCGCTCACCGCAGTGGCGCTGGTATTCTCGATCTTCGAACTGAATCCGTCCCCGTTCTGCATGCTCGATGAGGTCGATGCACCGCTGGATGACGCCAACGTCGGACGTTTCTGCGACATGGTGAGAGAGATGTCCGAACGGGTGCAGTTTGTTTTCATTACTCATAATAAGATCACTATGGATCTCGCCAACCACTTGACCGGCGTTACCATGCACGAGCCTGGCGTATCACGGCTGGTCGCCGTCGACGTCGATGAGGCCGTCCAACTTGCTGCAGTGTAAGTCACGAAATGAGCAAACATAGCTTTACAAGACACATTGTGGACTCAAAGCGAAGCTGACGCGTCATGGACGACCTACGCCTGATCTTGCTGCTGATTGGTGCTGCTATCATCCTTGTGGTGTATGTCTGGTCCCGTGTTCAGGTGCGGCCCCGCAAAGGCAGCGCAACCCGAACGCCCTCCATCGACAGCCACAGCCCGGACGACTTCGATGCCGCAGATATCGAGCAGGAACTGGGGCGCATGGGTCAGCTGGTGATGGAACGCGATGACGAGCCGGTGGCGCTGGACCCGGAGCGCCTGCTGATTGTGTCCGTGATTGCGGCGCAAGGTGGCCATTTTACAGGACCGGCCCTGCTCAACGGGTTTAAACATAACAGGCTGAGCTTCGGTGAGCATGCAATCTATTCTCGAATGACTGCCCGGTCTGGCAAGCAACGGCTGGTATTTAGTGTTGCCAATATGGTTAAACCCGGCACCTTTCCGGTGTCGGACATGGAGACTTTCACGACACCGGGGTTGACGCTGTTTTTACAGTTACCCGGACCGCTGGACGGCGTGGAAGCCTTCGATGATTTTGTCAATACAGCGGAACGTCTTGCTGTCGAACTCGGCGGTGAGCTGAGAGACGAACAACATTGCATACTCACGCACCAGGCACTCATGCAGGTGCGTGAAAGCATTGTTGAAGATCGTCTTCACCGCAAGGCGGCATCATAAAAAACGGCCAACAATGGCTGTAAAAATGAATCCGGCGCAGCGTGTAGAACAGCTCCGCGAGCAGATCCGTTTTCACAACTACCGCTATTATGTGCTCGACGACCCGCAAGTTCCGGACGCCGAATACGATCGCCTGTTGCGCGATTTGCAGTCGCTTGAGGAAGCCCATCCCGAACTGATCAGTGCAGATTCACCGACCCAGCGCATCGGTGCCGAGCCCCTGAATGCGTTTGGCGATGTACGTCACGAAGTCCCGATGCTGTCACTCGATAATGCTTTCGATGATGCCGAGCTCAGTGAGTTTGATCGCAGGGTGCGCGAGCGGCTGGAGCTTGACGAGGTTGAATACACGGCGGAACCCAAGCTGGATGGTCTGGCGGTCAGCCTGTTATATGAACACGGCATACTGCTGCGCGGAGCGACCCGGGGCGACGGATCGACGGGTGAAGATATCACGCAGAACGTGCGCACGATTCACTCTGTGCCGCTGCGGCTGATAGGTGACGGCTATCCTGCAAGACTGGAGGTCCGTGGTGAAGTGATTATTTCACACGCCGGGTTCCACGCGCTCAATGAACGCGCACAGCAGCAAGGGCAAAAGCTGTTTGCCAACCCTCGCAACGCCGCAGCCGGCAGTCTGCGGCAACTTGATCCCAAGGTGACAGCGCGGCGACCCCTGGAGATGTATTGTTACGGTGTCGGCCTGGCAGCCGGAGGAAAGCTGCCGCAACGTCACAGTGAAATTCTGCAGCGACTGCGCGGCTGGGGTTTGCGTGTTTACAGCGGTATCGAATGTGTTTCCGCCCTGCAAGCTTGTATAGACTATTACCGCAAGCTGGAACAGCAACGCGAAAGCCTGCCTTTTGATATCGACGGTGTTGTCTTCAAGGTGGACCGGCTGGATTTACAGCGGCGGCTGGGTTTTGTCGCGCGCGCGCCGCGCTGGGCGATTGCGCGCAAGTTTCCGGCGCAGGAGGAGCTGACCAGGGTAATCGGCATTGACGTGCAGGTCGGCCGCACCGGTGCCATCACACCAGTGGCGCGCCTGGAACCGGTTTTCGTCGGTGGCGTGACGGTGACCAATGCCACATTGCACAACGAAGATGAAGTGCGTCGCAAGGATGTGCATATCGGTGATACAGTGATTGTCCGCCGGGCGGGGGATGTGATACCGGAAGTCGTCTCTGTCATCGCAGACCGTCGGCCGGAAAATGCAGGGGCCTTTGTCATGCCGACACGCTGCCCGGTATGCGACGCTGACATCGAGAAGCTGGAAGGCGAAGTCGTCGCGCGTTGTACCGGTGGTTTGTATTGCGAGGCTCAGCGCAAGGAGGCGATAAGGCACTTTGCTTCGCGCCGGGCGATGGACATAGAAGGCCTGGGTGAGAAACTGGTAGAACAGCTTGTCGAACATAAGCTGATCGATGATGTCGCCGGACTGTATGATCTCGACGTGGAGTCTCTGGCGGGTCTGGAACGCATGGGTGAGAAATCCGCACGGAATCTGATGGCCGCACTGGAAAAAAGCAAACAGACGACGCTCGACCGCTTCCTGTATTCACTGGGTATCCGGGAGGTCGGCGATGCGACGGCGCGATCGCTGGCCCGGGATTTCGGAGATCTGGGTTCGTTGATAGATGCGACAGAAGAACGCCTGGAATCCATCCCGGATATCGGACCGGTCGTCGCCAAACATATTGTCCATTTCTTCCAGCAGCCGCATAACATCGAGGTCATCGAAAAACTCCGTAACGCCAGGGTCAGCTGGCCTGTCACTGAAAAGGCTGCACACCAGCCGCTGCAAGGTCATACCTACGTGCTTACCGGAAGCCTGTCCGTCATGACACGTGATGAGGCCAGGCACAGGCTTCAGCAGCTGGGGGCAAAAGTATCAGGCAGTGTTTCAAGTAAAACGACAGCGGTGATTGCCGGTGAAAAACCCGGCTCAAAGCTGCGTAAGGCGGAAAGCCTGGGTGTAGCCGTATTGTCGGAACAGGATCTGGTTCAACTTCTGGAACAATAGTGCGACCTTAAGCCGCGGAAACAAATGGCTGCGTTTTACGGTCTGCGCCGGGTCAGACATGAAGTGTATCGTGAAGATAAAAACTGGCGCCGGGTCGCCCCGGGTTCCACCTGAGCCAGGGATGATTTGAGTATGTCGGGTGAAATACAGTACTGGCCGTTATTGATTGGCTGGACCATTGTCGTGCTGTTGCTGCTCTACGGCTGGAAGCGGCCGGCTGCGATAGCGGCAGCCGGTATGGCAATCGTGACCTATGCCGTGCTGTCGGTCGGGCTGGGCTGGTGATGAATAGTCGTATCAGGAAAGCCGAACGGCACTTGAAAAGTGTTGATCCGACACTGGCTGACGTGATGCAGCATCATGGGCCCTGTACGCTGATGCTGGATCCGAGGCCGCATTTTCATACCCTGGTCTGGGCAATCATTAACCAGCAGTTATCGGTCAAGGCTGCACAGACCATTGAGGCACGCTTGCAGGCACGTCTCGATACCGGGCTGTTTCAGCCCGAGCATTTTCATCGTGTCCATACGCACACACTACGAAGTTGCGGCCTGAGCGGTGCCAAGATTCGTTATATCCGTGAAATTGTGCGAAGACTGCGTGCCGGTGAGCTGGATCTGGAGCAACTGGAGACCCTGGACGATGAACGGGCATCGGCATTATTGATGGATTTGCCGGGGGTAGGGCGATGGACCGCGGATATGCTGTTGATGTTCTCCCTGGGACGCATGGACGTCCTGCCTATCGGCGATCTGGCTCTACGTAAATCCATACGGTTGCACTACCGCTTGTCGGTTGACGCAGGTCACGAGGTTTACCTGGAGCTCGCCGAGGCCTGGCGTCCTTATCGTACTATTGCCAGCTGGTATTACTGGGCGGCTGTGGACTAGGAGCCTGCTGCCTGGCCTGAATCGCGGCCTGCTGACCGCGATTGATCATGTTACCTCGGCGTTTCCCAGGCCATCGGATAGAGCAAATCCAGAACCTGGTTGAATGCGACGGCACTCTTGCCGATGGCATCAACGATATCTTCTTTAGCGATAGCGGTGAGCGACAGTGCTTCAGTTTGAGAACAGCTGATGGCGGCACTGCTGATGTCCACGGCATGCAGGTCGGAGTCCAGTAATGCACCATAGGGATCGTAGAACTGGGATCCCAGCGGATCCTTGCATTGCTGTGCACTGTGCGTGACCTGGTCGGCAATATGGATCAGCGCGGCTTCCAGGTGGGCGTCGTGTGCCTCCCTCGGATTATGGTGGTAGAGGATAGACGCGCACAGGTTAGCTGGCATATTCCAGTGCAGCAGTAATACCTGGCCCACTTCAGCGTGATCGAAGCCGACCAGTTGCTGCTCGAGTTCACAAATGTCTTTATCCGACTGCCGGCGCAGGGATTCCGCCTCTGCGGTTTCGTCCGGTAACTTCATCAGCATCAGCAGGCGACCCACATCGTGCAGCAATCCTGCCGTGAACAGTCGTTCGCTATGCAGGACGTTGCAATGCTGGGCCAGGTTGCGCGCCACCAAGCCGCAGTACACACTGTGCTGCCAGAAGGTAGCCATATCGATCAGATTGCCGGGGATTCGTGCAAAGACTTCAGCTGCGGATGCGGCCATAGTCAGGTTACGTAATTCACGCGTGCCGATCATGTTAACCGCCCGGGTGACCGTATCTACTTTTCTTGGCAGGCTGAAATAGGCACTGTTGACCAGCTTAAGCAGACGGCTTGTCAGCGCGGTATCCTTGCCGATTACCTCACCGATGTCTTCAGCGGAGGTGTGTGGCGAGTCGGCGAGCGCCTGAACCTGAATACAGACTTCAGGGAGTGAAACCAGACGTACGTTGCGTGCAACCAGATCCTGCGGAGTCACGGGATGTCCTCAATAACAGTAAATCCATGGTGTGCTCAGTGTGACGGCTTCATAGAGGCTTCCTTTAATGCCTTCGTACCGGCTCCGGCCTGTGCCAATAAAAAGATCTTAACTCTATGAATGTTACGGTAAAATCAGGTTCCCCCCAGGGTGCTTGAGCGGTTTGTGGTGACGGCTCGATGCCATGTCGCCGATGATTCAGGGGTCGCCGGAACGGATACCTCAAGCATGGTAGAATTCCGGTCGTTCTGGTCAAGTGAAAGAGAGGTGTCAGGTGGAAGCCACCGGTTGCTCAGCTGCGGAACCCTTTGCACTCAGAGTGCTGGGGGACATGATGGAGCCGGAATTCGAGCACGGTTGTATTATCGTGATCGACCCGGAAGGCCTTGTGAAGGATGGCTGTTTCGTGGTCGCCAATCACAATAACGAATTTTATTTCCGCCAGCTGGTGATGGATGGGGAGCGCCTTCTGCTCAAATGTCTGAACCACGCTTACGATGAAGTGGTGGAGATCTCAGGTCTGGATGAGGTTCATGGTGTGGTTTCCCAGAAAGCGGGTAAACGGCGCAAGGACCACAAACACTACCTTTGACAAATGACTCGGATTAAGGTCTATCGTGTCTCACGACGCGCTCGAAATTCATTAATTGCCAGAATTGCCGGGATCATCAGTAAAAACAAGCCTCGGTCATGATATCTCAGGTAAGAGCCGGACAGGGCAGCAAAGATCAGGTCATTGATAAGTAAAACCACAACAGAAAATAATGCTGCCTTCGCTGCCGTTCGTGAATCGAAAAAGAATAACAGTGCCAGACTAACGATACCGGCAATATAAGTGAGCAGTTTCAAACCGGCAGAGCATTCGGACCAGCAATCCGATTGAATCGACCTTCGGGACGATTCTCCATCGGACCAAACGATTAAAAGGATGTCTGTCTCGTGATGGTGTGCTGCATATGATGTTCAAGCTCGGACAGTGTGCCGAGAAGAACTGGAGATGATCTGGAGATGATTACGCGGTTTGAATACCTGGCGAAGGTGGTGATTGGAATCTAATTTAAAGATGGAATCGAGGTGACAGAAGTCGATCGGGCCGCCGCTTGATTCAACCGGCTAAACACCATTTTTGACAGTAATTCGCGGGCTTTGCCGGTCTGGTCACTGGGGGATT
>Ga0316193_10001088_pt1 | contig 17928 bp, 20 predicted proteins | sample MerIslsedime2_MG_FD_207735 | JGI IMG/M metagenome (GOLD analysis project Ga0316193, IMG submission 207735) | Coastal sediment microbial communities from Maine, United States - Merrow Island sediment 2 | ecosystem: Environmental > Aquatic > Marine > Coastal > Sediment | place: USA: Maine... | reverse complement strand
GAAACCAGCCGCGCCAATGTTCATTGCCTGGAGCCGGCAAGTCATTCGGATTAAACTGGTATACGCCGACGCCCTTGACGGAATACTTCCCCTTGGCCAGACGGTGTCGGAACTCCACGCCCAACAAAGGTCCCTGTTTGCTGGTGAACTTCGGTAGAAACATCAGATCGGCATTCGGGGCTATATTCCAGAAATATGCTTGTTCGTAGCCGTAGCCAAACACTGAGGAATGACTGAACTTCGGTATCAGCAGACCGGACTTGCGTTTCACCGTAGGGTCCGGATGCGACAGGTACGGCCAATAGAATACCGGTACGCCCAGAACTTCCAGTCGCGCGTTCTTGTGCTCGATAATGCCTTCGCGTTCGTCATGTACCGACTCGCTGGCCACCAGTTGCCAGGCCGGAGTGCCGTCGTCTGTCACGCAATTTCTGCAACGCGTGTAGGTCGTACGCTCGTAGATAGTCAGATAGCCGTCGCGCCGCTTGGCGTAGTTGGCCGTCACAATGGCCTCGTTGGTCAGAAGCATACGGAGATGTTCAGCAAAACCATCACGGAAGCGGTTCTGCAACTGAAGCACGTCAGCTTCAAGAATGTTGCCACCCGGCTCGCGCATTCTGATCTCGCCTTCGGCCCGCATGGTATCTGTGCGCCGATTGTAGGTAACCTTGCGACCAATGAGAATGTAGTCGCCGTAGGTGAGAACCACATCACCTGTCGCGATTGCATCACCTGTGCGTTCGTCGAATACAATCTGATCCGCATCCACATCGACGCGCGTACCCTTCGCCGGGTTTTTGCGGGATGTCCGCGGCAGTTTTGAAAAATCCGATTTGTTGCTTGAGGCCGATTGCGCCTGCGCAGTGCTTGCCTGGCTGAACATCGCCAGCGCACAAGATAACACCAAGGCTGACGCCAGCAGCACGAGCACATGTGGACGCACACCCGCGTGCGCACGCGCGCAGGAACCCTGTTCCGCAGAACCATATCTGGGCCGTTGTGCTATCCTGTTATTCCCCCGTGTTCCGCTTGCTGATCACTGCGCCATCCCCGGCCGTTTCGATCGTTCAGACTGTTCTGATCTACCTAAAGACCGGATGCAATTCCAGAGCCAAACCCGTGCAAGCAAATGCCCACACATTGAAAATCAGTAGTCCATTCAACTTCTACCCTGTTTTAGCCTGCAAAGAGAAGGGCTTGACAGCAGATTATTAATAAAATGCGCACTGCGAATCGACGGCACCAGGCTGTCTGGAAAACACATGGTGAACGCTCTGTTCTGAAACACACAAAAACCCCGTATGGCAGACCATTGCCAGCGCCAGACCATGCCGCTACTAATTGGCGTTCACCACGGCCATGCCGGAGTTTCGTACATATCTTCCTTCCCTATGACAGGATTCTCTAATGAAAATCAGCTTTTCCACCTTTTCGGTCCCAAAAACCGGCATTGCAGTCGTTCTGGCCGGCGAGGGCGGCAAATTGTCCGACGATGGCTCCGAAATCGACAAAGCCGTCAACGGCGCGATCTCAAATGCCATAAAGGTGGCGGATTTCAAGGCAGAACGTGAAAAATCCCTGGACGTCATCCTGCCAAAGGGAACAGGACTTGAACGCGTCATTGTCATGGGGGTCGGCAAAACCAACGATCTGGATGAAGTCGCTGTGGAATATATCGGTGGCGCTATCGCGGCTGGTGCCAGCGCGATCAAGGCATCAGCTCTGACCGTGTCTTGCGAGCTTCCAGGCAAGCCCGGCATCGAGGGTGCCACGGCCTCTTCCAGGCTCGCGTCAGGCATGCGTTTGCGGACCTACAGTTTTACAAAATACAAATCGAAACCCGAACCGGTGACGAAGCTCTCGACTGTGAAGATGCTGACCGGAGCGGTCGCGGCGTCCAAGGCCCGGTATGCGGAACTCGATGCTGTTGCGACAGGTGTTCACCTGGCAAGAGACCTGGTGAACGAGCCGGCCAACATGTTGTACCCTGAAAGCTTTGCCAGCGAAATCAAGAAGTTGTCGAAGCTTGGCATGGCCATTGAAGTACTCGATGAAAAGCAGATGGCGAAGCTCGGTATGGGGGCCTTGTTGGGTGTAGGACAAGGATCTTCACATGCATCACGTTTGTGCATCATGCGTTGGGACGGCGGCAAGAAGGGCGATCAACCGGTTGCGTTCATTGGCAAGGGCGTGACCTTTGACACCGGCGGCATCTCCATTAAACCGTCCGCCGGCATGGAAGATATGAAAGGCGACATGGGTGGCGCTGCCTGCGTGACAGGCTTGATGGCCGCGCTTGCAGGGCGCAAGGCAAAGGTCAATGCGATCGGCGTTGTCGCGCTGGCGGAAAACATGCCGGATGGCAATGCCCAGCGTCCCGGCGATGTGGTTACATCGATGTCCAAACAGACCATTGCAGTCCTCAACACCGACGCCGAAGGCCGTCTCGTTCTGGCTGATGCTCTTTGGTATACCCAGGATCGTTTCAAGCCGAAATTCATGATCAATCTGGCGACCCTGACTGGCGCAATTCTGGTAGCGCTCGGCAAGGAACACGCCGGCCTGTTCTCCAATGACGACAAGCTGTCCGATCAGCTTTCCGTCGTGGGCCTGGAAACGCGGGAGCGGGTCTGGCGCATGCCGCTTGCGCCGGAATACGACAAGATGATCGATTCAGATATCGCAGACATGAAGAACATCGGCGGCAGGCAGGCTGGCGCCATTACCGCTGGTCAGTTTCTGCAGCGCTTTGTGAATGGCGTGCCCTGGGCGCATCTGGATGTGGCCGGCACCGCAATGGATGCGGTCAAGTCGCCGATCAATCAGTCCTGGGGATCGGGCTGGGGGGTTCGCTTGCTCGACCGCCTGGTGGAAAGGCATTATGAGAAATGAGTCGGAAGCCGGTTGCAACCCTGCCTGATGCCCGGTTCCTGAATGGCGCAAACCGCAAGGCCAAGGTGCTATCCGAAAAGTGTGAAGCGGTTTTCGGACCGGAAAGCGTGTCAAAATCCGAACTGAAGCGGTCCAAATGTTTCACATCAAACGCAAACGCAAACGCTTTGGGACTGATGATGGTGTTTTCCGCACAGGCATGTCCCGCTGTGTTACCTCGATCTGAGTGTCGTCAAACATGACTGAAGTGCTGTTCTACCACCTGGAGCGCGCACGTCTCGAAGACGTGCTGCCGCAACTTGTTCAAAAAACCCTTGAACGCGGATGGAAAGCGGTTGTGCAGGCGGTTGACCCTGCCCGGGTGAAAGCGCTGTCAGAACACCTCTGGCAGTGGCGCGATGATGAATTTCTTCCTCACGGCAGTAGCGCTGACGGCAATGCACAACTGCAGCCGGTATGGTTGACCACCAGTGATGAAAACCCCAATGCAGCCAATATCAGGTTTCTGGTAGATGGTGCCGAGTACGATAACTCCGCCGCGCTCGATCGTCTCATCATCCTGTTTGATGGTAATGACGACGGTGCATTGGCGGCGGCGCGCGAGAAATGGAAGGCCGTCAGTTCTCAGGGCTTGACCGCGACGTACTGGCAGCAGGATGAACGTGGCCGCTGGATGAAGAAAGCAGAGTCCGGCTCTGGTCATACGCAAGACAAAGGCGAGCCGGATTGATGAGCGAGGACTTTGCCGCAAGGCGCAAGCGTGCCCGCGAAACAACCGCTTCAATACGGGGCGAAGCCGAGGCCCGTGGCGAACCGCTGGCGTGGTTTGACGATGTGTATCGCCGGGCCGGCGGCGATACTGCAATGGTGCCATGGGCCGATGAGGAAGCCCATCCCGGCCTTGCCGAGTGGATCGCCCGCTCTGGCACCATCCACGAGGGCCGCGCACTGGATGTCGGGTGTGGACTTGGCGATAACGCGGAAGCGCTGTCGGCCGCAGGTTATGACGTGACCGCGTTTGACATATCGCCGATAGCCATCGAGTGGGCGGGTAAAAGATTTCCTCATACTCGCGTAGACTATCTCGTTGCCAGTCTGCTGGACCTGCCGGCTGAGTGGCTTGGCAAATTCGATCTCGTAAATGAAACCTACACGCTGCAGGCGCTGAGCGGCGAGGCGCGAACAGCAGCTTTTTCGGCTACAGCCAGCCTTGTTGCCCCGGGCGGCACGCTGTTGGTTATCGGCCGGGTGCGCGACGAGAACACAGAAATGGCAGGGCCGCCCTGGCCTCTCACCAGGGCCGAGTTCATGCATTTTGAAACTCTGGGGTTCACTGCGCGTGCCTTTCAGAGCTTCACGGTCCTGGATGGTGTGAACAGTGTTGACCATGTTAGAGCCGTTTTTGAACGCACGATTTGATCGAAAATAACCCAACAAAACAACAGGTTGAAAATGAATGTCAAACTAAGCTATCGGGTTCTGACAGGTAAGGATGATCGCAGTTTCTGCGAGCGGGTATCGGCGGCACTGGAGGATGGGTATGAGTTGCACGGTTCGCCGTCAATCACCCACAATGGCGAGCACTGCGTTGTTGCGCAGGCGCTTGTTCTTCCTGCCGGAAAAAGGCATGGCACATGAAACTCTATGAACTTTGCGGTTTCGACAAACGCCGTTTTTCACCCTATTGCTGGCGCACGCGGATGGCGCTTGCCATCAAGGCGATCGAGGTGGAATCGGTGCCTGTTGGCTTCATCCAGATTCCGCATATTTGCGACGGCACCGGCAAGACGGTTCCAACGCTGCAAACCGCTGCCGGTGCAATTGTCGACAGCTTCGAGATAGCCCGCCATCTTGACAAGGTGCATCCGGCAAACCCGTTATTCAGGGGTGAGGCGGCCGAGGCGCATTGCCGGCTGATTCAGGGCTGGGCCGACACAGCCGTGCTCGGTGGAGTGTCGTCCTTGATCATAATGGACATATGGTCGGTGTTGCGGCAGGAGGATAAGGATTATTTTCGCACGACACGTGAGAAACGCTTCGGCAAGACGCTGGAACAATTTCAGGCCGGTCGCGAAGATCGCGTCGCCGGTTTCAACTCCCTGACACTGGCACCGGCAAAACGGGCATTGGCGCATGGTGACTGGCTTGGCGGTAGTCAGCCTGACTATTCAGATTGTATCCTGTTCGGCACCTTGATGTGGCCACATGTTGTGTCCGATTTTTCGGTTCTGCAAGATGGGCCCGTTATGGACTGGTTCCGGCGGTGCCTGCAGTTGATGACAAGCGAAGCCGAGGTCCAGGCGCTGCTGGCGACATAAACAGCCGTGTTTATGACCTTAGTCATAAAGCAGTTTGCCTTTGCGATGAGCCAGGGTCTCACTGCCCTGTACCTTGCCAATGGTTTCCCCGGGCCAGGCCAGACGCTGATTGGCACGGGCAAAAAACAACCCGTCTGCCGCCGCAGTGATACGGTCCACCACCATGTTGCCGTCTGATAGCGGGTCAATGATTTCAGCCAGCACATCGCCGGCTTTCACCGTTTGTCCAATGTCGGCTGTATACACAATGATGCCGGCAGCTTTTGCCGTTAGAGTGTCCGTCGCGGCGAATGGTGCAGCAACACCGGTGAACTCAGGCAACGCTCCAGCGGCCTGCCTGATGGCTCCGCGATGGCACAGGAAACGATACATGGCGTCTGCATCAAAATCGGACAGTTCATGGCTGGCGTCAAATTCGCCCCGCAGTTCGATCACCACCGTCAACGGCAGTTCGACAGCGTCAGCGCCATATATTTCGCGTGCGCGAACATAGGGCCAGGCGATGGTTTCCTCAAACGGACCACCACCGGACGCACGCGCAAACATCACAACCCGGGCATCCAGCAAGCCTGCCAGATCGGCAGCCTGGGGCCAGTGGTCTTCATCCAGATACAGATGCATTTGCGCGTCGGAGTCAGTGTGCAGGTCCAGCACGATGTCTGCGTCACACGCCAACCGCATCAGTTCCAGTCTCAGGCTTTGCGCTTCATTTGCCGGTTGCGCCGCCGCCAGGGCCTTGGCCACCTCACGTTTGACCAGAGCCGTGTCTGCATCCGGGCCGTTTGCCATTTTGCCGTCAATGGCATCAAGCACCTCATCCGATATGTCGTGAAAACCCCGATTGTAATTTTCGCCGGTGGGAAGATGGTAGCGCCCGTTATGAGTGCGCAGGATGACGTTGTTCAGGCCAACGGGATTTGCCACCGGAACCAGGATAATTTCGCCAGAAATCCGGCCGGCCTCATCTGCTGCAATCAGCTTGGGCAATAATTTTGCGGCGGCAAGACTGGCCGGCAGTTCATCTGCATGCATCGACGCCTGAATATAGACTTTTGGCGAGGCCCCTTGTTCGCCAAACCGCCACACATTCAGGCTGTGCTGTGTGCCGACGGCATGGCGTGGCAGATTAATTGTGCTACAGATGGCCATTGATATAGTGCACTCCCCGGATAACTCTAGGATGGAAACTCATAGCCAATGTCTAGCAGATCGCAAACCAGTTTACACCATGTCTTGATCGTTGGCGCAGGTGCCGGATTGTCCGCCAGTATTGCCCGCAGGTTCCATGCCGAAGGCGTCAAAATTTCGCTGGCCGCACGCAACACGGACAAGCTGGAAGGCCTTGTTTCCGAAACCGGTGCCGAGGTTTACAGGTGCGATGCGTCGAAACCTGATCAGGTCGAGGTGCTGTTTGCAAATCTTGACAAGTCAAAGGGCGGAGCACCGGATGTTGTTGTCTACAATCCGTCCTTCCGGGTCCGCGGTTCGATCACCGAACTTGATCCCGAAGATGTTCACCGCACGTTGATGGTTACGGCATACGGCGGGTTCCTGGTGGCACGTCAGGCGGCAACACGCATGTCGAATGCGGGCAGGGGGGTGATCATTTTTACCGGGGCATCAGCCTCGATCAAGGGTTATGCCATGTCCGCGCCATTTGCTATGGGCAAGTTCGCGCTGCGTGGTCTGGCACAGTCCATGGCGCGCGAACTGCAGGCAAAAGGCGTGCACGTAGCCCATGTCAATATTGATGGTGGAATTCGAAGCGAGGCCCGTCCCGAACGCCATGACGCGCCCGGCAAGCCGGACAGTATGCTGGATCCGGATGCCATTGCCGACACCTATTGGCAGTTGGCCAACCAGCACCGTTCGGCCTGGACCCAGGAGACCGAACTCAGACCGTGGTTGGAGAATTTTTAACCCTCGATTGCCAGGGAAACGTTGGAGCCGTTTAACTCGCAAGGCTGATACTCGACAGGCCCTGAAACGCTTCAAAACAAGACCTGAAGCACTCCGGATGGTTCACATCAACTGCGAACTGCCTTAGTCGAAATAGTCATCGGGAAGAGATTCCTGCACAGGTAGTGGCAAGATCCAGTTTGCCCGGTTTTCCGGCTTGTCTGTCTGCTGTATGAATTCAATGCCCAGGCGGATGTTGTCACGCCATGCTACGCGACCGGGGCGGCGATATTTGTCACCATCCACGGCCAGCATCAGATCATCGCCGACATCGTCTGCCCATTCCACCTCAACCAGCGCGCCGGTCCTGGACTGGTTGAGGACCAGGCAGGGTTCGGTAAAGTTGCCGCAAGGGCTGATCAATGTTCCAAACTGTGTGCAGTCATGGCGCTCGGCACGCTGCTGCTTGTCGCCATTGGTATCTTGAGCCGATCCAAACTTTGTCATAGCCTTGTCTCTTTCTTGCAAAATCAGTCTTAAAACTCATCCGGTGGAAAGACCCATGCATCGCCTGCGGTTCTGGCCATTTCTTTTGTTACAAACCACACAGCAATCGTATTCCTGGTGCGTCGGATAACTCGAGCCGGACGCCGGTTGTTTTCCCCATCAATTATGAGCAACAGATTTGCCGGCAATTTCAGCGGTTGCTCGACGATCAGCAAAGCACCGGTCTCTGAAAAATTGTCCACGACGCATGCTTCGCGATGCAATCCGTCAACGGAGACAACTGTTCCGCTCTTCAGTACATCGACCCTGGCGGTAACGCGCCTGTCGTTTGATTGGCCTAAAATATCCACTCCGATAACCTCTATCCTGCCGCCTCGCGCAGCAATCATGTGGTGCGTGAAGGGTCAAACTAGCCGGTCCGGACTACTGTTGATTTAAGCTGGTTGATAAAATTGAGAATAATACCAAAAGGGTCAACAATTGCTTTCTTTGATAGAATCAGGCTGTCGGGAATGCCGCCGATGTTAAAATCGCAACAGCCGCAGCCACCGCATGACGTCAAGCAGGCTGACCATCGCAACTGCGATATAGGTCAGTGCAGCGGCACGTAGAACCTTTTTCGCACCTGGCAGGTCTTCCCTGTCCAGATAGCCGCCGCGTTGCAGAATTGGCAGGGCGCGAGAAAAACTGGCATCAATTTCAACCGGCAGGGTAATCAAATGCACCACGATGCCGGTTGCAAGTATGGCAAGCCCGGCACCAAGCTCAAGCAGCAGGATCGACGGCTTTCGGGTTATTGCCATGACAATGGGGGCACCAATCAGCAATATCGACCCGATGCCCTGGATTTTTTGCGCCGCCGTCGCCAGCCGTGTCCGCAGCGCCAATGGCCTGTAGCCATCTGCATCCTGCAGGGCATGCCCGACTTCGTGAGCTGCAATCGCCACTGCGCTGATTGACCGGCCGTTATGGTGCGACGGGCTCAGTCGAATGGCCTTTGCGCCCGGGTCGTAGTGGTCGCCGCCATCGGCGGGCAGCACTTCCACCGGCACATGATCGAGACCCGCCTCATCGAGCAGGTGCCGCGCAAGCTCGCCCCCGGTGCCTGGAAAGTCGGGTCTTTCATCTGAGTGATCGGCAATGACACGCCTTACCCACAGTTGCGGGCCAAACATGAGGGCCACGAAAATCACAGCTATGACGGCATAAATCATGATCACTCATTGTTGTCCTGACCGGGATTCTTTTGCCATGCGGAATGCAAGGCACGATCAGTTGATTAAAACTTGCGGAAAACCATTGACGCTAGTGCCTTAAATGGCGAACAAGTGGTGAGGTTCAAGGGGTAGTGGATGTTTCAGAGGCTCGGATTGTTTGTGGCACTGTGTGCAGGCTGGATCTTGTGGTCCGGTTATTTCAAGCCGTTGCTGCTGGGCCTCGGTCTGGCGTCTGCGCTGGTGTGTACCTATCTGGCAGTGCGCATGCGCAAGGCAGATGGCGTGGGGTCCCAGTTCAAGTTTCTTGAGCATGTGCATCAACTGGCCACCTATTGGCCGTGGCTGTTGCTGGAAATAGCCAAGTCAAATGTCGACGTGGCGAAAATTATCCTGAGCGGAAAGATGAATATCGATCCAGTGATGATACGGCTCAAGGCAGGGCAGGTGACCGAAATGGGGCAGGTGATATACGGCAATTCCATTACGCTGACCCCGGGCACCATTACCGTGGACATCGACGATGGCGAATTGCTGGTTCATGCACTGACGCAAGCCGGTGCTGATGGCCTTGCAGAAGGCGAGATGGACAGGCGCATAACTGCGTTGGAGCAATAGTGGATATGGAGTGGGTCTATTTCGGCACTTGCATCGCAATACTCGTCACCATGGTTCTGGCCGTGGTGCGTGGTGTGGTGGGGCCGACCATCTTTGACCGGGTGCTGGCGGTCAACATGTTTGGGACCAAGACCGTTCTGTTCATCGCCGTGATCTCTTTCCTGTCAGGGCGCCCCGATTTTCTCGATCTGGCGCTGGCCTATGCACTGATCAATTTCATTGGTGTATTTGCCGTTCTCCTGTTCTTCCAGTCGCGCGGAGTGCGCCGTGCTGCAGAAGCAGAAAGGGATGCCGGCAAGTGATGGATATCCTACTTGATATTGCGTCCACGGTGCTCCTGGTCACCGGTGGGTTCTTTGTATTTGTTGGTGGATTTGGCGTCATGCGGATGCCGGAGCTGTATACCCGCATGCATGCGGCCTCGCTGACCGATACAGGCGGCGCCGCACTGATCCTTGTCGGCCTCATGCTGCAGGGCGGGTTTACCCTGGTGCCCCTGAAGCTTGCTGCAATTTTCCTGTTCCTGTTCCTGACGTCTCCGACCGCATCCTATGCGCTTGCCAACGCGGCGCTGCTGTCGGGGGTGAAGCCGCCGTGCCGCAACGAAACCGGCAAGACGTTTCCGGGAGAGCCACCGGTTGCCGATGGACCGAAGCAAAGCAAGTCGTCTGCTGAAAAGCGCACTGCGAACAAGACCGTGGCCGGCAAGGCTGCCAGGAAGCCGGCTGGCAAAGCCACCAGGAAACCGGCGAAGAAGGCCGCAAGAAAACCGGCGAGGAAGAAGTCATGATGACCATCGTCTTCTCGCTGTTTCTGCTGACCATGCTGGTCATCGTGGCAGTTGCCATCTTGCGCACCGACAATCTGTTCACCGCTGTAATGCTGTCCGGCATTTTCTCTTTGATCATGGCAGCGAACTTTTTTGTGCTGGACGCAGCAGACGTGGCATTGACCGAGGCAGTCATAGGGGCGGGCATTTCAACGGTGCTCTTCCTGGGCGCACTCGCGCTGACCGCAGAGCATGATCACTCGCCGCCCGTTGGTTCCTGGGTGCCCTTGGTGACCTCGTCCGCGCTCGGCGGGGTGATCATATTTGCGACATTGCAGGCTCCGCGACTGGGGGATCCGAACGCAATCGTGCACAAGCACGTCGCACCATGGTATCTAGAAAACACCCCGCTGTTGATCGATGTGCCCAACGTGGTGACCGCCGTGCTGGCCTCGTTCCGCGGCTATGACACGCTCGGGGAGGTCTTCGTGGTGTTTACCGCGTGTATCGGCGTTATGTCGCTGCTGGGTCGGGTGCGGCCGCGTGGCGAACTGATCGAGGAGGGTGAGTTCGACAAGCGTACCGACAATCTGCGCCACCATCTGATTCCGCGGGTGGTCGGCAAGATGCTGGTGCCGTTCATCGTGCTGTTTGGCCTCTACGTTCAGTTCCATGGCGACTTTGGACCGGGCGGTGGTTTCCAGGCAGGCGCGCTGGTGGCCGCAGGCATTATTCTGTATTCGCTGGTGGAAGGTGGCGCGCGTGGCCGTGAACTGGTGCCTGAATGGTTTTCGGGCATGTTGGTGGCGCTGGGCGCCTTCACCTACGCAGCCGTCGGCGTAGCCTGCATGGTGATGGGCGGCCGCTTCCTGGATTATTCCGTCCTGTCGCATGATCCTGTCCATGGCCAGCACCTCGGCATCCTGCTGATAGAAGCAGGTGTCGGCATGACCGTTGCCGGCGTCATGATCACCATATTCCATGCTTTCTCCAGGCGGGGGATACGATAATGGCATTGCTGGGGCTGTATAATTATTTCGTCTTTGCCGTGTTGCTGATGATCGGACTGTACTGTGTGCTTGCGCGCACCAATATCGTCAAATCCCTGATAGGCCTGTCGATATTCCAGTCAGCGGTGTTCCTGTTGTACATCTCGATGGACAAGGTCGATGGCGGTACTGCCCCGATCATCCAGGAAGGCGTGGAAAATCAGGTTTTTGCCAATCCGTTGCCGCAGGTCTTGATTCTCACAGCCATCGTGGTCGGCATTTCAACGACCGCACTCGCATTGGCTGTCGCGGTTCGCATAAAGGAAGCCTACGGCACAATCGAAGAAGACAAGATTCAGGAAATGGACCGCGAACCGTGACACTTTATGACCAGCTTCCGGCATTGGTGGTTGCGGTGCTGCTGTTTACCGCGCCGATAGCCTACATGTTGCGCCTGCACGGATTTCCATGGGCAGCAGCCACTGCAGCGGTTGTCACATCATTCGCTGTGGCGTGTTCGCTGGCGGCCACTGTCATCGGTGGCGAAACCATCATCTACGAAATGGGTGGATGGCCTGCGCCGTATGGCATTGTGCTGCATATCGATGCGCTGTCGGCGTTGATGGCAATGCTGATCACCGGGGCTTCATCTGCCGCGCTGATTTTCGGATACAAGAGCCTCGCTGATGAAGTCGGCGAAGAAACGGCGCCGGCGTTTTTCGCAGCCTGGCTTTTGTGTACCGCCGGCCTTGTCGGCATGGTCATAACCGGTGACGCCTTCAACATTTTCGTGTTTATGGAAATCTCTTCCCTGTCGACTTATGTCCTGGTGTCGGCCGGGCCTGACAGGCGCGCCCTGATCTCCACCTATCGCTACATCGTCATGGGCACGGTCGGCGCCACCTTCTACCTAATCGGTGTCGGCTTCCTGTACATGGTCACGGGAACCCTCAACACGGCTGATCTGGCGGCACGGGTGGGGCAGGTTGAAGACATCCGTCTGGTGCTTGTGGCCGCGGGCTTTGTGTCGGTCGGTCTGGCCGTCAAGGCGGCTGTTTTCCCGCTGCATGCATGGATGCCGAATGCCTACACTTTCGCCCCCAATGCGGTGACGGTCTTCATCGCGGCAGCCTCTACCAAGGTATCCTTGTATGTGTTGATGCGGGTAGATTATGCGATCTTCCAGAACAGCATCGCCAACCACGACATTCAACTGACCCTGTTCCTGGTCCCGCTCGGGGTGCTGGCGCTGTTTGTCGGATCATTGCTGGCAATCTACGAAAGAAATCTGAAGACACTTCTGGCTTATTCGTCTGTTGCGCAGATCGGTTACATCGCGCTCGGCATGGCCATGACATCGGTCGCCGGACTGACCGGGGCCATCGTCCATATGTTCAATCATGGCCTGATCAAGGGTGGAATGTTCATGGCTGTTGCCTGTCTTGCGCTGCGCTATCGTACGGTGAACGTGGCCAACCTGGCAGGTGCCGGCAAGGCTATGCCCTGGACCATGGCGGCCTTTGTCATCGGTGGACTTGGGCTTATTGGCGTGCCGCTGACCCCGGGTTTCATTTCCAAATGGTACCTGGTGCTGGCGGCCCTGGACAAGGGCTGGCTTGGTGTCTTCCTGATTGTTGTGATCCTGGTTTCATCCTTGCTGGCTGTGATTTATGTGTGGAAGGTCATCGAGGTGGCCTATTTCCGTGAGCCTCGCGCCAATGCCGTACCGGTAACGCAGGAAGCCCCCCTGGCCATGCTGATCCCGACATGGATCGTGGTGCTGACCGGGGTGTGGTTTGCCGTGGACTCGTCCGTGCCGGTTGGCCTTGCCTCGTCAGCGGCCAGAACCTTGCTGGGTGTTGCGCCATGATTTTCAGTGAAGCCGACACCATTTTCTACGCGCTGATGATCCCGCTTGTCGGCGCTCTCGCTATTGCGCTGACCGGACGTTGGCCCAATGTTCGCGAAACCGTAACGCTGACAACTGCGGTGGCCCTGGCCTGCGTTGTGTGGAGCCTGGTCCCCACGCTGCAGGCAGGCGGGCGCCCGGAATTGCATTTTGTCGAAATGTTGCCGGGCCTCAAAATCGCCTTCAAGGTCGAACCGATCGGTATGCTGTTTGCCGCTCTTGCGTCGGGGCTCTGGATCGTAAACTCGGTCTATTCGATCGGCTATATGCGCGGCAACAATGAAAAGAACCAGACCAGGTTCTATGTTTGCTTTGCTATTGCCCTGTTCGCTGCGGTTGGAGTCGCGTTTTCCGCCAACCTGCTCACATTGTTCATATTCTACGAAGTGCTGACCATTTCGACTTACCCGCTGGTGGCCCACAAGGGCGATGAAGCGACCGTGAAGTCTGCGCGCGTCTACATGGGGATATTGCTCGGCACGTCGATTGGTCTGTTCCTGCCTGCGATGATCTGGACATATTCGCTTGCCGGGACTCTGGATTTCACACCAGGCGGCATTCTGGAAGGCAAGATCGCCGAGCCCCTGGTTGGCGTGCTGCTGTTGATGTTCGCGTTTGGCATCGGCAAGGCTGCCCTCATGCCGATTCACCGCTGGCTGCCTGCCGCGATGGTGGCCCCAACGCCGGTCTCGGCCCTTTTGCACGCTGTTGCCGTCGTCAAGGCCGGCGTGTTCACCATCACCAAGGTGTTTGTCTATATTTTCGGCATCGACTTTCTGTTCAGCCAGCCAAGCCACAGGCTGATTATCTGGATTGCCTGTTTCACCATTGTGGTGTCCAGTTTCATCGCGCTGCGCCAGACCAATCTCAAACGCCTGCTGGCATACTCGACCATCGGACAACTGTCATACGTGGTGCTGGCCGCAGCCGTACTGAAGCCATTGTCGGAAATTGGCGCATCCATGCACATGATGGCGCACGCCTTTGGCAAGATCACCCTGTTCTTTGCCGCAGGCGCCATCTATGTCGCTTCCAAGAAAACCGAGATTACCGATATGCGTGGCATTGGCCGGCGCATGCCGTGGACGATGGCAGCATTCTCGATCGGCGCCCTGTCGATGATCGGGGTGCCACCCACGGGGGGGTTCATCTCCAAGTGGTATATTCTTGGCGGTGCCATACAGGATGACAACTACCTGGCGCTTGCCACACTGATAGTGTCAACCCTGCTCAACGCAGCCTACTTCCTGCCGTTTATTTTTGCTGCCTTCTTCTATGAGGAAGATGTCAAACCGGCCAGGCCACATGGCGAGGCGCCTTGGCCGATGGTCGCGGCACTGACTTTCACAGCCCTGTTGACCTTCGCATTCTTCATTTTCCATCAGCCGATTGCTGATCTCGAAGCACAGATATTGGTGAAATAGATCATGGCACGCGCTCCGAAAAAACCTGACACAGCTCCCGGCGATGATCACTGGCTGGTGCGGCCCGAGACCATTCGCAAGATCTGGATAGGCGGTATTCTCGTTCTGGCTGTAACGGTCGCGCTGGAATTATTCACCGGCACGGCGGGGCATTTTCACGGCGTCGATGAGTGGTTTGCGTTCCCGGCCGTGTTCGGGTTCCTGGGCTGCGTCGCCATGGTGTTCGTGGCAAAGGTGTTGGGTTTCATCCTGAAGCGGAAGGATGATTATTATGATCTTTGAAAGCTTTCCACCCGCCCTGATCCTGCTGTTTGCCGCATTCATGGCGGTGATATCACGGCCAAATGCGCGCGCGATCATTGTGCTCGTGGCACCATTGATCACGTTGTGGGCAATCTGGTCGCTGCCGGACGGTGTGTTGATCTCGACCCGATTCCTTGATTATCAGATCCAGCCGCTGGAAGTATCGCCGGTCAGGCGCATGTTTGCGACCGTGTTCACCATCATGGCATTTACCGGCGCGGTGTACTCGTTCCGGACCGCCAAGACCGCTGAACTCGGAGCTGCATTTGCCTATGCATCCGGTGCCGTCGGTGTGTCGTTTGCAGGTGACCTGCTCACCTTGTTCATCTGGTGGGAAATGATGGCCATCTTCTCCACCATTGTGGTGTGGTGCGGTGGAACGGAGGCTTCGCGACGCGCAGGCATCCGTTATGCATTGATGCACCTTTTGTCTGGCATTCTGCTGAAAATCGGCATTGAGGGTGTCTATGTTCATACCGGGTCTCTCGAGATTGAGGCCATGCTTGCGACCGATCTCGACCGCTGGCTGATCCTGGCCGGTATTTTGATCAATGCAGCAGCGCCGCCATTTTCTTCCTGGTTGCCCGATGCGTACCCCGAAGCAAGTCCGACCGGCGCCGTCTTCCTGTCCGCCTTCACCACCAAGACAGCCGTGCTGGCCCTCATCCTGCTGTTCCCCGGCGAACAGGTGCTGATCTGGGTCGGGCTCTACATGGTGTTCTACGGCATTATTTACGCATTGCTGGAAAACGATGCGCGGCGAATTCTTGCCTATTCAATCATCAACCAGGTCGGCTTCATGGTCACCGCCGTTGGTATCGGTACCGAACTGGCGCTCAATGGCGCCGCGTTGCACGCTTTTGCCCACATCATCTACAAGGCATTGCTGTTGATGAGCGCCGGCGTGGTGCTGCATCGTACCGGCATGCGCAAATGTACCGATCTCGGCGGGCTGTTCCGAACCATGCCTGTCACCTGCATTTGCGGGATCATCGGCGCGCTGGCAATTTCCTCATTCCCGCTCACATCGGGCTATACCACCAAGACCATGATTTCAGTGGCCGCTGAACAGCAACACCTGGTGTTTGTCTGGTACATGCTGGCAGCAGCATCGGCCGGTGTTTTCCTGCACGCAGGCATCAAGTTCCCCTGGTTCGTATTCTTCCAGAAGGACTCTGGCCTCAGACCCAAGGATGCCCCGTGGAACATGGCTGCAGCGATGATCTTCTTCGCATTCCTGTGCATCGCTCTCGGCGTCTATCCGGAGCCGCTTTATGCCATGCTGCCGAACGCGTCGATTGTGCCGGTCTATAAACCTGAAAAGCTGGTTTTCTATCTGCAGTTGCTGCTGTTTTCAGGGCTCGCCTTCTTCCTGCTGCTCAATTACATGAAGCGGACTTTGACCATAACCCTGGACCTCGACTGGATCTGGCGAGTGGCGATCTTCAATGCCGGCAACCGGGTTTATGATGCGTGTACCGCGATGAGAAGCGGAGTTGAGAAAAGGGTGCTGTCGGTCCTGAAGGCAGGGCGTGACGGGTTGGATGAGTTGTCCGAACGCGATGGTTTCATTCTGCGGGCCACCTCTGCAACCGGCCTCGGCGCGCTGTACATCATGATCCTGCTGACGCTGTACATAGTTGTCTATTATCTGAATTAGCACTACGTTTTCAGCGGGTTATCGTACAGGCCGATACCAGAAAAATTAATACTGATGCGAGCTCCTTATTGATAATCTGAGCATTCATTCATACTCTGACGTTGCGACAGTTGGGCTACGTGAGTTGTGGGTATGGGATTCGTTGACAGATTGCAGCGGTGGTTGCCGCGAACTGGAGTGAGCCGGTGTGCTCTTTCTTATGCAACAACTGAAATGCAGGCAGTTCGCCGACTTTATGGCGAGCGGATAGAACGACCGCCATCGTCAAATCACCTGCGCGGGATAGACTATTACAATCCTGATGAATTGATACTCGCCATTGCCCGTGGTGCCGAGTTTTATCAGTCTGTGCATGGGGCGTGGCCGAGTCTCGTCGACCCAGGGACCTACAATGAGAAACTGTTCTGGATGAAGGTTTTCTGCGATATTCCGCATCCTTCGCCGGGCAACAAGCTGGCAGTTGGCAGTTTCATCCCATCGCAAATTGCGCATCTGATTTCTCCCATCAAGCCGGTTTGGGTATCAGATCAAGTCAATCTGCCGTCCAATGACCAGATTCCGCCGGGGCACTATTTCTTCAAGGCGAATTACGGTTCCGGTTACCAGGTCCGGGTCAAGTATCCGATCTCGGTATATATTCGCCACAAGACCTTGTCAGAAGCCCGCAAATGGCCACGTCGTTCCGATGTGGAAGGCAGCGGGGAGTGGTGGTACTTCACCTATCCAAAGGAGTATTTCCTGGAACCATCCGTATCAGGGGCTGCTTCACCAAACGAATTCCAGTTCACTGTCCTGGGTGGCGAGGTTGGATTCATTCAGCACATCAGGTGCCGGTTCGAGACCTATCTGCGCAACATCTATGACAGGGACTTTCGGCCACTGAAACTCAATATTGATGGCACTGCGCAGGGAGAATTTGTAGCGGCACCAGCAGAGTTTCTCGAAATGCGCAAAGTTGCAGAGGTCATCGGCGGGCAGTTCAAGTATGCCCGTGTGGATCTGTTCTTGCAGGAACACGGTGAACTGAAGCTGAACGAAATTACCCTGTGTCCCGGGAACTGCAGTGGGGTTTTCGATGATCTGGAGCAAGACCGCAGGTTTGCCGATATGGCAGACGCGCTGACCTTTGTACGGTGACGGCAGACGCAGGCAATGCCCGACCTGTCGCTGCCAGCCTGTTTCAGCAATTTTCCGGATCAGATGGAACGCGACAGATCCTGCAGCCATCTCCATCCGCACGGATGGCTGAATTTGCTCTAACGCCTTGGAAACGAGCATCACCCGATCAGTGAGTCCACCTGATTGGGTGATGCTCTAGCAGTCTGTCGGATTTGTTCATAGCTTTGAAGCCTTTTGTGGCGTGATGATGTATGATTCGCCATGAGCAATTTCCGAGACTATGACCGTTCGCAAAGACTGCTTTTGC
>Ga0316193_10001086_pt1 | contig 17944 bp, 10 predicted proteins | sample MerIslsedime2_MG_FD_207735 | JGI IMG/M metagenome (GOLD analysis project Ga0316193, IMG submission 207735) | Coastal sediment microbial communities from Maine, United States - Merrow Island sediment 2 | ecosystem: Environmental > Aquatic > Marine > Coastal > Sediment | place: USA: Maine... | reverse complement strand
GCTCACGGCGACCGCGGCGATCAGGGGCGCCGTCACCTCCCCGGGGATCACGCTGTTCTGCGACGCGAAGGAGAACAGCACGAAGGCGAATTCACCGCCCTGCGCGAGCGAGAAGGCGAACAGGAAATTCTGGTCGAGCCCCATGCCGAACGCGCGGCCGAGAATCAGCAGCACCACGAACTTGATCGCCATCAGGCCGGCCACGAGACCGAGAATCAGCAGGGGCGAGTTCGCGATGAGGTCGAAGTCGATCGATGCGCCCACCGAAATGAAGAACACCGCGAGCAGCAGACCCTTGAACGGATCGATCTCGCTTTCCAGCTCGTGACGGTACTCGCTGTTGGCCAGCACCACTCCGGCCAGGAAGGTCCCGAGCGCGGGACTCAGCCCAACCCGGCTCATCAGCAGGGCGATTCCAATGATCAGCAGCAGCGCGGTGGCCGTGAACAGCTCTCGCAGCCGTGTTCCCGCGATGACCCGGAACACCGGGCGCAGCAGGTAGCGCCCGGCCACGATGATCGCGGCCACCGCCAGGAGCACGATCAGGGTCTGCTCCCACGCCGGAAGCCCCTCGACCCAGCTCGTCGCGTGCGAGCCCGCGGCCTCGGCATATCCTGCATCGCCCGCGTCGTGAGCGGCTCCGGCGCCGCCTCCCGTCGCGCCGACGGCCAACAGCGGCATCAGCGCCAGCATGGGGATCACGGAGATGTCCTGGAACAGCAGCACCGCGAAAGCGCCCTGGCCGCCGTCCGTGCCCATCAGGTTCTTCTCGTTCAGCGTCTGCAGCACGATCGCGGTCGAGGAGAGGGCCAACGTCATCCCCACGGCGAGCGCCGTCTGCCAGGGGAGTCCGGCGACGATCCCGACTCCCGTGAGCAGGACCAACGTCACCCCGACCTGGAGACCGCCGAGTCCGAGGATCGGCTTGCGCATCTGCCACAGCAGGGCGGGACGAAGCTCCAGCCCGATGAGGAACAGCATCATCACCACGCCGAACTCGGCGAAGTGCATCACGTCCTGTCCTTCTTCCCCGATCAGCCCGAACGCGAACGGCCCGATGACCATCCCGGCGATCAGGTACCCGAGCACGGATCCGAGACCGAGCCGCCTGGCGATCGGAACCGCGATCACCGCGGCGGCGAGGTAGACGAACGCCTGCGCGAAAAACCCTTCGGCGTGCATGCGCCCCCCTCAGTCCTGCACGACGGCGTCGAGGTCCGCGTTCAGTCGCGAGACCGCTGCGGCGCGTTCGAGGTCCACCCTGCCATCCCGCAACGCCTCGACCGTGCGGCGCCAGTCGGCCGCGTGCCGCGCGGCCTCCTCGGGGCGCATGCCGAGCGTTCCGTGCACCACGAACGGGGACAGGTACTCCATGCCGCACAGTCGTGCCGTCTGCTCGATCGGCGCCAGCAACTCGCGGATCGTGAACCGGTTGTGCCCCTCCCGGGAATACGCGACCTCGCGTCCCCCGGTCGTGATCGCGTTCAGCATCGTCTTCCCGTGCAGAGCCGTCCCGCCGCTGCCGTAGGCCCAGCCGTGCTGCAGCACCAGGTCCTGCCATTCCTTGAGGATCGCCGGCGTGCTGTACCAGAAGAACGGGTGCTGGAACACGATCACGTCATGTTCGAGCAGCAGCTCCTGCTCGCGCAGCACGTCGATGTCCTGCTCCGGGTACTCCTCGTACAGGTCGTGCACGGTGATGCCCGGTAGGTCGCGGACGCCCCGCATCAGGACGTGATTCACGCGTGATTTCTCGAGCGCCGGGTGGGCGAACAGGACCAGGACCCGGTTCCCGGACGTGGTGGGCTGTGGTTCGGACACGTTCATCTCGAGTTGATTCGGAATCCTGCCAGCTACGATGTCGCCCGAGGGTACTCCGGGTCGCCGGTGAAGATCCGGCGGAGGGAGAGCCGGAACCGGGTTCTGGAACGTCGGCCCCGGCTTGGGAACCGCCCCCCGGTCGAGCCCCTTTCCATCGGTCCGCCGTATCGCTCGATTCCCCTCATGCTGCTTCGCGAGGTGAACCCGGCATCCGGATCCCACTGCGCGCCCGACCCACGGGCCGCGCGCCGTGCCATCCGTGCTGCGTCCAGGTTCTTCGTGCTGACCGTCGTTTCGCTGCTCGCCTTACTGAGCCCGCGGTTGACCGCGGATGCCGCCGCGCAGCAAGCCGAGCAAGCCGCTGCAGAGCAGACCGGGCAATCGACCAGCGTGAAACTGGAAGTCCAGATCACCGGTCTCGACGAGCAGCTCCAGGACAACGTCGAGGCTCTCACCGGCATCGTCCGGACATCGCGTTCCCGCACCGTGCGGCCGGGCCACGTCTACCGGCTGCACGAGAAGGCGCCCGAACAGATCGCGGCGGCGCTCGAGCCGTTCGGCTTCTACTCGCCGACGATTCAGTCGTCGCTGACCACCGAGGGCTCGCCTTGGGTAGCCCGGTATGACGTCGATCCAGGCCCTCCGACCCTCGTCACGCGGCTCGATGTCCGGGTCGAGGGAGCTGCCGGCCAGGACAGCGTGTTCGTGCAGACGCTCGCCTCCCTGCCCGTCTCCGACGGGGACACGCTGAACCACCAGGCCTACGAGACCGCCAAGACGACGCTCGGGCTGCTCGCCGCGGATCGCGGCTACTTCGATGCCGTGTGGGACTCCAGCCTCATCCGGGTGGATCGCGACGCATCCAGCGCCGAGATCGTGCTGCACATGACCTCCGGGCCGCGCTTCCGGTTCGGGGACTTGACGCTCGACGAGAACGACTGGGTGGACACCGACCTGCTGCTCCAGTACGTCGGGTTCAAGGCCGGCGATCCGTACCATTCGTCGTATCTGCGCAATCTCCAGTCGAGCCTCTCCGGGACCACCTATTTCGCCAACGTCGAAGTCATTCCACGCCGCGACCTGGCGGACGACGAACTGCGAGTGCCGATCGAGGTGCACGCCCGGCCGCGCCCGACGCAGCGCTGGGAGGTCGGTCTGGGCTACGGAACCGACACGGGTCCCCGCATCCGCCTGACGACGGAATTTCGCCGGCTCAACCGGGCGGGCCATTACGCGGACCTGGACGCGCGCATCTCCACCACGGAGCAGAGTATCACGGCACGCTACAACATCCCGGTGGGTATGCCGTTCCCCTCCCTGTGGACCGTGACCGGGCGCTACGGACACATCGAGTGGGTCACCAGTACGACGCTGCAGGGGATCGCCGGCCTCAGCTTCGCACACATGCGCGGCGACGTGCGCGAGGTCCTGTCGCTGCGCTACCAGCACGATGACTTCACGGTGGCCGCCGACACGGGGGTCTCGAACCTCACGCAGCCGATCGCCTCCTGGAACTGGTCGAAGTCGGACGACCCGTTCTACGCGTACCGCGGTGTCGGCGCGACGCTCGAGCTGCGCGGCGCGGTGGACGGCGTCGCTTCTTCCGCCAGCTTCTTCCGTGCAGTCACGGCGCTGAAGACGATCTTCCCGCTCCGGGAGAAGCTCAGGGGGATCGTGCGAGCCGATGTCGGGTGGCTCGGCACCGACCAGTTCCGCCAGCTGCCTCCGTCGATCCGCTACTTCGCCGGCGGCGATCGGAGCATCCGGGGCTACGAGTTCCGATCGCTCGGCCCGGTCAACCCGGACGGCCAGGTGACGGGCGGCAACAGCCTGCTGGTAGGCAGCGCCGAGGTCGAGTATCGCTTCTTCGAGCAGTGGTCCGGTGCCGTGTTCCTCGACGCCGGCAACGCGTTCAACGACTTCCAGGGCGAGGTCGCATTCGGCACCGGGTTCGGCGCGCGCTGGATCTCCCCGGTCGGACTGATCCGCATCGATCTTGGATTCGGCCTGAACAAGGAAGGCAATCCGCTCCGCCTCCACCTCGGGATCGGACCGGACTTCCAATGAGCGATCGGAGCCTGCCCGGCTGCCTCAGCCGAATCGTGTTCGGGCTGCTGGTCCTGCTGCTGCTGCTCGCCGGAGTCGCGGCATTCCTCGTCGGCACCACGGCCGGTGGTCGAATCGTGCTGTCCGTCGCCGAGGGTTACTTGCCCGACGAGGTGACCGCGGAGATCCAGAGCTTCGACGGGCGGCTGATCGACCGCTTCGAGCTGCGGGGCGTGAGCTTCCAGATCCCCACGCTCGAAGCCGAGGCCGACCGGATCACGGTGCACTGGAGAGGCAGCGGGATTCTCCAGAAGAAGGTGCACGCGCGGTCGCTGATCGTCGAAGGGATGGACGTTCGGGTCATTGAGCCCGCACCCGATTCCCTGTCCGACGCCTCCGAGCCGGAAACCGCGAAACAGCAGAAGCCGCCGCTGTCGGACCTTCCTGTCGCGATCAGCTTCGATTCCCTCGCCGTACTGGGAGGCAGCTTCGAGGCGGAGGAAGTGGTGCGGGTCACCGGCATTCAGGCCACGGTATCCGGGCGTCGGGCTTCCGTCCCCGGCCGGCTCGACGATTACCTTGTGTCAGCTTCGGCGCACGTCGACCTGCCGGATTTGACCTCCGCCGAAGCGCGGCTGTATGCCGCGGGCTCGATGACCGGAGTGCAGATCGACAGTGTGTTCCTCGAGCTGCTCGATGGACAGGCCGTGGCCGAAGGAGCCGTGACCTGGTGGCCGGACATCTCGTGGGACGTGATCGTCGAGGCTGACGAGGTCGAGCTCGCCTCCCTGCTGCCCGACCCCGAAGAGTGGCCGGGCCAGCTCTCGCTGCGCGGCGCCGCGACGGGCGGCATCCAGGACGGCGAGCTCGAGCTGCAGGCGGCGATCGACACCGTATACGGAGTGATCCGCGACGAGCGGCTGCGCGGCCGGCTGCAAGTGCACATCCTCGGCGAGGAAATCGAGCTTCCCACCGCTCGCCTCGCCTGGGGACCGGCTCGGGTGACCGCTTCGGGCACCGCCAGCGAAGTGCTCGACCTCGAATTCGATGCGGACGTCCCCGACCTCGGTCTCGTCCTGCCAGACGCCGCCGGCTCGCTCACCGCCAGCGGCAGCGCCACGGGTCCGCGGGACACTCCGCGGCTCCGGGCCACCGTTCGGGCCGACAGCCTCGTGGCGGAAGGCGTGTCCGCCGCCTCGGTGACCGGCGATGTCGATCTCGACCTCGCGGGTCCGCTGCAGGCAGATCTCGTCGCGCAGTCGCTCGTGGTGGCGGAGCAGGAGCTCGACTCGGCGCACGTCGTGCTCACCGGGAGCCGCGAGCGACACGAACTGGAGCTGACGGCTGCCGGGCCCGGGCTCGAATTCGACCTCGCCGCGGCGGGCGGTCTCGACGCCTCCAACACCTGGTCCGGCGTCGTGGACACGCTCCACGTGTCTGCCGACACGCTCGGCCGGTGGGAACTGACGGCGCCCGTCGCATTGACGCTGGGACCCGGAGTGGCGGCGGCGCCGGGTGCCGCGGCCGGCTCGAGCGGCGAGTTCGGCGCCCGGTTCGAACAGATCTGCCTCGAGTCTGCTCCCGCCGCGCGAGTGTGCGCCGAGGGTGAATTCGGCGGATCGTTGACGCGGCTTTCCGCGACCGTGGACTCGCTCCGGGTCGAACGATTCGCCGCGCTGATGCCCGAGGGCTACCGGGCCGAGGTCGGCGTCGCCGCCGTGATCGATATCGCGCAGGAGCCGGGAGGCGCGTTCACCGGCACGATCGACGTGCGGACCACGGAGGGCTCCGTCACCCTGCCGATCGGGCGCGACCGGGACACCGGGGAGGAGTCGACCACCCTGTTCTTCGAGCCGATCGTGCTGGCGGTCTCTTCCACGGACGAGGGCTCCACCGGCCAGGTGGACGTGCTGGTCACGGACTCGGCGGGTACCCAGCTGCTGCGAGTGGACGGCGAGCTGGATTCGCCGTTCGCGCTCCACGAGCAGACCGACTTCGCGACGATCGGTGACCAGCCGTTCTCGGCACGCCTTGAGCTCGCGGTCGACGACCTCGAGATGTTCTCGGCCTCCGTGCTGCCTCGCTGGAACGCCTGGGGAAGCTTCAACGCCTCGGCGCAGCTGGACGTGGACGCGGATGGCAGACTCGTGGGAACGCTCAGTGCTTCGACGGATTCCGTGCGGCTGCGCAATACCGTGCGGGAGCAGTCCTGGCGGCTCGCGGTCGATCCGGCCCGCCTGGACGCGCGCATCGGACCCGACGGGCTCACGGGTGAGCTGGAACTGGAGGTGAGCGTGGTCAACGAGGGTCCGCTCCTGCAGGCCAGCGGTGAGATCCGCATGCCACAGCTGACCTCGCTCGACGTGAATCCGGAGGAGCAGCCCGTGGACGCGAGCCTCAGCGTGCGGGTGGGTGACATGTACTTCATCGAAGCGTTCCTGCCAGAAGTCACGGAGGCCAGCGGCAGCTTCGAACTCGATTCGCAGATCGGCGGCACGCTTGCCGAGCTGACAGTCGACGGACAGGCGAATCTCGCTGACGGACGCGCCCTGATTCCCTTGCTCGGGCTGGAGCTCACGGATATCCAGTTCGCCGCCACCGGCAAGCCCGCAGGCGGCATCGACCTCGAAGGCCAGGTGCGCTCCGGTGATGGAATCCTGACGATGTCCGGCCGGTCGGAGCGCTATCCCACGTCGGAAACGCCGACCAGGATGACCATCCGCGGGGAGCGCTTCCAGGTCATAGACGCCCCCGAGATCAGCCTCGTGGCGGAACCGTCCCTCGACCTCGCGTTCGACGGTTCGAAGCTCAGCGTCACGGGAGATGTACAGATCCCACGCGGCCGGGTAGGGATTCCCGACGTCCCCGAGTCGGCGGTGACCCCGTCGCGGGACGTCGTGATCGTCGGCGATACCCTCACCGAGCGCGATTCTCCGATGCCGATCGAGGCCGACATCACGGTGACTCTCGGCGACGATGTGTTCTTCAGCGGCTTCGGATTCAGCTCCAAGCTCGTCGGCGGGCTGAACATTACGCAGGCGGCCGGGCGGGATCCCCGAGGACGCGGGGAGGTGACGTTCGTGAACGGCACATTCCGGCAGCTCGGACAGGAGCTGCGCATCGATCCCGGGCGCCTGCTGTTCAACGGCCCGATCGACGACCCCGCCGTCGAGGCCCAGGCGTTCGTCCGCGCGACCGATGGCACCGAGGCCGGGTTCCGCGTCCGGGGCACCGTGCAGAACCTGGACGTGACCACCTATTCCGTGCCGCCGAGGTCGGACAGCGACATCATGGCCTACATCCTGTTCGGCCGTCCGATGAGCGAGACCACCGGGGAGCAGGGAAGCCAGGCGACCAACGCCGCGACGGTTCTCGGGGCCAACATGCTGGCCATGAGCCTCGCCCCCAGCGTCGGCCTCGATGAAGCGCGAGTCGAGACCGGGACCCAGCAGAACAAGGCCCAGTTCGTGGTCGGGAAGTATCTCACACCACGGCTGTACGTCGGCTACGGTATCGGGATTTACGAGCCGATCAGTACGCTGCGCCTGCGCTACCTGCTGACCGCGCGCTGGACTGTCGAGGCGATTACCGGCGACCAGCAGAGCGCCGACGTCCTGTGGCGGATCGAGACCGGAGGGCCGAAGGAACAGCCGGTGGAAGAGGCGGCGGAGGGAACGGAGGGTGCCGAGGGTACTGAGGGCGCCGAGGGTGCGCCTGCCGCGGAGGAGGCTCCCGAACCGGGCGCTGCTCCGGACCCGGGGCCAGCTTCGGACCCGGAGACTGCGTCCAGCGGGTAGCTCAAGCCATCAGGAACTCACACCTTCCCGAACTCGCTCGTACTGATTCCGACCCTACGCAGCAATTCCCAATTTCCCACTTTGGGAAAAGTGCGTCAGGGCCCGGATAGCAATGCCGTGAGTCCGCGTTGATCAGCCACCGCACACTCCGGGTGCCACACGTCCCGACCCGGAGGTATAATGTGCATCGTATGGCGCTCTCACAGATTACCTGGCAGGACGTCCAGCAGCTCCCGGACGATGGACATCGCTACGAGGCGATCGCTGGCGACCTCCACGTGACTCCGGCGCCGACAGTGAGGCACCAGTGGATCAGCGGTGAACTCGAGAGATCACTCTATGCGCTGGTCCACGACTCGGCCGCGGGCATCGTGCTGCACGCTCCCATAGGTGTCGAATTCCCGTCCACCGGAGAGGGAGTCCAGCCCGACATCGTCGTGGTCTCGGCCGCGAGACGTGGCATCGTAGACGCAGACTGGATCCGGGGCGCGCCCGACATCGTGGTCGAGATTCTCTCTCCGGGCACGCAGCGCAGGGATCGAGGAGTCAAGCTGAAGCTGTACGGAAGCCAGGGCGTGAGCGAATACTGGATCGTCGATCCAGTCGCGCGTGCCGTCGATTCGTGGCGTTTCCATGGTGGTGCCCGCTGCGAGCGCTACACCGACCGGCTTACGGTCCGGCTCGCGGGCCAGGAACTGGGCGAGATCGATCTCGGGGCAGTCTTCAAGAACCCTGGCGCCGCAACTCCTTGATCCGCAGGCCCATCGCCGAATCCTCGATCAGCGTCTCAAGTCGCCGCAGCCGTGTCTCTTCCCGCTTCGCGCTCAATACCCAGCGGGTAGCGGTTTTCCGATAGCCGGACGGCTGCGCCTGGAAGAATTTCCAGGCGTCGGGGCGGGCGCGGAACCTGCGCTCGAAGTCTGGACCGAACTCCTCGGCTGAGCTGGAGTCGCCGGCGCCGGCGGACTCTCCGTCGGCGGCCGCTTCCCGGCCCGCGGCCGTCACTCTTCCCTGCTCGCTCAACTCCGCGAACAGCCTCAAGTTGACCGCACTCCAGTTACTGCGCGGTCGCCTGGGCGTGATCCGGATCATCCAGCGCTCGTCGTCGATCGACTTCCTGAGACCGTCGATCCAGCCGAAGCAAAGCAGCTCTTCGACCAGCTCCGGCCAGGTGATGCTCGGCCGGCCGGTAGCTTTCTTGTGGAAGCCGACCCACAGAACATCTTCGGTATCGTGGTTTTCCTCGAGCCAGCTCCGGACGGCCTCCGGAGACTCGAAGAAGGTGGGCGGGTCGTCTCTATTCATGGATTGAAGGTACCTTCACCACTCGATCTGGCTCTCGAGCTTCGGAATCAGCGCCTGGAAAACGGCGCCATACACCGCCATGATGCGCAACACGTGACGGCGTTTCAGCTCCGCGAGGAAGCGCTGGTAGGCGGGAACGTCCGACGTGGCCATGTCGCCTCAGCTCCCGGGGAGATCTCTGTCGGGCACGATTCCCTCGAGGCCCGTGTCCCGCATGACTTCCACCATGCGCGGATCCTCCCGCACCGGGTCGAAGCGATTATTCCACACGGCATGGATCCACGTGGATCCAAATCGCGGCGTCCGGTTCTTCAAGTCCAGGAGGGAATCCAGTGCGCGGTCCAGGTCGCCGGCCGACAGGTAGCTCATGAATACGATGAAGTCCCCGCAGCACTCTTCGAGGGCTTCGCCGTCCCCGGCGCGCAAGGCCGCATAGTATGCTTCTATGGCAGACTGGAGATCATTGGAGTCATTGGACTCGTCGACTCCGAAAAAGATCGGCAGGTCCTCCCCGCCCTCTTCCACATGCCGGAGCGCGACCGCCTCGGCCTCGTCCAGTCGACCCTCCGCCTCGAGCGTGAACAGCAGGCCCTGCAGGGGCAGAGGCATCCCCGGGTTCAACAGCAGGGCCTGTTCCCAGCGCGCGATTGCTTCCGCGATCCGCTCGTTGTGGACGAGAATGTAGGCGAGCGCGTGGATCCGAATCGCCGAAGTCGGATCGACCTCCACCGCTCGCCGTGCACCGCGCAGCGCCTCCGCGAATCGGGCGGTATTGGTCAGTGATTCCGCGTACTGCTGGTGTGCCTCCCCGTTGTCCGGGTCGATCGCGAGCGCCCGGAGGTAGTGTACCTCGGCCTCGGCCCACTCCCGTCGCTCCTTGAAGACGTTGCCCAACGCCACTTCAGCGATCACGAGCCGCGGATCCAGCTCGAGCGCCCGGCGTGCTGCCGATTCCGCCTCGAGCAGCGAAGGCTCCCAGGCCGCACGCCACCCCGCGGGATCGAAAGTCAGTGGACCGTAGTAGGGGGCAACGGAATGGGCGAGCGCCAGCCCTGCCCAGGCCGGGCCGAACGCAGAATCCCTTTCGACAACGGCCTCGAACAACCGGATCGCATCCGCAACTCCGGGCCCGCGTTCCCTGAGCCGCGACTGCGCGGCGAGATACAGATCGTAGGCCCGCATGTCCGCAGTCGGGGTGACGAGCGTCTCATCTGCCGACAGACCCAGGGACACTTCGAGTGCCCCAGCGACCGACTCGGCGATCTCCGTCTGGATGGCGAATACGTTGTCGAGCGTGCGATCGAAGGTCTCCGACCACATGTGGAAACTGTTGTCCGCGTCGATCAGCTGCGCCGTGATCCGCAGGTCCTCGCCCTGTTTGCGGACGCTCCCCTCGACAAGGTAGCGGACTCCGAGTTCGCTCCCGATCTCTCGCAGATCCTTGTCCTCGCCCTTGTAGGCAAACGAAGACGTGCGTCCAGCCACCCGAAGCTCCCGGATCTTCGCCAGCGCGTTCAACAGCTCCTCGGTCATCCCGTCCGCGAAATACTCCTGCTCGGCGTCCGAGCTCATGTTCACGAACGGCAGGACCGCGATCGACGGACGGGTGTCCTCGGACAGATCGGCGTAGGCGAGCTGGAGAACTGCCTGATCGCTCCCGGTCGCGGAATTCGCGGATTCCGACGCCACCGGCGCAGCCGACTCCCCGCTTGTCTCGCCCGACCGCCTTCCGGCCAGCCACACACTCCCGATGAGCACTGCGGCTCCCGCCAGAGCCAGCAGGCCCGCGGGCCAACGTTTCGAGGCCGGCGCGGCAGCGATCGCCTCGATTTCACCTGTCACCGCCGGGTCCGTCCGCTTCACCCCCTCCGGCGTCGACTCGAACGCCCACGCGAGAACGATCGCGACCGGAAATCCGACGAACAGCAGCAGCGCCACGAAACGGTAGGTCCACTCGGGCAGCAGCAGCGCGGGCACGAGCAGTTCGACGACCTGCAGGAGGACGAAGCCAACCGCTCCGTATACCGCCATGACGCGAAATACGTGACGGCGCTTCAGCTCCGCGAGAAAGCGCTGGTAGGCGGGAACATCGGACATTACTCGATCACCTCAGCTCCCGGGCGAAGCCCGTCGGGGTTCGACACCTTCGAGGTTCAGGTGCCGAAGGGCATTCACGAACCGGGGATCGGTACGGTACCCGTCCCACATCGGCGACCACAGGCTCGTCTGCCACTCGTTCCCATATCCCGGATCTATCGCCACCAGGTCGACGAGCGCATCGAGCGCCCGATCCGTATCACCGAGCAGGGCGTACGACCAGGGGAATACGGCGGCTGCGCAACAGGCCTCCAGCGCCTCGCTGTCACGGCTGCGCATCGCGTCGTAGTACGCCTCGATCATCCGATCCAGCATGGCCTGCTCCTCCGGATCTCGCTCACCCTGCATCCCGGCCGCGGCAGCCAGGCCATCCCGGACGCTCCGCTCCGCGCTCTCCCAGTCTCCCAGCGCCCCGTATGCGTCCGACAGCACGGGCAGCACCCGGATGAGATCCGGGTCCAGCAGCAACACCCGTTCCATGGCGGTTACCGCTTCGGCGTATCGACCAAGATCGACGAGAATATAGCCCAGGATGAAGTTGCGAATCGCCGAGGTCGGATCGAGTTCTACTCCCCGCTCCGCGCTTCGTACCGCTTCTCCCTGTCGTCCAACGGCAGCGAGATGTTCCGCGTACTGCTGATGGGCCTCGGCGTTGTCCGGATCGATCTCCAGCGCGCGGACATAGTGGCGTTCGGCTGTCTGCCACTGCCTCCGGTCCCGGTTCACGTTGCCGAGCGCGACCTCGGCCGCCGCGTTATCCGGATCCAGTTCCAGCGCTCGTCGTGCGGCTTGCTCTGCCGCGGCCAGCGCGAGTTCCCACTCCTCAGGTGGTACCGACACGAGGCTACCCTCGGTCGCATCCGGCGTCGAATAATACGGAACGAGCGCTTGTGCCTGCGCGAGCCCGGCCCACGCGGGGGCCCAGCCGGAATCGCGCGCCACTGCGGCCCCGTACAGCCGCACCGCCTCCGCGACACCTTCGTTCCGCTCCCTCAGTCGTGCCTGCCCCGCGAGGTACAGGTCATACGCCGCGAGATCCGCCGTCGGAGTGACGAGGGTCTGGTCGCTCGACAACCCCAGTGAGACCTCCAGGGCCTCCGCAATCGAGGTCGAAATCTCTTCCTGGACCGCGAAAATATCATCGAGTTCGCGGTCGTAGGTCTCCGACCACAGGTGGAAGCTGTCCTCGGCGTCGATCAGCTGCGCGGTGATCCGCAGCTGGTCATCCTGCTTGCGAATGCTGCCCTCTACCAGGTAGCGGACACCGAGTTCGTCGCCGATCTGACGCAGGTCCTTGTCCTGCCCCTTGTACGCGAACGAGGAGGTTCGGCCCGCGACCCGCAGCTCCCGGATCTTCGCCAGCGCGTTCAGCAACTCCTCGGTCATCCCGTCTGCGAAGTACTCCTGCTCCTCGTCCGAGCTCATGTTCACGAACGGCAGCACGGCGATCGACGGGCGGTTGTCCGCGGAAAGGTCGGCGTAGGCGAGCTGGAGAACGGCCTCGTCGCTGCCTGCCTCAACGGCCCGCGCTCCGGCCTGCGCAACGCCCGAGTCCGTGGAACCGCCCCGGGGCGCCGTGGTCCGGCCCACCCACCAGGCACCACCCGCGAGCGCCACCATGCCGACGAGGGCAAGAATGCCCGGGGTCCAGCGCATCGCCGGCGCCTCGGCGACGATCTCGCTGATCTCGCCTGTTTCGGCCACCTCGGTCCGCTTCACGCCGTCAGGCGAGACCTCGAATGCCCACGCGAGAATTATGGCGATCGGAAAGCCGAGCAGCGTGAGCACAAGAATGAAGGTGATCGTCCACTCGGGCAGGCCGAGGAGCGGGAAAGCGATATCGGCCACCTGCAGAATCACGAATCCCACCGCGCCGTACATCGCCATGACGCGAAACACGTGTCGGCGTTTCAGCTCGGCGAAGAACCGCTGGTATGAGGGTAGGTGGCTCATGCCTCGTTACTCTCCCGCCGGAGCGCGCTGGAGTTGCGCCCCCCCGAGGCCCCCATGCGCCAGGATCTCATCGAGTACCTCCTGGAACCGGGGATCGTCCCGCAGGCTGTCCAGACCGGGACTCCAAAGCCGATTGAACGGGAGCGCGTTGAATCTCGGTCGATCGAGATGCCAGTCCCTGAGTGCCTCGATCGCCCGCCCGGCATCTCCCATGATTGCGTAGTCGCCGGGTGTCGTCGACGACTTGCAGCACCGGTCGTACGCCTCGACATCGCCGGTTCGGAGGGCCGCGAAGCGGGCCTCGGCCTGCCGATCCCGCAGCTCCGCCGTCTCGGAATCGAACCCCAGCCGGGGGATGTGCTCCCGGCGCTCCCACATCTCCGCTTCGTCCACGTTGCCCAGGACCAGGTGCGCCCGGCTCAGGTTTCTGTACGGCTGGGGAAGCTCGGGGCCGTGTACGATGGCCAGCTCCGCCTGGGCGATCGACTCTTCCGCCCGGTCGTTCTGCAGCAGGATGTAGGCGAGGACATTCAGTCGGATCGCCGACGTCGGGTCGAGCGCGACGGATCTTCGCGCACTGCGCAGCGCCTCGTCCTCACGGCCGACGGCGGCGAGCAGTTCAGCGTACTGCTGGTGGGCCTCGGCGTCATCCGGGTCAATTTCCAGCGCCCTGAGATAGTGGGCCTCCGCCTGCTCCCACTCCCAGCGGTCCCTGAACACGTTTCCGAGCGCGATCTCCGCCCCGGCGGCACGCGGATCGATGGCGAGCGCCCGGACCGCTGCCTGTTCGCTGGCGTCGAGCGCCGGTCCCCAGATATCAGCGCCAGTCTCATCGGTGACCGCACCCGGCTCGTAGAAAGGAGTCAGAGCGTACGCCTGGGCGAGGCCGGCCCAGCCGGGGGCGAAGGCCGAGTCGCGGGCCACGACGGCCTCGAACAGCCGCACCGCTTCGTGAACCCCCGCTCCGCGCTCCCGCATCCGGGCCCGACCGGTCAGGTACATCTCGTACGCGTCCAGGTCCGCGGTTGGTGCGACCAGGGAGGCCTGCTCATCGAGTCCCAGAGACACCTGCAGCTCTTCCGCGATGGCCTCGGCGATCTCCTCCTGCACGGCGAACACGTCATCGATCGTCCGGTCGTAGGAATCCGACCACAGATGGAAGCTGCTCTCCGCGTCTATGAGCTGCGCTGTAATCCGCAACCGCTCGTCCTGCTTCCGGACGCTGCCCTCCACGAGGTATCGCACATCCAGCTCGTCCCCGATCACCCGGAGGTCCTTGTCTTCGCCCTTGTAGGCGAACGAGGATGTTCGGCCCGCGACCCTCATGTCGCGGATCTTCGCGAGCGCGTTCAGCAGCTCCTCCGTCATCCCGTCGGCGAAGTACTCCTGGTCGCCGTCCGGACTCATGTCCGCGAAGGGGAGCACGGCGATCGACGGGCGGTGATCCTCCGACAGGTCCGCGTAGGCGAGTTGGAGGACCGCATCGGTTCCGGTGGCGGTCTGTCCCGACCCTGACGTCTCGGCCGTCAGCGGCGATGCCGCGGCCTCCGCCCCTGACTCCCCTGCGCGCTTTCCGACCAGCCAGGCGCCCCACACCAGCGCGGCAACTCCCGCCAGGGCCAGCAGCCCGGCCGGCCAGCGTTTGGTCGGCGGCTGCGCGACGATCGAGTCGATCTCGCCGGTGGTCGCCGGGTCCGTCCGCTTTACCCCTTCCGAAGTTCGCTCGTATGCCCAGGCGAGCACGAGAGCGATCGGAAATCCGATCAGTACGAGAAAGGTCGCGGCGCGCAGCACAACGTCCGGGAGCGCCAGTCCTTCGGCGAGGAGATCGGCCACCTGGAGCACCACGAAGCCTACCGCCCCATACACGGCCGCGATGCGGAAAACTTCTCTCCGCTTCAGCTCCGCGAAAAAGCGCTGGTAGCCCGGGGTCCCGGGCGGGGTGTCTGTCATGGCCCGAAGATCGACCCGCAGTGCGGGCTTGGGCAAGGTGGGTCAGCTTGTCCGCGATCAGTGCATGCGGGAATTCCAACCTCTCTGTTTGACCGAATTCGACTTCGTGAAGGTACCTTCATGAACTCGAAGTAGCCGAAAAGGACATAGGAGAAACCGGGACGAATCGACCCTGGACAGCCCGATTCGTTGAGCGCCTGCCCTTCCCCCCAATCGTCGCACCGGCGATCTTGGCCGCATGCCAGATCAACCTGCCGGATATCAGCGCTTTTTCGCGGAACTGAAGCGCCGCCGCGTGTTCCGCGTAATGGCGGTGTACGGCGCCGCGGCATTCGTGGTACTCCAGGTCGCAGACATCCTGCAGGACGGGCTGCGACTGCCTGAGAGCTTTCTTCCGTTCATCACGGCGACAGCCCTGCTGGGCTTCCCCGTCGCGATTGCACTCGCCTGGGCGTTCGACCTCACTCCCGATGGAATGCAGCGCACTGGCGAGGCCGCGCCCGGCGAATTGACCGAGATCATCGAGGCTCCTGCCTCGAAACGCTGGCCGGCAGGTCTCCTGGCCCTGGTCGGCATGGTCGCGCTGCTCGCGGGTGCATGGTACGTCGGCAGACAGTCGGCGGCGGCAGAACTGCCGGCGGATGCGGATTCAGCCCGGGTCGAAGGCGCGCGCGCAGACGCCGACCCCGCCGCAGAGACCGGGCCCGCACCCGAGTCGATCGCCGTACTCCCGTTCGTGAACATGAGCTCGGACCCGGAACAGGAGTATTTCGCGGACGGCATCTCGGAAGAGTTGCTCAACCTGCTGGCGCAGATCCCGGATCTGCAGGTGACATCGCGCAGCTCGGCCTTTTCCTTCAAGGACAAGGACCTCGAGATCCCGGAAATCGCCACGCAACTGAATGTCGCGCACGTGCTGGAAGGATCTGTCCGGAAGTCAGGCGAGCAGGTCCGGATCACGGCGCAGCTGATCGACGCTCGCTCCGACAAGCATCTGTGGTCGAAGAGCTGGGATCGTACGCTGGATGACATTTTCGCGGTGCAGGACGAGATCGCTGCCGAGGTGGCGGAGCAGCTGCAGGTCGAGCTGTTGGGCGTGCACCCGGCCGTCAGAGCTGTGGATCCGGAGGCATACGCGCTTTTCCTGCAGGCGAGGCAGCTGGCCTACCAGTTCACCCGGGAAAGCCTCGATCGCTCGAACGAGCTGTATCGCGCGGCGCTGGAAATCGATCCGGATTATGCCGCGGCCTGGGCCGGTCTGAGCGCGAACTACGGTAACCAGGCGGCCTACGACCTCGGCCCGCTCGTGGAGAGCAACCGGTTGGCCCGCGAGGCCGCGAACCGGGCGCTGGAGATCGATCCGGAATTTGCCCCGGCCCTCGCCGGACTCGGCGCGATCGAAATTTGGTACGATCTCGACTTCGGGGCGGCCGCAGAACACTACTCTCGAGCGCTGGCCCTCGATCCAATCAATCCAGAAATCCTGCTCGGCGCCGCGTTGCTCACGGAAGTGCTGGGTCGCGGCCCCGAGGCAATTGAAGTCTACGAGTACCTGATCCCTCGCGACCCCATCAATCCGAGCCTGCATTCAGCCATCGCTTTCGCCTATTGGAACAGCAGTAGATCCGAAGACGCGCTCGAATCCGTCCGTACGACTCTGAGTCTCAGCCCGAACTACATCTCGTCTCACTATCTCGGCGGAGGGGTAATCGCGGATCTCGGAGATCCGGAGGGCGCGCTTGCCGAGACGATGCAGGAACCTTACGAACCGTATCGCCTGCTCGGCCTGTCCCGGATTCACAATTCGATGGGTCACGCGGCAGAATCAGACTCCGCGCTGCAGGAATTGATCGACAAGTACAGTGACGGTTGGGCTTACAACATCGCTTACACCTACGCGATGCGCGGCGAAGCCGACTCGGCGTTCGAATGGCTGGACCGGGCGATCGAGAATCGTGACGCCGGACTGGCCCAGCTCGGATCTACGACTGTGTTCAGCAACGTCGAAGACGATCCTCGCTGGCGGCCTTTGCTCGAGAGCCTCGGGATGACCCCGGAGCAGCTGGCGGCGATCGAATTCGAGGTGGAGTTACCGGAACGGCGTTGAGCCGGGCCCCACTCCCCTCAATTCACCTCGTTATTCGTCTCGTCCAGCGCCGCCTCAAGTTGATCCCGCGCCGCCTCCAGCTGGAGTCGGCGCGCCTCGAGTTCCGGTATCAGTTCGGCGGGTGCGTTCTTGAGTTCGGAGTCGACGGCCTTGATCTCGTCCGTCACCGATTCGATGGTCTGCGTCATCTCCTCCGTGGCCTCTGCCTGGTCGGCCTTGTCGAACAAGATCTCTTCGGGCGCCGGAGCATCTTCCGCGACTGGCACGGGATCCGTCGGCCTGGATTCCGGGACGAACACCTGGTCTTGAGACAGAGCACGGGTGTTCATGAATGTCGGGCTCACGATCTCGACCCCGCCTTCGTGCAGGCTGTCGAGGACCTTCCCGCGGAGGCGCGAACGCGCCGTGATCAGCGACTTCACGTCGGTGAGCAGGCCGGCGATCCGGTACGTGACGGAGAAGTCGCCCAGATCCATGGTCGAAACAAACGCGTCCTCGAGATCCGCTCTGCGCGCCGCCTCCAGAAGCAATTCTCCGATGCGCCCGCGCGGCACGTCATACCCGAGCGACACCGTGGCCGAGACGACCGTTCCCGACGAACGCAACGTCGTCACCGGATGGGTGACGAGATAGATATTCGGGAGCGTCGTCAGGGTCCGCTCTTCGGTCTGAATCTCGGTGTGGAACAGCCCTCGCCCCGACACCCGCCCGAAATGATCCTCGACGCTGATGAAGTCGCCCGCCCGGAAATTCCGTACCGACCGGAGCATGAACCCGGCCAGCATGTTGCCGAGGAAGGTCGTCGACGAGAGCGCGATGCCCGCGCTGAGGACGATTCCGATCAGCTTCAGGATCTCGCCGCGGA
>Ga0316193_10001085_pt1 | contig 17951 bp, 13 predicted proteins | sample MerIslsedime2_MG_FD_207735 | JGI IMG/M metagenome (GOLD analysis project Ga0316193, IMG submission 207735) | Coastal sediment microbial communities from Maine, United States - Merrow Island sediment 2 | ecosystem: Environmental > Aquatic > Marine > Coastal > Sediment | place: USA: Maine... | reverse complement strand
GGAGTTGTGTCCACCGAGCCCGTCACGACCCTGTGCTCCCCATCCGATCGGTCAGTCCAGGGGTCGTTTCCGATGCCCATTTCCAGTGTCAGGGGTGTGCGCGCCCCTGACACTGGAAATGATGGAATCAACCCCCGTGCCAGGGCCATGAATATGCTTTAAAAGCAGTTTCTTATCGGTTCGTGAGCGAGCGCGGCCACCTGCGATTGTGGTCCGGCTGTCGCCTGTCGCCGACGCTGTTGGTGCAGTTTCTTGACGCCGAGCTCACATCCGCTTGGCCCAGTGCGCTGACAGCGTGCTGGGGCAGGTGTGTATCCAAGCTGCGACGTGGACCGGATAAAGCGCCGTGTCATGGTTGAACCGGCAGCCGTGTGCGGATCATGGCAATGTCGCGGTTTGGCCCGGGAATTCAAGGTCGTCGCTGGGGTGGCGCTGGTGGACTTAAACATCCATTGAGTGTACGTTTACGCCCCCCGGCGAGGCCCCCGCACCCGGTCGACACGTGCGCCATTGCTGAGCGCGGCTCATGGTTGCGCCTCTTTCCGCACCGTACCAGCCAACAACAGCACAGGCGGGGACGCGCACTGCTGACCCGGTCACCAGATTCCGATTGTTTCGTGCTCACTAGGAGGGCCCATGGGCTACCAACACATCCAACTTCCCGATGGCGGAGAAAAGATCACGATTGTCGATGGCAAATTGCACGTGCCGGACAATCCGATCGTGGGCTTTGTAGAGGGAGACGGAATCGGTCCCGACATCACCCGTGCCTCTCTGCGGGTTTGGAATGCGGCGGTTGAGAAAGCCTATGGCGGGTCACGGAAGATTCACTGGTGCGAGTTGTACATGGGGGAAAAAGCCGCATCGATATACGACGGCGACTACTTCCCGGCGGAGACCCTGCAGGCCTGCCAGGATTTGATGGTGTCCATCAAGGGCCCGTTGACCACCCCCGTGGGTGGCGGTTTTCGATCCCTGAACGTGGCTTTACGGCAGGAGTTGGATCTGTACGCCTGCGTTCGCCCGGTGCGTTACTACGCCGGAGTTCCTTCGCCCATGCGGCGCCCGGAGGACGTGGACGTCATTATTTTCCGAGAGAACACCGAGGACGTTTATTCGGGCATTGAGTACGCGAGCGGAAGTCCTGAAAACAAGAAGCTTGCTGCGTTTTTGCGCAACGAAATGGGTTGCGAGTTTTTCGAAGATGCGGCACTGGGCATCAAGCCCATTTCGGAGTTCGGCACCAAGCGGCTGGTGCGCAAAGCAATACAGCACGCGATCGACAATGGGCGCTCGAGTGTGACGCTGGTGCACAAGGGCAACATCATGAAGTTCACCGAGGGTGCCTTCCGAAACTGGGGCTATGAACTCGCCAAGGAGGAATTCGGGGAACAAACAATCACTGAGGAAGAGCTGTACGACGTCTACGGCGGCAAACAGCCCGCTGGGAAGGTGGTGATCAAGGACCGGATTGCCGACATTATTTTCCAGCTGCTGCAGCTTCGTCCAGCTGAGTTCGATGTGCTCGCCACCATGAACCTTAATGGCGATTATCTTTCCGATGCCGCAGCCGCCGAGGTGGGCGGCGTGGGCATCGCTCCGGGTGCCAACATCGCTGATCACGTTGCAGTTTTCGAGGCGACCCACGGCACCGCGCCAAAATACGCTAACCAGGACAAGGTCAATCCCTCATCGCTGCTGTTATCCGGTGTGATGATGCTGGAGTACATGGGCTGGAAGGAAGCGGCCGACCTGATCAATGCCGCCTTTCCTCAAGTGATTGCCGATAAGACCGTTACCTACGATTTTGCCCGGCAGATGGCCGGCGCCACCACTGTGCCTACCTCAGGATTCGCCGACGCCCTGATCGCCAAGATCAGCGGCAGCGCCGAGGACCTTGCTCGGGTCGAGGAGGCGCGTCGGGCGGCCCAGGCCAAGGCCGCGGCCGAGCTTGAGGCGGAGCGTGTCGCCAACCCGGTGGAAGCCATGAAGGACTCCGGCCGTCAACCTGCAACCGCCGCCGGCATCATGACCCAGCTCAAAGGACGCATCAGCGACGAGGACACCGTCGATGCGGCCATGCACATCATGCGGGAGCAGGGCATCAGTTCGGTGCTGGTGGAGCCCAACGCCGATGGCGAATGGGGCATCATGACCCAGCGCGATATCGTCAAGAAGATCATCAATGCCAATCGCTCGCCGGCGATGACCAAGGTCAGTGAGATTGCCACCCGGCCGTTGATCACCGTGTCCACCGATGCCCCTTTGAGTCAAATCGCCAACCTGTTGATGGAGCGCAACATCCGGCGTGTTGTGGTGGCTGGCAGGCGTGGGACGCCTAAGGGCATTGTTTCCGACAACGGCCTTTTTCGGGCAGTGGAGGAATTTGGCTGGGAGCCTCACGACTGATTCAGCCAGGCGGTTTCCGCTTGGCGTACTGCAGCCCCGTCTCCCCAGACGGGGCTGTTTTGTTTCACGTCCGGCTTATCGGAGGTCGATTCGCCATTGCTTGCCAATCCGCGCAGTCAAGCGTGTATGCTCAGCGCTTTGAAAGGCTTACTGCCGCAACCTGGCTGTGACCCGGGCGCATCATCTCCCCGGGCCTGCTTGAGCAAGGTGTTGGAGGCACTATGACGGCGACTCATGATTCTCCCCGGGTGGGTTTGTTTGTCACCTGTCTAGTGGATGTGTTTCGACCCAGTGTCGGATTTGCCAGCGTGCGTCTGCTGGAAGCGGCGGGATGCCGGGTCGAGGTGCCCGCTTCTCAAACCTGTTGCGGCCAGCCTGCTTTCAACTCGGGGGATCGGGGCGACAGCCGCGCGTTTGCCCGCGGCGTGATCGAAGCGTTCGATGGCTATGACTACGTCGTCGGTCCGTCCGGATCCTGCATCGGCATGTTGCACCACTACCCGGAGCTGTTCGGCGACGACTCCGATTGGCGCAAACGTGCCTCGGCTCTGGCGGGCCGCGCCTTTGAACTTACCTCGTTTCTGGTGGACGTGATGGGCGTGGGCTCGGTACAGGCATGCTTCAATGGCAGTGTCACCTATCACGATGGCTGTTCCGGACTGCGCGAACTGGGCGTCAAACAACAGCCGCGGGCACTGCTCGAAACGGTGCAGGGGCTGTCTCTGGTCGAGATGGACGAATCCGAGGTATGTTGTGGATTCGGAGGCACTTTTTGCGTCAAGTACCCGGAGATCTCAAATCGCATGGTGTCCGATAAGTCCGCCCATGCCACCGCCACCGGCGCCGACACGCTACTGGCGGGTGATATGGGATGCCTGTTGAACATGGCCGGTAAACTCGCCCGTGAGGGGAGCGACACGCGCGTGCGTCACGTGGCGGAAGTGCTGGCCGACATGGCCGATACGCCCGCCATCGGTGAGCCGAAAGGCTGAGGAGCACATCTTGGACGTCACCAGCCCGGCCTTCAAAGACAATGCCCATGAGGCACTCGCCGATCCGGCATTGCAACGCGCCCTGCGCAATCTTAAGGCGGGCTTTCCGGGAAAGCGGGCCGCGGCCATCGCCCGTCTGCCCGAGTTCGAAGCGCTGCGTGACGCGGGCCGCGATCTAAAGAACGAAACCCTGGCCAATCTCGATTTCTATTTGGAGATGTTCGAACAGAACGTGCGCGAGCATGGTGGACAGGTCCACTGGGCCCGTGACGCCGACGAAGCGCGCAAGATCATCCTCGGAATCTGCCGCGACGCGGGCGCCAAGACCGTGACCAAGGGCAAGTCTATGATCAGCGAGGAGATCGCCCTAAACGAATACCTGGACGAGCATGGGATACAGGCCATAGAAACGGATTTGGGTGAGTACATCATCCAATTGCGCAACGAGCATCCCAGTCACATCATTGCGCCGGCTATCCATGTCAATCTGGACCAGGTGGCCGACGCTTTTTACGCCGAACACCAGAAATACGGCAAGACAAAGCGCTTGGAAACGCCGCCGGAACTGCTTAAGGAAGCGCGGGAAATTCTGCGCGCCAAGTTCCTGGCCGCGGATGTCGGGATTACCGGCGCCAATTTCTGCATCGCCGAGACCGGCAGCACGGTGATCGTGACCAACGAGGGCAACGGTGATCTGACCCAGATACTGCCCAGGGTTCACATTGCCCTGGCCAGCCTGGAGAAGGTCGTGCCGACCCTGGAAGACGCGATGGTGTTGCAACGACTGCTGGCGCGTTCGGCCACCGGGCAAGAGTGCTCGGTCTATACGACATTCTCCACCGGGGCGAAACGCCCTGCCGACCCGGACGGGCCGGAAGCGTATCACGTGGTGTTGCTGGACAATGGTCGCTCGACCATGATCGGGACCGAGTTCCAGGACATGCTGCGTTGCATACGCTGTTCCGCCTGTATGAACCACTGTCCCGTGTACGGCGCGATTGGTGGCCATGCCTACGGCTGGGTCTACCCCGGACCCATGGGTTCGGTGTTGACACCGCAATTGGTGGGGGTTGATCAGGCCGGGCATCTGCCCAACGCCTCGACCTTCTGCGGGCGCTGTGAGTCGGTCTGTCCGGTGCGCATACCGCTGCCAAAGATGATGCGGCATTGGCGCGAGCGCGAGTTCGAGCGACATCTGCAGCCTTCGGCCTACCGCTATGGCTTGCGGGCCTGGGCCTATGTCGCAAGCCGGCCCTGGCTCTATCGACGGGTGGCCGATATCGCGACCCGTTTGCTGCGCATCCTGGGTGGACGGAAAGGCCGCCTGTCGCGGCTGCCGCTGGCGTCCGGCTGGACCGAATGGCGGGACCTGCCGGCGCCCGAGGGGCGTACCTTTCAGCAACTATGGGCAATGCAGCGGGGCAAGCGGGCATGAGCGCCCGCGAGCAGATCCTCAATCGAATCCGGCAGGGGTTGGGCCGGGGTGAGTTGGAGCCAGCACGCAGGGCTGAGCTTGAGGCCCTGCTTGCCCGCCCCCCGCGCGGCCCGATACCGGCTCGCACCGATCTGGATCCGGCCGGCCTGATTGCACTGTTTATTGAAATGGCGGAGGAGGCGGCGGCCACCGTCGTGCGAGTGCCGAGCCTGGTTGCGGTGCCGGCCGTGGTCGCGTCCTATATGAGCGAACATGGGTTGCCCCCAGCCTTGAATGTGGCGCCGGACCCGGATCTTGTGGCCCTGGACTGGTCGGCGTCGGCGCTGTCGGTGGTCAGCCGCCCGGCAACTGAGGGTGACCGTGTGGGTTTGGCCTCTGCGTTCGCCGGTATTGCGGAGACCGGTACCCTGATGCTGTTGTCCGGACCCGAGGGTCCAACCACGCTCAATTTTCTTCCTGAGGTCCACATGGTGGTGTTGCCGAGTCAGCACATCGTTGGCCCGTACGAGGATGCCTGGGACCGGTTGCGCGCCTCCCAGAACAGCATGCCGCGAACCGTCAATCTTATTACCGGACCATCGCGCAGTGCGGATATCGAACAAACCCTGCAGATGGGTGCCCATGGGCCCGTTGCCCTGCACATTCTGTTGGTGGACGGTTAGCCAGTTCAGTCCGGCAAAATCGATAGGGAACCGGTTATGAGCGACCCGGCCAGCAACGAAACCCCCCCACGTCGCACGGCGTTCTTTTTGTCCGACGGAACCGGGATAACCGTTGAGAATTTCGGACGCAGCCTGCTGACTCAATTCGAGACGGTCAAATTCGCCCAGCAGTCACTGCGGTTTGTGAGCACCGTTGAGCGCGCCCGGGAGGCGCGTCGAAAGATCGACGAGACCGCCGTGTTCGACGGTGTCCGCCCGCTGGTGTTCAGCACTTTGGTCAAGCCGGAAGTGCGGGCCGAGATAAAAGACAGCAACGCCCTGTTGCTCGATATATTCGCCACTTTCATCAGTCCGCTGGAAGACGAGCTGGGCTGCATTTCATCGGTCAGTACCGGACGCTTCCACGGGCTGCACAATGCGGACGAGTACTCCTCCCGCATAGAAGCGGTGAATTTCACTCTCAGTCACGATGACGGCAGCACCACCCGTCATCTGGACGAGGCTGACGTCATTCTGATCGGCATTTCCCGTTCGGGTAAAACACCCACCTGTCTTTACCTCAGCCTGCAGTACGGTATACGTGCCGCCAATTTCCCCATTACCGAGGATGACCTGGAGGGACCCAACTTGCCGGGTTCTCTTCTGGCCTACAGGGACAAGCTGGTGGCGCTCAGTACCGAGCCTGATCGCCTGCATCGAATTCGTGAGGCCCGCTACCCCAACAGCCGCTACTCGTCCTTGAATCAGTGTCAGTTTGAGGTGCGCCAGGCGGAGGCCCTGTACCGAAAAATGCGCATTCCCTGTCTCAAGACCACCATGAAGTCGATTGAGGAAATCGCGGCCACGATTGTCGACCTGGCGGATCTGGAACGGGGACGAGGACCGGGGCGGTCCCGGGCACATGTTTAATACGGGGATGGTTTGATCCGGCACCGGCGACATTTCGGACATTTCCCGTTCTATGAAACGCCGGGGCCTTGCAAAAAGCCGCCGGGTATGGAGGATTACGCGCGGATGCGCCGCGCCACACGGGAAGCTATAAGGCTCGGAGTGCATACAGCCGCGGCACCGTGACCGTCACCCCCAACAGGAGCCCAACATGAAACAAGCAGTTCGCGTCGCCATTACCGGAGCGGCTGGCAACATAGGCTATGCGATGGCCTTTCGGATCGCGGCGGGCGACATGCTGGGGCCAGATCAGCCGGTCATCCTGCATCTGATCGAGATCGCACCGGCCATGGACGCCTTGAACGGTGTCGTCATGGAACTCAACGATTGTGCGTTTCCCCTATTGGCCGGTGTGGTGGCGACGTCCGATCTGGATCAGGGTTTCAAGGACGTCAACTATGGGCTGTTGGTCGGGGCGCGGCCCCGTGGCCCGGGCATGGAGCGCAAAGACCTGCTGTCAGCCAACGGCGCCATTTTTGGTCCACAGGGCAAGGCCATAAACGACCATGCCGCCCGGGATGTCAGAGTGCTGGTGGTGGGCAATCCGGCCAACACCAATGCACTGATCGCCGCTGCCAATGCGCCCGACCTCAACCCGACCCAGTTCACCGCGATGATGCGTCTTGACCACAATCGCGCCCTCAGCCAGTTGGCGGAGAAGTTGGGGGTGCACCACACCGATCTGAGCAGGATGATCGTGTGGGGCAATCATTCGGCAACTCAGTATCCGGACATCAGCCAATGTGAAGTGGCGGGCCAACCGGCCAAGGACAAGGTCGATCAGGCCTGGTATGTGGACACCTTCATTCCCACCGTGCAGCAGCGCGGAGCGGCCATCATAAAGGCGCGTGGCGCCTCATCCGCGGCATCGGCCGCGTCCGCAGCGATTGATCACATGCGCTCCTGGGCCCTGGGTACGGCGGAGGGGGACTGGGTCACCATGGGCGTGCCCGCCGATGGCAGCTACGGCATTGAGCCCGGGGTCATGTATGGCTTTCCCTGTACCTGTGGTGACGGCCAGTATCAGATCGTCCAGGGCCTGGCGGTGGACGATTTCAGCCGTGGCCGCATGGCTGCGACCGAGGCCGAACTTCGAGAGGAGCGCGCCGCTGTGGAGGACCTGCTGAACTGACCGTCCTGGGTTTTGAACCATTTCCATAGAACAAGGGCGCCTCAGGGCGCCCTTGTTTGTGTTCGCCCGGAGCCAATGTTAGTTATTGATATAACTCATGGTGAGGCAAATTTAATTGTGTATATTTATGCCCTCTTTCGGTGCTGACACATGACATAAGATTGCACCTGTGATGGTTTGAGAGTTCGAATCAAATCACCTGTTGATTGTGTCCCGATGATCCTGGCCCAGAGGGTTCAGACATTGGGACTCAGGTTTGTTTGGAGGAGGGGTAGATTCAATGAGTTACGAAGAATTTCATCGCCGGTCGATCGAGCAACCCGAGGCATTCTGGGCTGAACAGGCGGAACTGATCCATTGGCATAAACCGCCCGAAAAAATCCTGGATTATAGCAATCCGCCTTTTCGGAGCTGGTTCGTGGGCGGTGAGACCAACCTCTGCTACAACGCCATCGACCGCCACGTCAACGACAGAGGCGACCAGCCGGCGGTGGTGTATATCTCCACCGAAACCGGGCAAACCGCCAGTTACACGTATGCCGAAGCCTATCGCGAGATCAATCGATTCGCCGCAGTGCTGCAGAGCCTGGGTGCCGACCGCGGTGATCGGGCCGTTATCTATATGCCGATGGTCGCAGAGGCGGTATTCGCCATGTTGGCCTGTGCCCGCCTTGGTGTCGTCCATTCGGTGGTTTTCGGTGGTTTTGCCGCCGCCAATCTGGCGGTCCGCATCGATGATGCAAAGCCCAAGGTTCTGATCACCTCGGATGCGGGCATGCGCAACGGCAAACCGGTGCCGTACAAGCATCTTGTGGACAGCGCCTGCGAACTGGCCGAGTACCCGCCGGCCAAAGTGTTGATCGTCAACCGCGGCCTGGTGCCGGACATGCCCATCACGCCCGGCCGTGACGAGGACTACGCAACGCTGCGTGAGCAGCACATGGATGCGGAAGTCCCCTGCGCTTGGATGGAGTCGAATGAACCCAGCTATGTGCTCTACACCTCGGGGACCACGGGAAAGCCGAAGGGTGTGCAACGGGACGTAGGGGGTTACACGGTCGCGCTGGCCGCATCCATGAAGCATGTGTATGACGCCAAACCCGGCGAAGCCATGTTCACCACCTCCGACATTGGCTGGGTCGTCGGTCATTCCTACATTGTCTACGGCCCTTTAATCAACGGCATGACAACCATCGTTTACGAGGGTTTGCCAACGCGCCCGGATGCGGGGATCTGGTGGAAGATCGTCGAGGATTACTCGGTCACCACCATGTTCAGCTCCCCCACCGCGGTCCGGGTCCTGAAGAAGCAGGATCCGGAGTATCTCAGCAAATACGACCTCAGCAGTCTGAGATATCTGTTTCTTGCGGGCGAGCCCCTGGATGAGCCCACCTCACGATGGATTTCCGACGGCCTTGGCGTGCCGGTCATCGACCACTACTGGCAAACCGAGACCGGCTGGGCCATGTTGACCTATCTGCCCGGTGTCGATCTCAAACCCAATCGATTTGGTTCCCCGGGTTTCGCCAACTACGGTTTTAACATCCGCGTGATCAACGAGGCCACCGGCGGTGATGCCGGACCGGACGAGAAGGGCGTGCTGGTCGTGGTGCCCCCTCTGCCGCCGGGTTGCCTGACCACGGTTTGGGGTGACGACGATCGGTTCATGAAAAGCTATTTCGCCGACTTCAAGGAGTTGCTGTACACCAGCTCGGACTGGGCCGTACGGGACCCCGACGGGTACTTTTTCATTCTCGGACGCACCGATGACGTGATCAATGTGGCCGGTCATCGTCTCGGCACCCGCGAGATCGAAGAGGCGGTCAGTCAGCATGAATCAGTGGCCGAGGTGGCCGTGGTCGGGGTTCATGACGAGCTGAAAGGACAGGAGGCGGTGGCCTTTACCGTTCTGAAGAACCCGGACCAAGCGGATACGCCGGATAAGGCCGCCGCCCTTGAGACAGCCATCAAGGGCGTTGTGGTGAAGTCTTTGGGTCCGGTGGCGAGGCCGAAGCACGTGCATTTCGTCAATGCATTGCCCAAGACCCGATCAGGCAAACTTCTGCGACGCAGCATCCAGGCTTTGGCCGAAGGACGCGATCCAGGCGATTTGACCACCCTGGACGATCCCGCTTCCCTGGAAGCGGTGCGGGAAGCCGTCCAGCCATAGGGATCGTGAACCCAACCCGCACGCCCACCGATAACCGGCCCCGCCTCCGGGCGGGGCACCCAATCTGACATTGAGTGAGGCTCAAAGCATGTCCTATTCTCTCCAACACGCGACGCTGATGGGCACCCTCTGGCCCCAAGCCGGGCACGGGCGGGTCGCCCGCGACGCCTGGCGTAACATCACCCTGGCGCTGGCGGGTACGCTGCTTCTGACCCTGTCGGCCAAAGTCCAGATTCCCTTTTATCCAGTGCCCATGACCATGACCACGCTGGTTGTGTTGATGATCGGTGTGGCCTACGGCTGGCGTCTGGGTGGCGCCACTGTGCTGCTGTATCTCGCTCAGGGTGCGGCTGGACTGCCGGTGTTTGCCGGTACACCGGAGAAGGGTATTGGCCTGGCGTACATGGTGGGGCCCACCGCCGGCTATTTGGCTGGTTTCGTTTTAGCCGCTGTGGTCGTCGGATGGCTGGCCGAGCGCGGCTGGGACCGACGTATCGGTTCCACGGTTCTGATGATGCTGATTGGCAGCCTGGTGTTGTACATACCCGGTCTGCTTTGGTTGGGATGGCTGTTCGGATGGGATAAACCGATACTGGAATGGGGATTGACGCCGTTTCTGTTGGGCGACGTCCTCAAGCTGGCCATGGCCGCGGCAGCGCTTCCGGTTCTCTGGCGGGTGCTGCAGCGTCGGTCCGATACCCGTCACCCCTGAGTACGGTTTGACCGGATTGAGAGAACCCAACACAGAATGGAGCGAGCGATGAGTGATTTCCCGGACACCTCACTGAGTGACTGGCGGCGTTTGGCCGAGAAGGAATGCAAGGGCCGGTCGCCGGACTCGCTGAGCTGGCGGACACCGGAGGGTATAGAGGTCAAGCCGTTGTACACCTCGGAGGATCTCGCCGGCCTGGATCACCTGGAGTCGCTGCCCGGCTTCCAGCCCTATGTGCGTGGCCCCAAGGCCACCATGTACGCGGGTCGTCCCTGGACGGTCCGTCAGTACGCCGGTTTCTCCACCGCTGAAGCGTCCAATGCGTTCTATCGACGCAATCTGGCGGCGGGACAGAAGGGTCTATCGGTGGCCTTCGATCTGGCCACCCATCGCGGCTACGATTCCGATCACCCGCGGGTAGAGGGCGATGTCGGGAAAGCCGGCGTGGCGATTGATTCGGTTGAGGATATGAAGATCCTGTTCGACGGCATTCCGCTCGACCAGATGTCCGTGTCCATGACCATGAACGGTGCCGTGTTGCCAGTCATGGCCATGTACATCGTGGCAGGTGAGGAACAGGGCGTTTCACCCCAGAAACTGTCGGGAACGATCCAGAACGACATTCTCAAGGAGTTCATGGTCCGAAACACGTACATCTACCCGCCGGCGCCATCTATGCGCATCGTGGCCGATATTATTGCCTATACCTCCAAGTACATGCCGAGGTTCAATTCGGTCTCGATTTCGGGCTACCACATGCAGGAAGCGGGTGCGACCTGTGTCCAGGAACTGGCCTTCACCATTGCGGACGGCATCGAGTATGTGCGCGCCGCCGAGTCCCGGGGCTTGGCCGTGGACGCGTTTGCGCCCAGGTTGTCGTTCTTCTTTGCCATCGGCATGAATTTTTTTATGGAAGTCGCCAAGCTTCGGGCGGCACGCCTGCTTTGGGCGACTTTGATGCAGGAGAAGTTCGCTCCCGATGATCCACGTTCGCTGATGCTGCGCACCCATTGCCAGACATCGGGTGTGAGCCTCACTGCCAATGACCCTTACAACAATATTATCCGGACCACGGTGGAGGCGATGGCGGCGGCCTTTGGCGGCACCCAGTCGCTACACACCAATTCCTTCGATGAAGCCCTGGCCTTGCCCACCGAGTTTTCGGCACGCATCGCGCGCAACACCCAGCTGGTGCTGCAGGAGGAAGCCGGCCTGACCAAAGTGGTGGACCCGTTGGCCGGTTCCTACTACGTGGAGTCGCTGACCGATGAGTTGGTGCGGGCGGCCCGGTCATTGATCGACGAGGTGGAAGAATTGGGCGGCATGACCCGCGCGGTGGAATCCGGCATGCCTAAATTGCGCATCGAGGAAGCCGCCGCCCTGCGCCAGGCCCGTATTGACCGCGGCGAGGAGGTGATCGTCGGCGTAAACCGTTATCAGCTCGAGCAGGAGCCGCCGGTGGATATCCGGGACATCGACAACAGCGCGGTGCGCAAGTCCCAGATCGAGCGTCTGGAGTCCGTACGTGCTCAGCGCGATGGCGCGGTCTGCAGAGCGGCACTGGATGCTTTGAGTGCCGCCGCCCGGGATGACACCGGTAACCTGCTGGACCTCGCCGTGGATGCGGCCCGCGCACGGGCAAGCGTCGGGGAGATATCCGACGCTTTAGAGTTGGTGTACAGCCGTCATCGGGCCGTCACCCGCTCTATTGCGGGCGTCTATGGATCTGCCTATGAGGGCGACGAAGGCTTCGCCCGCATCAAGGCGGAGGTGGATGCCTTCGCAGAGGAGGAGGGCCGTCGACCCCGACTGATGGTGTGCAAGCTGGGCCAGGATGGTCATGATCGTGGTGCCAAGATCATTGCCACGGCCTTCGCCGATATCGGCTTTGATGTGGATATTGGCCCGCTGTTTCAGACACCGGAGGAGGCGGTCCGCCAGGCGATCGAGAACGATGTTCACGTGGTCGGCATTTCCTCCCAGGCGGCTGCACATAAGACCCTGGTGCCGCAGGTGATCTCGGGTCTGGCGGCCGCGGGTGCGGGTGACATCATCGTTGTGTGCGGTGGCGTGATTCCGCCCCAGGATCATCCACTGCTGCTGGACATGGGCGTCGCCGCTGTATACGGCCCGGGAACCAACATTCCAGAGGCTGCCAGCGAAGTTTTGAAGCTCATACGCGCACGCCGAGTCTCGGCCTGACCAAGACGCCAATCGGTATTGCGTCGGCTCATGCCCGATGCGGATTCGCTCGACCTGGGGCGGATCATGTCATGACGTGACCCTGGGGGGGTTTCATGCAAGAGATCATTCAGCAATTAGAACAGACCCGCCGTGCAGCGGAGCTTGGCGGCGGCCAAGGCCGTATCGATGCCCAGCATTCCAAGGGCAAGCTCACCGCCCGGGAACGCATCGAGGTGTTACTGGATGAGGGTAGCTTCGAGGAATGGGATATGTTCGTCGAACACCGGTGCACCGATTTCGGTATGGCCGACAAGAAAATACCAAGCGACGGGGTCGTCACCGGATATGGCACGGTCAACGGGCGCGTCGTATTCGTCTACAGCCAGGATTTCACCGTGTTCGGCGGGTCCCTTTCGGAAGCCCATGCAGAGAAAATCTGCAAGATCATGGATCAGGCGATCAAGGTCGGTGCGCCGGTGATCGGCTTAAACGACTCGGGTGGCGCCCGCATACAGGAGGGTGTGGCCTCCCTCGGTGGCTATGCCGAGGTGTTCCAACGCAACGTGCTGGCCTCCGGGGTGATACCGCAGATTTCGGTGATCATGGGCCCCTGCGCCGGCGGCGCCGTCTACTCGCCGGCCATGACCGACTTCATTTTCATGGTGCGTGATAGCTCCTACATGTTTGTCACTGGCCCCGATGTGGTCAAGACGGTCACCCATGAGGAGGTGACGGCGGAAGAGCTGGGGGGTGCCGTCACCCATTCCACGGTATCCGGGGTCTGCGATCGAGCTTGGGACAATGATGTGGAAACCCTGCTCATGGTCAGGCGCTTTATCAACTACCTCCCTGCCAACAATCGTGAGCGGCCCCCCTTTCGACCCACACCCGACCGTGCAGATCGCATCGATATGTCTCTGGACACCCTGATTCCAGACAATCCGAACCAGCCCTACGACATGAAGGAACTGATCTACAAGGTGGTGGATGACTGCGATTTCTGTGAGCTGCAGCCCAATCACGCACAGAATATCCTTGTCGGTTTTGCCCGCATGGACGGTCAGCCCATTGGGGTGGTGGCAAACCAGCCCAGCGTGTTGGCGGGTTGTCTGGACATCAAATCTTCCATAAAAGCTGGGCGTTTCGTGCGCTTTTGCGATGCATTCAACATTCCGATCGTCACCTTCGTGGACGTGCCCGGCTTCATGCCCGGCACCGCCCAGGAGTACGGCGGCATTATCAAGCACGGGGCCAAGCTGCTGTATGCCTATGCCGAAGCGACGGTGCCCAAGGTCACGGTGATAACCCGCAAAGCCTACGGCGGCGCTTATGACGTGATGAGCTCCAAACACCTTCGTGGCGATGTGAATTTCGCCTGGCCCACCGCGGAAATCGCCGTCATGGGACCCAAGGGTGCGGTGGAGATTATTTTTCGCGAAGACATGAAGGATGCGCAGCGGATCGCAGAGCGGACCGAAGAGTATCGCCGCAAGTTCGCCAATCCGTTTATCGCCGGCGCCAGGGGCTACATCGATGACGTGATCACCCCCCACAGCACCCGCAAGCGCGTCTGCCGTTCGCTTGCCATGTTGCACGATAAGGAACTGACCAATCCCTGGCGCAAACACGGCAATCTTCCGCTCTGAGGAGACGCAGCATGTTCGACAAGATCCTCATCGCAAACCGGGGCGAGATTGCTTGCCGCGTCATCAAGACTGCCCGGCAAATGGGCATTGCCACTGTGGCCGTGCATTCCGAGGCCGATCGTGACGCTTTGCATGTGCAACTGGCCGACGAGGCCGTCCACATCGGTCCGGCGCCTTCCGCGGAAAGCTATCTGGTCATCGAGCGGATTGTTCAGGCCTGCAAGGATACCGGCGCTCAGGCGGTGCACCCCGGCTATGGTTTTCTATCCGAAAACTCGACATTCGCTCAGGCGCTGGCCGCTGAAGGCATTGCCTTCATCGGTCCAAATGTGCGCGCCATCGAGGCCATGGGGGACAAGATCACCTCCAAGAAACTTGCCGAGGCGGCCAATGTAAGCACCATACCGGGCTTCACGGGTGTCATCGCCGACGCTGAGCACGCCGTGCGCGTTGCCAGTGACATAGGTTACCCCGTCATGCTCAAGGCCAGCGCCGGTGGTGGTGGCAAAGGCATGCGTGTCGCCCGAGACGATGCCGAGTGCAGGGACGGCTTTGAGCGCGCCAGCAACGAGGCTCGGTCCAGTTTTGGCGACGATCGTGTGTTTCTGGAGAAATTCATCGACGAGCCGCGCCATATCGAAATTCAGATCATGGCGGACCAACACGGCAACGTGCTCTATCTCGGTGAGCGGGAGTGCTCGTTGCAGCGCCGACACCAGAAGGTGATCGAAGAGGCGCCCTCACCCTTCATCGACCCCGCCACCCGCGAAGCCATGGGCGAGCAGGCCGTGGCGCTTGCCGCTGCGGTGGATTATCAATCCGCCGGAACCGTGGAATTCATCGTCGATCAGAATCGGAATTTTTTCTTTCTCGAGATGAACACCCGGCTGCAGGTTGAGCACCCGGTCACCGAACTGGTCACCGGACTTGACCTGGTTGAACTGATGATTCGGGTCGCTGCGGGGGAACGCCTGACCCTGACCCAGGACCAGGTTCAGCTCAGGGGATGGGCGATTGAGTCCCGGATCTACGCGGAGGACCCGTTCCGCAATTTCTTGCCGTCCATCGGGCGTCTGGTGCGCTACCTTCCACCGCCCGAGGGACACGGTGTCCGGGTGGACACCGGGGTCTACGAGGGCGGCGAAGTGTCCATGTACTACGATCCCATGATCGCCAAGCTCATCACCTACGGGCGTACCCGTGATGAGGCCATAGAGAGAATGCGCGCGGCCCTGGACCGATACTACATCCGCGGTGTTTCCCACAATATTGCATTTCTGTCCGCCCTTATGGTGCACCCCCGCTTCGTGGAGGGGCGCATGAGCACCAACCTGATCGGCGACGAGTATCCCGACGGGTTTCGGCACGCCGATGCGCCCCATGACGCGCCCGAGCGCGTGGTCGCCATCGCCGCGGCGGTGAATCGTCGCTACCGCGATCGGTCCGCTCAGATCAGTGGCCAGATGCAGGGCCACGAGCGCAAGGTTCGGGACGACTGGGTCGTGTTGATGGAGGGCCGGCACTACCCGGTGACCGTCCGGCCGGCGACGGGTGGTTACGATGTGGAGTTTGGGGGTGCCGCCTACGCCGTGCGCACGGACTGGCAGTTCGGTCAGCCCCTGCTGGAGGGCACCTTCAACGGCGAGTCGCTGTGCATCCAGGTGGAGCGCACCGATATCTGGTATCGGTTGATACATGGCGGCACCCAGGTGGATGTCATGGTGCTGACCCCAAACGTGGCGGGTCTATACCAGCATATGCCGGAGAAGGCGCCGCCGGACCAGTCCAAGTATTTGCTGTCACCCATGCCCGGCCTGTTGGTCAAGGTCGCGGTGGAGCCCGGACAGGACGTCAAGGCCGGAGAGGAACTGGCCGTGGTGGAGGCGATGAAAATGGAAAACACCTTGCGGGCGGAACGAGACGGGGTCGTGAGCGAAGTTCTGGCCGCGGTAGGCAGCAGTCTGGCCGTCGATGACAGGATCCTCGAGTTTGAGTAACGCCGCGATCACCGGCCCCGGCCGATCCATGAATCCCGATGCCCTGGCCCAGGGTGTGTTGTCTGGCCAGCGGCGGGCTCTGGCGCGGGCAATCACGCTGGTCGAGTCGCAGCGCAGGGACCATCGCTTTGCGGCGGCGGACCTGCTCGAGCGCTTGGCACCCCATTCCGGAGGTTCACTGCGGGTGGGCATCTCGGGGGTACCCGGAGTGGGCAAATCCACCTTCATCGAGGCGCTGGGTAACCACCTGATCGACCAGGGCCATCGACTGGCTGTGTTGTCTGTGGATCCGTCCTCGGCCATCAGTGGCGGTTCCATTCTGGGAGACAAGACCCGGATGGAAACTCTGTCTCGTCGGGACCAGGCCTTTATCAGGCCCTCCCCAGCGGGTCGTTCCCTGGGTGGCGTTGCGCGGCGCACTCAGGAGAGTCTGTTGCTGTGTGAGGCCGCCGGCTACGACGTGGTGTTTGTCGAGACTGTCGGTGTGGGCCAGTCCGAGACCAAAGTCGCAGATATGACCGACATGTTTGTTCTGATGCTACTGCCGGGCGGTGGCGACGAACTGCAGGGTATCAAGCGCGGCATCGTTGAGCTGGCGGACCTGATTCTCATCAACAAGGCCGATGGTGATCTGGCTGCCGCCGCCGGGCGAGCCGCTGCGGACTACCGCAACGCAATTCGGTTGCTCCATCCCCGCTCCCTGGGCTGGCATGTACAGGTGCTGACCTGCTCGTCGTTGCGCCACGAAGGCATCGCTCAGGTGTGGGACATCATGCAGGCCTACGCTGAATCGCGCCGTGAGAATGGCGAGTTCGATTCACGCCGTTCCGCGCAGGCAACCGCGTGGATGTGGTCGGAAACTGCCGACAGCCTGTTGACTGCATTGCGCACGGATCCGGACATACGCCGACGGCTGCCCGAGTTTGAGGCTGCGGTGGCATTGGGCAAGCTGCCACCCACCCTGGCCGCCCAGCGTCTGCTTTCGCAGTTTCTCGAGGGTCGCCGGGATGCGCCGGCGCAGCAGGAGTAGAGGACGCAACCATGAGTGAGCGGCCATTTAGGGTGTTGGGTCTTCAACAGATCGCGCTGGGCGCCCTGGACAAGCAGCGTCTGAAAACCCTTTGGGTCGACATTTTGGGATTGAGTATCGTCGGCGATTTTCGCAGCGAACGGGAGAACGTCGACGAGGATATCGCGGTGATGGGCGCGGGTGCCCTCAGGGTCGAGGTGGACTTGATGCAGCCTCTGGATCCGACTGCTAAACCCCGGGTGCAGGACCCACCACTCAATCACGTGGGTCTTTGGATCGACGATCTGCCGGCAGCTGTGGCCTGGATGGAGTCACATGGCGTGCGGTTCGCGCCGGGTGGAATTCGAACCGGCGCCTCCGGCTTCGATATCTGCTTCATTCATCCCCGTGGCGCCGGCGACAGTCCGATCGGTGGCGAAGGGGTGCTGATCGAACTGGTCCAGGCGCCGCCCGCGGTGATCGAAGCCTTCGACCGGCTGGCCGCGGGTTGAACACACCCCCTAGTAGCCCGTCCCACAAGTTCGTTGCATATCAGCAAGGCGAGAAGCGCCCAGTCGCTAGGCGGGCGGGCGCAGGACTAGCCTGCGCTCATTCAAGCGCGCCCAACACCGCGGATGGGCGCTTATCGCCTTGC
>Ga0316193_10001079_pt1 | contig 18028 bp, 12 predicted proteins | sample MerIslsedime2_MG_FD_207735 | JGI IMG/M metagenome (GOLD analysis project Ga0316193, IMG submission 207735) | Coastal sediment microbial communities from Maine, United States - Merrow Island sediment 2 | ecosystem: Environmental > Aquatic > Marine > Coastal > Sediment | place: USA: Maine... | reverse complement strand
ACAAGACCGCCGCCTCACTTCCGTCGAGACCTACCCGGCCTCGACGTCGTGCCCTGAAGACCCGCGTGCAGACACCCCCCGGCTCTCACCCCCGCTCAACATCGGCTCCCAGAGCGATCCGACAACGCGCAGAAGGTTCAAATCCGGGTGGGCCCACAAAACCGCCGCCTCACTTCCGTCGAGACCTACCCGGCCTCGACGTCGTGCCCTGAAGACCCGCTTCCAGACACCCCCCGGCTCTCACCCCCGAACGGCTCCAAGCCGGGACTCCCCGAACCGTACGTTCGCCTCTCCCGCCGGAGGTGGGAGAGGCGCGAGCATCCGGCCGCCTGGCCGGAGCGCAGCGGAGAGGGCTCTGGGAGTCTGAACCGCCAGAATGAGGCTCGCGGGACGGCGGAAGCCCCCTCTGCGATCGAGCAGCCGCTCGATCGCTTCTCCCCCGCTACGGGCTCTCCTGTGGGGGGCAACGGTCCTGCAGACGTATCGTCACTTGGAGCTCATCGTGGAGCGGTTCCCGCAGAATGGACCCCGGTAGGCATCACGGAGCACGACGAATTGGCCCCGCGCCCGTTCCGTGGTCGACGGTGGGTATCGCCACTAGTGTCCCGCGCACTGTGACTGAAGCAAGCAGCAAACCCGCCGACGATCCGAGGACCCCGACATGAAGCTTGGTCCACGAGAGGCACAGGAGAACACCGGTAGCACGGCACGGGATCACCTCGCCAACGAACGAACGTTCCTCGCCTGGATCCGCACGGCGCTCGCCATCATCGGACTCGGCGTCCTGGTCGGCAAACTCGTCGAGACCGACGGCCGGACCGCCGAAGTCATCGGAATCGCCATGGTCGGCTTCGGCGCGGCCATGCTCATCTACTCGATCAGTCGGTACGAGCGCACGCGGGCGCTGCTCAACAAGGGCATGTTCTCGGCGGCACGCTGGGGGCCGATCGTGCTCGCAGCACTCGGCCTGTTCGTCGCCGTCGGCGCCTTGGTCCTCCTGCTGACGTAGCCGACCTGAGGAATCGAGTCAGCGCACGCGGAGGCGAGATGTCCTGATTGGCGACTGGCGACTCAGAGAATCTGGCTGAGGAAGAGCTTGGTTCGATCTTCGGTCGGATCGTCGAAGAAGTGTTCAGGTGTGCCCACTTCGACGATCTCGCCGTCCGCCATGAAGACGACCCGGTCGGCGACTTCTCGGGCGAACCCCATTTCGTGGGTCACGACGATCATCGTCATGCCCGACTGGGCGAGCTCCTTCATCGTGTCCAGCACTTCCTTGATCATCTCTGGATCCAGCGCCGATGTCGGCTCGTCGAACAGCATCGCCTTCGGGTTCATGGCCAGCGAGCGAGCGATTGCCACCCGCTGCTGCTGTCCGCCGGAGAGCTGGCCTGGGTATTTGTAGGCCTGCTCGGGGATCTGAACCTTCTCGAGAAGCTCCAACCCCAGCTCCTCCGCCTCCGCCTTGGGCAGGTTTCGGACCTGCCTCGGGCCGAGCGTGATGTTGTCGAGCACCGTGAGATGCGGAAAGAGGTTGAACTGCTGGAACACCATTCCGGTCTCCTTGCGGACCTCCTGGATGTTCTTGATGTCATCGGAGAGAACGATGCCGTCGACGGTGATGGTGCCGGCGTCGTGCACCTCAAGGCGATTGATGCACCTGATCATGGTCGACTTGCCGGAACCGGACGGGCCGATCACCACCACGACCTCTTGCTTCCCAATCGTTATGTTGATGTCTCTCAGCGCCTGGAAATCGCCGAAGAACTTGTCCACACCGACAAGTTCGATCATGGGTTCGCCGGTCCCCGCTATCTGCGTCGCATCGGCAAAGACACTCGAATCCGTCATCGCACACCTACCCCTAGCTTCTTCTCAAGCCGTCGACTCTCTCGAGACATGACAAACGAACCAACCCAGAAGTACAACGCTGCGAACGGCAGCACCACCGCTTCGAGACCTTGGGCGAAGAATTCGGGCTGTGCCGTGGAGATCTGAACGGCCCGCAACAGGTCGAGGAGACCGACGATAAACACGAGTGTCGTGTCCTTGAACAGGCTGATGAACTGACCGACCATGGCCGGAATCACGTTCCGCAACGCCTGTGGCAGCACAACCAACCGCATCGTCTTCCACGGGCTGAGCCCAACGGATTGGGCGGCTTCGATCTGGCCCTTGGGGACCGATTGCAATCCCCCGCGGACCACCTCAGCGATGTAGGCGGATTGGAACAGGGTGATGGCGATCAAGAGTCTCAGGAACAGGCTGAACTGGAAGTCGCCGGGGATCAGGAATCCGAGAGCGAACGCACCCATCAACAACAGGGTGATCATCGGCACACCGCGGAGGAACTCGATGTAGGTGACCGAGAGGACCCGGACGGCGGGCAGTGTCGAGCGGCGCCCGAGCGCCAGCATGAGACCAAGCGGGAATGCCAGGCTGATGCCCGCGACGGTGATGACAATGTTCACGAAGAAGCCCTGCCAGAGGTCCCATCCAACACCACCAAATCCGACAAGAACGGCATAGAACCCAACAAGCCCTGCCACCACAATGATCCACGACCGGTGGATGAGCCATTTCGGCATCATGCCGCCAAGCCAGTATGCGGCGAGGCCAATGGCCGCCGCCACGAGGGTCAGCAGCGTCGGCGTGATCGTCTGGGTGAAGCTCAGCGTGAAGAGGATGAGCGCCCCTATCGGCCAGAACCGCCGGACAACGTCGGTCCAATGCGACCGCTCGAAGTCGAGGCCGGCCTCGGTTGCCTTCATCTGCGCGTTCCGCACGGTCGCCCTGGCAAAAAGCGCCACGGTGGCGGTCGCGACGTAGATGGCGCCCCAGAGCCGCGCGAGTTGCTCCGACGGAAATCGGCCCGTCATGTACAGCCGCAGGTTGACTCGAATGATCTCGGTATCGACGCCGATCAGGTATTTGACCAATGAGTACACGACCCACAGGATGAACGCACCGAACACGACCGTCAGCAGGCTGTTGTACCAGTTGGAGAACAGGTTCTTCTTCATCCACACGCCTGGTGAGGTGCGACGATGAACCGGTGGTGCCGAAACCCTCTCCGCGGGAGATGTCGTGGTGGAGTCCATCAGTTCCCCACCAACTGAAGCCGACGGTTGAGGATGTTGACCAGGAGCGAGATGGTCAGCGAGAAGAGCAGGTACGCGCCCATGAGCAGCAGGATCAGCTGCGGTGCCGGGTATCCGTTGCCAATCGCCTGGAATGTGATGAGTGTGATCTCGGTGAAGCCGATGGCGATCGCGAGCGACGTATTCTTGGCGAAGTTGAGGTACTGGTTGATGATCGGCGGAAGTGCGATCCGGAACGCCTGCGGAAGAATCACATACCGCAGCCGCTGAAAGCCGCTGAGAGCAATGGCATTCGCAGCTTCAGTCTGACCCTTCGGAACGGCCTGAATCGACCCGCGAACGATCTCGGCGACATGGCTCGCCGTGTACATGACCAGCGCTATGAGGACCGCGAAGTAGGAGCCGAGGCCGCCAAACCCACCGGTGATCACACGGCCGTCGAGATCGGGGAACGACATGGACACGGGGCGGCCGGTCAAGAAGTACCCGACCAGGACAATCGCAACGAAGACGCCGAGGCTCCACAGAACGCGGTGAGAGTGATGGCCGGTAGTCTCGGAGTACTTGGTTCGCCAGATGCCAACGATCACGGCAGCGAGAACCGCGAAGAGAGCAATCGCCAGCAACGCGCCCGCGCCTGAGGACGCGGCGAAACCGGGCCCGGTGATCTTCAGGTTGCTGATGACGAACCAATCGAGCGGTGTGGAGGGATCACGCGGTGGCGGGAGTTGGAGAATCACCGCGTTGAACACGAAGAGGATGATCAACAGCGGCGGGATGTTGCGAAGTGTCTCGACATACACCATCGCTGCCTTCGCTACGAGCCAGTTGGTGGAGAGGCGGGCAACGCCGATCAGCGTGCCGAGGATCGTGAGGAACGGGATTCCAACGATGACCAGGAGGAAGGTGTTCTTGATGCCGACGAGCAGTGCTCTCCAGACCGGTGAGGCAGGGTCGAAGTCGCTGTCGGCGATGTTCACGCCGGTGGGTTGGGACAGGAAGCTGAAGTCGGTCGGCAGGCCTTTCGCAACCAACTCGTTGCGCAGGTTGTTGCCGAGATACAAGAAAGCACCGACCACAACAGCCACCGCCACGATCTGCAATGCCGCCCGTATGACGCGGATATTGCGCCAGAAGGGTGGCCGCTTCACCTTGGAGGTATCGGTTGCAGTCAGAGGGCTTCCTTTGCTAGCCGAGGGGGGGCCGGGCCGTCAAGCCCGGCCCCCCTCCTTCCAATCGGCTTACCGGTAAGGCGGGGAGTAGAGGAGACCGCCATCGGTCCACAGAGCATTGACGCCCCGGGACAGACCCAACGCGGTATCCGGACCAACGTTGCGATCGAAGATCTCTCCGTAGTTCCCGACCTGGCTGATCACCTGGGTTGCGAAGTCCGTGGGGAGTCCGAGCCCTGGGTCAAACGTGGTCGCGCCCTCATCGGTTTGAATCTCCAGTCCGAGGAAGCGGCGAATCCCGGCGTCGTCGCCGTCATAGCTCGCCACGTTCGCGGAGGTCAGATCCCATTCCTCAGCCGTGATTGTGGCCAGAACGACCCAGTTGACCACCTGTGCCCACTGCGTGTCACCATCGGTGACCACGGGACCAAGCGGTTCCTTCGAGAAGGTCTCGTCGAGGATCACGAGAGCCTCGGGTCCGCCTTCCGATTCCGGGAAGTTCGAACGCACGCCGGCGAGCTGTGACTTGTCGGACGTCCAACCGTCACACTGCCCGGCAACGAATGCGGCTTGCAGCTGATCGTTCGCATCGAACGTGAGCGGCGTGTAGGGCGTATCGCCGAACCGCGCAGCCAGGTTGAGTTCGGTCGTCGTACCCGAGAGCACGCAGACCGACAGGTTGGCCATGTCGTCGATGCTCGTGATGCCATCCTCGGCGTAGACCATCATGCCCTGACCGTCGTAGAACGTCGTCGTCAAGAACGTGGCACCCTCGCGGCCGTCACGGCTGCTCGTGAAGGTCGTGTTTCGGATCAGCACGTCGATCTCGCCGGACTGCAGTGCCGTGAAGCGCTGCTGTGCCGTCAGAGGCCGGAACGTGACCGCATTGGCGTCACCGAGCACGGCGGCGGCAACTGCACGGCAGTAGTCGACGTCGAAGCCGGAGAAGTTGCCGTCGGCGTCGGTGTAGCCGAACCCTGGAACCGCGTCGTTGACGCCGCAGTTGAGTGTCCCGCGGTCCTGGACCGTCTGCAGCATCGAACCGCCGGCCGCGGCCGCAGCCGTGGTTGTGGTCTCATCGCCGCCCGCGGCCGCAGCCGTGGTTGTCGTGTCGTCGCTGCCGCTATCGCACGCTGCGAGCACGAGCCCGAGTGCAAGCAACAGAATTGCTAGGCGTTTCAAAGGTGTTTCCTCCTGCATATTGGCGGCCGGATGTGGACGTTTCTCCGCATTCTCTCGGCGGGGATTGCCGGCCGGTCTGCTGCCACGGTAGACAGGGCAGTGCGACGCGATCAACTGAAAACGACTAGGCCTCTTCGTGTGACGACGCGATTCAGGCCGATTGCACCGCCGCACAGTGGTGCACTCTTGTGCGTCGCCTGCCGTCGAGCGGCAGAGACTCAGCAGCGAGCCCCGGGGTTCTCCCGGGGCTCGCGTTGCTGTGGAGGGAGGGAGGGATCAGACCCCCACGAGCACCTTCTCTCCGTTCTCGACGCCTCCGTCGACGTGCTGTTCGTCGTCGGCAGTCGACTGCCTACGTCGCGGGGTTCCGATGACGAGCATGCTCGGGAGGACAACGAGCGAGACGATCAAGGCAAGCCCAATCATTACGGATGTCAGCAATCCGAAGGTGGCGAAGATCGGATTCGGGGCGAGAGCCATCACGGAGAAGCCGAGCACCGAGGTGAGCGCAGAGAGCACGAGCGCCCCTCCCGTTCCCTCACCGGCGCGGCGCACCGCATCAAGAGGGCTGGCGTCCGTCAGTAGTTCCTCGCGATACCGGGCGGTGAAATGCGTCGAGAAATCGATGCCGACGCCGACCGCGATCGCGGCGATCGTTGCCGTGACGACGTTCACGGTGTAGCCCGCCAGGGCCATGAAGGCGTACACCCCCGTGACCACGAACCCGATCGGGATCACGGAGATCAGTGCGTAGCGGAACGAACGCAGCAGGAGCGACGCGAGGATCAGCGTGAGGAGTATGGCAAGGGGAAGCGAAACGACCATGGACTGCGTGAATGCCCTGAGTCCGTGGTAGCTGGTGAGCACGTCACCTGAGACGCTCACCGCAAGATCGGGGGCTGCGCCCTCGATGGATCGCGCCGCAGCCTCGAGCGCCTGTTCCACGGGGACGATGACCTCACCATCGGTGAAGCTTCCGACCATGATCGTGACGGTCGTGGCCTGACTCGTCCCTCCGTCGTCGGCAATGACCCCGGAAACTTCATCCGCTGCCAGAGCGACGGAACCGTCTGCCAGGGGCACCCCGTTCTCGCCGATGTAGTCGTATACCGCGCGGACGGCCTCAGACGAGTCGGGGTAGCCGTCGCCGTTGCCGTCGGTCAGGTCGACTCCGTTGGACTCCAGCACCTCAAGGGCGACAGGCGCTGCCACAGTCATGCGAACAAGGTCGCCGGCGTGCCAGCGGACGACGAGATCGCCACCGCCGTTGCGACCCAGGTCGGCGTCCGATCCATCGAGAACTGCGACGGCGTCATCAAGAGCGGCGAGCGCCGTCGGCGATGTCAGGTCTCCTTCCACGAGAACAAAGCTCGATCCCTCCCCGCTCGACGGGAAATGGATCGCTGCCCGGTCGATGGAGGTCGAGAAGTCGGAGTCCGAAGCAAGGAAGTCGGAGATCTCGAACCCGGACTTCACCTGCAGCGCCGTCATGAATGCGACGGCACCCACTGCCAGTGCGACGGTCACTGTGATCCAGCGCCATCGGGCGAGGAATGAGACGAACGACCCGGCTGCCGGGAGTCCATGCGCTGCTCCCCGATGCCTGGTCTGCATTGTCCGACCGATCGCGGCCGCCCGACGGTTGCGCCGGCGAGTCAACAGCGCCGGAACCACCAGCAGCGCGAGCAGCACCACCACGAAGGCGGCCACACCTACAGCCGTCATGACGGCGGCCAATGCCACGGCCAATCCACCGACGATGGCGACGAACGCCAGAGCGATCCAGTAGAGGACGCGCGATGCACCCTTCACCGGGTTCGGACCGACGAACTGCTCGATACCGAGGAGGACCCTCGGTGCGATCTGACCGAGGATCACGTAGGACCATCCGAGAGCGATCGCGGCGCCGATGCCGAACTGGAGGATTGCCTCCGTCCCCGAAGATACGTTCGAGAGAAATGCGGCAATCGACGACGAGGCAGCCAACAGTAGCGCCGTGAACACCGCCGCCATGCCGGCCGGATACGCGCGAGATCCTGACATCCCGTGCTCAACCTGCATCTCGCGAACGCGTCCGATGCCGTGGATGAAGAAATCGACGCCAAAACTGATAGCAGCGATCGGAACCACGAACGCGAGGAGCATCGATCCCATCTTGAGTCCGAGCAGTGCCGATGTGCCGTAGTAGGCAATGGTCGTTGCCGTGAGTCCAGCCCCGACCACGACAGCCGACCAGTAGGAGTGGTGGACAACGGCAATCAGGACGATGATTAGAGCGACGGCGAGGAAGATGAACGGCGCCGAGTTCGCAGCTCCTTCCGAGAACGCGATTTCGGCGTCGATGGCAATCCCGATCGACTCCGTATGGAGGGAGTCTTCTCGGAAACTGCTCTGGACCTCGCGGAGCCACGTCTCTGCCTCCGGATTGTCTGCGAACGTCGCACTGTCGTAGACGACCTGCGCAGTGAAGGCTGGCGCCGCCCACACTCCCCCTCCCGGACCGACGAAGTAGGTGGCCTGCTCGGACAGGCTGTAGCGCATCTCGGCGTACGGCGAGTTGTCAGCAAGCACCGCTGCGAGCGCCTGCTTGACATCCGAGTCGGTGGCTTCTGCGAGGCCGCCGGGGATGGCTGCGTCCACGATGTCCACGATCGAGAGGACGCCGGGAATCGTGGCCCCCGTCTCCGGATCGAAGCGGTCCACCAGGTGCTGCTGGTTCTCCGCTGAGGCACGGACCCGGTTGGAGGCGTCACGCCACTCGCGGAATGCGTTGGCGGTGAGCACGTCGCCTCCGCCTGCAGCCTCGACGAGGAACGCTGCCTGTTCGACGCTGGACTCGGTTTGGAGCATCGCCTCGGCACGCTCATAGACGGAGAAGACCTCGCCGTCCGGTTCGAACTTGGGCTCGGTCGTATCCGCAGCCATGACCCCGCCGACGCCGATGGCAATGATGCCGAGGACTAGCGCCACCACCAGCACCGCCGCGTGGCGATTGATCCAGTCGTACATGCGATAGGTCCGTGAGTTGTCCATGTCTTCCCTCCCGATGCCATTGCGGCCCGCTTGTGTATCGGGATTGATCCTGCAGGAAGACCAGGGTCTCGGGTATTGGGTATGACCCCTTGCCGGCCCTGAGCCGTCAGGGACCGGTCAGGGTTGACCCCTACACCCTGACGGAGCGCTATCCGGGGGTGAGCAGGCGGTCGGCGATCGAGGCAGCCGTACGGCCGGAACTCAGAGCGGCGCTCATTCCGCCTCCACCGACCCACGCCCCGGCGAGAAGGAGGTTCGGGATCGGAGTCTTCGGGCTTCTCCGATTGAGGAGGTTCTCGACCGTCTGCTGCCGGCCGTAGATACTGCCCTCGGGGCTGAGGCTGTACCGCACGTTGGTGAGCGGTGTGCCGACCTCCTTGATCACGATCGATTCGCGGAGCCCCGGGATCAGCCGTTCGGCCCGATCGATCAATTCGTCGCCTGCCGCATCCTTGATGCGGACATACTCGGGATTCTCCGAGTAGTCGGTCAGGTCGCCTCCGGTCCCCCACACGTTCTGATAGTCCCAGGGAGCGAGCGACATGATCGCCAGCACGCTGCTGCCGGCCGGGGCGCAACCCGGGTCGGCATCGGAGTAGTTGGTGATCACGAACCCCGCCTTCGAGAAGTCGCCGTCAACCATTGCTGTGTACTCGCCGTCGATGTCGTAACCGTCCGCGAGGAAGTACTCGTGATGGTCCCATCCCTCGGCGGCGAGGTCGCGGTCGACCCCGAGGTAGACGACCAGGTTCGACAGAGCCGGCACGTCACGCTCCACGCCGGCAAGGAACCCGTCGTCGAAGTGCTCGCTCCCGGTCATGGCCACGGTCGCTTTCGGACTGGCATTCGAGATGAACACGTCGGCTTCGACCCGAAGACCGCGATCGGTCTCGACGGCCACCACACGCCCTCCTTCGACGTCCAGCCGCGTCACGCGATTCCTGAAGAGAACGACGCCGCCACGCTCCTCGATCTCATCGACGATGGCCCGACTCATCGCCTGACTCCCGCCCTCCGGGTACCAGGCACCGGTCATGTGATAGCTGTGAAGAAGGAGTGAGAACAGTCCGGCTGAGAGTTGCGACGGCGGGAGACCGAGATATCCCCACAGAACCGAAACCGCTGCCCGGAGTCGTCGGTCGTCGATGTGGGCATCCATGAACGTCTGCCAGGATTGAGGGAAGGCAGCCGCCATGTCCGGGTAGCGCTCCATCATCTCGATCGGTGACGAACGACGCCCGGTAGAGCGGTCGGCACCGTACCGACGGGCGTCCTCCGCCACCCGGCGCACCGCGTCGAAGAGACCGTCGATCCCCTCCGACTGATCCGGGAACGCGGCTTTGAGTTCGCTCACGTATCCGGTGAAGTCGGCAGGGGCCGTGATCTCGAAGTCAGGGAAGCGGGCGGTGTAGAACGGATCGACCCGGTTCATCACAACGCGATCGTTGACACCAAGGTCGTCGAGCATCGGACCGAGCCATCCGTCGGGTCCGGCACCGTCGAGAGCGTGCAGCGCCACCTCGAAGCGGAAGCCGCGGCGTTTGAACTCGTGGGCGTAGCCGCCGGGAACAATGTGGTGTTCGAGGACAACGACGTTGTAGCCGGCCCTGGCCAGATATCCGGCGGCACCGAGCCCACCCAGGCCGGCGCCTATCACGACCGCATCAGCGCACAGGATCTCCTGATCAGGCATCAGCGGTGGCTTGCTGATCTCCGTTGCCATTTCCATTCGCGAACGGTTCTCGATCGACGACCTTCGCATAGAGATACGAGATCATTTCCTTGATCGTCGCAACGATCGGCACTGCAAGCAGCGAGCCAATCAGTCCGGCGACGTTGAACCCAACGATCAGCGAAATCATGATGATCACCGGCGAGAGGCGCACCGCTCGGCCCATCACCTTGGGGGCGATGATGGTGGCCTGCGCCTGAACGACCAGGACATAGATGCCGACCACGATCAGCGCAAAGATGAAATTGTTCATGTCTGGCCAGCGAGTCGATCCGCCCACGAGCGCCGCTATGACGCCGGGAACCGCGGCGATGATCGGCCCGAAGGTCGGGATCATGTTGAACAACATCATGATCACACCCAGCAGAAACGCCCCCTGGACACCGACCAGCGCAAGAACGATGAACACCATCAAGCCGGTGATGAAGCTGTTGATCAACTGACCGTAGATGTAGCCCCGCCAGATGAGCCCGGTACGGTCGGCGAGCATTACGCCGTCTCTCTCGTAGCCTGGCGGAACCATCCGATGGATCCACGAGTAGAACCTCGAGCTATCGGCGTTGAGGTAGATAGCGATCATCAGCGTGATGAGCGCCGACGCCACCATGGCGGTAACCAGGCCGGTCACGGTTCGGATCGAGTTGAACGCCCCGCCCATCATCGCCTGCAGAGCTTCTGCGTCGATCTTGACGCCGCCGCCGGCAGAACTGTCCTCCGGCGTCTCTTTGAGCCAGTCCTCGATCGGTGCGGTGATCTCGCTCATGTCGATGCTGACCCCGAGAACCTTGAGACCGTCGGCATAGTCGACGAACCACTCCGCCGAGCTGCGGACCGAGTCTTGCATCCCGTCGATATTGATGCCGGCGAATGATTGGGTGATCCCGACGGCAAGGATGGCCACGAGAGCGAGCGACACGACCAGTACAACGACATAGCCGAAGGCAAGCGACAACCAACGGGGCAGGTGGAGACGCCGGTGGAGGAACCGCACCATCGGAGCCACGAGGAAGGCAAGGATCCCGGCCACCGCGAGGATCGGCAGGGCGTCCTTCGAGAGCCAGAACACGATTCCGGCGAACACGACGAGGCCCACGGCAACCGCGAGCTTCGTCGGAGGCGACCATGGCGGCGATGGTGGGCCGAGGCGCGGGTCGGTCAGGGCGTCGGGCGTGGGACCTGCCAGGTCGGCCGTATCCTCGGGGCCAGATTCGTCGGCGATTGTTCCTCCAGGTTCCGACGTTCACAGCGTACTCTCGACCCGCACATCCACCTCCCAATCTCGAACCCAGGGCTCTCGAACCTGCAGGGGTCGCCGACAGCCAGCGGAACGACGGGGACAGGATTTCCGTTAATCTGCCTGCCGTGAACGCCTATCCCCCGCCCATTCCCCCTGACGACTACGAGAACCACCTCGGTTCTTCTCGCCAGTACATGCGCGACATCATCCTTGGTGTCAACGACGGCCTTGTATCGACCTTCCTACTCGTCGCGGGCGTGGTCGGTGGCGGACTCACCGCCACGCAGGTACTCCTCACCGGCGTCGCGGGTGCCCTCGCTGGGATGATCTCCATGGGCCTCGGCGAATACCTCGCGACGAAGTCACAGGAAGAGGTATTCACCGCCGAGATGAAGCTCGAGGCACGACACCTCAAGGAGCACCGCGAGCATGAGCGGGACGAGCTGCGACACATGTTTGGGGAGATGGGTCTCGAGGGAGATGATCTCGAGACCGTGGTCCACATCATCGACAAGAGTGACGATACGATGATGGGCGTGATGGCGGGACTTGAATTCGGCGTAGTCGACACGGAGAAGCGAAGTCCCATCCTCGCCGGCATCGCATCAGCCGGCCTCTTCCTCGGCGGTGCACTTCCTGCCGTCCTCCCGTTTGCGTTCATCGACAACACCGGCACGGCCCTGCTCGTGGCAGCCCTACTCACGGGGATCGGCCTCCTCGCCGTCGGTGCTACCAAGACCGTCATGACGAAGACCAGCCCGGTGACCTCCTCGCTCGAGAACCTTGGAATCGGTTTCGCCGGTGGCGTCCTCAGCTACATCGTCGGCCTGGGCTTCGAGTCGCTGATGTCCTCCTGAGCCCGGACTTCGATCCGTTCGCCACCGGAGCCGTCGCAAACTCTGCGCAGACCGTCAGCGCTGCCGGATCACTACGCTTCGGGACCATGAAACCGGTTGTCAATGCTGTTGTCCTTGCCGCTGCTGCAGCGGTTGCCGTTGCCATCGTCGTCACGCGCCGTCCAAGCCGTCCGTCGGCCGAAGAGGGCACGTGGCAACCGGTCGACCCGGCCGGACAATGAGGATTGCCCTCGACCACACGTCCGAGATCGGCGTACGGGCCGGTCGTCTCCTCCTCGGCGAACACGACCTCGAACTGCTCGGCATCGTCAGGCGCGACGTGAAGGACCGGGACCGCAGACTCAACCGGGTCGACACGGTCACCGACGTCGATGCTGTTGTCACCGACGATCCCGAGTCGACCATCCTCGCCGAAGCGATCGAGGCGGACGTCCCGTCTGTCCTCTGGGCCGACACCGTTGACGCCGGCATCGACGCCTCCGAGGCCACAGTCCTCGCCGGGTCCAACCTCGTCTCGGGCATCGGACGCAGTCTCGCCGAGCGAGCGTCCGACGAAGCTCAGGTCCTGTTCGCGTGGACCGAACCCGGGAAGCCGATTCGTAGCGGTGAGCCGGTCAGTTTCCCCGAGCCGGTTGGACCGCGTTGGGGCACCAGGCGCGGTATGACCAACCGGCGCCTCGAGGTCGCAGCTCCCGTGCCGGACGAATGGGCAGGCATCCTGGTTCAGGCGACGACGGAAGACCGGATCCGGACGTTCGGCATCGCCGACCTTGCCACCCACCTCGAATCCATCGCCCTCGCGTCGGGTGCCGTGATCGCAGCCCTCGGCCTGGTGCCGTCGGGCATCCATGGTCCTGAGGAGTTCGCCGATGCCTACCTCGCCGCCGCTCTTCGCATCGGCCTCGACATCGCATCATTCACCTCGGCCGGCTGAGACCGGCACCGTAGTCACGCTCCAACGGTTGAATGTCCTCCATGCGGAGACACCTGCTCATTCCGGTCGTCGTCGCGCTCGCCCTGAGCGCGTGTACCGGCGGCAACGCGACCGAATCGACAACGGCATCAACCATTGCTGAAAACGTCGCTCCGACGACATCCGACCGGACGCCCGCACCCGAGTTCCCGGAAGGACTCGACTGGATCAACGTCGACCAACCCCTCGATCTCGCTTCGCTGCGCGGCAAGATCGTGCTGCTGGACTTCTGGACATACGGATGCATCAACTGCATCCACATCATCCCTGACCTGAAGCGCCTCGAGGCTGAGTTTCCTGACGAACTGGTGGTCATCGGAGTACATTCCGCCAAGTTCGACAACGAAGGCAACACGGAGAACATCCGGCAGGTCACGCAACGCTACGACCTCCGTCATCCGGTGGTGAACGACGCCGACTTCACTGTCTGGGACTCCTGGGGAGCACGAGCCTGGCCGACGATCGCCCTCGTCGACCCGGAGGGGAACGCCGTGGGGATCCACGCCGGCGAGGGTGTCTACGACGTGGTTCAACCGGTCATCGCGGATCTCGTCACCGAGTACGGCGCCAGCGGTCAGATCGACACGACGCCGATCGCCCTGGTCCTCGAGAGGGATCGATCACCCGATACCGTCTTCTCGTATCCGGGGAAGGTCCACGCCGACCCGGGGTCAGACCGCGTCTTCATCGCAGACACCGGCCACCACCAAATCGTCGCCGCAACCGACGACGGGACAGTGACCGCCGTCTTCGGGTCCGGTCGCGAGGGCTTTGCCGACGGCACGGCGACGACTGCGACCTTCTCCTCGCCACAGGGCCTCGTCGTCGACGAGGACACGCTGTATGTCGCCGACACCAACAACCATGCCATCCGATCGATCGACCTCGCGACCGGCGACGTCACGACACTTGCCGGCAACGGAGTGCAGGGGTGGCCGCCCACCGGCGGCCCCATCGAGAGCGTCGAACTGAACTCCCCGTGGGCGCTCGAACTCGTCGGAGATGACCTCTTCGTCGCGAATGCCGGGACCCACCAGATCTGGACCATCGATATCGTCGCGCGAACCGCTCAACCCTCGGTCGGCAGTGCCGCCGAGGGCACCCTCAACGACGTGCTCCTCGAAGCGTCCCTCGCACAACCGTCGGGTCTGGTGTTCGCAACCGACGGTCTCCTCTACTTCGCGGACTCTGAGTCCAGTTCGGTCCGCAGCGCGGCCGTTCAGGAAGAGGACGGTCTGACGGCCCCTGTTGCCGGGGGTCAGGAGAGCCTTTTCGAGTTCGGCGATGTCGACGGCGTCGGCTCCGCGGCACGCCTCCAACACCCGCTCGGCATCGATGAGCACGCCGGGCTCCTGCTCGTGGCCGACACCTACAACTCGAAGCTCAAGACGGTCGACCCGGCGACCGGAAAGACACAGTCGCTCTACGGTTCCGAACACGGATGGAGAGACGGTACAGACCCCCTCTTCTATGAACCAGGTGGTCTTTCCGTTGACGGCGACATCGCTTGGATCGCCGACACGAACAACCATGTGATCCGAACGGTCGACCTCGCGACGGGCATCACCTCGACGGTTGTCTTCTCCGGGATCGACTCGTTCACCGCCGACGCCGACGACTACTGGGGGCCGGTGATCTCCATTGCGGCCGTGTCGGCCGGCGAGGGACCGGCCGACCTGGTCCTCGGGGTGAACCTCCCCGAGGGATACAAGGTCAACGAGGACGCCTCCTCGTCGATGGTCCTGACCGATTCCGGCGCCATTGCGACGTTCCCCGACGGTGCCACCACTGACCTGACCGGAGCAACGTTCCCGGTCCAAATACCACTCGAACTCCACGAGGGAAGGGGAACACTCACCGCGGATCTCGCCCTCGTCTGGTGTCGCAAGGATGCCGAGGGCCTCTGTCTCTTCGAGCGGAACCGCTTCGAGATCCCACTCGACGTGGCTGCAACAGGACCGTCGGCTTCGATTCGTCTCCCACTCACCCTCACCGCACCCGAGACGGGTTAGTCAGGAATCGTTAGCGGGAGGGGTTGGATCAACGGGAACAACGACCGGCTCGGTCTTCGTTGACACGCTCACCCCGTTCGTCGAAGTATGGACGGCAGGACGCACGGGAGCCGTCCTCGGTGCCGGCACGATGTAGGTCTCCTCGAGAACGATGAGTTCGACGCCTCCCACAACGTCGGAAATCAGGTTGTAGAGGACGGCGCCAAGCGTCATGAGCCCCGTCATCGTCGCGTAGAGCACCACGGCCGCAAAGAGCACGGCGCGGAAGTAGAGCTCACCGTTTGCCGTGAAGACGAGCGAGAAGTTGTCGAAGAACTCCGTCGCCTTCTCGGGGATGCCTCGTTGGACGGCCAGCGACCATGAGACCCAGACCCCGAGGACGAAGATGAGGGCACCAATCGCGTTGAGCAAGAGGGAGACCTTGAGCACCGTCCACGGATCGATCTTCCGAATGACCCGCCGCACACGCCGAACAGCCATGAGGCGAGTGTAGGAACCGGGGATGAATAGCCAGAGGTTTGGTTGAGTCCCCAGTCGCCAGCAAGATTGTCGATCGGCCTGGGTGGTGCGAATCAGGACGACACAAGAAACGGGGAGGGCGCGATCTTCGTCTCCCCTACAACGTAGTGGGGGAGAGGCGATCGAGCGGCTGCTCGATCGCACAGGGGGTTCTCACCACACGCCAGGCCTCATCGTCGCGATGCAGGCTCCCAAAGCCCCCTCCGCTGGGCTCCGGCCTAGCGGTCGGTGCTCGCACCTCCCCCACTTCGTGCGAGAGGCGAACGTGCGGTCCGGGGAGGCGACGTGGCGACCGAGCGCGCTACTCGTCTTCTTCGTTCTGAGGGACGAGGGCTACGGCAGAGAGGCTTGCATCACCGTCGAGGTTGACAACCTTGACGCCGGTCGACTCTCGCCGCTGCCGGCTGATATCGCTGACTCCCTGTCTGATGACGATGCCGTCCGAGGAGATCATGAAGACCTGATCGTCCTGACTCACCGCCAGCGCAGCAACCATCGATCCCCGCACCTTGGTGAGCTTCATGGCCTTGACGCCCATGCCGCCCCGCCCCTGGCGCCGGAACAAGTCCATCTTGGTGCGCTTCCCATAGCCGCCGTCGGTGAGGAGCAGCACATCGGCACCTTCCTCGGCCATCGTCCCGGCGACCACCTCATCGCCGTCACGCAGTCGGAGACCGCGAACACCTTGCGATGCCCGCCCGAGCGGCCGCACGTCGGACTCCGCGAAGCGGATGCCCTGACCATTCCTCGAGAACATCAGCAGGTCGCTGTCGCCGTTGGTAGCCCGCACGTCGACGACTTCGTCGCCTTCCTGCAGCTTGATGGCGACCAGCACCTGGTTGCGCGAGTCGTAGGCACTGAACTCCGACTTCTTGACCTGTCCCTGCTTCGTGAACATCACGAGGTACTTGAAGGCGGCATAGTCACGCGTGTCGATGACGGCCTCGATGATCTCGTCCGGATCCAGCGGCAGCACCGACTGTATGAGCACGCCCTTGGCGTTGCGATCCTTGCGCGGGATCTCATGGGCACGGATCCGGTAGACCTTGCCCCGATTCGTGAAGATGAGCAGGTAGGCGTGAGCGGAGGTGTGGATAACGTGTTCGACAATGTCATCCTCGCGTAGCGTTGCACCACGCACCCCTCGTCCGCCGCGCCCCTGCGTCCGGTAGGTCTTGGCGAGCACCGACTTGATGTACCCGGCGCCGGAAACGGTCACGACCAGTTCCTCATCTGCGATGAGGTCCTCGAGCGACATCTCTCCGAGGTCCGGAATGATGCGGCTGCGACGCTCGTTCCCGAACTTGTCGCGAATGACCGTGAGTTCCTCAGCGACGAGGACACGACGCTTCTCTTCGCTCGCCAGCAGTGCCTCGAGTTCGGCGATCAGCGTCTGCAACTGCTCATACTCCTCGCGGAGCTTGCCGGTCTCGAGCGCCGTGAGGCGCCGGAGCGGCATGTCGAGGATGTGGTTGGCCTGGATCTCGCTGAGGGAGAACCGCTCCATCAACGCTGCACGCGCCGCACCGACGTCCTCAGATGACCTGATGATCTCGACCACCTCGTCGATGTTGTCGAGAGCGATGAGAAGTCCCTCGACGATATGTGCTCTGGCTTCGGCCTTGGCGAGCCGGAAGCGACTCCGTCGCTCGATGACCTCGAGCTGATGAGCGATGTAGTAGTGGACCATCTCGGCGAGGTTGAGTGTCCTTGGCACGCCGTCGACGAGGGCGATCTGGTTGACCGAGAAGTTCTCCTCGAGTTGGGTGTGCTTGAACAGCAGGTTCAGCACCACCTGCGGGTTGGCGTCCTTCTTCAGTTCGACGACGAGGCGGGTGCCGTCGCGGTCGGACTCGTCACGAAGGTCAGCGATGCCCACGATGGTCTTGGCTCGGACCAGGTCGGCAGTCTTCGCCATGATCCGATCGCGAGAGACCTGATACGGGATCTCGGTGGCCACGATCGCCATCCGCCCGGCCTTCGTCTCGACGATGTCGGTGACCGCGCGCATCTTGACGGACCCGCGGCCGGTGGCCAGCGCCTGCTTCACTCCGGACATACCGACGATGTAGGCGCCCGTCGGGAAGTCAGGGCCCTGGACGAACTCGGACAGGTCTTCGACGGTCGCCTCCGGATGGTCGAGGCCGTACAAGACGGCGTCGACCACCTCGGCGAGGTTGTGCGGTGGAATATTCGTGGCCATGCCGACC
>Ga0316193_10001077_pt1 | contig 18046 bp, 5 predicted proteins | sample MerIslsedime2_MG_FD_207735 | JGI IMG/M metagenome (GOLD analysis project Ga0316193, IMG submission 207735) | Coastal sediment microbial communities from Maine, United States - Merrow Island sediment 2 | ecosystem: Environmental > Aquatic > Marine > Coastal > Sediment | place: USA: Maine... | reverse complement strand
ATGGGCAGCGCCTATCTGTTTACCGAAGAAATTGTCAGCAGCGGTTCAATCGTAAAAACCTTCCAGAAACAGGTCCTGGAATGTGACAAAACAGTAGGTCTTGAGACGGGTACAGGCCACGCGTCCCGTTGTGGTGATACGGAATTTGCCAAAGAATTTTTGAAGCTCAAGGCAAAGATGCTGGCAGAAGGAAAAAATGCTGATGAAATCCGAGATGCACTCGAGGAACTCAATCTCGGGCGGTTACGACTGGCCAGTAAAGGCAAGGAGAGAACAGGGCCTGAAGGCAGGATCAGCAATGTTACTGTCAAACGCCAGGTGCATGATGGCATGTATATGCTCGGCCAGGTTGCGACACTGTCATCTGAAGTCAACACGGTTGCCCAATTACATCAATCTGTGAGTGATGGCGCATGTGATTACATCGAGCAAAGAGTGTCTGAAGCAACGGGCGATGAGGATATGCAGGGCGCTGCCAGTAATCCATCGGATATCGCCATTATCGGTATGGGTGCATATCTGCCCAAGGCGGGTGATGTTCGTAAATACTGGAACAATATACTGAATCGTGTTGATGCGATTACCGAGGTTCCATCTGACCGTTGGGACTGGCGCATTTACTTTGATGAAGATCGAAATGCCAAGGACAAAATTTATTCCAAATGGGGCGGTTTCCTGGATGACATGGTATTTGATCCATTGCATTACGGTATTCCACCTAAAGCCGTTAAAGCTGTCGATCCATTGCAATTGATGACACTGGAAGTGCTGCGGCAGACGATGGAAGATGCAGGTTACGAAGGACGCGAATTCGATCGTGAAAATGTGTCTATCATACTGGGCGCGAGTGGCGGTGCGGGCGATGTCGGTGCGCAATATGCTGTGCGCTCTGAAATGCCACGTTTCACCGGCGAATTGACGGAAGAGGCGGCAGCACAACTGCCAAGCTGGACAGAAGACAGCTTCGCCGGCATCCTGCTCAATGTTGCCGCCGGTCGTGCTGCCAATCGCTTCAACTTCGGTGGGCTCAATTTCACTGTCGATGCTGCCTGTGCATCGTCACTTGCAGCCGTGCACCAGGGCGTTGTCGAGCTCGAAGATGGTCGCAGTAACATGGTCATCGTCGGTGGCGTCGACACGGTGCAGGGTCCTTTCGGTTACCTCTGTTTCAGCCAGACGCAGGCACTGTCACCTCGTGGTAAATGCAGTACTTTTGATAACGGTTCTGATGGCATTGTAATTTCTGAAGGCATTGCCATGTTGTGCATGAAGCGTTTGGCCGATGCCGAGCGTGATGGTGATCGTATTTATGCCGTGATCAAGGGTATTGGCGGTTCAAGTGATGGACGCGCCAAGAGCATGACTGCGCCTCACCCTGATGGCCAGATACGGGCCCTTGAACGAGCCTATAATAAAGCCGGGTATTCGCCGGCATCCGTCGGCCTGCTCGAAGCGCACGGCACCGGGACCGTTGCGGGTGATACGGCTGAGCTCGAGACCGTGATGCGTTTGCTGGGCAAGAACAATGCCCTGCCTAAACAATGTGCCATTGGATCCGTAAAAACACTGATCGGCCATACCAAAGCCACGGCAGGCGTGGCAGGCCTGATCAAGTCTACTCTTGCGCTGCATCACAAAGTCCTTCCACCGCATGCCAATGTGGAAAGGCCGAACATCCGTATTGCTGACAGTGAAAGCCCGCTTTACCTTCTACGCGAACCACAACCGTGGATTACGCATGAAGGAGAAAAAAGACGTTCAGGTGTCAGTGCATTCGGTTTCGGCGGGACCAACTTTCACATTACGCTGGAAGAGTATTCCGGGAATTATTTGCCTGCACAGCAGTCATCGTCGTGGGATGAGTGGCCAGCAGAGCTGTTTGTCTGGCGCGCAACTGACAATGCCGCTCTAGTTAGTGAAATCAGCAAAACCATCAACGGACTGGAATCCGGTGGCAAGCCTGGAATGCGCGATCTCGCCTACTCGCTTGCTAAAAATATTTCCACCGAAGGCCAGACTGCGGCGATTGTTGCGTCTTCATTAGAGGACCTGCTCAAGCAGATGAAACTGCTTGTGGCGCATATCGAAAACAGTACTAATGCGCTGCCACCAGCAGCCAGTTTTTCATCTGAACCGCTGGCCGATCAGGGCAAGATTGCACTGCTGTTCGCCGGGCAAGGCTCGCAGTATCCCAATATGCTGCGCGAACTGGCAATGGCATTCCCCGATATACCGGAAGTGCTATCCAGAGCGGATGAGTTGCTTGCTGACAGGCTTGAATCAAGTGCCGGCATGGGCGCCCGGCTCAGCCGCATAATCTATACGTCGGGCATATATACACCTGAAGATGAAGCCGCTGCCAATAAGCTGCTGACGAAGACCGAAATTACCCAGCCTGCGCTGGGCGCTATCGAAGCGGGATTATGGCAAATATTGCAGCGCTTCAATCTCAAGCCCGATATGGCTGCGGGCCACAGTTATGGTGAGTTTGTGGCGTTATACGCTGCCGGCGTGTTTACACTTGATGATCTGCTGTCCCTGTCAGAAGCACGCGGGCGATACATTAAGGAAGCCGCTAATGGCGATGGCCTCGGCACCATGGCTGCTGTTCGCAGTGACAGGGAAACGGTGGAAAAAATCGCTGAAGATTATCCGGATGTGCTGGTGGCAAATCATAATGCACCGCAGCAAACTATTCTTTCCGGTTCCTATGCTTCGATTAATGCAATCGTTGAAAAACTCAATGAGCAGAAAATCGTTGCCCGTGCCCTGCAGGTAGGTGCGGCATTTCACTCCCCGTTTGTTGCGCCGGCAAAAGATCGGCTGGCTGAATTCATTGAAGCATTGCCGATGCAATCACCCGAGTTTCCAGTGTACTCAAACACCACGGCGCAGGTTCATAGTGATGACGTCGGGGTTTTACGCAGCACACTGGCGGAACACCTGGCATCACCGGTCGAATTCGTCAACGAAGTTGAAGCCATGTATGAAGCCGGGGCTCGAATCTTTGTGGGTCTTGGACCGAAGAATGTTCAAATCAGCCTGGTCGATCAGATTCTTGAGCAGAAGCCACACCGCGTGGTTCGTATCGACGATCATCAAGGCGGGCTGAAAGGCCTGTTGCAGGGTCTTGGTGCCTTGCTGTCAGAAGGTGTCGCGGTCGACATCATGCCGTTATTCGAGTCACGTGAGTGCCAGTCAATTGATCTCAATATATTGGCAAATATCAGCCAGGAAATTCCAAGGCCGGCACATGCCTGGTTATTAAACGGGGGTAGTGCGCGCCCTGCCAAAGAACCCGCTGCTCAACCACTGACTCTTGAAAAAATACAGCAGCGCAAGGCGCAGCAAGTGGCTATGCCGGCTAATACTGGATTAGCAAACACATCAGTTACACATCGGAACTCATTGCGGAGGGAAGCAAATATGTCTGAAAACCAACCCATCCTGGTGGAGGGCGAAGCATCGCCACCAGCTGAGGGGGAACTGTCATATGGTGTGGGAGGTGAACAGGAGTCGCTCCTGATTGCCTACCAGGAAACCATGCGTCAGTTTCTACATGTTCAGGAAAGCATCATGATGGCCTACCTGACCGGTGCGCCGGTGCAAGGCGGATCACGAATGGCAACACCGCAGCGTCAACGCAGCGTGATACCGACAAGGCCTGCCAGAGTAGGCGGAACAGTACAACGTCCTGCACCTGTACAAGCCAGAGCGCCAGAGCCGGTAAAAGCGGCACAGTCGGCAGCGGTTAAGCTTGCACCAGAGGCGCAGGCTGCAACTGCTCAGCCGACGCTCGTTACAACACCGGACCCGAAGCCGGTCGAACAGGCTTCACCAACGGCACAGACTGATGCACCAGACATGGCCAGGATACTGCTGGAAATCGTTGAGGAACGTACGGGTTATCCTCAGGATATGCTCGGGCTGGATCAAAATATGGAAGCTGACCTGGGCATCGATTCAATCAAGCGCGTCGAGATCGTCGGCACCTTGTTGAAAACCTTGCCGCAGGATCTGGTTAAAGGCCGGGAAGGTGCCAGCGAGAGCCTGAACGGTATGAAGACGTTGCAAGGCATGATCGACTTTCTAACATCATTGCAAGGGCAAGAAGGAGCGCCTTCAAACCCTTTTGAACAAACCGGGGCAGGAGAAACAGAAGAGAGCGGTGCCCTTCTGCCCCGGTTCATTATTCAGGCACAGCTCGAAAGCGTTGAGGGTGTTCAACTAGAGCATCTTGAGAAAGGTGTTTACCTCATCACTGATGATGGTCAAGGTGTTGGTCAGCAGCTATCTGGCCTGCTAGAGGCGGAAGGTGTTACGCCAGTTACCATTCCGGAAGCATTACTGTCGGATGACGCTGGACTGCAAAAATTCGTTAAAGATACCAGGCAGGATCAGGGACAGATCCGTGGGCTAGTACACTTGCTTCCATTGTCGGCTTCTGTTTTGACCAGCGAATCTGCCTTATCAGAATGGCGTAATCAAACCAGGCGAAATGAGCTCAGCCTTTATCGACTACTGCAGCTGGCTGCTGATGATTTGCAGGATGGTGGACGTGTGCTTGCAGCAACAGGCATGGGTGGCTATTTTGGCCGGCATTCACTATCTGTGGGTGGTTTAACAGCCCAGGGTGGAGAAACCGGACTGTTGAAATCCATCAACGATGAATGGCCCTTTGCTAGCGTGAAGGCAGTTGATCTGGACAGCAGCATTGATCCTGCTGAAAGCGCGCAAAATTTATTTACCGAGTTATGTTTGCCGGGTGGGCGCATTGAAGTCGGTTATCCACAGAGTGCACGCACAATATTCAAAACACAATTGGCTGTGCTCGATGAATCGGAACCTGAGGCTTCGCGCCAACCGGATTCTAGTTGGGTGGTGCTTGCTACTGGCGGCGCCAGGGGGATTACCGCGGAAGTATTAATGGGACTGGCTGAAAAAGGTTTAACCCTGGTCCTGGTCGGGCGCACGCCTGAGCCACCTGCAGAAGAACCGCAAATTGCTGCATTAAAGACGGCAGAAGAGTTGCGTCGTTACCTTCTGGAGACTGCACGCGCAGAAAAACGAACACCAAAACCGGTCGAGATCGAGCGAGAACTGAACACTATCCTGCGTGACAGGGAGATTGCTGCAAATATCAATGATTTTCGTGCAGCCGGTGCAGATGTCGATTACCGTATTACCGATGTGCGTAATGAAGAGCAGGTGTCTGGCTTGCTCGATAATATCTACCAGCAATATGGCCGCCTGGATGGTGTTGTTCATGGCGCAGGTGTTATTGAAGATAAGCTTCTTGTTGATAAAGAGCCGGATAGCGCAGCCCGTGTATTTGATACTAAAGTTGACAGTGCTTTTGTGCTGTCAAAATACCTGCGTCCAGACCAGCTCAGGTTCCTGATATTTTTCACCTCAGTTGCGGGTCGATATGGCAACACTGGGCAAACTGACTATGCCGCGGCCAACGAAACGGTTAATCGTATGGCATGGCAGTTGCATAACCAGTGGCAGGGCAAGGTCAAGGTTTCCGCCATCAATTGGGGTCCATGGGAAGCGACCCGCTATGGCAAGGGCATGGTTACACCCGAAGCGCAGCGCAAGTTTGAAAAAATGGGTGTTGTGCTTGTTCCTCCTGCGGCTGGACGCCGCCTCTTTATGGATGAGATTACCCGTAGTCCGCTGTCACAGGTCGAGGTTATTGGCGGAGAAGGGCCGTGGGAGGCGCGCGAAGCTGAGAGAGGTGCCTTCCATACAACAGCTAACGCAGTTGTTGCCGAAAAGGATAAAATTAAGACACAAGCATACCCGTTATTGGCCGGTGCCTTGCAAAGCAGTGGCCCACGCGGTGAGATCATCTTCCGGCGTACAGTTAACACATATAATGACAGTTATCTGAGTCAGCACCTGCTCGATGATATACCAGTCATGCCAGCAGCCGTTGCACTTGAAATCATCGCCGAGGCCGCCGCCACTGCGTGGCCGGACTGGGTGGTTAACGAAGTTAGTAACCTGCGCGTACTTAATGGCATCAAGCTGAATGATGATGACCTCGATCTCGAGATTGTGGCGTTGGCATCCAGCCATGGTGACGCCAGTGGTTTTGAAGCCACCGTATTATTGCGACCGGCCGGTGAAGAAACCAAGCCTTTTTATCGTGCCAGTGTACATCTGGGCAGTGAGCCCCTGGAAAGCGCGCCTTATCAGTCGACATTGCAAGCAGGAAAGGCAAGTACCAATGTTAAACATGCTTACAGGGAATGGCTTTTCCATGGCCCTTATTTGCAAACAATGCAGTCAATTTCCGGTCTGGAGAAGCGCGGCGCGTTGGCAGTGATCGAGCCAAGCAAACCTGAGCAATGGCTGCCATATGTGTCCTCAGATAAGGGCTGGTTGTTTGACCCAGGTGTTATTGACAGTGCCCCACAGATGGCAATCGTGTGGGCGCACGTGATACGTTCAGCTTCCGCGTTACCCAATCGCTTCGGCCGGGTTACACGATATGGCAGAGGTCCGCTTGGCACATGTCGAATGCATTTTCTGACGCATGTCGATCAAACGGAAGACCAGGTTAAGGCCGATGTCGCCTTCGTCGATGAGAATAATCAACTGCGTTTGCTCATTGAGGAAATGGAATGTACTTCCAGTCCCGCCCTTGTTCGGCTTGGCGGTGGTTGGAAAGGTGAGATATGTGTAAGTGACAATGCTGCGCCTGTGATCTCAATGGAACAACGTAGCCCCGCAGGACAGGAAGTTTCTGATTAGACTAGCTATGGCGAGTAACAAGACAAAATTGCCTGACCAGGATGTGGCCATTATCGGCATGGCCTGCATGTTTCCACAGGCTGAAAATCTGGAAACTTATTGGAACAATATCCTGGCTAAGGTCAATGCTGTAGGGGAGCCACCCGATGACTGGGGTGCTGAGCGTTATTACGATCCGGACAGTGATTCAGATGAGCGCATATATACAAAAGCCGGCGGGTTTTTGCGCGACCTTTATCGCTTCAACCCCGCTGAATTCGGTATTATGCCAAGTTCGATTGATGGCCAGGAACCGGACCAGTTTCTTGCGCTCAAAATTGCGCGTGATGCACTTGTCGATGCCGGGTATTTTGGAAATGATTTCGACCATACTAACACTGGCATCATTCTTGGCCACAGCACCTACCTGCATCGTGGTCAGGCCACCATGGTGCAGCACGGTGTTGTGCTTGATCAGACCCTGGAAATCTTTTCTCAGCTATACCCGGATCTGACTGCGGACGAACTTGAACAGATCAAGGTACTAATCAAGGCAAAACTACCCCCGTTTTCTGCCGATACAGCCCCCGGCGTTGTGCCCAATGTCATGACCGGGCGCATTGCCAACCGGCTTAACCTGATGGGGCCGAATTACCTGATTGATGCGGCCTGCGCTTCATCCTTGCTGGCGGTGCAGTCGGCGATGGAGGAGCTACGCAGCGGGCGAAGTGACCTGATGCTGGCCGGTGGCGTCAATGCATCAAGCCCGGCTGAAGCCTTCATGGTGTTCAGTCATCTCGGCGGTTTATCAAGAAAATCGCAAATACGGCCATTTGATGCGGATGCTGACGGTACATTGCTCGGCGAGGGTCTTGGAGTGGTCGTGCTCAAAAGACTTGGCGATGCACAGCGTGATGGTGATCGAATTTATGGCCTGGTCAAGGCTGTTGGCCAGTCGAGTGACGGTAAGGCACTGGGCCTTTTGGCACCTCGACTGGAAGGTGAAATCCTCGCGGTACAGCGTGCATACCAGCAGTCAGGCATAGATCCCTCAAGTGTTTCATTAATAGAGGCCCATGGTACAGGTATCCCCCTTGGTGACCGGACCGAAATTCAGTCACTGCGTCATGTGATGGGTGATCGCGATGGTGATATCCCGCGCTGCGCACTGGGTTCAGTCAAGTCGATGATCAGTCATTGTATCCCTGCAGCAGGCATTGCAGCCCTGATAAAGACAACCCTGGCGCTGCATCACAAAGTTCTGCCACCCACATTGTGCGAGCAACTCAATCCCGAACTCGAGCTGGAAAAAACGCCTTTCTACATCAATACCGAGACTCGACCATGGATCCATACACCTGCTCGAAACCGGCGTGCTGCTGTGGACGCCTTTGGCTTTGGCGGTATTAATACCCATGCCATACTGGAGGAGTATCATGATGCGGATGTGCCGCAGAAGGGTTTAAATAACTGGGCAAGTGAACTTGTGGTCTTCGGTGCAAAGGACCGCCATCAACTGCTTAATATACTTGATACCGTTGCTGATTATATTGAACAGCGAAGCGACTCCCCTATTACGTTGCGTGACATTGCTTATAGTCTTGCCAATGATGCACAACATGGTCAGCAGCGACTGGCGATTGTTGCGAACAATCTGGATGACTTGCTGAAGAAGGTTCGAAAAGCAGCCAAGGCTTTGCATGATGAAAATCGTCATCGTTATCAAACTCGGTCTGGAGTCTTTTTCACAGACCAGCCGGTAGATGGCAAACTAGCTTTCGTATTTCCCGGTGAAGGCGCCCAGTATCCTGAAATGCTAGCAGATCTCGCTTTGTGTTTTCCTGTTGTGCGCCAGTGGTTTGATTTCTGGGAAAGTATCTATGAAGGAAAGCGTGACTTTCCAACGACCAGCTCGGTATTCCCGCCGCCTACCGCTATCGAAAAAGATGCGCGTGCACGCGCTGAGCAGAGACTCTATAGTCTGGAAATCGGCTCAGAATCAATGTTCATTGCCAGCCAGGCAATATTTGCATTACTACAGGACCTGGGGCTGCACCCCGACGCCATGCTTGGACATAGCAGTGGCGAAAACAGCGCATTGGTTGCTTCGGGTACAGTGCACCTGGGTGATCATGACAAGTTGCGTGAGCATATCTTGCGTCTTAATGAAATGTACCAGGAGATGGAATCTGCGGGTGAGATCGTTACTGGTTCTTTGTTGACTGTCGGTGCTGTGGATAGAGATATTATCCTGGAAGTTGTTGAGCAGTATGACGGCCAGTTACATCTGGCGCTTGATAACTGTCGTCACCAGTCAGTATTGTTTGGGCCCAGGGATGTCATGGACAAAGCGGTGGAGCGCTTCCGTAAAGAGGGCGGCCTTTGTGCCTATCTACCCTTTGACCGTGCCTACCATACGCCGCTGTTTGAACCAGTTGCACAAAACATAGAACAATTTTTCAAGCCGATTGATTTTGGTAAGTCGCAGGTACCGCTGTATTCATGCGTCAATGCGAATTTATTTCCTCAACAATCAGATGAAATTCGTCATCATGCGGCGATCCAATGGTCTTCGCGTGTCCGCTTCATGGAAACTGTGGAGCAGATGTATTCAGACGGCGTACGGTTTTTTGTAGAGGTTGGTCCGTCAGGTAACCTGACAGCTTTTATCGACGATGTTTTACATGATCGTGAGCACCTGGCAATTTCAGCGAATAATCGCAACCGCCCAGGCTTGTTCCAGCTACAACAATTGCTCGCAACATTGTTTATTCATGGGCGGACGATTAATTTAAATAGACTGTTTGAAGGACGCTCGTGTCGATCACTTGATTTTAACCAGGCTGCGCCAGAGGCGGAGAAGCTGGCACCACTCTTGAGTAATACGCTGCCATATATTCGTCTTGCAGCTGATGAAATTGAAACACTGGGCTCTATACTGCACAAACATTCCTATGTTGAGAGTGCACGGGTACAAGCTAGTGCACCGTTTCCCGGCACAGAAGAAAATATAGAATCGAGTTATGTTCCAGTCGGTGAGGTAGAGCAAACCGGGCGCGACGAATTAATAATGCAGCACTTTGACATGATGCAGGATTTTCTTGGTCAGCAGGAACGTGTCTTCAGTGTTAGCGAAAGTGAAGCGCCACAGCAAGTCAGCAATGACTGGCCATTCATTCAGTATTTACTGGAGCATGATACGGATCGTGCTGTAGCTGAATTTGACCTGGATGTTTCACAACACCGATTCTTGCAGGAACATATCCTGTATTCTAGTGAGATATCAGACATTGATCCGGGTTTACACGCGCTACCGGTTGCGCCATTGACCGCAAGCCTTGAAATGCTGTCCGAGATTGCAGGTTTGTTGAGTTCTCGTTCATATTTAATAGCGCTGGAAAATGTACGTGCCTACAATTGGGTCGCACTGGATGAAGGCGCAAAGACTGTACGGATGGAAGCTGATCGCGTCAGTGAAGATGATTCGGTAGAACGCTTTCATGCAGCCATCTATGATGATGACAACCTTCTTCTTGAAGGGGATGTTCTTTTTTCTGATGAACAGCCTGGCAGCGCACCGATGCTGCCGCCCTTGAAGTCACCAAAAGCAGCTATCTGGCAGGATCATGAGCTCTATACAACAGGCATGTTCCACGGCCCGATGTATCACTCAGTCCGTCACCTTATGGCATGGGATGAAACCGGTATTGATGCTGAGCTTGCGGATACACCTGTTGACAGCTTCTATGAACCTGGTTCGTACCCATCATTTTTCCTTAATCCGGTGTTGATGGATGCGGTTGGCCATCTCACGGCATTCTGGATAGCTCAGAGCAGGGGTACCGACTTCAGCTGTTTTCCGTCGCAAATCGCCAGGATTGAGTTTGTCAATCCGGCCGTGGAAGCAACGCAAGGCTGTCTGTTGCGTGGCCGCCTGGCATTTCTTGATAAGGAAGGCCAGCAGGGGCGTTTTCTCGAAGGTAATTACGATTGTATCGATCCACAGGGAAATGCACTGTTTCGAATACAGGGCTGGCGTGACAGATTTTTTGATGTGCCTCACAGCTTTTACTATGGGCGTACCAATCCTCGTGAGGGCTGGTATGGTGAGGATCTAAGCTCTATATATCCTGATCTCCCACAAGATTTGCTGGTCTGGTCTGTGCCATCATTTCCTGCGGGATTTCTCGAGGATGCTGGTGCCGTATGGAAACGCCTGCTGGTATATACCTTGTTAAGCCGTGAAGAGCGTGAGCTCTGGCAAGGTCTTACAGCCAATCCGAAGCGGCGCAGCGAATGGTTGATGGGCAGGATAACACTTAAAGAAGTCGCACGTCGCTGGATTGCTGATAGATATAATGTATTGCTTTATCCAGCAGATATAATCATCCGTACCGATGAAGCAGGTAAGCCCTATGTCGCAGCAGATTACCTGGGAACTATTTGTGAACCTCCCCAGATATCGCTTTCTCATGCTGGTGGTTATTATGTTGCCGTAGCAGGCCCAGCCGATAAGCCTGTTGGCATCGATCTTGAGACGTTTGGGAGGATCAAGCTTCCAGACTTTATAACAGGCGCATTCACTGCTAATGAAAAAAATCATCTTGAGTCGGCACCTGAAAACCGGCTTGAGGAGATCGCGTTGCGATTGTGGTGTGCCAAGGAAGCAGCGGCAAAAAGTTTGGGTAAAGGGCTGAATGGCCGTCCGGCGTTGTTCGAAGTCCGGGAATTTTCTAACGATGGAATGACAGCGGTGGTCCACTCGTCAGAGCACCTGATCCCGGTGTCAATCCAGCGGGAAGGTGAGGCAATTATTGGTCTGGCGACAATGTACTAGATTAATTTTGCGTTGGTCTCTGGCTTTGTGGTTACGAATTCCCGGGTATCAATGTATGATACTTGTTACTTATTAATGGATTGATTGATGTGTAGCCCACTTTTCATTTTAGCACCACCGCGATCATTCACTTCTGTTACTTGCGCGATGATTGGGCAACATCCTGAGATGATTGGATTGCCGGAGACCAATCTGTTTGCCCGTGATACCTACCAGGAATTGCAGCAACTGTTTCGGTTCAGGGCGCGGTTTGCTCATGGTCTGTACCGGGCACTGGCAGAACTGGGTCTTGGCGAGCAGAACGAAGCTAACGTAAATATTGCAATAGACTGGCTTGAGCGTGAGCCTACGGTTAGTACCGGTGATTTATTCAAAGACTTATTGTCTTTTGCATCCCCTTGCCGTCTTGTCGAAAAAAGTCCTCTTCATGTTTACAATTCCGAGAGTTTGCAACGTATACATGCAGCATTTCCAAATGCATACTATTTGCATATAACCCGGCATCCTAGAGGAACTTGCGAATCGATATACGCATTACGAACAAGCACAAATGAAGGTATGCAAAAGCTGGTAGCTAAAAACCAGGGGCTGGCAGGTCGTGTCAGAACGATTGCGGCTGATGAAGACCTTACTTCAGAGAAGTTGTGGTTTGATCCCCATCTAAATATTCTTGAGTTTCTGGAAATTATTCCTGCAGAAAAACAAATGCGCTTGCGTGGTGAGGATCTCCTGTCGGATCCAGACGGGTATCTACCTGAAGTAGCAAAATGGCTGGGTATAAGTACTGAAGTTGATGCGATAGAGGAGATGAAACATCCTGAAGAATCTCCATTTGCCTGTTTCGGCCCTGCTAATGCACGATTCGGGAATGACCCAAGTTTTCTCAAGGAGCCTGCGTTACGGCCATATAAAATCAAACCCCAGGAGCTGGAGTCACCTTTGAGCTGGAATCCTGATCTGGGATTCAGTGATATTGTTATAGAGTTGGCTGAATACCTGGGTTATTAAACAGGCATGTCTTCAAAATTGGCGTGTAACAAGCGTAGATAGTCAGATTACATTGTAATCATCATAATAAATATTTCATTTTTTACATAATTTTCACTTCAATTTCTGTTACCCCAGAAATATCATGGTTACGATTTCGATTATTGCCCAGCAATTAGCAGGGTTTGTGCCAGCTATTATTTTGCTAGAGATATCATTTGCTTGGGCTGTTGTTAATCGACTTTTATGCAAATTTTTTAAAGTTTTTCAAACAGAATTCATGATTCCGGGCTGTTATCAAAGGTTATCCAACTATCACTCAACAAGGAACTGTAATGTGCAATTTACGGTCGAAAAGTAATTAGTAAGTGACTATGTTTCAATCCTAAGAGTTGATTAACCACATATGCTCTGTTTAAGCGGCAAAGCAGGTCGACTCGATCATTTTTGGAATAATGTCAACTAGGTAAAAGGATAATGTTTAAATCTTCTATTTCACAATTATTGACAGCTTTGCCAATAAGTCTCGTTGTAGTTATTTTCGAGGGCTGCTCTTCCAGTGACATTTCTTCGAGTTCGAACGTCACCTCGGACATAAACACAGAGTCGTTTGTTTTGCCCATTGAAGTCGATAATACCTATGAAACAAACGCGATAACGCGCCTTTTATCCAGCGAACAGGCGATCAATGATGCAGGCGGAGGCCATGCGCTAATTCTGGTAAAGGATGGAAAACTGGTATACAGGAGAGGTTTCGGATCCTTTGAAAAGGATATCGATAAGGTTGTCCCTATTGCTTCGGCATCGAAATGGATCTCGGCCGGTGTGGTCGCGCGACTGTTGGACTTGGGTAAATATGGTCTTAATGATCTGGTAACAGATTATTATCAATATTTTGGTGGGGGTAAATCCGACGCCATTGCCAGCTCCTGATGGCTTCGTACATGATGACCGCAAAGAAAGAATGACGATAGCCCAACTGTTCTCCCACTCATCAGGTTTGTCATTTCAGCCGCATGTTAATAGGCGTCACGAGCTTCCTTCGATTCAGGCTGCTGTAAATCAGATATATTTTAATGTACCAATGGATTACGAGCCGGGTACATTTGTGCAGTACGCAGGCGTTGGGATGCAAATAGTGGGAGGGATTTCTGAAATAGTAATGCAGCAGTCGTGGATAGAAATTTTTCTGGAACAGCTGGCAATACCGCTGGGAATGACAAGTACGGATTATTTTGGTTATATCAATGAGGAGGTTGTAACAAATAATCCTAATGTCGCTGGAAGCATAAGGACAAATATAGATGATTACATGCGTTTTCTTTATATGATCTATGGCAATGGTACTTATAATGATGAAAGGGTGTTATCGGTGGAAGCAGTCAGATCTATTACGCAGTCCTATTCAGAGGGCTTGACTGTATTGAGAAGTCCGTTTGAGCCTTATTATCTCGAAGCGCCTGAAACTATGCAGTTAAAGACAGGGCTGGGTAACTGGTTATATGTTGATGAATATAACAATCCGAGATATGTTGTCTCCGCAGGGGCGTGGGGATGTATGCCGTTCATAGACTACGAGCGAAATCTTATAGGCGTTTATATGCCATTTAAGTTGGATGTTGAAAATGATCCTGTCAAGCAACTTAGCACAAACCCCTCCACAACAGTCTTTCTGCGTGATCTGAAGCCGATACTGGATCAGATATTTACAGACTAATCCAGCTTGGCTGTTGAAAGTGATTACCGAAGGGGATTTACTGAATTCATTCGGTTTGTAAATTTTGCACTTCATTGATAGATATCGGCATATCATATCGAATTACTCATCTATGTAATTTACGCAATTTGATACGACGTTGATATCTCACACAATTTAACTGGAGGATATCTAAATGCGGACATTGAAAAACGCCGGGATCGAGACGGCAATAAAGTTTGGATTGTTGGGCTTAATTATGGCGTTCGCGACAGTGTTGAATGCGGCCTATCTGCCTGATTCAAAAGCATATCCCACTTCTGAAGATTCCACTACCTGGTACGACAAGTCGCGACGCAGAAATGTTCCTGTAAAAATCTATGCGCCTGATCCAGCAGTCGTCAAAGGCAGACTGCCTGTGGTGGTGTTCTCCCCGGGATTTGGCGAATCACGAGAAGGTTATGTATACCTTGGACAGCATCTCGCACGCCATGGCTACATTACCGTGGTCGTTAATCACATTGGTAGTGATACTGATGCATTTAACACCATGGGATGGAAGGCGCTGGCTGATACTGAAAGCTTCCTGAATCGCCCCAGGGACTTGAGCTTTGTGATCGATCAAATAACGGCAAGTGATCAGGCTAACCCGCTATTAAGAAACCGTGTAGATGGTTCTCGTATTGGAGCTGCAGGTCACTCAATGGGGTCAACAACAGCTTTGGCCCTAGCAGGCTTATCGGTCGATACACAGGGTCTGAAAGGCCCGGCATTTCTTGATCAACGGGTACGTGCAACTGTGGTGATGTCACCTCAGGTAGATAGCACCAGCAGCTTTGGTAATAAAAAATCCATTCTGGACTCGCATTCCTGGGATAGTGTCAACGGGCCTGTTTTGCTAATGACCGGGAGTCGTGATTATGGTGTAACGCGCGCAACTCGTACTGATCCGGGCGCAAGACATGTCGTATTTGAAAGGCTAAAGGCTGGTGACATATATTTCATGAATATTGATAACGCAGCTCATCATGCGTTTAGTGATACGAAACCATATTACCCTGGCGGGCCGCGTGATCCCCGCCATCACGGGTGGATTAACATGGTTGTAACAGCCTTTTTCGATGCTTATCTGTTGAATGATAAAGAATCACTGGAATGGCTGCAAAATAAGACTATCACGAAAGTCAGTGACGGACAGGTGAAGCTGGAATATAAAAGCGGCACCAGCAAGGCAATTAATACAGTTGCTATCGAAAATGGTGATTCTGGTTTTCATCAATATGACTTTAGCTCATTAACTGCATTCATCGAGCGTGGGCTTAGCGAGCAGGGCGTTCCGGGTGCGGGAATGTTGATCATTGATCGTAGTGGCCATGTATTTTATGAAAAATATTTTGGTACGTGGACTAAGGACAAGACTGTACCAATCGCATCGGCTTCAAAGTGGTGGGCGGCGGCGACAATCATGACGCTGGTTGATAAGGGGTTGATCAGCCTTGATGATAAAGTGGCAAAATATTTACCCGAGTTCAGGGATAAAGGCAGTAAAAGTGACATCACTGTTCGACAGACACTTGCATTCACTACAGGTTACATTCATCACATTGCAATGCAGGATGATCCATCCATAACGCAGGCAGATCTGGTACGGTTCATTGCGGATATGGATTTGAAGAAAGAACCCGGTACGGCTTTTATTTATGGCGGCCTGCAGATGGAAATAGCGGGTCGGATAGCCGAAGTTGTCACTGGCAAACCCTATCGTCAGGTATTTGAAGAGCAGATACTGCAGCCACTGGGTGCCGACGCAACGAAAATCGGCAATATGGTCAACCGCCGGCCAAACAATATGGACTTTAAATCCGCTAATCCACTCGTCCCTGGCGGCGTTGTGACCAATATGGCTGACTACAAAAAGTTTATTCTGATGTTGCTGAATGAAGGTGCTTATAATGATGTTCGCATCCTTTCGAAGGACGCTATTCATGAAATGATGAGGGATCAGACCAATGGTGTTCCTATCTTGCGAACGGCGCAGGAAAATCATTCTTTTCGTTATAGTCTGGGCGCCTGGCATCGTGTGGTAGACGAAGCAAGCAACGAAGTGATAGTCAGCTCAAGGGGTGCATTTGGCACTTCACCATGGATTAATCTCAAGGGGGGGTATGGTGTAGTTTTCATCACAATGGCCAGGGCAGAGAAAATGCGTGAGTTCATCTGGCGGCTCATGGACAATGTCACCGATATCATGAATGGCAGGCAGCCCGTTGCACAAATGCCGAAGTCGACAGGCGCATCAGCAAGGCAGGCTTTGGGGGCAGGTGGTCTCGATAACTTCATCAAAAAACTGGATAAGAACAATGATGGCGCACTGGCTCGTGATGAAATACCAAAACAGATGGTGCGACTTAACAAGGCCTTTGAAAAACTGGATCGCGATCATAATGGTCGGCTGTCGCCCAAAGAGCTAAGTGTCGTACCCGGATTTGCCAGTGGCCAATCCAGGACTGTTGGCAAGGCCGAGGGTGATCGGGTGATGCAGACTGTTGGTGGCACTTCGGCGACGCCGTCTGGTTCACCTCTTGATGATGACAGCTATCAGCCAGTTGAGAGCGGTCTGACGATCGCAGTAGCTGAGCAACTTGTTCTGCGCGATGAGCGGCGAGGTAAGGATGTGCAGTTGCGTATTACGTATCCGCGCAGCGGAGGTCCTTATCCATTGATCATTTTTTCTCATTATGCCGGAGGCACAAAGGATGATTATGCGCCGCTTATCAGTTACTGGGCCAGTCACGGTTATGTCTGTATTCAGCCAGATCATTCGGATTCACCTGCGGTCGGTGGCAAGCGGGGAGTCGAGGCTCGCAGGGACTGGAAAAACCGTCCACTGGACATTTCGTTCATCATAGACTCATTGCCTGACATATCACAGCGGATTCCTGAGCTCCGAGGCAGAATCGATGAAACGAGCATCGGTGTTGGCGGGCACTATATGGGCGCCTATACCGCCAACCTGATCGGCGGCATGAAGCCGACTTCGGCAAAAGAGGGTTTGGAAGAGCTGAAAGATTCCCGGGTCAAAGCTATTGTGGCGTTATCACCCCAGGGCACGGGGCAGGGTGTGACGAAGGATTCCTGGCGGGCATTTAGTGTGCCCATGCTTGTGATGACGGGATCAAAAGACTTGAGTACTCGAACTGGCAATTCTGCGCAGTGGCGCACCGAACCCTATCGGTATAGCCCACCTGGCGATAAATACCTGGTCTACGTCGAGGGGCTGACATCTGAATATGGTGGGATTGTCACTCAGGCCGGCAAAGAGGGGGGCGCTTCCAGGGACGAAGCACATCTGGGATATACGCGAATATCAACAATGGCATTCTGGGATGCCTATCTAAAAAGTAGTCAATCAGCCAGGCGGTTTCTCCGTTCAGACGTTCTCGAAACGGGTAGTGGTGGCGCCATCGGTCTGAGCTGGAAATAAGAACACGGGAAGGTCTCGGTCCGGATTGGCACAGCGTTACAGGGAGACCTGTAGCACGTGGCCTGTCTGAAGGAATGAGCCATGAAGCCAGTTAGAGGATTACGCATATTCCATATTGGTGTGCAATCGGGTTAAACCGTATGGGTGTTGTATTGGTCGAATTTTTACTATGGCTTTATGTTATTAGTTGAATACATTTGTTTAGTGATTCATGTATGGGGGTTGGTTTTCGGGTGTTAACAAAAGGTACCAGTCAGCTTGTGAGCTGTATACAGAACATGCTGGATGAGCGCGGTATACC
>Ga0316193_10001076_pt1 | contig 18051 bp, 36 predicted proteins | sample MerIslsedime2_MG_FD_207735 | JGI IMG/M metagenome (GOLD analysis project Ga0316193, IMG submission 207735) | Coastal sediment microbial communities from Maine, United States - Merrow Island sediment 2 | ecosystem: Environmental > Aquatic > Marine > Coastal > Sediment | place: USA: Maine... | reverse complement strand
TAAGAAGTGTTGTTTTCATGATCTTCGCAATGATGCCTATGTCTACTACTTGGCTATCTACGATGAATGAGTAAGTACCGTTAGGCACTTCTGCGTCTGTGATGTATCCTGCTTCTAAGACCACTGTGGCCGCATTAGCTATGGAACAGCTAAAGAGAAGCATTGTTAGTATTAATCTATTCATAATTAAATCCTGAAGTTTAGATGTAGACTGATAGCCTCACCTAAGTAAGATATTACCACCCCCTTGTATGCTACTTCGATTGTTGCGATAGGACCAACATCTGATCCCAATATGTATTTCTCTTGGGAGAGATAGACACCATACCTTGTGGCAAGCTCTAAGTCTCCGTAGAGAAATGTCTTAAATACATAACGTTGATTAGCGAAGGCTGTCCATTCACATAAGCTGTTCTTGAATACGATTCCAGATAAGCCTTTGTCCGAGGTATAGCCTAATAGGGGATTGGACTCACACCACTTATCATCTCTGTCGAAGTGATAGGATGCAGCTCCTAGTTGTAGGTCACCAGCATCAGCTTCGTGGACTAGGCTGAATGCTAGTATTGCTATTAATACTATTGTGGGATAGTTCATATTATTGTCCTGTTCTGTCTCAGAACATATAAGGAAGCCACCAAGCTACTGTGATTTGTATTAGGTCAACTGTAGAACCTAAGTAGCTTTCTTATACATTCTCTAGTATACATCTCCGATGCTTCGGTCTGGATCTCTGTAAGAGGAGTGCTTAATAAATCAATATATATATCACACCTCCGAAGATCCTACTCCGTAGTAGCCTAGAAAAACTAAGTCTATACTTATAATAAACACTTTTTGACCCAATTCTACGCCATTATTAGTAAAAATAATTAAAAGAATTTATAAGTTATTGATTTATATAGGGGACTAATTGTATGCACTTAAACACACTTCGCTACGCTCGTAAGTGTTCAAGGTGGTAAAAGAAAGCTAAAAGATAGAGAACAAAGGACAACTGGGTATATGGGAGAGGAGCGTTTCTGTGGTATCATTCCCCCAAATGGCCATAATTTATCAGAGATTTTTCTGAGGTGCAGTGCACTACAGAGCTCGACCCCGACCCCCCTTGCGGCCCCTCGCGCGTGTGCGGGTGCGTACGCGTACGTGCGGGCGTGTGTGCGCAGACGTGGGCGTGGGCGTGTGTGCGTGTACGCGTGGGCGTGCGCCTAGCATAAGGCGGATGTGTGGGCAAGGGGGTGCAATGACATTACAACATTGTCACACTACCACCTAGCTACAACTACTTGGCACAACCCTTGCATAATCAATGACATACATGAGGAAAATACCCAGAACACTGTCTATAGCTTGCAATGATAGTACCCTGTAAGCTCCTGTATGCCCTTGTATGCGACGTTAGTACTACCCGTCCCTCTGCTATTCGTTACGCCTTAATCGCGCTTAGAGCTAAAAAGTCTTGCTTCTATATAGGGTAATTGCATGGCTAACATTAACTAATTGTAATAATATAATGCTTGCACTATTTCTCAGGTGGTGTAATATGATTACCAAGTCAAGGCAATAAGGCCAAGGCAAAAAAGGTGGACATATTATGAACAATGCAAGCATACAGTTAAACGCTAAACTACATGATCTGGCGCAGCATCAATTAAAAATAGCTATTGCTAATTATGCCGCTTGTTTAAATAACGATGAACAAATGATTAAACAGGCCCTACGCTTTGAAGTGGAAGACTATCTTCACAATAACAAAATTAAGTAATATTACATTGTTTGTTAGGTAGTCATTAGCGATAATGGCTATCAATAGAAACAAGGTAGCAAGTCAAGGGAAACACGGACACTTCCCCGGCTTTATGACTTAAAGCAGTGTAGGAAAATAAATTGAAATAAAGTGTTGACAGTATGAAACAATGATGTATACTGATAACAACTCGAGCGAATCACGCCATAAGCTCAAGCCACTCGGTATAGTACGGGGTAGGGCTGCATATGCGGCTTCCCAGATAACAAACGCTAATATAATGTTAGGTAGTACTCCTATCGACATTGTGACAAGGCAGCGACCTTGTACAGTGTACGGAGTGCTACTTATAGATTATATTACTAACGGGAGAACAACATGAAGAAAATAGAAGCGGGTATCTATGAGATGCGCGGCATCACCATCAATCGGATTGATGAATATAATGAACGTGATACGCTTGTGATCAGATGGGAGCTACAAAAGGAGGGCGATTGGGTTGAAATGGATAGCTTTGAAACATTACGAGAGGCAAAAGAATACGTAATGCAGAAATGGCATACACTATAACGGGAGAATAACATGGACACAAAAAGAATAGGCCATAGGATATATACCCTCACTTTCGCGGGGGTGGTTTGGAATATAGACGGACAAACTCATGAAGGTGGTAGTAATGAGTGGCAAGTATTCGAGATAACAGACCTCGGCGAAAGTGAGTGGTGGGAAACCTTTAATACTAAACGTGAAGCGTTAGACTGGATACGGGAGAGATAACATGGCTTTATATATGATAACAGACTTGAGATGGGATCACACAGAGACAATATGCCTTGACGCTATGCAGTACCAATTAGCATGGGATAGTATTCAGCAGGCTAACAGGTATGAGTATAGGTATGAGATTGAACCAATTGAAACTAACAAGGCGCTTAAAGCGTAGGTGAATAACATGAGCAGTTATAACGTGAAAGTAATTAATATCATGTTGCACCAGTGGGACAAGGAGGGCGGACAAGGGAATTATATATGCAGCAAGGGCGGCTTTGATCTCGCCAGAGTGGCAGACCTTAGCGAAGCAAAGGATGCTATCGAAGAGTTCATTGGTTATGCTTTAGACGATCACAATTATGATGATGAGCACATATCAGCGACTATTATAGAAGACTCAGAAGCTACGCCTTGTGAAGATGGTGGATACATAGCTGAGTATATCTTTGTAATTGAAGAAACCAAAACTGTAACATTCACTGGCAAGTTATGAGGAGATTATCATGAGTTATGAAGAGGCATTAGATGTGATGGTAACGAGACGTGAAGCACTGAATGAGGTGCTTGAGCATGGATTAGAATGGTCTGATTTTATACTTGACTGTGGTGATTTGCCAGAGTATACTGGCGAGCAAGTACTAGCATGGCTAGGATACTAAACTAAATTAATTAGAGGTGATAGCATGAAAATTGAATTGAGTACTGAACAAGCAATTGATATGTGTATGGAGTATGGAGTATTAGGTGAGGACACATACAAAGAGACACGGGCATTGGTTGAATACTTCGAAGCGTATGAGGATGATAGTGGGGAAGCTATGGACCTTGATCCAGTAGCATTAAGGTGCGCGTTCTCAATCTATACCTTGAACGATGCGGCTGAGATGTGGGAGATAGACACAAGCGGTGCTAGTGAGGGCGAAGAAAGAGGCTGTCTTATACTCCAGTATTTAAGAGACCGAACTACAGTGATAGAGGTGGATAAAGATACAGTGATAGTGGAGGAGTTCTAATGAGCAATCAAGGGCACCAAAAGGTTAAAGAGGGGCTGGACCTGTTAGGTCTAGCACTATTCATGATACTAATACAGGCACCTGTGATAGTAGCGGTGTTGATATTGAATGGGGTGATAGCATGAACAACCACACAAGATCCGAAATATACTTAGCAATCAAGGAGTTAGAGGACATACTGGATATGTATGTTGACTTAGGAGTCGAGGAACATATCGATTTATTTCAGGGCGCCATTGAACGACTGAGAGAATTGATTGTCTAACACATAACATGAGAGGTGATGATATGAACAACGAAAGATTATTAAATCTAGCTGCCTTACAGGTAGAGTATGAACGTACTATAGACAGAGACGATGAAAGTGTAGCCCGTAGTGATAAGATGAACATACTCACTAAACTCTGTGCTAAATTTGAATGTTCATACAAAGAATTCCAATACTTAGAGAGATGCCTAGTAAACTAATAGAGAGGTGATGATATGACAGGTGAAGAACAACTACTACATTGGATAGAGATGTATAAAGATAAGCGAGACAAGGAGACGTGTCCCGCTATGATTGTTACATTAAATAATATGATAAAGAATTTAGAGGGGATGTTGGATGACCACGAATATTAAACCACTACCACCATTAGAATATCTTAACGAACACCTTAACTATAACACTGAGACGGGTATTCTAACATATAAAACAGGGAGGCGAGCAGGTAAACAGGTAAGCAACACAGATGCACACGGTTATAAGATAGTTGTGTTTGGTAAGGAACGATATAAGGGACACAGGATAGCTTACTATCTAGGCACAGGTGTGGAGCCTGAGTATATAGATCATATCAATGGGGTAAGAGATGATAACAGGCTAGTCAATATCAGAAGTGTATCAAAAGGGGAGAATCAAAAGAACAACAAGATAAGAAAGGACAATCTATCAGGTGCGGTGGGTGTCCAGCTTATTGAGAAGTCGGGTAAGTGGCGGGCAGTGTTGAATACCAAACACATTGGAATGTATGACAGCAAGATAGATGCACAAGAGGCACGCGCACTAGCACAACTAGACGCAGGCTATCATGAGAATCACGGGAGGGTGGGATGAGTACCACAATAGAAACGATGAGAAATAAAGACTGGGTAATGTACAGTGCTTGTTTTTACTGGCCCAATCGTGAGACAGAGCCTTTAGTCATACCCTACATGACCATAGATGGAGTCCTAACGAAGTTTAAAGAGCTGGGAGGGTCATCGTATACCTTAGAGGGCGGCTTCCTTAGAGGGACACACAGAGCCGAGGATAAAGACTGGGTGTTAGTGATAACATCACACTATATAAGCACAGACGAGGGGAGATATGAAGAAGATTAGTAATTTTATAGGTGAGTGGCACGATGTCATCATCATTCTTATCGTAGGCTATGCTATACTTTCAACTATCGAGAGTACATTATAAGGGGTTATATCATGAACAATACAGAGACATCAATCGATCCAATCAATCAAGATGCACGGGCCGCGTGCTCCACACCATGCCCTAAAGTGCAGGGTTATAACTTCGAAACATGGTACGAAACAGTAGGTAAATGGAGTCAAGATATTGACACTAAAGATTTCTTAGATGCAGAGATTAGAGAGGAGAACATGGAATGCTAGTACAGATTCTAATTGCAAGAAGATCAGGACCTCAACTCATCTACCTACAGAGAGGGTACTCAATACAAGAACTCATGACAGAATTAATGGAGAATTAAAATGCTAACAGTATATCTTATATTACAAATGGTGTTTGTTGATGGTGAGTATATCGGTAGTGTTCCTGCTCCGTATGCTTTCTATGACATGGAAGCATGTGAAGATAGTAAATTATCATTCGCTGTAAACCATCTACCTAAAGAGGAGAACATCAAGCACTCATATGCTTGTGTTGAATATAATCCACAAGTTAATTAAATTAAATAGGTATGTATATCAATAGCTTACTCTATCTTAACAAAAAGTTAATGAAAAATATGGCGCAAAAACAGGGTAAAAAGTGTTTATTAGTAGTGATACTAGGAGAATGGAGATGAATAAAACAAGATGCAACAAGGCATATGAAGAAGCCTTGTCAGATATACAAGGACTGGCTTGGAGGTGGTGTAAAAATAAATATATCCAACAAGATAACATGCTAGACAGGGATGATATAGAACAAGAGATAACTATAGCATTCTTTAGCGCACTAGAAACATATCAAGATGAGGGCTATTCATTTAGAACATACTATAACAGAGTAATCTTTAATCATATGACTAACTTTGTTAGAGCTATCAAGGTACGGTGTCCTGATTATGTAGAGCTTGAAGGATTAGATAGTGTTGATGATTTATTAACAGCGCCTAACACACTATCAAGTGCAGATAAGCTAAGAGATATACTCAGTGTATTAGATACTCATCTATCAGACAGAGACTACTCCGTAGTAGTGCTGTACTATGGGTTAGGTCTTCCATCATCTGCTTCTATTGCAGACATCTCTCGCTTAACAGGGGTAGCATTACGAACAGCATCAAGAATTATTCAGAAGGCTGCCGAGCATCCAGACATCAAGAAAGAATTAGAATACTTAAACTAGGAGGAATCAATGGCCGATTGCGTAGAAAAATTAAGTCATACATGTGGTAGTAGTGATGGGCTTCAAGTATTTAATGAGGGTGGTGGTGTGTATCATGGATACTGCTTCGCTTGTAGTACGTTTGTAAAGAATCCTTACAGCGATAAGCCTGACGACTACAAACCACCAACAGGTAAACTTAAACGTCCGCTAGAGGACATACAGAGGGACGTGAGGGACATAGGAACATGGGGTTGTCATGACCTACCTGATAGGAAGTTAAAGAAAGAATACCTTGATTACTTTGGTGTTAAGATAGGGGTAAGCGAGACGGATGGTACTACACCAACGACAGCAGCCTTTCCTATCAAGCGTGATGGTATGGTTGTTAGCTATAAGATGAGAGACTTACAAGAGAAGCACATGTTCTCACTAGGTAATGCTAGTAAGCCTCAGTTATTTGGATGGGATCAGGCAATAGCAACAGGTGCACCAAGACTAATCATAACAGAGGGAGAGTTCGATGCGGTGGCCTTGTTCCAAGTGCTTAAAGATCTTAACACTGATGTACGTTATGCTGACTTCAACCCTGCTATCGTATCATTATCCAATGGTTCAGGTGGTGCGAAGAGACAGGTGCTTGATCAGCTACAGTACATCAAGCAACACTTCAAGGATGTAGTATTAGCATTTGATATGGATGATGCGGGTAACACAGCAGCAGCAGAGGTGTGTAAGATATTCCCTGAAGCTATGCGTGCTAACCTACCAGCTAAGGATGCGAATGAATGCTTAGTTAAGGGGCATAAAAAATCTTTAAAAAATTCTGTACTCTTTAAGGCAGCAGCACCAAGCAACAGTAAGCTAGTGTATGGTGACAGCTTAACAGAGAGCGCATGTAAGGAAGCAGAGATGGGGCTTAGCTTTCCATGGCCTGCACTAACAGCGCTCACACGAGGCGAACGATGGGGTGAGGTGAGGTACATAGGGGCTGGTGTTAAGCAAGGTAAGTCTGAGTTACTCAATGCCTTAGCAGTACATAAGATCTTAGTACATGGAGAGAAAGTATTCTTAGTTAAACCAGAGGAGTCAAACAACAAGACATACAAGCTACTCGTAGGTAAGGCAGCCAGTCGTGTGTTCCATGATCCTAACATCAAGTTCGATCAGAAAGCATGGGATGAATGGGAACCACGTATAGGTAGGAACGTAGCTATGCTAGACCTGTATCAGAATGCAAGCTGGGAGTCAGTCAAGTCTGACATCATCCAAGCAGCAGCAGAGGGATACCGTACAGTGTACCTTGATCCTATCACTAACTTTACTAACACACTATCAGCATCGGAGGCTAATGAAAAGCTAGGACAGATAGCTAGTGAAGCAGCATCATTAGCTAAGGACCATAACTTATCTATAACAATCTTCTGTCACTTGCTCTCGCCCGGCAATGGTAAGAAGCCACATGAAAGAGGAGGTGATGTACTATCTAATCAGTTCGCAGGGTCACGGTCAATGATGAGGTCATGTCATTACATGATGGGCTTGAAAGGTAACAGAGATCCTGAACTAACAGAGGATGAACGTAATTGCAGGGACTTAGTTATACTAGAGGACAGAGAGTTCGGCAGTGTAGGTACAGTGCCACTGTTCTGGGATAAAAATACTGGACAATTTTCACAGAGGAGTGACGACTAATGCTATGCTACTTCGATTTAGAAGCCAATGGTTTACTTGATACAGTAACAAAGATACACTGTGGTGTCTTCATTGAGGCAGCATCAGGCAAGCAGCACATCTTTGAGGGTCATCAGATGAAAGAGATGACTGAGTTTATGGATACATGTAGCATGTTGGTAGCTCATAACGGATTAGGTTATGACTTCCCTCTGTTAAAGATGATGCTTAACTATGAGTACAAGGGTATCAAGATTGATACAGCTCTTATGTCTAGGCTTCAACGGCCTGAACGTAAGCTGCCTTATGATTGCCAAGAGAAAGGCTTACGTCCTCACTCACTGGCAGCATGGGGCTATCGTGTAGGCAGGGGTAAGCCTGATCACAGTGATTGGTCTGTCTATAGCGCGGACATGTTACATAGATGTGTCGAAGATGTGGAGATTCTTCGACTTGTCCACGGTTACTTGAAAGAAGAGGGCGGCCCCAGCTGGATAGCCGCACATCAATTGACTCACCAGTTGTTCGAGATACTATACGAACAAGAGAACTATGGCTGGCTGGTTGACCGCACATGGATTGATAAGTCTATCGCGATGCTCACACATTGGGTAGCTAAGATCGATCATGTTGTGGTGCCTCGGTTGCCGCAGGTGCTAGTGATTGATGAGACTAAGAAGGCAGGTGAGCTAGGCTGGGTACGTAAACCCTTCCTTAAATCAGGGCTGCCCTCTTCACAGGTATTGAAATGGGAGGGTGAATCAGACCATGTTGCTGGTCCATTCAGTAGAATAAGTTACCGTCCTGTCAACTTAGACAGTAACAAGGAGACAAAGGACTGGCTACTGAGGGAAGGATGGATACCAGAGGCATGGAACTACAAGAAAGAGAATGGTAAGCACATCAAGGTAGACCGTAAGCTAGTGAGAGCTAGCCCTAAGTTGAATGGTGCTGATGCTTTCCGTGGTGTTGATGGTAAGATAGGCAGGCTTATAGCTAAGCGTGTGCAGTGCAAGCATAGACGTAGTAACTTAGAAGGATGGGTTAAAATCATACGTGATGATGGCCGCATCAGTCAGGGTATAGCTGGCATGTGTACAACAGCAAGGCTTAAACACAGAGGCATAGTAAACGTACCTAGTGATGGTGCATTCTTTGGTAAGTGGATGAGGAAGTCATTCATATCTAAGGATGGATACTCAATCGTAGGTGTGGATGCAGCCGGCTGTCAGAACCGTATGCTTGCAGCAAGGGTAGGTGATGACGCTTTCACTGAGATATTAATCAACGGTGATAAGGCTAAGGGTACAGCCATCCATCAGATAAACCAACAGGCTATAGCTGATGCAGGGTTCACTGTTAGCTACGGTCAAGCAAAGAATCTTAACTACGCATTCATGTTTGGAGCTAGTGATAACAAGCTGGGTGATATTATAGGAGAGGGTAAGGATACAGGCACACGTATTAGAGAAGCATTACTTAGTGTATCAACAGGGTTTTCTGATTTAGTAGGGAACTTAACTAAAGAGTGGGTGTCTAATGCTAGGACAAGATTGAATGATTGGGATAAGAAAGAACACTATGATGGATGGGTCGAAGGGTTAGATGGTAGACCTATACACATAGAGAGTGAGCATCAGATCCTTGTATATGTATTACAAAGTGATGAAGCAATCCTTATGCAACATGCACTGGTGATGTTAAAGGATAGTCTTAATGCTTTAGGTTGGACACATGGTGTAGAGTATGGCTTCTGTGCTAACATACATGATGAGTATCAAGCTGAGGTAAGAGATGATTGTGTTGCACAGTACGCAGCACTAGCTACGTCTGCTATTACAGAGGCCGGCAAGAAGTTAGGCATCGCCTGTCCACATGAAGGTGAGGCTAATGTAGGAAAGAACTGGTATCAAACGCACTAAGCGTTCAAACTAAAATCAGAATAGGAATTAGACAATGGCTTTAAATGCTAACAAGGTAAGAAGTTCCGGCGGTAAGAGTAAGTTTAAACCACAAACACCAGTAGCTGTGGGTACATACCCTGCTCGACTGGTATCAATCATCGACTTAGGTGTACAACCACGACGACCGTGGAAGGGAGAAGCAAAGGATCCTATCGCTATGATTCGATGCACATATGAACTTGCTACTGAGTTCATGAAGGATGAGAACGGTAAGGATGATGAGACTAAACCACGATGGATCAGTGAGGACTTCCCATTCTACAGCTTGACTGCTGATAGAGCTAAGAGTACTCAACGATACCTAGCACTTGATCCACAACAATCAGCGGGTGGTGACTGGACTCAGTTGTTAGGTGCACCAGTAGCACTCACTGTAGTTCACAATCCTAATAAGACTGACAGTACTATAGTGTATGCTAACATCGGAGCAACGTCTCCTATCATGAAGGGCATGGTGGTGGCTGAGCTAGTCAATGACACTCAGATGTTTGACTTCGATGAGCCTAACATGGATGTGTTCAATGGACTGCCTGACTTCTTGAAGGATAAGATCAAGGGTGCTACTAACTTTAATGGCAGTGGCCTAGCTCAGGCATTAGAGGGTGGTGCATCGGCATCGGAAGTAGCTGAGTATCCAACCCCTGCGGTTACAGAGGCACAGCCTGAAGCAGCATCTAATCCATATGGCTAACACATAGGGCGGGGGTAAAACCTCGCCTTTTTTATGCGAGAAATTTTATGATGAACCATCATGTATATAAATATTATAGATGGAAGCTCTTTGTTGCTGAGCAAGAGAAGCACTACTGGTCAGCCTTTCATTACGAGACACAAGCAGAGCTGGAGTTGATATGCGGGCATTAATAGATGGAGACTTATTAGTATATGAATGCTCGGCAGTAGCTGAGTATCCCAAGGATGAACCAATCAGTAACTTTGATTTTGTTATCGAAGTCTTTCATAACAAGCTAAGGGATATGTTAAAGGCTGTTGATGCCGAAGACTTCGTTATGTACCTGACAGGTAAGGGTAACTTCAGGGATAAGATAGCAGTAACCAAACCGTACAAGGGCAATCGTAAGGGAGAGAAACCTTTCCACTATGAGAACCTTCGTGCTTATATCATGTCATATCCATGGGCTGTATTGATTGAGGGTATGGAAGCTGATGATGCACTGGCTATTAATCAGACAGAAGATACAATCATATGTAGTAGAGATAAAGATCTAAGGATGGTAGCAGGCTGGCACTATGGATGGGAGTCAGGTATGCAGGGAGAGTTCGGGCCTTATCAATTCACTAAGCATGGTGAGCTAACCCTATCAGAGAATAGGAAGAAGCTAACAGGTGGTGGGTTGATGTTCTTCTATAGTCAATTGCTAACAGGTGATAGCACTGACAATATTCCTGGATTGAGAGGCTATGGTCCTGCTAAGACTTATGATCTCTTATGTGAATGTAAGGATGAGTATGAGCTGTTCGATGCTGCATCAGTGGCGTATGAAGAACAACATCAAGATAAGTTTGAAGAGTATATGTTAGAGCAAGGCCGTCTGTTATGGATGGTGAATCAATTGAACGAGGATGGTAGTCCTGTTATGTGGGAGCTGCCTATGTATGTTTGGAAACCAGAAGAGGGTCTCGACAATGTATGAAGTAACACACAATGATGCACTAGGTATGTACACTATGAGCTTTGATGATCATAAGGAAGCACTGGCTTACTATTATGATGTACTGCCTACATCCTTTGATGCACAGATCTTTGATAGAGAGGAGGGAGCATGGGACGAAGAGTAACCAAGACCAGAGGCGGTGGTCGATACACTGAGGCAGGATACTTTGGATTCATTCGGAGTGGACTGAGGCAGAAGAGTATGAAGTGGCCACCTAAGTATGACGTTATGAATAAAGCTAAGCGTCCATACGATGGCCCTGATAAGCGAAGGAAGTTTGAGTACCTGTGTGCAGGGTGCGAGCAGTGGTGTGCCGGTAAGGACGTAGCTGTTGATCACATCGTAGAGTGTGGTAGCTTAAAGACATTCGAGGATCTGCCTCGGTTTGCAGCTACACTATTCTGTGAAGAAGATAATCTACAAGTCCTTTGCAAAGATTGTCATAATGTTAAGACACAAGAGGCTAAGAAGAAATGAAGATATTAATGTTAGACATTGAGACATCACCACATAAGGCATACTGTTGGGGCCTGTTCGATCAACGCATCGGACTCAACCAGATAGTAGAAGCAGGTGGTACACTGTGCTGGGCAGCACGATGGGTTGGTGATAAGGAAGGTAAGTTTACATTCGGTGCTAAGTGGGAGACTAAGAAAGATTACATCCAGTCTATCTGGGATCTATTAGATAAAGCTGATGCTGTCATTCATTACAATGGTAAGAAGTTTGACATACCTACACTGAACTGGGAGTTCATTAGGCATGGGCTTACACCTCCTTCACCTTATAAAGAGATTGATCTTCTCAACACTACACGTCAGAAGTTTAAGCCGGCATCCCGTAAGCTAGACTATATAGCATCTGAGTTAGGTATTGGTTCTAAAGTATCTCATGCAGGTATGCCACTATGGACTGGCTGTATGGATGGGGATAAGAAGTGTCGTAAAGAGATGAAGGAGTATAACATTCAAGATGTATTCTTATTAGAAGAACTGTATCAGAAGCTACTACCTTGGATCGGCAATCATCCTAACCTACAAGTGTACTCAGGTGAGCGTGATACATGCCCGTCATGTGGCAGCCATGAGATTCAATACCGTGGATACGCATACACTAATGCAACTAAGGCACGTAAGTTTAAGTGTAACAGTTGTGGCAGTTGGAGTAAGTCTTCTAAGTCAGAGAAGGGTGCAGCATCTAACCTACGTGGAGGTAACATATGAATTGGATAACCGATCCGCAGAGAACAACAACACAACCTGTGCGAGAGGCTAAGGCATTCGGGAAGCAGGTAGGGGGTGATCACTATAAGAACCAAGGCATCCAACCATTGGAGTTGACGTATCTAAACTTCGGATACGCTGGTGTTAAGGCATCACTGTACACCAAGGTGAACAAGTACCTTACTCGTAACAAGGCTAATGAGGGAGAGGATATACGCAAGGCCATCCACTGCCTTGAACTGCTGGCTGAATTTAAACATCGATCTATAACGGAGACTAAATCATGAGCAAACTTAAAGACGACGACATGTTCCAAGCCTGCATCTATGACCTTAAAGAGGTCTTAGGTGAGGATGTACAGGTAGAGGGTATGGATATGGATCAGGCATTCGCACTGGTGATGACTGGTGGCGACGATACATCAACGTCTGTCTTCTTAACATGTGATGAGGACATCGAAGCGATAGCCTCAACACTGGAGAAGGTAGCACTGGAGATACGTACCTTGAAGAAAGACAGCATGATGCTGCACTAGGAGGATGTATGGATGAGAAAGTAATTGTACAGGGGAGCTTCGGCTCTCTTGCTGCACTAAAGAAGCAGCTAGAAAAGAATGGAGTGAAGGTTATCTCCTTCGATGGTAAGACATTAACAACAGACCACGCTACCTTCTCCATGGTAGACCAACAAATAATCAGAGAATCTAAGGATAATTAATGGATCAATACCAACAGTACATACACACTAGCCGATACGCACGATGGCTGCCTGAGCTTCAACGAAGAGAAACATGGGAGGAAACGGTAAGTAGGTATGTAGATTTCTGGGTAGATAAGGATCTGCTTGACAGCAAGACAGCTACCAAGATGCACAAGGCTATCTATAACATGGAAGTCATGCCCTCAATGCGTTGCTTAATGACTGCGGGTGTGGCCCTTGATAGAGATAACATGGCCGGCTTCAACTGTAGCTATGTAGCCATCGATCATGTACGTGCATTCGATGAGATCTTATACGTTCTCATGTGCGGTACAGGTGTAGGGTTCTCAGTTGAGAGACAGTCAGTTAAGAAACTGCCAGAAGTATCGGAGGACTTCCATGAAACAGACACAACAATCATCGTCCGAGATAGCAAGATCGGCTGGGCTAAAGCGTTTAAGGAATTGCTCGGGCTACTCTACTCAGGACAAGTACCCAAGTGGGACGTGTCCAAGCTGCGCCCAAAGGGAGCACCACTCAAGACTTTCGGTGGCAGAAGCAGTGGGCCTGAGCCTTTGGTTGCTCTGTTTAAATTCGCTGTCAATATGTTTAGGAATGCTGCTGGCCGTAAACTATCTAGCCTCGAATGCCATGACCTAGTGTGTAAGGTAGCTGAGATTGTAGTGGTAGGTGGGGTACGTAGGTCAGCACTGATCAGCCTATCTAATCTATCAGATGATCGTATGCGTGGTGCTAAGCTAGGTAACTGGTGGGAGATAAACGGTCAACGTGCACTGGCTAACAACTCAGCAGTGTACACAGAGCAGCCAGCCTTTGATGTGTTCCTAAAGGAATGGGTATCATTACATGAGAGTAAGTGTGGTGAGCGAGGGATCTTCTCTCGTATAGCCAGTAAGAATCAAGCAGCTAAGAGTGGCAGACGGGATGTCGATCATGACTTCGGTACTAACCCTTGCAGTGAGATCATCTTACGCTCAGCTCAGGTTTGTAATTTGTCAGAAATCGTTATCAGGAGTACCGATACACCGAAGGATCTAAACCGTAAGGTAGAGATGGCCACGATCATTGGTACATTACAGTCAACTCTTACTGACTTCCGTTATGTACGTCCTGTGTGGACTCGTAACACAGCAGAGGAGAGGCTGCTAGGTGTGTCTATGACGGGTATCATGGATCACCCGCTGCTTAGCAGCACATCCTGCGCTACTCTATTAGAGAGGCTAAGGGATAAGGCTGTAGCTGTCAACAAGAAGTGGGCTAAGCGTTTAGGTATTGAACAATCTACGGCGATCACCGCCGTGAAACCTAGCGGTACTGTCTCACAGCTAGTCGATAGTGCATCAGGTATCCATGCTAGGTACAGCCCCTACTATGTCAGACGTGTACGGAGTGATACTAAAGATCCTCTTACCGCTCTGCTACAAAGCCAAGGTGTACCATGGGAGCAAGATGTAATGAACTCAGAGAACGTGGTGTTCAGCTTCCCTGTTAAGGCACCGAAGGATGCTGTATGTACTGAGGACTTAGATGTTAAGAAGCAGCTAGACTTATGGGAGGTGTATCAAGATAGCTGGTGTGAGCATAAGCCATCTGTTACTGTATACTACAGTGATGATGAGTTCTTAGCAGCAGGTCAATGGATATGGGATAAGCTAGACAAGTGTAGTGGTGTGTCATTCCTTCCGAGGTCTGATCATGTCTACCAACAGGCTCCATACGAAGAGATCAGCAAGGAGGAGTATACCAAGATGACTAAGGCAATGCCTAAGATTGATTGGTCTAAGCTGTCTGAGTATGAATCATCGGACATGACAGAGGGTGCTCAAACATTAGCATGTGTTGGTCCATCTTGTGAAATCTAATAGGGGGTAGTATGAAGATAGGTCAAACAATATGGAGGGCCGGCTTCGCGCTGGTCTTCTTGTTCTTAGGAGTGGCTGCTTGTCTAGCAGGCATTGACATCTTAGTATCAATAGGAGTATAGCATGGTTGATAAAACACCACCTGATGAGTACAACAAAGGCAATGTTAGGCTCAAACCTCTTACTGATGAGGACATGAAGGCCCTACTTAAACACATGGGGGAGGATGATGATGCAGGCATCGAGGCGTTCTTTGAGAAGCTAATCACTGAAGACGAAATCATTGAGGCGTATTACATGGGGGAGTCCCCTCCTCCTAAGCCCAAGGCATTGGCCCCACCTAAGCCATTGCCTAAGCCTCATGAGATTATGGAGCAACTCAACGAGTACATCATTGATCAAGACGATGCTAAGAAAGTATTGTCCGTTGCCATCTACAACCACATGAAGAGGGCTAAGGACCCTGAGAACATCTATCTTAGGAAGTCTAACATCATGTTGATAGGCTCTACTGGTACAGGTAAGACGTTGTTTGCTCAGACCATAGCCAAGGCTGTTGATATACCATTAGCTATTGCTGATGCTACGTCACTGACAGAGGCAGGGTATGTAGGGGATGACGTTGAAACAATACTTGAAAGACTTCTTGATGAGTGTGATCATAATGTTAAGAAGGCAGAGCGAGGTATCATCTACATCGATGAGATCGATAAGGTGTGTGCCAGAGCTGACTCAGCTGGCAAGCGTGACATATCAGGGGCAGGGGTGCAACACGCACTACTCAAACTAATAGAGGGTACGATTGCTACTGTTAAGATTGGATCAGGTCATCAACAACAGAAGGTTAAGGTTGATACATCTAACATCTTGTTCATTGTAGGCGGAGCCTTCAGTGGTATAGATAAGATAGCAAGTGCAAGGATCAATGGGAGTGGTAACTCAATAGGCTTTGGTGCTGAGGTGACGAGCCTCGATGAGGATAAGCAAACACCTATGTCCGATACAACTCTTGAAGATCTTAAAACATATGGCATGATACCTGAGCTGTTAGGTAGGATACCTGTGTTAGCTAAGCTCAATCCATTAGATGTTAATGCGTTGAAGAGGATCTTGACTGAACCTAAGAACGCTATCGTTAAACACTATGAAGAGTTGTTTGCATTAGATGGTACGTCTCTTAACATATCAGATGAGACACTTACTAAGATAGCTGAGGAAGCTATTGAGAATGGAACAGGGGCTAGGGGATTACAATCCATAATGGAACGTGACCTACTAGAATTAATGTTTGAAGCTGAAGAGAATATAGAGATAGACTTATGATTACAATACAGTATGTACGAGATGATGACATGAAAGAGTACACCAATGTGTCCACTGTTACGATGGAGATTGATGACGGTCAGTCTACTGTAGATGACCTACTTCAGGCTTTCGATAACTTTATCAAAGCTATTGGGTATCGCCCCGAAGGGTACGTGGAGTATGTTACTGAGAAGGAGGAGTTTATCGATGAGTAAGAGGATAGTGTGTGAGACATTCACTACGTTCCAACAACTGATGGAGTATCTGATCCAGACTGAGCCGGATCAGTTCTCTGTTGCATGTCACGAGCAGGAGGATAGGAGCCAAGTCTGGTTCTTATCCACACCTGAAATAGGGGAAGGTGCTGTGTATTAATCTTCTTCTTCATCCCCGAACAACAACCCCATCTTCACATGTTCTAACATGCCTACCAACAAGGCTGAGGGGAGCACGTTGAGAGCGTCATTGATGCTAAACTCTAGCCTATCAGTGAAGTCATCAACTGCTCCATCCCAGTCCCTTTCTTCTTGCACCTCATTCTGCCTATCCATGAACGTAGAATCTATCATACCATGACCTTCCTATCTAATAGCCCAAAGAACTATACCAACAACAATACCAGCTACCCAGTAATACTTTCTATACTTGGGTTGCTCAACTCTATGCAGCTCAGTAGCAGCCTCAACATGATTGAGTGCAGCTATTACACCACCTGTTTGTCTGAAGAATATGTTTACCAATGGACCACATGCTAAGAATGCTACAGCTATAGGCCACTGCATATAGAAAGCAAACCATGTCACACCCCAGTATAGGTTGTCAAAGAAGTTTGACACAAACCCTACCCATATACCTTTAGCCAGCTTAGATGAAGCAGGCTCTTCTCCTTCCTTAAAACTCTCCTTGAATGACGGCCACCATAGGTACGCCACCTCTACACAATAACACAAGAATGGTATAGTAAGAGCTATACTAATCACTGTGCTTACGTCTGCCCAGATGCTTGACTCATCCATTATTTCTTATCCTTATTCATTCCGATTAAATGTTCATAATGAAACTGCTCCATAGTGGACAGCCTACCTTTGACTTCGCCAAGGGTTTCTCTTATTTCTGCCCTTTCCTCAGCATCACCGAGCCTTGCTGACTCGCATGACTTACGATCTATATACAGGAGTCGTACTGCATATGTTAGACCGATAAGGACTAGGGCTAGCATACCCACTATGCCTAGCTTTTCTATACTACCTGCTGCTTCTATTAGAGCGTTCATTTGGGAACACCTGCGACATCAGCACTGCCAAGGGGTAGCTCTGCGCTAACCTCCGAGAAGTTCTTTATCAGGCCTGAGTAGAATAATTCCTTAGCCACTCTGTTGTCCATCCCTGCTGTCTTCTTGCCATCATTGTTACGTCTAAGATGCTTAGCAAACTCCTTTACATCTTTATCATTCGCTGCTTTAATGACAGACTTAAACTTAGCAGCACCAGATCCTCCTATGTTGTA
>Ga0316193_10001075_pt1 | contig 18054 bp, 18 predicted proteins | sample MerIslsedime2_MG_FD_207735 | JGI IMG/M metagenome (GOLD analysis project Ga0316193, IMG submission 207735) | Coastal sediment microbial communities from Maine, United States - Merrow Island sediment 2 | ecosystem: Environmental > Aquatic > Marine > Coastal > Sediment | place: USA: Maine... | reverse complement strand
TAGACGCCCAAATAGGTATCTGCCCCGGCCTGATCCATAATCTCGAAAGGCCCGTAAGCTCCCAACCGGAATCCGAAGGAACTCTTTACGATGCGGTCCACCTCCGCCGGGGTTGCCAGCCCCTCCTCGACCAGGGCGATGGCTTCGGCCGCCATCGCCATTTGAATGCGGTTGGCCACAAAACCGGGAGCGCTTTTACAAATCGTCGGCACTTTACCCAAGCCGCTTAAGAATTCCATGACCAAATCAATGTTGGTCTGACCGGCTTGCTTCGAAGGGATGACTTCGACGCAGGGAGTAATCTGGGGTGGATGGAACCAGTGGGTCCCGATAATACGCTCCGGGTTGGGCACGCCTTCAGCCAATTCATTAATGTCGTACGATGACGTGTTGGAGGCCAGGATGGCTCCGGGCGCGGCTTTTTGGCCTATAATTTTCCAGATGCCGCGTTTCAGATCGAAATTTTCACTGACGGCTTCCAGAACATAATCAGCCTTGGGGAGATTGCCGGTCAGGTCGATTGTAAAATTGATTCGAGACAGGGCGGCTTCCTTCTCAGGGCTTTTCAACTTCCCCAACTCAATCATATAATCGAGGTTGTCCACGATCCAGCCCCTGGCGCGATCCAGAAATTCAGCAGATTGATCCACCAGGAAGACCTCGATCTTGTTCATGCCCAGAAGCTGGGCAAAACCGTGGCCCATGATGCCGGCGCCCACCACCAGGGCGGTGTCTATTGTTTCAGGTTTCGAATTATTTTTTTGCATATTTCAACTCCTTAAAAACCCAGCGTTTACTCGTCATAGAAAAGCCGGCATGCTAAGAAAAATTTAACCCGATCATGGCGTGTTGGAGTGATGAAGTAATGGGCTTTGAAATACTGTAAATATCAAACAACAAATAGCAAGTAAAGCATCCAGGCCCAAAGGACCTGGCTTTGGTTTGCCCCCTGGAAAGGGGCTCTCCATGACGCTGCTCTGCTCAACATACTTATGAGTTATTAAGTCGAAAGGGAGAGATTTGCTACCCGAGCAATATCCTTTAAGGTCGGTCGACTGCTTTTCTTCTGCTGTTTCATCAGTGCGCCGTCCAGCCGGCATCCACCAACAGCACATGGCCCGTGACCATGTTGGCGGCCGGTGAAGCGAGATACAGGACCGCCCCGGCCACATCATCGGGTGTGCCGAATCGTTTCAGCAGATTTTTGGCCAAAGCGTATTGTCGAAATTCGGGATCGGCTAAAAATTCCCTGGTCAGCTCGGTTTCAATAAACGTCGGTGCCACGGCATTGACAAGAATCTCGTGGGCCGCCCACTCCATGGCCAACACCTTGGTCACCAGGTTCAGTCCCGCTTTGCTGGCACAATAGGCCGCCCGCTTGGCAAGCGCCACCGAACCGGTTTGAGACGTCATGTTGATGATCCTCCCTCCGCGAGCCTGGGCGATCATCACTTTTCCCACGGCCTGGGCCATGAAAAATGCACCTTTAAGGTTGATGTTCATCACGGCGTCCCAGGCTTCTTCAGTCACATCGACCGAATCCTGGGGAATGTTGATACCGGCGTTATTGACCAGGATGTCGATCCCACCGGCAACCCGGGCGATTTCGCCGGCCAAAGATGAAATCTGTTGAGTTTGGGTCAGATCAGCCGGAAATACCATTGTCCGCTGTCCCAGAACCTGAATTTCCTGTGCCACGGATTGCAGCTCGTCTTCGCTGCGGGCCACCAGCGCCACATCCGACCCCGCGCGGGCAAGTGTCAGCGCCACAGCCCGGCCGATACCGCGGCCGGCCCCGGTGATCAGGGATATTTTCCCGCCAAGGTCAAAAAAAGAGGCGATGCTGCCTTCTTTTGATGCATTCATAGGGCACCTCTTGTGAGTAAAAGCCAGTAAATGGGTTATTTCGCATATCGTTTCGTGCGGACCGTCGCCGTAATGCCGTGGGCCAGCATCCGTTCCACTTCGCATTGTCGCGCAGTGACTTCACCTACCACGACGCTGGCTTCGGGGGTCATTTTTTGAAAGGTCACTGTTTTTAAAAATTTGCCGACCCAAACACCGCCGGTGTACCTTGCCGAGCGGCTGGTCGGCAGGATGTGGTTGGTGCCGATGGACTTGTCTCCATAGGCCACGGTCGTTTCTTCTCCGATAAACAGGGAGCCGTAATTTTTCAGCCGATCGACATAATAACCGGTGTCTTCAACGTGGATCTCCAGGTGTTCCGGCGCATAATCGTCGCTGAGCCTGATGGCTTCGTCCCGGTCGTCGGCGACGTAAAGCTTTCCGTTGTCGGCCCAGGAAATTTCGGCGACATCTTTGGTCGGCAACACCTCGAGTTGTTTGTGGAGTTCGTCAAGCGTCTCGCGGCCAAATGATTCGCTCAGGCAGACGAGCAGTTGACCGCTGTTGGGGTCGTGTTCGGCCTGGCCGAGAATATCACAGGCGACCAGGAAGGGATCGGCACTGTCATCTGCGATAATCGCGATTTCGGTAGGGCCGGGAAGAAGGTCGATACCGCATTGTCCGAACAACTGTCTTTTGGCTTCGACAACGAACTTATTGCCGGCACCGCAAAGCATGTCCACCGGCTCGACCGCGTTCATGCCGAAAGCCATGAGCGCAAAGGCGGGCACCCCGCCGACAATGAAAATACGGTCGGCCCCGGCTTTCTTCATCGCGTTGATGGTGGCCGGAAAATAGCCTTCCCCCTTGACCGGCGGCGTGCAACCGACAACGGTTGCAACACCGGCCACCCTGGCCGGGATAATGCTCATCTGGGCCGACCCGAACATCGGATACCGGCCGCCGGGCACATAACTGCCAACCCGGTTAATCGGAATATGCTTGTGTCCCAGCATGATCCCGGGGCTGATTTCCACCTCCAGCGGCTGCAGGGTCGCAAGTTGCGCTTCGGCAAAAGTGCGGACATTATTCTGACAAAATTCTGTATCCTGGATCAGTTGTTGATCACATTTTGCAATGGCCTCACTGATCTGCTGTTCGGTTAGCTCGAAACTGTCAGGGTTCCAGTCATCAAACTTCTGACTGTACCTGCGCACAGCATCCATCCCGTTTTTTCTAAGATCATCCAGCATTTCTCGAACATACCGGGTTGTTTCCTGATCTTCTTCGAAAAGCCGGTGGCCGCCTTCTTTTATGACGTTCATTTACTTCTCCTTGGATTTATAGAAAAGCGAGCTATAACATTCTATGTGGCTAGCATGCCGGATATTGAATGTCAAGGGGAAAAACTAACTGTTGACAATAGCAAATATTCTGAGTAGGTTTTGATCAGGATGCCCGCTTGTAAAGGGCGTCATTGGCTGTTTTGAGGGGCTCACCCAAAGTTTTTATCCCAGACCCTGCTGAAGGCGACCGCTAATGGCGTCGGAACTACCCCTGAAATTCAAACTGGTTCAAATCTGAATCAAAACCCATAATTATACGATAAATGAGTTAAACGTTACACGAAAATGCGTGTTTACTGCTAATAGCTAAAAAAGGAGAATCCCAAATGACCAAACCCTTTAAAAAGATCGCGGTTGTCGGCACCGGCACCCTGGGTGCCCAAATTGCCATGCTGGCATCCAATGCGGGCTACAGCGTCATTGTTTTCGACCAGCAGGCGGGTGCTTTTGATGCCATGATGGAAAAACTGGGCGCCGATATCAGAACCAAGCAGATCGAACCTCTTATACCTTTTGACCGCTGGCCGGTTTGCCGGCAACAAATCAAACAGATTGAAGACCTCCCAGAAGCGGTCAAAGATGCCGACTTGGTGATTGAAGCCGTCCCCGAAAACCTCGAGCTCAAATGCGAGGTCTTCCGGCAACTGGGACAACTGACTCCCTCTGAGACTATTCTGGCCACCAACAGTTCGTCGATTCCCGTATCCCATCTGGAAAAAAGCAGTGCACGGCCTGAGCGCTGTCTCAATCTGCATTTTTACATGCCCTTTCATGGAATGAATATGGCCGATGTCATGGGCGGCACCCGGACTCTTCCAGAAGTTGTCGAAAAGGGCATCAGCTGGGTGCGATCGCTGGACTGTATCCCTTTGACCGTCAAAAAAGAACTGCTGGGATTCTGTTTTAACCGGGTGTGGCGGGCCGTCAAACGCGAAGTCTTGTATATGTGGGCCAATGACTTTGTGGATTTTCGGGACGTAGACCGGGCCTGGATGAAATTTACCGGACAGGAAAATCGTTACGGCCCCTTCGGGCTGATGGACAATGTTGGACTTGATGTGATCTATGACATCGAGATGGTCTATTACCGGAACTCCAAGGACCCCAAAGATCATCCCCCCGAAGCACTCAAACAAAAGATTGACAAAGGTGAACTGGGCGTCAAGACCGGCAAGGGTTTTTATTCATACCCCGATCCGGAGTATTTGCGGGATGATTTTTTGAGCACCAAGGAGTAAAGGATTTTTGGAAGAAAAACTTAAAATGAGTGCGTTTTAATTTCCTGTGGGGCCCTCAAAACATCACCGTCGTGCTTTATGCTATTCAATTGAAAACATAGGGAAATTATGATATAGATGCTTTATTTGGATTCTTCGAGTATGCTGGCCTGAGGAACTAGATTTCGTCTTACCTTCTAATTAATGCAAAAATATGCGCTTTGAAATCCGTTTACGTTAAACCCATCATTCCACAATTCCATTGTTCTCTCCGAGGCATAGACTCTGCGAGCCGGAGGCCATTATTCCAATTGGAGCGAAGCCCCTAAGTTCGTTCTTATGAATATACTGCCCCTGATATTTATAAATATTTTGTATTTAAACTAGTAAGGAGTCGAATTATGTCCTGTAATAAGCGATGTTCATCTATGATGGCATTCATAGCTGATGATAACGCCCAGAGCATGTTTGTATTACCCTATTTAAAGGATAAAGTAAAAACACCGGTAATGTTTTGCGCGGTTGAGGAAATCGTCAGTTCGCGATGAACAGAGCCTTTTTTACGGAAAGGCAGATTTCCGCTCAATATAATGTTCGCGCAAGGAAACAGATTGCAAATGAAAGCCGTTATCGAAGCTAAAAGGCTGACACGTAAGTTTGGTAACTTTGTTGCGGTGGACCACGTGGAGTTCAGGGTATACCAAGGCGAGGTCTTAGGGTTTTTGGGTCCCAACGGAGCTGGCAAGACGACGACAGTGCGCATGCTTACAGGCGTGATCGACCCCACGGAAGGTACGGCTACCATACAAGGTCACGACATCCGTAAAGAGCCGTTGCTTTCGAGAACGCATATCGCCGTCGTACCCGAAGAGGCGAATGTATACCTTGATCTTTCTGTCTGGCAGAATCTCATGCTCATGGCGGAATTGTACGGTGTTGCGCGAAATCGATTCCTTCCGGAAGCAGAGCGCCTGCTTGAATCACTCGGACTGGCGGAGAGAAAAAGACAAAAAGCCCGCGTGCTCTCCAAGGGACTCCGGCAAAGGCTTATGCTGTGTGCTGCGTTGGTAACAGGTCCTGAAGTATTATTTCTCGACGAGCCCACCGGTGGACTGGACGTCCAGAGCACAAGGCTGATACGCCAGACAGTGATCGATCTGAACCGGAACGGCCTCACTGTGTTTTTGACCACCCACAACATGAGCGAGGCTGGCGAGATGTGCTCACGTGTAGCGATAATCGACAAAGGACGCATTGTAGCCACAGACCCTCCGGAAAAGCTGCGTTCCACTATAAGTTCCCGTCAATACGTCGAGGTGCGTTTTGCCGTTGCTATGCCGGAACATAATGAGTTAGAGTCGCTGCCAGGTGTGTCACAGGTTGACGTGGTCAATCGCACTTTTCGGCTGTACACCAAGTTGCCCGGTCAAGTGGTGACCGAGGTCGTCCGATTGGCGGACAGGAAGGGATTGGAGATAACGGATCTTAGCAACCGCAAACCCAGTCTGGAGGACGTGTTTCTGCACTTCACGAGCGAGTGCAAGGAAAGGGGCTTGCAATGACGGTTCAAAGGGCGAAGGTCCAGACTTGGCGCTGGCAGTTGCATGGTTCGCTGGTCATCCTGAAGAAGAACGCTCGCTTGTTCTATCTGAAACCGCCCGTGCTGATCTTCGGAGTTCTTTTCCCAGTGTTTTTCTTCCTTGCGTTTAAGATGGGACGTCCTATCGCGGCAGAAAACGTCGTCCCAGGCATGGTTGCCATGGCGCTTTGGTTCACGGCGAGCGCAGTCGGGCCTTTGGTAACCCTTGGGAGCGGAGTGCCAAGACCTATGAACGTCTAATTTCCACGCCTGTGTCATTGCACGCGGTACTGGCGGGAGACGTGATCAGCGGGTTCGTCTTCGGAGCCTGCCTTTCAGTTGTTCCAATAGTGCTTGGGCTCGTTCTACTAGAGATAAGGTCGATTAATGGCTACCCTGGTTATCTTAATTATATTTATATTGACCTGTTTTTTAATGAAATGGCCAATGCGCTTGCTGACGGTGACCGGGTTGAAATCCGGGGACTGTGTTCTTTTTATGTCAAGAAATACACAGCGTATGCCGGGAAGAACCCGAAAACTGGGGAACCGACCAGGGTGAAAGGTAAAAAACTGCCGATTTTCAAATGCGGCAAGGAATTGAAGGAACGGGTAGACTATTGATTAACAGAATTTTTTGAGGTTGTTTTTTATGATCTTAAAAATTATCAGCGCCATATTAGGACTTGCCGCAGTCGGCATTTTTATCTGGAAATTTAGAGAAACCCAATTGTGCAGACCGTGAATTATGTTGGCGGTTGCCAGCGGCGCAGGTTACGCTGCATATTGGATTTTGACACGTTTCTTTGCTTGATCAGGAAACTGTTTGGGCGATATATTTGGATGCAGAATTGATGGGTTCTTGATGCTGAGAGCTGTCCAACGGGAAATCGAATCTGATTTCACACACGAAGCGAGAGAATTCTTGGTTAACGGTTTGGTTAACAAACTCAAATTCACACCATATGAATTACCATGGGTGCCGATGGCGTTCGCCTGGGTGTATCAAATTCCGGGGCATTCTTCTTTTTCCAGCCGTTAAATTGTCGAATCTTTTTTGAATTTCTATTACGGCTGCTGCCTAATTCATATTATTTATTCAATTCTAAACTGCAGCCTGCCCGCCCTTTTTAATACTTTCTACCCGTGAGGCCTGCCTTATTTGTCGCCAGGATCCGGCAGGTGGCTGATGATACGAAAAGGTCGGAAAAAACCGCTATATCATGTAGGATTTTATTCTTGACAACAATATATGGTTTTAATAATAGTCACTATCTATTTTATTTAGTTTTCTTTTTTAAGAATTTCACCATTTTATTTTACCGATGATTCCCAATCAGCGTTCGACCTTAGGATCGCAGAAATAAATAAATGAAACTTTCAGGGAGTTTAAAAATGTCCATCCTCAATATGCCTTTTATGCCACCAAAGGCGGGGTTGAGCAGACGTAATTTCCTAGGATTCATACTATGTGCAGGGATAGCCGGTTTATGCCCGAATCCAGTCTTTGCCGCTATAGATGAACTTTCAACAAAAGGAAGATCCCTTTCGCTGTACAATCCTCATACGAAAGACAGTTTTAACGGGGTTTATTGGCATAACGGGAAATATGTTGCCGAGGCTCTGAAAAACATCAATCATATTATGAGGGATTTTCATGCCCATGACATCAAGCAGATTGATACTCATCTGCTGGACCTGCTTTCTGTGATCTCAATAAAACTGCAACCAGAAAAACCGTTTCACATAATTTCCGGATACCGCAGCCCTGAAACCAACGCCAAGTTGCGTAAAAGCGGTAAAGGCGCCGCAAAAAACAGCTATCATATCCAGGGAAAAGCGGTCGATATCCGTCTGCCCGGATACCGCACTTCGGTGTTGCGACGAACGGCCTTTAAGTTGAAGAAAGGCGGGGTCGGATATTATCCTCATCGGAAATTTGTGCATATTGACGTGGGCCCGGTCCGATACTGGAAAGGGACCTAGTAGAGTTTCTCAAAAGTTTTGTAAGCTATTTTGGCAATTTAAAAATCCCAACCCGGACAAGCCGGTTCCAGCGAAGCCTAAATCCCGTTTTATCGGGGAATTGAATAATGAATATTCAATTGTTGCTGATCGTCATCGCATCGTGACCTCGCCATCGAAATAACAGCCGGGCGCCATCCTGATTTTGGCTGCTTTGAGATTACCAATTAAGCGCCCCTTGGATTTGATTTCAACATACTCTGCCGACTCGATATTGCCATTGATTTCACCTTCTAGAATAACCTTACGAGCATAGACATTGGCGAAAATTTTCCCTTCCTTAGCAATCCAGACAATACCGCCGCAGTCAATATCACCCTCCACAACACCCGCGACCAGAATCTGGCTTCGGCAGGTAATCGTACCCTTGAATCGAGTATCGGTCGCAATTACGGTCCCGGATGCTTTTACCTGGTCGCCCGATTTTTTATTATCTATCCCAGCCAATCCTGTTTTTTGATCTTTAGAAATCATAAACTCCCAACCCCCAGCGGCAACAGAATCCATCAAACCACGCAGGCGGGCAGGATCGCCCGGGCTGCAAACTGGCCTGCAAAAAAAAACAATTAGAAAAAACCATAATTCCAATATGTTGTAGAGGTTCCGATACATCAATTACATTAATGTGTCAAGACTATCTTTACAATATTAACCCTTGACAAGTGGTTCTGTTAAGTGCTATGTTTTTTGTTTTTAAAAAATAATTATTTTAAATATATCCAACCCTTGCTCCGGATGAAACCGGGGCTTAACAGCCGAAAGGAGGATAAATGCGAAGGTACGAAACATTTGTAATAATTGATCCCGACCTATCCCAGGAACAGCGGGAACCATTAATTGGCAGGGTCGAAGACCTGATCACCCAGATGGATGGATTTCTGGTTAAGGCAGACGATTGGGGCGAAAGAAAACTTGCTTATGACATCAAGAAGAAGGGGCGCGGCTATTACGTGCGGTTTGACTATTGCGGTCTGGCACCGCTTGTCAATGAAATCGAACGTTTTTTCCGTATCGACGATGGGGCGCTTAAATACATGACCGTTTTGTTGAATGGGGATGTCGATCTGGAAAAAATTAAAGAGGAAAAGGCAGCAAGAGAATCAGCGGCTGCGGAATCAGCGGCTGCGGAATCAGCGGCTGCGGAATCAATGGCTGCGGAAAAGCCAGGCGATTCTGACAAGGCTCCGGAGGAAGATCAGGAAAAAGAATTAGCGCCCGCAGAAGAAACTGCCAAAACTGATAAAGATGGGCCATCCTCCGAGACTGAAGACTCTGCAGCAGAGAAACCCCCATCGTCAACTAAAGAGGAGGCATAAAAAATGGCCGATCCTTCGAGAAGCGCCAGAAGACCTAATAATCAGAAAAGAAAAAAAAGAGTATATCATCGCCGGAAAGTTTGCCGCTTCTGCGCGGATACCAGCATTGAAATTAATTATAAGGATCCTAAATCTCTGAGATATTTTATCACGGAGCGCGGCAAAATCATTCCCCGAAGATTGTCCGGATGTTGTGCAAAGCATCAGCGAACTCTTACCCACGAAATCAAAAGGGCCCGCACGATTGCCTTTCTGCCTTATGTAGGTTCCGTTGATCTGCGTTAAGAGTTTCAGCCGTCCGGTAAGGAAGGGGAATTCCTTCAACCTCTCATCTCCACAGTAAGGGAAATGGTAAAGGATATTGTCAATGGTGTTTTGATCACAAGCCTGATATTTTTCATTTCGGTTTTTATTCCGATTGCCGGGTTTGTGGGTGCGTTGTTTATTCCCTTGCCCGTTCTCTTCTACCGTTTAAAACTGGGTAGAAATACAGGTGCAACTATTCCTATAATCTCAAGTCTGATTATGGTTGCACTCATCGGTGATGTATCTCTAGACTTTTTGTTCTTTGCCGGGCTATTTTTAATCGGATACATTCTTGGCGAGGTGATCGAATTAAACCTTTCGATCGAAAAAACGATACTCTATGCCTGCGGCAGTGTATTGCTTTTAGGTCTGGCCGGCCTTTTAATTTTCAGTATACTGTCCGGTGAGGGTATTTACACCATTGTATCCAACTATGTCGCAAAAAATCTAGAACTCACAATGGTGTTATACCAGAATATGGGGATGTCGGATGAAAGTATCCGGATGATTTCTGACTCACTGGATACAATTCATGATGCCTTGGTGAAAATCATTCCTGCTCTGGTATCGGTGTCAACCCTGTTTATAGCCTGGACCAATATTCTGCTGGCGAAACCGGTGCTGCTACGCCGTTCACTTTTTTATCCGGATTTTGGACCTTTGAACATGTGGCGGGCTCCTGAATATCTGGTATGGGGTGTTATCGGCTGCGGCCTGGGATTGTTCATACCCAATGCATCGATCAAGATCATCGGATTAAACGGTCTGTTAATTCTGATGTCCGTATATTTTTTTCAGGGTATTGCAATTGTATCGTTTTATTTTAATAAAAAAAAATTTCCGCGGGTTATTCGAATTTTTTTATACACGCTTATTGCCATTCAGCAATTGGTATTGCTGGCTGTGATCGGGCTGGGTTTTTTTGACATGTGGTTCAATTTTCGAAAATTGGGCAAACAAACAGAATAGTAATAGTGAAGGTTGGAAATTGAATATCCAGGATTAATGTGATTTATCAATCTGTAATATTCAATGTTCAATTGATACGGAGGTTCCGGTAATGAAAGTAATTCTAAAAGAAACAATTAGCTCCCTGGGTATCATCGGCAGCGAGGTTGACGTGGCTAACGGCTACGCCCGAAATTACCTGCTTCCTCAGGAAAAGGCCGTTTTGGCCACCCCGCAAAATCATCACAAAATGGAGAACGAGCGGGCTAAATTTGAAATCCAGATTGCCAAAGAACGTAAACTGGCTGAAGAGATGGCTCAAAAGCTTGAAGACGTTGTCTGCCAGGTATCCGCCAAGGTCAGCGAAGAAGACCGTCTTTACGGATCAGTTACAGCCAGAAATATTATTGATGCCCTGGCGGCCCAGGATATTGTGGTTGAAAAAAGAATGATACTTCTCAAGGAACCGCTCAAAACAGTTGGCAGTTTCAAAATCCCGATTCGGGTATACAATGACGTCGAACCTGAAATAACTGTCGAAATAATACCCGAATAACTTGTGTGAAACTATGTTTCAAAAGTTGGAGTTGGTTCTATCCTGGGCCACTTTTCATTTTGTAGGTTGGGTTGAGCCCACCCCAGGCTTTGTTGGGTTTCTCCGCCTTAGGCGGACCAACCTGGATTTTGCCGGTGTTATTGCGAAATGCGAAACCCAACAACGGCCGATTTCAGAACCGAGCCCCAAAAGTTTCTATTTCGATTAAACTGGCCGCCCTCCCAAGGCGGGTAAACTTTTCAGGCCAGCGGCAGTGCTGACACCTGAAACCTAGAGTATTTCACATGCCTGAACGCCAAGCATCACAGCAAAAAGATCTCACCCGGTACTCGGTTCCACCGCAAAACATCGAAGCGGAGGAATCCATCATCAGTGCCATCTTGATCGATAACAATACCCTGCTGGATGTTATTGAGATACTTGCCCCGCAAGATTTCTACCGGACAGCCCACCAAAAAATCTATGCTTCCGTTATCGAGTTGTTTGATAAAGCAGAACCGGTAGACCTTGTCACCCTTGCCAATAAGTTAAAAGAACAAGGGCATCTAGAAGAAATCGGAGGCGCCAGCTATCTTGCCAGGCTCGTCGATACGGTTCCCCTGGCGGTCAATGCAGAACACTATGCTAGAATTGTCCGGGATAAAGCGTCGTTGCGGCGGCTGATCGAAAAGGCCAATGCCATTTTGAAACGATGTCTTGAAGACCGGGGAAATACCGACGATGTTATCGATTTTGCGGAAGCAGCAATTTTCGAAATCTCCGAAAAAAAAGCCCGACAGGCCTTTTACCCCCTGAGCAAAATCATTCTCGGCAATATTGAGACCCTGGAGGAAAACCAGGGTAATCGGAGCTTGGTAACCGGAATCACCACGGGTTACAGTCATTTGGACAATCTGACCTCAGGCTTGCAAAACTCCGACCTCATTATTCTGGCCGCTCGGCCCAGCATGGGAAAAACCGCACTGGCACTGAACATCGCCCGCAACGCGGCCGTAGAAGCAAATATCCCGGTGGCCGTATTCTCTTTGGAAATGTCCAAGGAACAGCTCTCGATGCGTATGTTATGCGCAGAAGCCCGCATCGACTCCTCCCGCTTAAGAGGTGGATTTTTCAGTATGGAGGATTGGCATCGTTTAACCGACGCCGCTGATGTATTGTCTGCAGCCCCCATCTATATCGACGATTCTCCAAGTATGTCGGCCATGGAAATACGCGCCAAAGCACGGCGGCTCAAAATGGACAAAAACCTCGGCCTGATCATCATCGATTATTTGCAGCTGATGCAGGGGCGCGCCAGTGCCGAACGGAGAGATCTTGAAATTTCAGAGATATCCAGAGCCTTAAAAGCCCTCGCCAAGGAGCTGGAATTGCCGGTATTGGCGCTGTCGCAGCTCAACCGGATGCTCGAGCAGCGTACCGACAAAAGACCCCGGCTTTCTGATTTGAGGGAATCTGGAGCCCTGGAACAGGATGCGGACGTGGTTGCCTTCATTTATCGGGATGAAGTATACAATAAAGAGGAAGATAACCCGAACAGGGGAATCGCTGAAATCATATTGGCCAAACAACGCAACGGCCCAACCGGAGATGTGTTTCTAACCTTTTTAAATGCCTACACTCGATTTGAAAATCTGACCACCGAAGAAGTGACGGCCGGAAACTGAAAACACGAGCTCAACGTTGCAACATTGGGATTAATCCAATCGGGGCAAAAACCCTTAATTCTCCTTCTTGAAAAAAACTTACGGAAATACTGCCGGTCTAAAGGCGAATCAAATCAAAAGGCTTGAAAATTTTTACCGTCGCCGCATCCCGCCGGAATTTTTACTTACCCTTGAACTGGCCCGCGAAATTTGTCGGCTTTCCCGGGAGATTCGCCGTCAGATCGGTATTCTCGTAAACCGCCGTGGTAAAGTCTGCTTTGTGATCGTCGGTGATAACAAGAAAATCGTTATTCCGCATACCGGCGAGTATCGCGCCGCCCCCGGGCGCTTAAAGGGTCTGCGATGCATCCATACCCATCTGACTCCTGAAACCCTATCCAAAGATGATCTTACCGATCTGGCATTGCTGAGGCTGGATTTGATGGCAGTCATTTCAAGCAATCCTGAAGGGCTGCCCCAGAAAATTCATGTGGCCCACATCATGCCCAAAAAATTCCGGGAAAAACCTTTTCAGCTCTTAGCGCCTCTGAATCCGGGCAATCTGGACATCGATTGCCTGGCACTCATTCAGGCCCTTGAAGACGAACTTGCCCGTGTCAGCACCGGGCATGAGGCCGGTTCGAACACTGAAAGAGCCCTGTTGGTCAGTGTATCGACCGAAACAAGACGCCAGGCCGAAGAATCACTGGCAGAGCTGCAAGATCTTGCCCGATCCAGTGGTTTGGAAGTTGCCGGAAGCGTCACGCAACAGCGCCGGAAATCAGATCCCCGTCTGTTGATTGGACCCGGCAAGCTTCAGGATTTGGCCATTTTAGCCCTCCAGGAAGCAGCAACTGTAATCATTTTTGACCAGGAGTTAAACCCTTCCCAGATAAGATCAATAACTGATCAGATAGAATTAAAAGTAATTGATCGTACCCAATTGATACTGGATATCTTTGCCCAGCGTGCCCAAACCCGGGAAGGCAAGCTGCAGGTCGAGCTGGCCCAGCTCAAGTATTTACTGCCCCGTCTGGTAGTGAAAAACACAGCCATGTCACGCTTAACCGGTGGTATCGGAGGGCGCGGACCCGGCGAGACGAAATTGGAAATCAATCGGCGCAGAGCTCGTGAAAGAATTGCGGGACTGGAAAAAGCATTATTTTCGGTCACAAAACACAGAGAACAGCAAAAGGCCAAACGGCACAAAAAAGGCCTTCGAGTTATTTCCATCATTGGATATACCAACGCGGGTAAATCAACCTTGCTCAACACCCTGACCAAAAGCAACGTGACGGCCGAAAGCCGGCTTTTTGCCACGTTGGATCCCGCCAGCCGGCGGCTGCGGTTTCCCAGAGACATTGAAGTTATTGTCACCGACACTGTCGGATTTATAAAAGATTTGCCCAACGACCTGGTGGTGGCTTTTCGTGCGACCCTGGAAGAACTTGAAGATGCCGATTTGTTGTTGCATATTATCGATATAAGCAATCCCCGGTATGAAGAACAAATTAAATCCGTTGAAAAAATTCTGGCCGACCTTAATTTACAAAATACGGCCACCATCCGGGTGTTGAACAAAATGGATCGTGTCAGTCCCCAGGCCAGCGCCCGCCTCAGCCGAAAACTCAAAGGCATCGCCATATCGGCCCGCTCGAAAGTAACGCTGTTACCCCTGATTGATGAGATGGAAAAAATTATACAAAGAAAGGTTTCCCATTATGGATCTCGAACCCTTTAAACAAACAGCAATTGGAGCAGCCCGCAAGAGTGCAAAAATACTGCGATCGCGATTCGGTAACATATCCCGCATCCGGGAAAAGGAGTATGCCGAAATCGTTACCGAAGCCGATACCCAATCTGAAGAAGCGATCGTATCCACCATTCAGGCCGATTTCCCGGACCATGCCGTTCTGGGCGAAGAATGTGGATTGATCCCAGGCGCGTCAGAATATAAATGGATCGTTGACCCTTTGGACGGTACGGTAAATTTTGCCCATCAGATTCCGATTTTTTCCATATCAATTGCTCTGGCCGTGCGGGGCATCACTGTTCTCGGTATCATTTTGGACCCAATCAACGATGAGCTTTACTCGGCCGTCAGCGGACAGGGTGCCCAACTAAACGGCCAACCGATTCAGGTATCTGCAACCCGGACAATCGCAAAAAGTTTGCTGGTAACAGGATTTCCTTACAATGTCCGAGAGATTTTCGAGCCGGTGATGATCCGTTACGGCAGTTGCCTGAAAGCCTCGCAGGGGATGCGCAGACTCGGTTCCGCCGCGCTTGACCTTTGCTATATAGCCTGTGGCCGCTTCGAAGGATTCTGGGAGCAAAACCTCAAACCATGGGATTCTGCCGCCGGTGCCCTGATGGTTATCGAAGCCGGTGGGAGGGTAACGACGTTTTCGGACCAGCCTTACACGGTGGATCATACAGAAATTCTGGCCACCAACGGGCGGATTCATAAGGAAATGCTTGGTTTGTTGGAACTGTAAAGAATGACGATTGACGAAGGACGATTGACGAATTAAGGAATTCTGTCGATTTTAAATTTGGGGGTTCACCCCAAAAACACTATTTTATCTTTACTCCGGGGGACTTTGGAAGGTTTAGGAATAATGAAATTAAATTGCGGAGCGAAGCCTCCGGCTCGTAGGGGTTGTAGCGCCTGCGCCTCGGGGAGCGACTTCCACAATTCATCATTCGACATTCGTCAATAGTCATTCGTCATTCCAGGAGATTCTTCATTTCTAGAATTTTCCGGATTCCAGCTTTTGGCGAAGAAATCCAACCTGCTTTTCGATCGAACTGTTTTGCTTGATTCCCCGCTCGATACACTTGATGGAATGTAGGGCGGTGGCATGATAGCGGTTAAATGATTTCCCGATGCTCTGCAAGGGAGCATCCGTATAGTTGCGGGCCAGGTATATGGCCATCTGTCGGGGTCTGACAAGAGTTTGTTTACGGGAACGTGACATTAGATCTTCAATGGAAACATCATAATATCTGCATACGAGTTTCTTGATTGCCTCGATGGTGATTCGTTTGCGCTGACGAACTATATTTTTGACGACACTTTCAGCCAGGCTGAGATTGATGGGCATTCCCAACAGTGACGATTTGGCGGCGACTCCATTGAGTCCGCTTTCAAGCTGGCGAACATCATCGGTAAGTTCCCCGGCCAAATAATGTAGGATGTTTTCAGGAAAACAAAAATTGTTCTGTCCCGCTTTTTTTTGCAATATCCTCACCCGGGTCCTAAAATTGGGCGGATCTATGGTTGAAATAAGTCCGCATGACAAACGTGATCTCAACTTGTCATTGAGCTTGGGAATATCAGCCGGCAGATAACAGCTGGAAAAAATGATTCGTTTACCGGATTCGAAGAGCGAATCAAGCGTCAACGCAAGTTCTATCTGGGTACGCTCTTTCCCACTGAGGTAATGAACATCTTCCAGAAGCAGTACGTCGCATCGGTTGCGGTATTTGGCCTTGAATTTGTTGATGGAATCGTGCCGGAAAGCCTGAACCATTTCATTGCTAAAATCTTCGGCGGTGATATAGTAGACCCGATCAGTGGGGTTGATTGATACAATATGGTTACCGATCGCCTGGGAAAGGTGGCTTTTGCCCATGCCTGTTTTGGATAGTAAAAACAACCCACTGCGCTGGGGATCTTTGCGAGCGGCCATTGCAAGGGATGCCGAATAGGCAAAATCATTGTTGCCGCCGACAACAAAGCTGTCGAAGGTGAACTCCTTTCGAAAAAGACGCCCGCTCGGCGGACGTAGATTTTCATTTGGCAGCGGCAGCTGAAAATGGCTGTGCGCTTTATTTTCCGGATTGCCGTTTTTATTTGAAATCTGAAATGATACCTGACAATCCTGCCTAAGGGCGTGCTGCAGGGCTTTTGTTATCATTGCACCGTACAAACCCTCAACCCGTTTCTTTGAAAAAAAATTCGGACAAGAGACAACCCAGCTGCTGCCATCGACATGGGTTACATTTAACGGCTCAATCCACATATTGAAGCTGTGGGAGGGAACGCGTTGTTTAAGGGCAGATTTTACTCTTTTCCAGACAGTTTCCATAAAGTGTATTGCTCTGAATCTTCTATCGCTATAAAGATTATGTTTTTGGGTCGAAGTTGAAGTAGCCAATCGGCAAAAACTATTGCAGTCAAACGGCTGGGAAGGTTACGTCAGATGATGCACGCACCACATGGATACAGGCGCTTGTTTATGGTATCCCGCCAAAAGTGTCAAACCTGAAAAACCCGGTTTTGGGCCTCACGCCAAAAGTTTTTTGAACAATTTATATCTACTTGTTATCACATAAATTATTCATCGCTCGCTGACAACTATGCTTAAATACAAACTTTTTTTATCGGAAGATTTTTTTAAACATTTTAAGCAGATCCACCAATTCCGGATAGTTGTCAACAATCAGAGCATCTAACAAAATCTTGGATTATCTTTCATTTGCTTTAATTTTCAAATAAATTATAAAAAATAAATTTCCGAAATTTCAAATAATCAAACTTCAATCGCATCAGGTGGTTACATGAAATTTGTTTGAACTAATTTTTCGAACCCTGTAAAAGAAAAAGAATTATGAGTTCCGAAAAAATTATCATACAAGGCGCCCGGCAGCACAATTTGAAAAATATCAATCTAGAACTGCCGCGCAATAAACTGGTTGTCATCACCGGTTTGTCTGGATCAGGTAAATCCACCCTGGCATTTGACACCCTTTATGCCGAGGGTCAACGCCGGTATGTCGAATCCCTTTCCACCTATGCCCGGCAATTTCTGGAACGTATGGACAAGCCCGATGTAGATCTGATCGAAGGTCTTTCGCCTGCCATTGCCATTGAGCAAAAAACATCCAGCCACAACCCACGTTCGACGGTCGGTACGGTGACTGAAATATATGACTATCTGCGCCTGCTTCTCGCCAGGGCCGGCACTCCCCATTGTTACCGCTGCGGTCGGCCCATCTCGTCGCAATCCATCGATCAAATCGTCGATAGCGTCATGTCCCTGACCGTGGACACCCGGGTGATTATCCTGGCGCCCATGGTCAGCGGACAGAAAGGAAGCCATGAGAAACTTTTCAGAAAACTGAAGAAAGAAGGATTTGCCCGGGTCCGCGTGGATGGAGAGATCCATGAGATTGAAGAGGTCGGCAAGCTCAGTAAAACCAAAAAACATGACATCGATGTTGTGGTGGACCGTCTGATTGTGAAACCAACCATTCGGAAACGGCTGG
>Ga0316193_10001073_pt1 | contig 18084 bp, 18 predicted proteins | sample MerIslsedime2_MG_FD_207735 | JGI IMG/M metagenome (GOLD analysis project Ga0316193, IMG submission 207735) | Coastal sediment microbial communities from Maine, United States - Merrow Island sediment 2 | ecosystem: Environmental > Aquatic > Marine > Coastal > Sediment | place: USA: Maine... | reverse complement strand
AATGAATTCGGTCCTGCGCGGTTCGCTTTCCCGAATGAATTCGGTCCTACGGGGTTCGCTTTCCCGAATGAATTCGGTCGTATGCGGCTCGCTTTCCCGAATGAATTCGGTCCTACGGGGTGGGTGGCAGCCTCGGCATTCGGTGCCGAACCGCATGGCCTCTGGTGGTATGATGCTCGGCACCTCAGGCTGACCCACGGGTGTTCACCATGTCCCGCAAATGGATCTCTTTTCCGCGCACGGAGGGCAAGGCTTCGCGGCAGGCGCATTGCGATCTGCCGGCAGGCACGTTCGAGCGCGAACTGGGCCGGGAAGGGTTCTTCGGTCCCGCCACGCACATGTATCACCGGCATCCGCCGACGAACTGGCGGCGGTTCGAGGGCGAGCTGCGGCCGCGGGCCTTCGACACCACGCACCTGGGGCTGTTCGGGCCGACGCCCTGGGACGCCTGCGGGCTGCTGCACAATGCGCACATGAAGCTGCGCCTGTGGGAGTTGTCGGAACCGATGGAGGAGCTGGCGCGCAACGCCGACGGCGACGACCTGCTGTTCGTGCACCAGGGTTCGGGCGGCCTGTTCTGCGACTACGGCCACCTCGAAATCACCGAGGGCGACTACGTGGTGCTGCCGCGCGGCACGATGTGGCGGCTGGAGCCGGTTGGGACGATGCGCCTGTTGCTGATCGAGGCCACCAATGGCAGCTACCAGCTGCCGGACAGGGGCCTGGTCGGCCCCCACGCGATTTTCGATCCGGCGGTGCTCGACACGCCGAAGCTCGACGAGCAGTTCCTGGAACAGCAGGACGAGACGGAATGGGTGGTGAACGTCAAGGGCCGCGGCACGGTCACGCGCATCTACTACCCGTTCAACCCGCTGGACGCCGTGGGCTGGAAGGGCGATTTGGCGCCGGTGCGCGTCAACTGGCGGGACTTGCGGCCGCTGTTGAGCGACCGCTACCACTTGCCACCTTCCGCGCACACGACCTTTATCGCCAACCGCTTCGTTGTCTGCACCTTCGCGCCGCGGCCGTTCGAAACGGACCCGGGCGCCCTGAAAGTGCCCTTTTTCCACAACAACGACGACTACGACGAGGTGATCTTCTATCACCGCGGCGAGTTCTTCAGCCGCGACAACATCCACCCCGGCATGATCACCTGGCACCCGCCGGGCTTTACGCATGGGCCGCACCCCAAGGCGCTGCAGAACGCCTTCGAGCCGAAATCCCGCGGCACCGACGAGGTGGCCGTGATGATCGATACCCGCGATGCGCTGGAGATGGACGAACGCGCCGGGCCGATCGAGTGGGAAAAGTACGCTGATTCCTGGAATGCGGGAGGTGCACGATGAAACTGGCTTCACTCAAAGCGGGCGGTCGCGACGGCACGCTCATCGTGGTGGACCGCGCTCTGACGCGCTACCTGCCGGTGCCTGATATCGCCCCGACCTTGCAGCAAGCCATCGATGACTGGTCGAACACGGCCCCGCAGCTCAATGCCGTCTCGGCGGAGCTCAACGATGGTGGCCCGGATGACGCCTTGCGGCTGGACTACACGGCGTTGGCTTCGCCCTTCCCCCGCGCCTACGAATTCGTCGACGGCAGCGCCTACCTGCCTCACGTCGAGCGGGTGCGCCGGGCGCGTGGCGCCGAGGTCCCGGATTCGTTCTACTCCGATCCGTTGATGTACCAGGCAACCTCGGCCGGCTTCCTGGGTCCGCGCGACCCGGTGCGGGTCGTCAGCGAGGATTACGGCATCGATTTCGAGGCGGAGGTGGTCGTCGTCACCGATGACGTGCCGATGGCGGTCGGCGAGGAGCAGGCCGCGGATCACATCCAACTGGTCGGCCTGATCAACGACGTCAGCCTGCGCAACCTGATCCCGGCGGAACTGGCCAAGGGTTTCGGTTTCCTGCAGTCGAAGCCGCGCTCGGCGCTGTCGCCGGTGCTGGTGACGCCGGATGAGTTGGGCGATGCCTGGCGGGACTCCGTGCTGCATCATCCCCTGCGTTCCTGGCTGAACGGCGAGCGATTCGGGGAACCGGACGCCGGCGTGGACATGCAATTCAATTTCGCCCAACTGGTGGCGCACGCCGCGAAAACCCGGCCCCTCTCGGCCGGCACTATCGTCGGTTCCGGCACCGTTGCCAACCAGGACGTGGGCGTGGGCGCATCCTGCCTGGCGGAAATCCGCATGCTGGAGATCATCGCCGACGGCAATCCCAGCACCCCGTTCATGAGCTTCGGCGACATCATTCGTATCGAGATGCTGGACAGCGACGGCGCCTCGATTTTCGGCGCGATCGAACAGGAGATCCGTCGCCATGGCGGCTGACCCGATCCTGCTCTACGGCTACTGGCGCTCCTCGTCGTCTTACCGGGTGCGCATCGCGTTGAATCTCAAGGGAATCGCTTACCAATACAAGGCGGTGCACCTGTTGCGCGAGGGCGGTGAGCAAAAACAGGCGGCATACCGGGCGATCAATCCGCTGGGGCTGGTGCCCGCGCTGGTGCACGACGACCGCGTGGTGGTGCAGTCGGTCGCGATTTGCGAATACCTGGAGGAAGTGTTTCCGGCGCCTGCGCTGTTGCCCAGGGATGCGGCAGGCCGTGCGCGGGTGCGGGCGATGGTCCAGACCATCACCAGCGAGATTCAGCCGCTGAACAACCTGGGCGTGATGGGCTACCTCGGCGGCGAGTTGGGCCAGGACGATGCGGCGATCAAGCGGTGGTACCGGCACTGGGTGGCGCGCGGTTTCGCGGCCATCGAAGAGTGGCTGGCGGATTCTGCCAGCGGCGTATTTTGCCACGGCGATGCGCCGACGCTGGCGGATTGTTTCCTGGTGCCGCAGGTCTACAATGCCGAGCGTTTCGACTGCGACCTGGCGCCTTACTGCAAGCTCATGCAGATCGCCGCGCGCTGCCGCGGGCTCGGTGAGTTTCGCGACGCCGCGCCCGAGAATCAGCCTGATGCCGCGTGAGCTTTCGCCGTAGCGTAGGGATTGCGCAAACAGGACTTAACTCAGCCAGCCGCTTGCGTCATAATCTCCCGTTAACCTGGCCTTGGCTGTGAACCCATGCGATATCCTGTACTACTGACCGTGCTGCTGCCCCTGGTCCTGGCCTCGTGTGTCACGGCCAAGCCCGCCCCGGACGCTTTTGCAAATGCCGAGAAAGCCATAGATGCCGCGGTTCGCGCCGGGGCCGATGAGCATTCGCCGGTCGAGTTGCGGTTCGCCCGCGAAAAGCTTGCAGAAGCGCAGAAAGGCATGGAATTGAAGCAGTACGACAAGTCGATCTACCTGATCGAACAGTCCGAGATCAATTCCGAGCTGGCCATCGAGAGATCCCGCGCGGCGCTGACCCGCAACAAGGTCGCGGAACTGACGCGGGAGAACGAGATCCTCATGGAAGATTTCAGGGCTACTTTCGGGGAGGACGCGGAATGAGGCGACCCTACTCACTGATCGGCCTTGTCGCCGGCCTGGTGTTGCTGCAGGCGGCCTGCAGCACGGCGCCCAAGAAAGACCTTGCGCTGGAACAGGTTCGCTCACAGCTGAACGAACTCAAGGCAGACACTGAACTGGCGGGCTACGCGCCGCTGGCCCTCGGTGAGGCGGAACGGGCCCTGCGCCAGGCCGAGGCAGCCACCGGTGATACGCAACGCATCCACCTGATTTACATGGCCGACCGGCGCATCCAGGTTGCCCGTGCCGTCGCCCAGCGGGAACAACTGGAGCAGGAACTCGATCGCCTGGGCGCGGAACGCAACGATCTGCTGCTGAGGGCCAGCCAGCTGGAAGCGGAGCGTGCGCGGATGGAGGCGGAGCGCGCGCGGATGATGTCTCAGGCCACGGCCGAGGACGCCGAGCGGGCGCGTGAGGAAGCCATGCAGGCCCAGCACCGCGAGGCGGAATCGGTGCGCACGGCACAGCAGGCGATCGAGGAAGCCACCCAGGCCAAGGCGCTGGCCGCTTCGAGCGCCACGGCCGCCCAGTTGGCCCGCCGCGAAGCGGACCTGGCGGTGGAGCAGGCCAACACCTTGCGCCGGCAACTGGAGAACCTGCAGTTGCGCCAGACCGAGAGTGGCGTGGTCGTGACGTTGGGCGACGTATTGTTCGAGTCCGGGCAAACCGAGCTGCGCGAGGAAGCGATGGATAGCCTGGTCGAAGTGGTTGACCTGCTGCAGAGCGAGCCGGACAAGAACATTCGTATTGAAGGTCACACCGATTCCGTCGGCGAAGCGACCACCAATCTGGAAATCTCCCAAAAGCGCGCGGACGCGGTATTCAATGCACTGGTGTCGCTGGGCGTCGAAGCGGCGCGTGTCACCACCCAGGGCATGGGTGAGGATTTCCCGATCGCCAGCAACGAGACTGATGAGGGCCGGGCCCAGAACCGCCGGGTGGATGTGATCCTGCTCGACGAATAAGCACCCCGCGCCCGATTTGCGGCCATTGAAACGGCTCTCGGGTCTTGCCGACCGAGATTAATTGCGCTAGATTTATTGCGTCAAGATGGTTTATTCCACCCACAATGGAGATCGCGGTTAATGGCTTCCCTGGCTGTGAACCGTCGCATGCCATCTTCCCGAACCCTGTATTACCCGTTTACAAACGATTTATTCACTTTTGAATCATTCCAGCGAAGCCCGGTGGTGGCCACGTGCGCCCGTGCTGCGCTGTTTCGTCCGAATACTGAACAGGAGGACTGCCATGTTTGAACATCGCCAGGAAGAAATGGAAAAAATGATGAAGGAGAACGAAGAGTTTCTCCGTATCTACAATCGTCATCAGGAACTGGACAAAAGGGTAACCGCTGCCGAGGTCGGCACCGCGCCCATGGAAGACCTGGCCCTCAACAAACTCAAGAAAGAAAAACTCATGGCAAAGGACAAGTTGGCCCGGATCCTGGATATGGCGGGGGCCTGACCCAGACGCGTTAACACACTGAACGGCCGGGTGTTCTTCCCGGCCGTTTCTTTTTGCACCTTCACGCCGGAGCAGATCCGGACCATCGACGGAAGCAGACGATGCCAGCATTCAACAACGTCCTGGAGTTGATCGGCGACACCCCGGTGGTGCGCATCAACCACCTGGATACGGGACCCTGCGATCTGTTCATCAAGCTCGAGAGCCAAAACCCCGGCGGGTCGATAAAAGACCGCATCGGCCTCAAGATGATCGAGGACGCCGAGGCAGCAGGCAAAATCAGCCCGGGCACGACCCTGGTCGAGGGGACCGCCGGCAACACCGGTCTCGGCCTCGCCCTCGTCGCGGCGCAGAAGGGCTATCGCCTGATCCTGGTGATCCCCGACAAGATGAGCCGGGAGAAGATTTCCAATCTCAAGGCGATGGGCGCCGAGGTTGTTCTGACAAGGTCGGACGTCGCCAAGGGCCATCCCGAGTACTACCAGGACCTGGCCAGGCGGCTGGCGTCCGAGCTGGACAATGCGTTTTTCATCAACCAGTTCGGTAACCCCTCCAATCCGAAGGCGCACGAAGAAGTCACCGGGCCCGAAATCTGGGCCCAGATGGATCGCGACCTCGACGCCATTGTGCTCGGCGTGGGCTCCAGTGGCACGGTGACCGGGCTGTCACGTTACTTCGCCCGCGAGGCGCCCCACCTCGAACTGATCCTGGCGGACCCGAAAGGATCCATCCTGGCCGAGTACATCAACGAAGGTACGCTGTCTACCAAGAGCAGCAGTTGGCTGGTGGAAGGCATTGGCGAAGACTTTCTGCCGACGATCAGCGACTTCACCCGCGTCAGCAAGGCTTATATGATCAGCGACAAAGAGAGCTTCCTGACAGGCCGTGAACTGCTCGTACGCGAGGGGATACTCGGCGGTTCGTCGACCGGCACGCTGGTCGCGGCGGCGTTGAAGTACTGCCGCGAACAAGCAGACGCCAAGCGGGTGCTGACTTTCGCCTGTGATACCGGCAATCGCTACCTGTCGAAGATGTTCAATGATTTCTGGATGCGCGATCAGGGCTTCCTGGAAACCACCAGCCACGGCGATCTGCGGGATCTGATCGCGCGGCCGTTCGAGTCGCACGACACGGTGACGGTCGGCCCCGACGAGCCGCTGGCCAACGCCTATACCCGCATGAAGCTCTACGATGTGTCCCAGTTGCCGGTGGTCGCGGAGGACCGACTGGTGGGCATCCTGGACGAGTCGGACCTGCTGCTGGCAATAGCGGAGTCAGCGGGCCGCTTTGCCGACCCGGTGCGCACTGCAATGGTAACCGAACTGACCGAAGTCGACGTGCGGGCGCCGGTGACGGATCTGATGCCGATATTCGAAAAGGACTTCGTCGCCATCGTGAAGGACGGCGAACGCTTTCTCGGCTTGATTACACGAGTGGACCTGCTGCACTACCTGCGCCGGAAGGCGGACTTCCAATGACCGGCAAGCGGGACAAAGAGCAGCGGCTGGCCACGCGGGCCATCCACGCCGGCCAGCAGCCCGATCCATCGACCGGGGCCATCATGACGCCGATCTTCGCCAGCTCGACCTACGTGCAGCAGAGCCCGGGCGAGCACCAAGGCTGGGAGTATTCGCGCAGCCACAATCCGACCCGGGACGCCTACGAAAAATGCATCGCCGACCTGGAAGGGGGAATCCGCGGTTTCGCCTTCGCTTCCGGCATGGCCGCCACCGCCACCATGCTCGAACTGTTGGACAGCGGCGACCACGTGGTGGCCGGCGACGACCTTTATGGGGGCACGTTCCGCCTCTTTCACCGGGTCCGCGAGCGCTCGGCCGGCCTGAAGTTTACTTTTGCCCAGCTGGACCAGGCGGGCGAGCTGGAGCGCGCTATCCGGCCGGAGACCCGCATGGTCTGGGTGGAAACGCCGACCAATCCGATGCTGAAGATCGTCGACATCGCGGCCGCTGCGGAAATCGCCCACGCGCACGGCGCGCTGCTTGTCGTTGACAACACGTTTGCTTCGCCCATGCTGACGCGGCCGCTGAAGCTGGGCGCCGACATCGTCATGCACTCGGCGACCAAGTACCTGAGCGGGCATTCGGACATGATCGGCGGCGTCGCGGTCGTGCGGAACGACCCGGAACTGGCCGAGCGCCTCTGGTTCCTGCTCAATTCGGCCGGCGCAATCCAGGGGCCGTTCGACAGCTTCCTGGCCTTGCGCGGCCTGAAGACGCTGGCCCTGCGCATGCGCGCACACTGCGAAAACGCGCTTGAAATTGCCCGTTGGCTGGAGCGTCATCCGGCCGTGGCACGGGTCATCTACCCGGGCCTGCCGGAACACCCCGGGCATGAACTCGCCATGCGCCAGATGAACGGGCAGGGCGGCGGCATCATCAGCATCGACATCAAGGGTGGGCTCGGCCAATCCCGCCGGATGCTGGAGCGCTGCCGGCTGTTCTCGCTGGCTGAAAGCCTCGGCGGAGTGGAGAGCCTGATCAACCACCCGGCCATCATGACCCACGCCTCGGTTCCACCCGAAATCCGCGCCCGGCTGGGCATCAGCGACACCCTGGTGCGCCTGTCCGTCGGCGTCGAAGACGTCAACGACCTGATCGAAGACCTCGACCAAGCCCTTTCCAAGACGTAGGAGCGAACCTTGTTCGCGACCTGACTCATATCCATGGGAGGAGTCGGATACCCCGGTACAGGACGCGCTCAAGCCGTCCCTGGTCGCTCGAAGCCCGCTCCCGGCGGGCTACGGTCCTGTACCGGAATACCCGAGACCTCCCTCCCGGGCTTGGTCGCGGCCGTTGTTTCGCAGTGATGTCGAGGGCAGTGTCGGGGGGCTCCTTGCAGGACCGTAATCTGTCGGGAACAGATTCCCGAGCGCCCAGGGATGGCTTGAGCGCGTCCTGAAAGGAGCCCCCTGGCGCGGCCCGGGTTCAAAGTGAAGTTCCTTCAGTCGCTGGCAGGCCTGCGCCTACGCGCAGCCGACGATGCCGTCGATTTCCGTGAGCAGGTTCTCGCGACAGATGTCGCCCTGCAGGTAGATGCGCGGGATCTCCGGCGGCGCTTCAGCATCCAGCGTGCGGCGGATCAGCTCGTAGTCCGCGGGATCGCGGATGTAGACCTTGAGGATGCCGTCCCGGTCCAACCGGGCGTGGGCGTCACCCATCAACCGGTGACCCTCATCGAGCAGCCGGTGCACGTTGCGCAGGGATTCGCTGAGCTGGTTGGCCACCTGGTTTTCATGGTGCGTCCGGTGGCCTACCACGCTGGCGGTTCCCGAGATCAGGAACTGGCGGGACCCGTTGAGTGAAAGGATGGTGCCACGGGAGAAGAGCGGGCTGCGCGGCCCGTACTGCCGCGGGTAGCGCCAGGCGCTGACCTGGCGGGGGTTCTCTACGTCCATGCCGGGCAGGGCGCCAGCCAGGAAATACACCTGCAGGGCTGGCTCGGAGTGTGGAGCGCCAATGGCGGTTGCGGCCGGCAGCGGCGGCAGGTCGCCCGGATCGATCAGTACGGCATCGGCCCGGCCCAGGCAGAATTGCCGGTAGCGTTCGTCATCCCCGGCACCCTCGTTGATGGCCGGGATGTAGTTCCAGATTTTGAGTGGCCACGGATGCGGTGACTGCCGCAGGTAGGACTGCAGCACATCGTAGGCCAGGTGACTGGCTTCCCGCATGCTGCCGATTTCGCGCAGGTCCAGGGCGATGTGACCCATGGTCAGCTGCTCGCCCTGGGCGAAGCGTAGCAGGTCCCAGCTGCCGGACTTGATGGGGCCGTCGCAGCGCCAGACCTCGACCTGCTGCTCACTGTCCAGTTGGGGCAGCGCCACCGGCACGTGCCGCGGGTCTGCTGACTCGAGCGGCGAACGGCCGAATTCGAATACGGCCATGACATCGTCCGGACCGGCCAGCCACTGCCCGGCCGAGCCTTGCTGGTAGGAAACACGAAGTGACATGCGATCGCTCATGGATGCGTACCGGTCAGGACGAAAGCTCGGGCAGGTCGCGGTAGAGTTCCAGTGCCTCGGGATTCGCCAGGGCGTCGATGTTGGTGACCGGACGGCCGTGGATCACCTTGCGCACCGCGAGTTCGACGATCTTGCCGCTGATGGTGCGCGGGATGTCGCTGACCTGGACGATCCTGGCCGGTACGTGCCTCGGCGTGGCGTTCTGGCGAATCGTTCGACGAATCCGTTCCTGCAAGTCCTCGTCGAGCTCCAGGCCCTCGCGCAACCGGACGAACAGGACAACCCGCACGTCGTCATCCCAGTCCTGGCCCACGCAGATGCTCTCGAGGACTTCCTCGAGGCTCTCCACCTGGCGGTAGATCTCGGCCGTTCCGATGCGCACGCCACCGGGGTTCAGCGTCGCGTCCGAGCGGCCCTGGATCACGTAGCCGCCATGTTCAGTTTTGAGGGCGAAATCACCATGGGCCCAGGTCGCGGGAAACTTTTCGAAATAGGCGGCGTGGTAGCGGGCGCCTTCTTCGTCACCCCAGAAAAACACTGGCATGGCCGGGAAAGGCTGCATGCAGCATAACTCGCCGGTTTCGCCGGTGTCCGCCACGCTGCCGTCGTCGCGCAGTATCTCCACGGCCATGCCGAGGCCGGGGCACTGCAGCTCGCCGCGCCAGACCGGCAGGATCGGGCAGCCCAGCATGAAGCACGAAACGATGTCCGTGCCGCCGGATATGGATGCCAGGCACAGGTTCTGCTTGATATCGCGATAGACGTAATCGAAGTTCTCCGGGGACAGGGGCGAACCCGTGGACAAGAGCGTCACGAGGCTGTTGAGCTGGTGTGATTCGCGCGGCTTCAGCCCGGCCTTCTCCCAGGCCGCGATGGCCTTGGCGCCGGTTCCGTAGACCGTGACGCCGAATTCGTCGATCAGGTCGAACATCGCTGCCGGCCAGGGGTAAAAGGGCGAGCCATCGAACAGAACCACGGTGGCGCCCACCGCCAGGCTGCTGACCAGCCAGTTCCACATCATCCAACCGCAGGTGGTGAAGTAGCAAATGCGGTCGGAGCGGCGCAGGTTGCTGTGCAGCACCAGTTCCTTGAGATGCTGGATCAGGGTTCCGCCGGCGCCGTGCGTGATGCACTTGGGCACGCCCGTGGTACCCGAGGAGTAGAGGATATACACCGGATGGTCGAACGGCAGCCTGGCAAAATCGATCCTGTCTCCACTCCCGCCGACCACGCCGGTCTTCATGAAATCCGCCATCCATGCGGCGCCCGGCAGCTTGTCAAGGCGTGCCTCCGGGTTCATGTACGGCACGACGACGGTTCGCTCGATGGACGGAATCGCCTTGAGGATGCCCTTCACCTTGTCGAGGCAATCGTGCGTCTTGCCGTTGTAACTGTATGCCGCCGCGCAAAACAGCACCTTCGGCTGGATCTGCCCGAGGCGGTCGACCACGCCGTCAATGCCGAAATCGGGCGAGCAGGATGACCAGATGGCGCCCAGGCTGGTGGCGGCCAGCATGGCGATGACGGTTTCTGGCAGGTTGGGCAGGTAGCCAGCTACGCGGTCGCCCGTGGTGACGCCTGCTGCGGCCAGGGCTCCCGCCGTCTGCGCTACGGCCCGGTAAAGTTCCGCGTAGCTGTAGCTTGCGGTCATGCCGGTTTCGGATTTGAACAGTATCGCGGGCTGGTCGTCGCGGTAACGCAGCAGGTTCTCGGCGAAATTCAGGCGTGCCGAGGGAAACCAGCGCGCCCCCGGCATGCGGTCGAAATCCTCGACGATCGTATCACCCGGGGTACCGACGATTCCGCAGAAATCCCAGACCGCACGCCAGAACTCGGCCGGGTGAGTGACCGAATAGCGGTGCAGGCTCCAGTAGTCCTGGATGCCGGGATCCAATTCACTTCGCGCCAGTTCGATGAAGCGGCGGATGTTCGCGGTCTGCCGGCGCGCGGGGCCTGGCGACCAGATCGGCTCAGTCACAACAGCGCGGGTCCACGTAGTGTTAACAGGCCCTGGTGCTAGCCCAGCAGCGACTCGAGTTCGGGGATCACCTTGAACAGATCCCCGACCAGGCCGATGTCCGACACTTCGAAAATCGGCGCCTCGGAATCCTTGTTCACTGCCACGATGGTGCCCGCGTCCTTGATGCCGGTGATGTGCTGGATCGCGCCGGAGATACCGAACGCCATGTACAGGTCCGGTGCGATGATCTTGCCCGTTTGGCCCACCTGCATGTCGTTGGGGCAGTAGCCCGCATCGACCGCGGCCCGGGAGGCGCCCACGCCCGCCCCCAGCCGGTCGGCCAGCTGGTAGATCAGCTCGAAGTTTTCCACGCTGCCGAGAGCGCGACCGCCGGACACGACCTTTGCAGCGCTCTGCAGATCAGGGCGCTCCCCACCGCCGGCCTCCAGGCCCACGTAGCGGCTGTGACTTGCGGGCGAACCAGCCGCGGCCCGGGATTCGACGCTCCCGCTGCCGGAGGCGTCCACCGCCTGCCAGCTGGCCGCGCGCACCGTTCCCACGATGGTCCGTCCCTCGGCGCACTGCACGTCGACGATGGCGTTACCGGCGTAAATGGGACGTTTGAAGGTGCTGGAGTCCGTCACCTCCATGATGTCGCTGACCTGGTTGACGCCGAGCAGCGCGGCGACTCGGGGCATCAGGTCCCTGCCCAGCGTGGTCGAGGGCCCGAGGACATGGCTGTAGTCAGCAGCGAGGGCAACCGCCTCCGGTGCCCAGTTGACGGCCAGTGGGGCCGCCAGGTGATCCGCGCTAACGGCGATGACCTTGCTGACCGAGTCGAGGCTCGCTGCTTCGGCCGCGATGGCGTCCACCGCGTTGCCGAAAATGGCGATGTCGATGTCACCGCCGATGGCCTGCGCGCAGCGCACGCACTTGGCAATGGCCAGGTTGAGATTCTGGCCGTCGTGCTCACCAATGATCAGTATCCTGCTCATACCAGCCCCCTGTTCTTCAGTTCCTGCACCAGTTGCGCTGCATCTTCTACCATGATGCCTTTGGCCCGTTGGGCCGGTGGTGCAAATTTCGTGACGCTCAAATTGCTGTCGGCGCCAACGTCCAGGTCCTCGAGCGGCACGACATCGAGGGGCTTGCGCTTCGCCTTCATGATGTCCGGCAGCTTGACAAACCGGGGCTCGTTGAGGCGCAGGTCCACCGTGACCACGGCCGGCAGGTCGATCTCGATGGTCTCGAGTCCGATGTCCACCTCCCGCACGACAGTGGCCGAACCATCGCTGAGCGTCAGTTTGGAGGCAAAGGTCGCCTGCGGCCGGTCCCACAATGCCGCCAGCATCTGCCCGGTCTGACTGTTGTCGTCATCGATGGCCTGCTTGCCGAGGATGACCAGGCCCGGCTGTTCGCGTTCAATGATCTTGAGAAACGCGCGGGCCACGCTCAACGGCTGCAGCGACTCCCCGGTCTTGACCTGGATGGCGCGATCGGCGCCCATGGCCAGACCGGTGCGCAGCTGTTGCTGGCACTCGTCGCCGCCGACGGATACGACGATGACTTCCTCGGCCTTGCCTGCTTCCTTGATCCGCAGCGCTTCTTCGAGGGCGATTTCATCGAAGGGATTCACGCTCATCTTGACGCCGTCGGTATCGACACCGCTGCCGTCGGGAAGGACGCGAACGCGGACGTTGTAGTCCACGACGCGCTTGATGCCAACGAGTATTTTCATAAATCCGGAATCTCCGTTCAGCCTACATGTTTTGGTAATTGGGCCCGCTGCCGCCTTCGGGTGTGACCCAGTTGATGATCTGGTAGGGGTCCTTGATGTCGCAGGTCTTGCAGTGCACGCAATTCGCGGCATTGATCTGCAGCGCCCTGTCGGCGCCATCACCCACCATTTCGTAAACGTTGGCGGGACAGAAGCGCGTGCAAGGGTTGTCGTATTCCGCGGTACAACGAGCCGTGCAGATGTCCGGCTCCAGGATCTGCAGGTGCACCGGCTGGTCTTCTTCGTGCGCGGTGGCCGCAAAGTATACGGACGCCAACCGGTCGCGCGGCGGCAGTTGGCGCTCGACCCAGTGGCGGTTTGGTGGCGAGTAACCCTCGTCCAATCGCTTGAGCGCCTTGTCGTCCGCATGGACCGCGAGCGTAGTCGGCAATTTGCCTGCCGTGACCGTCTCGATCGCGGCGCGCAGGAAACCGCGCCAGAATCCCTTGTAGAAGGCAGGCCGGATATTGCGCACCTTGTACAGCTCCCTGACCACTTCCGACTCCCGCAGTTTCGCGTCGAAACCTTCGGCCGCGGACTCGGCGGCAATGTGCTCGGCGGCCAGCATGCCGGCCTTCATTGCCTGGTGCGTGCCCTTGATCTTGGGTACGTTCAACGTGCCGGCGCAGTCGCCGACCAGCAATGCGCCCGGCATCTCGGTTTTCGGCAGCGACTGGTAGCCGCCCTCGGAAATGGCTCGCGCACCAGCCGACAGGATCTCACCCCCTTCGAGCAGGTCGCGGACCATGGGGTGGTGCTTGAACTGCTGAAACGCCTCGAAAGGCATGAATTCGGGATCTTCGTAATCGAGGCCACAGACGAACCCGATCGCGATGCGATCCTTGTCCATGTGGTACATGAAACTGCCACCGTAGATACGCGAATCCAGCGGCCAGCCGGCGGTGTGCTGCACCAGGCCCGGTTTGCTCTTGCCTGGCTGCACCCGCCACAGTTCTTTCATGCCGATGCCGTAGCTTTGCGGATCGGAATCCCGGTCGAGCTCGAATCGGCGGATCAACTGCTTGCTCAGGTGACCGCGCACGCCTTCGCTAAGCACGGTAAGGGGCGCATGGATCTCGATACCCTGCATGTAGGTGTCCTTGGGCTGGCCGTCACGGCCGACGCCCATGTCGCCGATGATCACGCCGCCGACGGCCCCTTCATCCGTAAAGTGAATACCGGATGCGGCATAGCCGGGGAAGACATCGATTTCCAGTGCTTCCGCGCGGGCGCCAAGCCATGCGCAGAGCGCGCCCAGCGAAACGATGAAATTGCCGTGATTTTTTTGCTGCGGCGGGGTGGGCAGGCGGCGCCTGCCGTCCTGGCTGAGCAGCCAGATCTCGTCGCGCTCCACCGGGATGCAGATCGGGGGCGGATCGTCTCGCCAGCCGGGCAGCAGCCGGTCCAGGGGTTCCGGCTCGATCACCGCGCCGGACAGGATGTGGGCGCCGATCTCGGAACTCTTCTCGATTACGGCCACCATCAGTTCCGGCTTGAGCTGTTTCAGGCGAATGGCGCATGCGAGGCCGGCCGGGCCGGCCCCGACGACGATGACGTCGTACTCCATGACTTCGCGTTCGCTCATGCAATTCCTCCGCGACCGATGGCTGTGCGTTCAAACCTCATATTATAGCCAGTCTGCCTGTCGTGATGTGGCACATTTCGGACAGAAATGGATGCCAGAAAGCCACCTCGTTCGCGGCATGACGGCAAAATTGCATTAGAATGGTGCCATGTTGACTCGCGCCCGTTTCCGCTTGCTTCTGCTGGCCCTTATGGTGGCCGTCAGCCACGTGGCGCTGGTCAGCCACGTGACCGCGCATTTCCAACCGAACCTGGACCAATGCGAGCTCTGCGTCAGCCAGGCGCATCCACTGGCCGCGATTCCGGCGGCCGAGTCCCAGGCCTGCGCCGAGTGTGGGCCCATGGCGGGGCTGCCGACACTGGTAACCCGGTCATGTGCCGTGGTAGTAACGCATCCCTACCAACAGCGGGCTCCCCCCGTATTGTCTTCGTAATTCATTCGTAACACCCCGGGGCTCCTGCGAGCAGACCGGGAACACCTTGAATTTGATGGAGACGAACGATGAATACCAGATGGTTTTACCTGCCGCTCGCATGGGCGCTGTCGGGCTGCCCGTTGACCATGGCGCAGGATGGGCAGACCCCGGAGCTGGACCTGCTGCGCGAAGAGATTCGCTCGATGCGTGTGGAATACGAAGCGCGCATCGCGGAGCTGGAAACACGGCTGGAAGCCGCCGAACAGGCAGCGGCCGCCAAGCCGTCAGCCCAGGGGGCACCGGCCACCGCAGCAGAACCCATGTCAGGCTACGAAGAACCGGCCATGATGTCCCCGCAGACGGTCTCGGTAGCCAGGGACAGTTCGTTTAACCCGGCGATCGGAGTGACCTTCCAGGGGCAGGCATGGGCCTTCGACAACGACCCGGGCGACTACGCAATTCCGGGATTTCCGCTCGGCGGGGAGGCCGGCCCGGCGCCGGAGGGGCTCTCGCTGGCCGAAACCGAGATTTCGATGTCGGCCAACGTGGATGACAAGTTCACCGCGATGCTGACCGCACCCATCGTGGTGGAGGAAGGCGAAGTCAAATTCGAACTCGAGGAGGCCTGGGTCGAGACCGTCGGTTTGCCCGCCAGCCTCGCAGTTCGCATGGGCCGGTTCTATTCTGCCATCGGGTACCAGAACAGCCGGCATTTCCATGCCTGGGATTTTGCCGATCAGCCACTGGTCTACCAGGCTTTTCTGGGCAACCAGTACCTCGACGATGGCCTGCAGGTGCGCTGGCTGGCGCCCACCGATTTCTACCTCGAGTTCAGTGCTGAGCTGCTGCGCGGAGACCGCTACCCGGCCGGGGGCGCCGCCAACTCCGGCTTCGGCGCCCAATCGCTGTCCGCAAAAACCGGCGGCGATATCGGCTTCAGCAACAGCTGGTTGCTGGGCTTGTCCTGGCTGGGCGCCGACGCCGACGGGCGTGCCTCGGGCTCCGAAGACGATCCGCTGTACTTCACCGGCGATTCGGATTTGCTGATCGCCGATTTTGTCTGGAAATGGGCGCCAAACGGCAATTCACGGCAGCGGAACCTGATCCTGCAGGCCGAGTTCCTGTGGCGGAATGAAAATGGTGAGTACAGTCTGCCTGATGGCGCGACAGGTCCCTGGGATGTTGACCAGCGCGGCTGGTACGCGCAGGCGGTGTACCAGCCCTTCCCACGCTGGCGCTTCGGTGCGCGTTATGACCAGTTGTCCAGCGACGAGCCGGGTTCCTGGTGGCTCGACACGCCGCTTTATCCGATGGACAGCGACCCCCGGCGCTACAGCCTGATGGTTGACTGGTCGAACAGCGAGTTCAGCCGACTGCGCCTGCAGTACAACTACGACAGCGCGGGTGAGGATGCCGATAACCAGTTCGGCCTGCAGTACATTTTCAGCATCGGCGCCCACGGCGCACACAGCTTTTAACGGAGGGTCGGGAAATGACCAGGACAATCAAAGCGCTGGCGCTGCTGCTATTACTGGCGCCGCTCACGGCCGTAGCCGGGCTCCGCGTCTTCGCCTGCGAACCCGAGTGGTCGGCCCTGGCCGAGGAAATCGGCGGCGACCGCGTCGAGGCCAGCAGTGCGACCCATGCTTTGCAGGATCCCCACTATGTCGAAGCGCGCCCCAGCCTGATCTCGCAGGTGCGCAAGGCCGATCTTGTCATCTGCAGCGGCGCCCAGCTGGAAATCGGCTGGTTGCCGATGCTCCTCAGCAAGGCCAACAATCCCCGCATCCTGCCGGGCAAGGACGGCTTCCTGGAAGCGAGCAGCATGGTCCGTCGCCTGGACGTGCCGGACAGCGTTGACCGCGCCCAGGGCGACATGCATCCCCAGGGTAACCCGCACATCCAGATGAACCCGCACAACATAGCGCGGGTGGCGCAGGCACTCGGCAAGCGCCTGGCAGAGCTCGACCCGGACAACGCAGCCGACTACCAAGCCCGCACGGCGGACTTCCTGCGCCGCTGGAACACGGCCATCACCCGCTGGGAAGAGCAAGCCAAGCCGCTCGCCGGCAGCCGCGTGGTCTGTCATCACAAGTCCTGGGTCTACCTCGAAGACTGGCTGGGCCTGCGGGAAGTGACGACCCTCGAACCGGTGCCAGGTATTCCACCGACCGCGGCACACCTGTCCGCCCTGCTGGCCGAACTGGGCACAGACGGCAAGGGCGCCGACATGATCATCCGCTCGCCGTTCCAGAATCCCAAGCCATCGGAATGGCTGCAGGAGCGGACCGGCATCCCCGCGGTCATGCTGCCGCTGACGGTCGGGGGCAGCGATCGAGCCAAGGACCTGTTCAGCCTGTTCGACGACATCATCGAGCGTATGCTCTCCGCGCGGGCCGGATCGCGGTCATGAGCTGGGACCTGGTGGACTGGTCCATCATCGGGCCGGCCATGGCAGCGGGCCTGTTGGTGCTGAGCACGCACGTGCCGCTGGGGCAGGTCGTGCTGCAGCGCGGGATCATCTTCATCGACCTGGCCATTGCCCAGGTCGCCGCGCTGGGCGTGATCACCGCCGGTACCATGGGCTGGGAAGAGGAGCCCTACGCGGTGCAGGCGGCAGCCGTGACCGCGGCCCTGCTGGCCGCGGCCGGCCTGCGCTGGACGGAAAGGCACTGGCCCGACATCCAGGAGGCGCTGATCGGTACCTTGTTCGTGCTGGCCGCGACCGGCAGCGTGCTGATGCTCGCCGAGAACCCACATGGCGGGGATTACCTGAAGGACCTGTTGGTAGGGCAGATCCTGTGGACCACCTGGAGCACCCTGATCCCGATCGCCGCCCTTTACGCCGTGTTGTTGCTGACCTGGTTTATCGGGCGCCGGCGGCTCGGGCGGGCCGCCTTTTACGTGACATTTGCGTTTGCCGTCACGGCCGCCGTGCAAGTGGTCGGTGTCTACCTGGTGTTCGCCAGCCTGATCCTGCCGGCCCTGGCGACGCGCCGAATGAATGGACCGACCCGGCTCATGGCGGGTTATGGAATCGGCGCCTTTGCCTATCTCGCCGGGATCCTGATTTCCGCGCTGCTGGATCTGCCAACCGGGGCGGTGACGGTCTGGACCATGGCGGTGGCCTCTTTGCTCGCCGGTCTGATCATCGGGTTGCTCCGGTTGCGGGGTTGATTGAGTCAAGACGGCGCTGTTCGATCCAGGCCGGCAGCTGGGCCATGGCTTCCTCGTAGCCGGCTTGCACGATACGATCGAAAGCCTTGACTTCGGTCATGCCGAACTTGCGTACGGGCGGCCGCAGCAACAAGTCGGCTTGCTGGCTCACTTTACGGACCCGCTCCAGGGTTCCCAACTCGGTGGCTTTGAGCAGAACGGTCGCCAGCCCTGGAACCCGGTACTTGCGGGCGAACGGCAAGTAACGTCCGCGCAATACCGCCCAC
>Ga0316193_10001069_pt1 | contig 18103 bp, 17 predicted proteins | sample MerIslsedime2_MG_FD_207735 | JGI IMG/M metagenome (GOLD analysis project Ga0316193, IMG submission 207735) | Coastal sediment microbial communities from Maine, United States - Merrow Island sediment 2 | ecosystem: Environmental > Aquatic > Marine > Coastal > Sediment | place: USA: Maine... | reverse complement strand
CACAGGATTTTTCGAGGCTGCCCTGAAGGCGGTTGTTGCCGTCGACCACTGCCTCGCCCAAGTGCGGGATGCGATTGACAGTGTTGGGGGCGAGTTACTGGTTACCGCAGACCATGGCAATATCGAGATGATGGTCGACCCGGCCAGCGGGCAGCCCCATACAGCACATACCACCAACAAAGTGCCGTTAGTTTTTCATGGCCGTCCGGCACAGATGAAAAATGGCGGTTCACTCCGGGATATCGCGCCTACCATGTTAGCTTTACTGGATCTTCCGCAGCCGGCGGAAATGACAGGGCGAAACCTTCTGGAAGTGAAAGGTGAACCGGCCTGACCCCTGAAACTTTCAGCAATCCAATCACTCGCGTGCACCACCCTCCTGCTCGGGCTGGGCTTTCCCTGCAGCGACGTGTCGGCTCAGAATCCCGACCGGGCCCAGGCGGAATCCAGACTCAACCAGGTTACGCTGGCCATTAGCCAGTTGCAGCGGCAGCTGGAGGCATCCCGGGCCGATCACCGCAAGGAGCAGGCCCGCATCCGTGAAACAGATCTCGCGATTCAGCGCACCAACCTGAGTTTCAGAACCCTGGAACAGGAGCGGACTCTGCATCTGGCCGAGCTGGCGGAACTGGAGCGTGAAAGAGAAGCGTTCCTTGCCAGCCTGGATGAGCGACTGGGCCAACTGGCCGAACAGGTCAGGTCGTCCTACCGGTTGGGCAGTCAATCCCGGATGAAACTGATCCTCAACCAGGACGATCCTTCCGGATTGAGCAGAATGCTCGCGTACTACGATTACCTTAACCGGGCCCAGGTCCGAAAAATATCTGGCTTGAAAGAGGCGCTGGCAACGCTCGACGGCATGCAACAGTCCATCGACCGGGAACTACTGAGGATCCAGGAGGTTCAAAACGAACAGCGCATTGTGCTGGATGAACTGAACCGGCAACGGGAAACGCGGGTTTTGCTGCTCAGCCAGTTATCCGATCAGATCAGCGGCGATGAATCACGGATGCAGGAACTGGAGCAGAACCGGAAGGATCTTGAGGCGCTGCTCGAGCGCCTGACGGATGTGCTCGCCGATATCCCGGCAGACCTTGGCAGCCGCACGGGCGTTGCCCAGCAGAAGGGTAAACTGCCCATGCCATTGAAAGGACCGGTAAAACATGCGTATGGACAGCAGAGGGCCGGTGGTTTGAGATGGCAGGGCTGGTTGATAGGATCTGCAGCGGGCGCTGAAGTCAAAACCGTCGCTTATGGCCGGATTGCTTTCGCCGACTGGCTTCGGGGGTATGGGTTGATGATGATCATCGATCACGGCCAGGGGTACCTGAGCCTTTACGGCCACAATGAGAGCCTCCTGCACGAAGTTGGAACGTGGGTGGAACCTGGCGAGGTCATCAGCATCGTAGGCAGTAATCCCGGTTCCGATCAGGGCCTGTATTTTGAATTGAGAAAGAATGGAAAAGCCGTGGATCCCGCCGCATGGCTCGACCGATAAATCCAGACAAAGGAATACAATGAAAAAGATGAAAAGACAAAACTGCATCAGGTTCTCAGTGTTCCTGGCTTCGATTGCCTGCGTCCCGCTGGTATTTGGCCAGCAAAACAACCCGGAATCGCCAGGCGAACGGCAGCCCGGACAGGCCGCCCAGTTGACACTGGATGACCTGCGCACCTTTACCGACGTGTTCAACCAGGCGCGCAAAAACTACGTTGAGGAAGTGGACGACAAAACGCTGCTGGAAGCCGCCATCAAAGGCATGCTGACGGAACTGGACCCTCACTCCAGCTACTTGCCGGCAAAATCCCTGGAAGAACTCAACGATGCTTCGCTCGGACGCTATAGCGGTATCGGAATTGATGTGCAGGCCCGTGACGGCAGAATCGTGGTTAACGCCATCATCGACGAAAGCCCGGCAGATCTGGCGGGTATCAATCCTGGTGATGTCATAACCTCCATTAACGGCAGGCCCATCAAAGGACGGCCCTTGCAGGAGGCGATGGATGAACTGCTGGGCCAGCCGGATACCAATGTTGTACTGCGCGTCATGCCGCCCGGCGAACAGGAACGCGAGGTGGAGATCACACGGCAGTACATCAAGATTCCGACCTTGTCCTTTCAGCTACTGGATGAATCTTTTGGTTATTTCAAAATGACGCAATTTCACCAGGACAGCGCCGTCGACTTCCAACAGTCACTGGAAAGTATCAGGAGTGACGGGATCCAGGTGGATGCACTGATTATTGATCTGAGGGGAAACCCTGGCGGCATTTTACGCCAGGCCGTAGCCATGGCGGATGGGTTTTTGGATGGCGGGTTGATCGTTTCCACCCGCGGCCGCAATTCGACCATGCAAATGGAATTCAGGGCCGAACCGGGCGAGTGGCTTCCAGGCGTTCCTTTGATGATATTGGTGGACCACAGCACGGCTTCGGCCTCGGAGGTTCTTGCCGGTGCACTGCAGGATAACGAACGGGCCGTGATAGCCGGGGAACGCACTTTCGGCAAGGGTTCTGTCCAGTCAGTCTTGCCGCTCCGGAATGGAGCCGGCATCAAGCTGACAACCGCCCGGTACTACACACCGTCAGGTCGCTCCATCCAGGCCTCGGGAATCGAGCCCGATGTCGTGATTGACTGGGATAGCAGCGCTTCGCTGGAAGAGGATAAATTGCGCGAAGTCGACCTTGACCGGCACCTCGAAAGCGAAGCCGAAACTCCGGCGGCCGGAATCCTCCATGAAGCGCCTGCGCTGAATGATTTTCCGTTGGATGATGTACTGAACGCCCTGCAAGAAGCAGGGATCGTTCCAGGCTAGTCCGAGGCGGAGCGCCCCTGCGGCTGCAGCGGAAATGGCGTCACTTTTTCACCGGACTCGCGATCACGAATAAGGCATGGTCCGCGCTTTTCCACTTCTTCGATTCGCAGGACACTCTGGATGGGAAGATGGAGCACCCGGGCGCCTTTGAACTCTTCACGCATTTTTTCTTCGGTCGGGTCAACAACCAGGCCTTCGTTGGTATTGAATACGAGGTCGGAAACTTCGATGAACCCCCACAGGCCGCTGGAGGTCACCCCTTCGCTGAACAACTCGTATACCTTCCCGTTGTTCAGAAAGATTATTTTGTAAAGCTGTTTTTCTGCCATGTCATTTTTCATTACGTCGTTAATGGAATTATAGCCTGATCTGGGCGACAGCCCGTATGATCAGCGCAAAGCTCAGGCCGAGAGCAAATCCGGCGAGGTGAGTCCACCAGGCCACTGCCCCATTAATGGGGCCGAATACGGTGTAAAGCAACTGCAGGGTAAACCACGATCCGATCACCAGCAGCGCCGGAACACGGGCGAATTGCAGGTACAGACCCAGGGGCAAATAAAGCCCTATTTTACGGCCCGGGAATAAGCCGAGATACGCGCCAACTACGGCCGAGACAGCACCACTGGCGCCGATGATGGGCGTATCCAGCTGCGGCAGCCTCAAGGCCACAATAGCGTTCGAAAGCGCGCCGCCCAGCAGGAACACAAACAGCATCCCGGCCGCTCCAATCCGCCGCTCGACCTTGATACCGAAAACCCACAGGTAAACCAGGTTTCCGAGCAGGTGCAGCCAGTTCGCGTGAATGAAAAGCGCACTCACCAGGGTCAACGAGGACAGACTCCACCAGGCCGCAAACCCCTGGCGGAGCTGCACGGACAGCGTGGAAGGCCGCATCCCGCCCAGGTCAATCATGGCCTGCTGAACGATCGGGTCAACCGCGGAATAAAGGAGCAACGCAAAAACACAGAGCAGGCTGGCCGCGATCGTCACAAACGGGGGCGGAGGCGTATTCTCCGGCCAATGGGTGACAACCCCGTTGGTCACCGTTTCATCCTTTCACGAGAAAACGATATTTCCTGTAAACGAAGACGGCGCCGTCCCGCCTGATTTCATCCAGCACGAGCCCGCTCTGCAGTTCATCCTTCTCAGTGAGCCGCTGGCCATTGGCCAGCACGAACCGATCATCAGACTGCGCCGCGTACACCAGCACCGTAATCCGGATATCCGGCAGGTTATCCCTGATTCCCTGCGGCAGTTCCCAGTAACTGATCGGCTCGCTAACATGTGGTTTCATGGCAGAGTGCCGCGTTGCCGACGGACTCGGCGAAGGACTTTCAGCCAAAGTGGGTTCGGGTGTTGGGGATGCGGCCGCAGTTACCTGCCGGGGTTCGGAAGCTGCAGGATCATCCGCTTGCCCGTCGGCCTCCGACGGATCATTTTCCGCAGTGAAATCGCTGACCGAACGGCTCAGCCGGGCGCGAGTCTCGTCGCTATCACCGGACGCATTCTTTCCGGCAGAATCGGCAGTGTCCGGATTGCTGCTGTTCGCCTGGTACGATTCGGTCATTGTGCGGGGTTGGTCAGTGTCATTCCGGGGCGGGACCTTTTTCTCCACCGTCAGTGCCGGGTCCGGCGGCGTCTCAGGCGCAATTGTACTCTCCGGATAGCGCAACTGCTGCCAGCCGAACCAGGCCATGACACTGACACTCAACACGACCAGTGCAATCGGAATCCAGTGGTTGAGTGTCGCGTTGGCGGTCGGCTGCTCTGCGACAGCGGTATCGAGGGTCGGAGTCTGGCCCAAATGGCGTTGCTGTTCCGACTTCTTCAGCGCATCAAGCAAGATGGACATGATCTAGGACCTCTCTTCGTCGGCCAGTATCAGGCGGGGCTGTGAGATGGTCGGTGCCATCAGGTAAATCAGGGTGTTCGGCCCCACGATACCGTCCGCATTCAGTCCATTACGCCGCTGGAAGTTCAGCAACCAGGATTCAAAATCAGAATCGAAAACGACACCGCCATCCCATGCGGGTTCGGCAAAACCCGCCATTTCCATGACGATATCAACAGCCGCTCCTGATTGGCCGCGGCGAATCTGCACGGGCCAGTCGGGCGCCTGCGGCCAGGCAACCAGGTACTCGCCCAGCCAGAGTGCTTCGATCGCCTCGCGCGACACGGTGACAAGATCATCATCATTCGATCCTACCAGCAAACCTTGTTGTGAAAATCCACGCAGCACGAGATGCTTCGGGCTTTCGGCCTGGAGGACCAGGATTACGGGCAGGCCAAGTTTTTGAATCCGGGACCAGTTCCCCTGGTCACGGAGACATGAGTAGCCTTTCCCGTAAATGCCATCGCATGCAGATGCTATGGCAAAGGCACTCTGATCGTCCTGCCATAATTCCGCCATGGTGCGCCATGCCAGGCGGTGCTGGTCGTTCAGCCAGCCCGGTTCGATCAGCGCCATGGTCGCCGCAGGCCGTTCCTGCGCCGCTCCGCCAACCGCAAGCATTGTCCCGCCTTCTGGTTCCGGTATGGCTTCGGTGAGTGGAGGCGCCGGCTCAGACACTGCTGTCGTCTCAATGGCGGCGGTCTGCACCGGCTCCGTAGCCGGACCAGCCCGGTTCAGGGCAGGAAGGCCCCAGGTGACGAAACTCGCCAGCGCCAGAAGAGCAATCGAAGCCGTGGCAACCGCCAGCGGCCAGCGGCTGGTGCGCACCTGCGTCTCGCTTGGCTGTACCTCATTGGCCGCCGCGTTTACGAAAGCGGGGGAAACACTGCCGGACTCTTTGGCGTAGGCGCTGGCCAGTGCACGATCGGCAATGATATTGATCAGGCGCGGAACGCCGCCCGATCTCAGATATAAAGCCCGCATAGCGGAACGCCGGAATGGGTTACGTTGGGCGCCGGCAACCTGCATCCGGTGCTTCACGTACGCCACGGTTTCTTCCTGGTTTAGCGGCGTCAGGTGATAACGGGCGGTTATCCGTTGCGACAATTGCCGCAAATCCTGTCGTTGCAGCAGTTGCCGGAGTTCGGGCTGTCCCAGCAACACCATCTGCAGCAGCTTGTCTTTCGAGGTTTCAAGATTGGTCAGCAGCCTGACCTGTTCCAGTGCCTCAGGGCTCAGGTTCTGTGCTTCATCAATGACGACGACGACCCGCCGCCCCCGTGAATGCTGTTCCAGCAAATAGCCACTCAGCGCATCGACCATCAGTTTATTACTGCCGGAGATTTGCCCGGTATCTAATCCCAGCTCTTCGCATATCGTGGCGAGCAGTTCCGGCGGAGTCATCAGGGAGTTAAGAACCAACGCTACCTTTGTGTCTTCAGGAACCTGTTCAAGCAGGCAGCGGCAAAGAGTTGTCTTGCCCGTGCCGACCTCTCCTGTGAGCTGGACGAAACCACCTGCGCCGCCCTGGCCGACACCGTATAAGAGATGTGCAAGCGCATCGCGGTGCGCCGCGCTCAGGTACACAAATGCCGGATCCGGTGTAATCGAAAACGGTGCTTCGTTAAGTCCGAAAAACTGCAGGTACAATGTTTTCTCTCTTCAGTCGTCCAAATCAAGCAGGATTGCGTTGCCTCCAACCGCGGCTGTGTTCACGGTGAGAGTGCGTTCCGTAGCGAAACGGAACATGTAATGTGGACCACCCGCTTTCGGTCCGGTTCCCGACAGGCGCTCGCCGCCGAATGGCTGTACGCCGACCACTGCGCCGATCATGTTGCGGTTGATGTAACAATTGCCAGCCTTTACGCGTTTCGCTATGTAGCGCTGAGTGCGGTCGATACGGCTGTGGATTCCCAATGTAAGACCATACCCGGTTCCATTAATTTCATCGATAATCCGGTCAAGCTCTTTGGAAGGATACCGTACCACGTGCAGGATGGGGCCGAACACTTCCTGCTCCAGCGTTTTGATCGAATCGATCTCGAATGCACAAGGCGCCATGTAGTGACCGGACAGGTTCGCTTTTATCGGCGCCTTTGCGATCAACCTGAAATTACGCTCCATTTTTGCGGCATGTTCCTGCAGTTCCTGTAACGCGTTTCCATCGATCACCGGACCAACATCCGTCGACAGTGCACCCGGATCGCCGATCACCAGTTCCTGCATGGCTCCCGCAAGAAGCTCCATGATCCGGTCAGCGACGTCAGACTGGAGAAACAGCACGCGCAGTGCTGAGCAGCGTTGCCCGGCGCTGTGGAATGCGCTGCGAATCACGTCTTTAACGACCTGTTCGGGCAATGCCGAGCTGTCCACCAGCATCGCATTCTGCCCGCCGGTTTCGGCAATCATCGCGGCCAGTGGCGCATTGCGCTCTGCAAGGCTCCGGTTGATCAAACGCGCTGTATCCATGGAGCCCGTCAGCGCGACACCGTCGATGCGCGGGTCAGAAGTCAGTTTTGCGCCGATCACAGAACCCCGTCCGGGTACCAGCTGCAGAGCCTGTCTGGGAATGCCCGCACGATGCATCATGCTTACAGCAAGCGCTGCGATGGCCGGGGTTTGATCAGCGGGCTTGGCCAGGACCGTGTTGCCAGCCGCCAGGGCTGCACTGACCTGGCCAGTGAAAATCGCCAGCGGAAAGTTCCAGGGGCTGATGCAGGCAAAAACGCCTTTGCCGTGCAAACTGAGTTCATTGCGTTCACCCGTCGGCCCCGGCAACAACATGGGGAGGTCAAAGTTCTTCCTGGCCTGCAAGGCATAATATCTCAGAAAATCAACCGCTTCCCTGATTTCAGAAACGGCATCATGCGGCGTCTTACCGGCCTCGCGTGTCGCCAGGGCCATAAACTCCGCAAAATTCGACTCCATCAGGTCAGCAGCGGTTTCGAGCATCTCCGCCCGCTGACAGCCCGGTGTGCTGTCCCACTCCGACGCAAATGCACTGGCCTCCTCAATCGCCCCTTCCAGTTCTTCCTCGCTGATCTGGCGGACAGTACCAATAATGTCATCCAGCCGCCCCGGATTCGTGTTGTCTTTAACGGCGCCGCCTTTTTCACCGAGCTGGCGAGCCAGCATCGGTGCAACATCCCAGCGTTTTGTGAAAAACGGCTGCATGCGCTCCGCCAACCCGGTCACGTCGAGTTCGCTGGCCAGGTTAACGCCACTGGAATTCACCCGTTCTTCGCCATACAGGTTGCGCGGCAGCGGAATCGCCGGGTGGGCGACCGGCTCTGTAGACGCCGCTTTCCGGATCGGGTTTTCGGCCACTTTTTCAACCGGCAGTGTTTCGTCCACGATACGATTCACGAACGACGTATTTGAGCCGTTCTCCAGCAAACGGCGAACCAGGTAAGGCAACAGGTCCTTATGGCTGCCCACCGGGGCATAAACCCGGCAGGCATGATGGAAACCTGCTTCATTCATCACGATGCCGTACAGATCCTCACCCATGCCGTGTAAACGCTGGAACTCATAGTCCAGCCGGTCGCCGGCCAGTTCTGTAACGGTGGCGATGGTGTGGGCATTGTGCGTGGCGAATTGCGGGTAAAACGCTTCCCGCCGGGCCAGTACCTGCCTGGCACAGGCGATATAAGACACGTCCGTATTGGCTTTGCGGGTAAAAACGGGGTAACCCCCGAAGCCTTCAACCTGCGCATACTTTATTTCTGCATCCCAGTACGCCCCCTTTACCAGGCGGATGGGAATGCGCTGACCGGTTTTCGCGGACAGATCCGCCAACAGGTCAATTACCGCCATGGCCCGCTTCTGATACGTTTGCAGAGCCAGCCCGAAACCATTCCATCCCGCCAGGGACGGGTCCTGGATCACAGCGGCAAACACATCCAGCGTCAGCATCAGGCGGTCCGCTTCTTCGGTATCCACGGTTAACGCCATGCGATTGGACATCGCCAGTTGCGCCAGTTCCAGCACCCTGGGCGTCAGTTCGCGCAGCACCCTCTCCCGCTGGCCGAATTCGAAGCGCGGGTGAAGTGCAGACAATTTCACGGAAATACTGGGTGCTGCGAAGATATCATCAGACTTTTTACGCGCACCAATTGAACGGATACCGGTACGGTAGGAATTCATGTAGCGCTCGGAATCCTCGCTGGTCAGGGCTGCTTCACCCAGCATGTCAAAAGAGTGACGGTAGATCTGATTTTTCTTCTGGTCTGCGCGATCCATCGCTTCGTCAATCGTGCGGCCCATAACGTATTGATGACCCATGATGCGCATGGCCTGCCGGATAGCCGTGCGCACGACCGGCTCACCACTGCGATTGACCAGGCGCTTCAAAACCGTTTTGAAATTCGATTGGGTCGTCTCCGACAGGGCAACCAGTTTGCCGGTCAGCATCAGCCCCCAGGTGGAGGCATTCACCATGATCGATGAACTTTTCCCGAGGTGGGATTCCCAATTGGCGTCACCGAGCTTGTCGGCGATCAGCTTTTCAGCCGTGTCGTCGTCCGGAATGCGTAACAGCGCCTCGGCCAGGCACATCAGGATCACGCCTTCCTCGGAGGACAGGTCATACTCCTGCATGAACGCGTCGAGTAAACCCCGCTTTTCTTTCATCTCACGAACTGAGCTGACCAGGTCCTGTGCCCTCTGATCTGCGCGTTTTTCCTCATCGGGATCGAGATGAGCAGCAACGAGTAGCGCCTTTACCGCTTCAGCTTCATCTGCATGGTAAGCGCGGTCGATAGATTCCTTCAACGGACTGGAATGCTCAGGATTGGACAACAGGAAATGACAGGCCCGGGAATCGTTCATTCCAGGTTCTCCATAGGTGTTTGGAAGCAGATGCAAGTTTACTCTCCGAGAGCAGCCATGAAAACATACGATGTAAATTATCAAGCTTTTCTTGCCCATAGCTCGGCTGCGCGGATACAATTGGCGGCTTGGCGTGGCCCCGGATGGTTCGGGGATGGCACACAGGTGTTCCATGATCGTTTCGTTGCACAGTTCTGACAGCACGAAAGCACGCATCCTGGCCAGGGGTAATTTTTCCCTGGACGCCGGAGGATTGGTTAATCTTCTGCTGGCGCTTTCTTTGGTCAGTTTGTGCCTGGCGGGAGTGCTCGCTCTGCAAGGGTACTGGCCCATCCTGCTGATTGCCGTGATTCAGCTGGTACTGGTTGCCTGGATCCTGATCAGAGCCTGGGAACAGGCCTGGGTCTCGGAAGTCATCGAAATAGGTGCAAACAGCATCAAGGTGACACATCAGAGGCACAAGCGAAAACGCCATTATGAGCTTGAAACCGCCTGGGCGGTCATCGAGTGGAAGCAGCCGGAGGTCGCCTGGTACGGCCCGAAGATCCAGTTGAGGTCACGGTCACAGGCAGTTGAACTGGGCTCGTTCCTGACGGACGAGGAAAAGCACCAGCTGGTAAGACAGTTGCAGTGTGCAATCGAAAAACACAGCGCCATTAAAGGTGCATTTAATTCTTGAGGCTTTAAATCCCAATGAAGAAACAAAATACTTTCATTGTTGCAGCAGCGGTAACCGCGGCAGTCATTGCCGCATTCTGGTTGCTCCTGGTCGCGCCCGGGTATACCGGAAATGAAATCAACCTGACTCGAGGCGTGACTTCACAGTCAATGATGAGCTACCAGATGCACATGATCATCCTGTGGATTTGCGTGGTCATCGGCGTCCTCGTTTTCAGCGCCATGTTCATCTCCATCGTGCTGCACCGTAAGTCCAGAGGGCACGAAGCGGCGAAATTCACGCATAGCACCAAGGCGGAAATCGTCTGGACCGTTATCCCCGTGATCATCCTGGTTGTCATGGCGGTGCCCGCGACCAAGGCCCTGGTCAATATGGAGGTAGCCCCGGAAACCGAAATGACAATCAAGATCACCGGTTTTCAGTGGCGCTGGAAATACGAATATATCGAAGATGGAATCCAGTTCATTTCTTCCCTTGACTCAGATTCGAACGCGGCACGGCGGGTGGATTCAGGCACGGATCCGGTCAACGTGGATAATTATCTGCTGGACGTGGACAAACCGCTGGTCATTCCGGCCAACACCAAGATCAAGTTCCTGATAACCGCAGACGACGTCATTCACTCGTGGTGGGTCCCGGCACTCGGCTGGAAGCGCGATGCGGTTCCCGGATTCATCAATGAAGCATGGACCGAAGTGATGGAACCCGGCGTGTACCGGGGCCAATGTGCAGAGCTATGCGGTAAGGATCACGGTTTCATGCCTATCGTTCTCAACGTACTGCCGAAAGCCGAATACCGGGCCTGGGTGGCACAGCAAAACGAAGGAATGGCGCATGAGCAGGCTGAAACAGAGCGCCTCTGGACCCTCGACGAATTGATGGACCGGGGCGAGGGAGTCTACGCAACGCAATGCGCGACTTGCCACCAGGCTGACGGCCAGGGCCTGGCGCCGGCTTTTCCGGCTCTTGCCGGCAGCGAAATCTCCAATGGCCCGCTGGACGCAAACATCGAGGTGTTGCTGCACGGGCGGAAAGGAACTGCGATGTCGGCCTGGGGCAGCATGCTGTCTGACTCGGACATCGCCGCCACCCTGACCTATACGCGGAACGCCTTTGGTAACGAAACGGGAGATGTAGTGCAGCCGCAAACCATCACCCGCATCAAGAACGGATAGCAAATACAGGAATTCATGAGATGAGTATTGAGAGTCACGAAATAGCACACGACGATCATCACGATCACAAACCCAGCGGATTCCTGGACCGGTGGCTGTTTACCACCAACCACAAGGACATCGGAACGCTGTACCTGATTTTCTCGCTGTTGATGTTTTTCATCGGCGGGAGCATGGCCATGGTAATCCGCGCTGAATTGTTCATGCCCGGGCTGCAACTGGTCGAACCGGAATTCTTCAACCAGATGACTACCATGCATGCTTTGATCATGGTATTCGGTGCGGTCATGCCCGCCTGGGTGGGCTTTGCCAACTGGATGATCCCGATGATGATCGGCGCGCCCGATATGGCGCTGCCGCGGATGAACAACTGGAGTTTCTGGATTCTGCCGTTCGCGTTCACGATGCTTCTGAGCACGCTGTTCATGGATTCCGGTGGCCCGGCAGCAGGCTGGACCCTGTATCCACCCCTGAGCCTGCAGGGCGGCCAGAGCTTCGCGTTTGTCGTGTTCGCGATCCACATGATGGGTATTTCATCCATCATGGGGTCGATTAACGTCATCGCCACGATCCTCAACATGCGCGCACCCGGCATGACTTTGCTGAAAATGCCGCTGTTCGTCTGGACCTGGCTGATTACCGCTTTCCTGCTGATTGCTGTGATGCCGGTACTGGCAGGCGCTGTGACGATGCTGCTCACTGACCATTTCTTTGGCACGAGCTTCTTCAACGCAGCGGGCGGCGGTGATCCCGTGATGTTCCAGCATATCTTCTGGTTCTTCGGACACCCCGAGGTGTACATCATGATCCTGCCGGCTTTCGGTGTGGTTTCCGAAATCATTCCGACTTTTTCACGTAAACCCCTGTTTGGTTACACCGCGATGGTTTACGCAACGGCCAGCATCGCGTTCCTCTCGTTCATCGTCTGGGCCCACCATATGTTCACCGTCGGCATGCCGCTGACCGGTGAGTTGTTCTTCATGTATGCCACCATGCTGATTGCCATTCCAACCGGGGTGAAGGTGTTCAACTGGGTAAGCACCATGTGGCAGGGGTCGATGACATTCGAGACGCCCATGCTGTTCGCGATCGGATTTGTTGTGCTGTTCACCATCGGCGGACTGTCCGGCCTGATGCTTGCGATTGCAGCCGTTGACCTGCAGTACCACGACACCTATTTCGTAGTCGCACACTTCCACTATGTGCTCGTTCCAGGATCTGTCTTTGCCTTGATGGCGGGCACCTATTACTGGCTGCCGAAGTGGACCGGGCGGATGTACTCCGAGAAGTGGGGCAAAATTCATTTTTGGGTATCGGCCATATCCGTGAATATCCTGTTCTTCCCGCAGCACTATCTGGGACTGGCCGGTATGCCGCGGCGTATCCCCGACTATTCCACCCAGTTTGCCGATTTCAACATGATTTCATCCATTGGCGGTTTCATTTTCGGGGCATCACAGCTGATCTTCGTTGGCGTCATTGTGCATTGTGTCTACAAGAGCAAGCAGGAAGCCAAAGGCCGGGTCTGGGAAGGCGCAAAGGGCCTGGAGTGGATTCTCTCATCGCCACCGCCGTATCACTCTTTCAACACGCCGCCAGTGATCGATTCGACCACCATAGCGCACGTTGAAGAGGCCCATTGAGCCGGAGAATGGCATTGACGGAGCAGGACGACATCAGGAAAAAACGCTCCCGGGCTGTAAAAACAGCCTGGGTGCTTGCACTGGTCGCCGTCAGCATCTTTGTCGCATTCATCCTTTCCGGCGTACTGGCCACCTGATATGAACAAACCATCACATCGGAAACTGGTGCGAAAACTCGTTTTGCTTGCCGTGGGCATGTTCGGCTTCGGTTTTGCGATGTGGCCGCTGTATAACGTGTTTTGTGACCTGACCGGGCTCGGTGGGCGCGGAGTGAAAATCGCGGAAAGCGCCGGGACCGTGCAAAAATCCGATCGCCAGGTAAAAGTAAGGTTTGATGCAACAGTCAACTCCGGGCTGCCGTGGGTATTCCAGGCAAGAGACAAAATAAAGCTGGTTTCACTGGGCGAGATGAGCGAGGCCTCATACATGGCCATGAATCCGAATGACCAGGCCATGGTGGGCCAGGCGATTTATAACGTCACACCGCCCGAGGCCAGCCTGTATTTCGTGAAAACAGAGTGCTTTTGCTTCACTGAACAGTTGTTGCAGGCAAATGAAACAAAGGAGATGCCGGTTTATTATTTTATTCAACCGGACCTGCCCGAGCATATTAAGGAAATTACGCTGTCCTATACATTTTTCCGGGATGAAAACGCGAACGCCGTCGCACTGGCTGCCGCAAAGAAATCTTCGTCTGAATGAATCCAGGACATCTACCAGGAGTAACGAGGCTTAGAAATGGCACATCACGCTGACGACACTTATTACGTACCCCATGGAACCAAGTGGCCGATCGTCGGCTCACTGGGAATGATTACCCTGATGGCCAGCGCGGCATTTTGGGTCAACGGCTCTGCAACAGCACCCTGGACCGCCCTGATCGGCGCGCTGATCCTTATTTACATGATGTTCGGCTGGTTTGGCGATGTCATCCGGGAAAGCGAGGCGGGCCTGTATAACGCGCAGGTAGATACGTCTTTCCGCATGGGCATGCTGTGGTTCATTTTTTCTGAAGTCATGTTTTTCGCCTGCTTTTTCGGCGCCCTGTTCTATGCACGGATGTTTGCAGTGCCCTGGCTGGGCGGCGAAGGCACCGGCGCCTATACCAATGAAATTCTGTGGCAGGGTTTTGACGCTGTCTGGCCCACCGCGGGTCCTGATCAGCTGGGCGGATCGTTCCAGACGGTGCCGGCATTCGGTGTGCCGTTCGTTAACACGCTAATCCTGCTGAGTTCCGGTTTCACCGTGACCATGGCCCATCATGCGCTGAAGAAAGACCTCCGCGGAAAACTGATCTTTTGGCTGCTGGCAACTGTTGTCCTCGGCTTCGTGTTTGTCTTTCTGCAGGCGGAAGAATACAAGGAAGCCTACCAGCATCTGGGCCTGACACTGGGTTCGGGCATCTACGGATCAACGTTTTTCATGCTGACCGGTTTCCACGGAATGCACGTGACTTTAGGCGCAATCATGTTAACGGTCATTACGGTCCGCTGCATGCGGGGTCATTTCAAGCCGGAGCATCATTTCGGTTTTGAAGCGGTTGCGTGGTATTGGCACTTCGTCGACGTGGTCTGGCTGGGCCTGTTTATTTTCGTATACGTGTATTGACCCCCGTTTCCGCCGGGGAGTTTTACCCCCGGTGATACAGGAGATTCAGTGAGGCCCGCCAAATGGCGGGCTTCGCATTATTCCGGCTCAGCCTGTTGAGCCGAAACAGGTACCCGGATCGGGCCGCTGTTGGGTTCGATCCAGCCCAACTGGTAGGCGGCCCAGAGGAACAGGAACAGAACCAGTGACAAACCAATGCGCCAGGTAAGGCGCTTCACTGTGCGGTCCCCCTCGCCATGGTCTTTTACCAGGAAGATCATGGCGGAGCCGAGGCTGTACAGAATGGTGATTAAAAAAACGATAATCAGTATCTTGATGACCATGGCTGTCTCGACTGAACGTTTTGATGAACCCTGATTATAGCCAAAACAATGCTGAGCCAAACGGACGAAAAATGTTTTTCAAGCCTTCGATCAAGTTGACATTGGTTCTTCTCGTTCTCGCGCTGATCTTTTTGCGTCTTGGCTGGTGGCAGATGGAACGGAAATCGGAGAAACAGCAACTGTTCAACCGGTTCAACGACGCGCCGGTAATGCCGCTCAGGCAGGCCTTCGATACCGAATCACAGTTTGCGCGTGTTGAGGCATACGGAAGCTACGACCCGGAACGACATATATTGCTGGACAACAGGATCCTGAACGGCCGGACAGGTGTTCATGTTCTGACCCCTTTCACACTCCAGGATGGGACTGTGTTGCTGGTGAATCGCGGCTGGCTGCCATTACCGCCCGACCGAAGATCTCTGCCGGAGGTTCCAACAGCCGGCGGATTGCGATCGGTGCGCGGAATCCTGAACAGGCCACCGGAAGGCGGCCCCCGCATTGGTGGCGCCGACGTTCTGGTGAATGATCGTTGGCCGCAACTGGTGACTTATTTTGAGCTCGGGGCTATCGGGACGGCCCTGGATACCCCACTCGCGCCCTGGCTGCTGCAACTCGAACCCGCTGATCCATCAGGTTTTGACGGCAGACAATGGCAGGCTGCCGTCATGGGGCCCGAAGTTCATGGTGCATATGCGCTACAGTGGTTTTCCCTGGCCATTGCCGCGCTGGTCATCTGGTTCATACTGGGTTTCCGCCGCGCCAAACAGCAATCGCAAGCAGCAAGCCGGTAAACTAGTCAGATGAAGAAACAACTTTCAGCAAGGATCTCCTTGATCGTCATCGCAGCAATTTTCGTGCTCCCTCTGCTGGTGGCATGGTTTATGTACAGCGGCACCATCGAGTACAAACCATCAGCGACGAAAAATCTCGGGGTTCTCGTGCAGCCGCCTGTTCCGTTGGATTGGGAAGAGGCCATTGTGCTGGCCGGTAACAGTGATATCCCGCCTGCAGCCGGCAAGGTTTTCAATGAGCACTGGGTTATCCTGTATCCCGTGCCTGACAATTGCGATAAGGACTGTTTCCGGGAAGTAACCGATTTACGTCAAATCCACCGCGCATCTGGCCGCCAACAATCCCGAATACTGATTGCGCTGCTGATCAGGGAATCGGCAAATCCACAAACTGTGGCTATGCTGCGCGAGGTCTATCCTGTCTTCCATCTGATCAGTGATCTTTCAGGAAGCGTGGCAACTGCGCTGGCCCAGGCTGCCGGCGATAATATGGCTATCTACCTGATTGATCCGCTTGGGAATATAATGATGGCGTACCCATCAGGCTCGGATCCGAATGACCTGAAACAAGACCTGAAACGACTCCTGACCTGGTCAAAACTGGACGAACAATCATGAGCACTGCTCTCCACCGACTGGCTTTGCTGGCCGCTGTCGTCACATTCGCTGTCATCGTACTGGGTGCATTTGTGCGGCTTTCCGACGCGGGACTGGGCTGCCCCGACTGGCCCGGATGCTACGGTCATATAACCTGGCCCGTCGAAGCCCACGAAGTTGAACAAGCCAACCAGGCATTTCCCGAGCGCGCCGTGGAAACCCACAAAGCGTGGAAAGAAATGGTTCACCGCTACCTGGCCGGCGCTCTGGTTCTGCTCGTGCTGGCCATCAATATTCTCGCCTGGAAATCCTCAGCCCGAAAGGGTATCCGAAATTTGGCAGCTGCTTTGCTGGTCCTGATACTGTTCCAGGCGGCGCTGGGTATGTGGACCGTTACACTGAAATTATTGCCGGTAGTAGTCATGGGCCACCTGATGGGCGGCCTGGCCACGTTCAGCCTGCTGCTGTGGCTCACATGGCGCACGGCTGGCACTGTATCCGCAGCCGGAAACGCTGCCTTCAGGCCATTCCGGGGGATGATCCTGGCTGCGCTCGCCGTGCTGCTTGTTCAACTTGCGCTCGGCGGCTGGACAAGCTCCAATTACTCCGCACTGGCCTGCCCCGACTTCCCAACCTGCCAGGGCAGCTGGTGGCCGGAAGCGAATTTTTCTGATGGTTTTGTCATCTGGCGCGAAGTTGGCGTCGATTACGAAGGCGGCGTTCTGGACCTCCGCTCCCGTGTCGCGATCCACCTGGCCCACCGGATAGGCGCCGCGGTGACGTTCATCATCCTTGGGCTGCTGGCCATCAAGCTAATCAGCCTGCCTGCTGCGCGCAAAGAGGGATTAACCATGGGCGCATTGTTGCTCGCGCAGGTTACCCTGGGCATTCAAAATGTCGTGCTGCAACTGCCGCTGGTAAATGCAGTCGCGCATAATGGGATGGGCGCATTACTGTTGGCGTCCATGCTCTGGTTGCTGTACCGCTCTGCAGCGCGCCCCGGTTAAACCCTTGTCTTCAACCGTCGCCAAATACTACGAACTTTGCAAACCGCGGGTGGTCATGCTGATCGTTTTCACGGCGGTTGTCGGCATGGTCCTGGCGGTGCCAGGCTGGCCTCCGCTCAGCGCACTCATATTCGGAACAATTGGCATTGGCCTTGCTGCTTCATCTGCAGCGGCCATCAATCATTTACTGGACCAGAGGATCGATGCCGTAATGGCGCGAACGCGCAATCGACCCCTGCCCTCCGGACAATTGCAGGTGGGCCAGGTGCTCACATTTGCATTGATACTCGGCGCGATATCGATGATCGTCCTGATCGCCTGGGTTAATTTACTGACGGCCGTCCTGACGTTCTTTTCCCTGATCGGATACGCCATCATCTACACCGTCTGGCTGAAACGCGCCACGCCACAGAATATCGTGATTGGCGGTGCCGCGGGCGCGGCGCCTCCCGTGTTGGGGTGGACTGCGGTTACCGCCTCGGTCGATCCGAACGCTCTTATCCTGTTCCTGATCATCTATGTCTGGACACCGCCGCATTTCTGGGCGCTGGCCATTCACCGCCGGCACGACTATGCAGCTGTTGATATTCCCATGCTGCCGGTGACCCACGGGCCGCGATTCACCCGCTGGCACATTCTTTTTTACACGATACTGCTGGTGATCGTAACCACTCTGCCCTACCTGACCGGGATGAGCGAGCTGCTTTATCTCGCCGGCGTTACCATATTGAACCTCGGATTTC
>Ga0316193_10001068_pt1 | contig 18119 bp, 15 predicted proteins | sample MerIslsedime2_MG_FD_207735 | JGI IMG/M metagenome (GOLD analysis project Ga0316193, IMG submission 207735) | Coastal sediment microbial communities from Maine, United States - Merrow Island sediment 2 | ecosystem: Environmental > Aquatic > Marine > Coastal > Sediment | place: USA: Maine... | reverse complement strand
TCATTGATCAGCGTCCCGCGAGCCGACGCGAGATTAACACCGGCTCTGCACGCTGCCGCACTGGCCTGCATAACAGATTCCGGGATGTCCTTGACCCCCTGTATGGCACCGGCCACATAAATTCCCGGTCTTGAAGTCGCAACAGGTGTGGTATCGCTTGTCTGGATGAAATTATAGCCGTTGATTTCAACCCCCATTTTTTCCGCCAAATCAACCGCAGAATCAGAAGGTTCCATGCCCACGGACAATACCGCCATGTCGAAATTTTCATCGATCATTTCTCCGGACTCGCTCACATAACTCAGGGCGAGCGTTCCGGTTTCGTCCGCTTCAGTGATGGTATGAACTCTTGAACGGATGCATCGAACCCCCTCGGCCTTGGCCCGCTCGTAATACTTTTCGAAATCTTTACCATGGGTACGAACATCGATAAAAAATATTGCTGGTTCAAAGTTATTGCCGATATGCTCCTTGGCGATTATAGCCTCTTTGATAGCATACATGCAGCAAACCGATGAGCAGTATTCGTTATCGCATCGATTCAAATCACGGGAACCGATACACTGGAGCCAAGCGATTTTTGCGGGCTCTTGATTATCCGAAGGTCTCAAAACATGCCCGGTTGTCGGGCCCCCGGCAGCCAGAATCCGTTCAAATTCTAAACTGGTAATCACATTGGGAAATGTTGCGTATTGATAATTGTCAAAGTTTGACGGATCAAAGGGCTTAAAGCCAGACGTCACGATCACCGATCCGACGTTTAGAGTTACCGACGCTTCTTTATCATCAAATTTTATGGCTTCGGTGGGGCAGAATTTTTCACATGCTTTGCATTTGCCTTTTGTTTTCTCCCTGAAATAGATACACCTGCCCGCATCAATGACATATTTCAACGGAACCGCCTGGGGATAAGGCACATAAATCGCTTTTCTTTTGGATAGCCCCTCGTTGAACGCATCAACCGTCTTGGCAGGACATTTTTCTTCACAAGCACCGCAGGCGATACATTTTTCCATGTCAACATAGCGGGGAGATTTTTTTACTGAGACGGAGAAGTTACCTTCCTCGCCATCGATGGAAGTGACTTCGGAAAGGGTCAGAAGTTCAATGTTGATATGCCGGCCGACCTCGACCAGTTTTGGCGAGATAATTCACATGGAGCAGTCATTTGTGGGAAAAGTCTTATCAAGTTGAGCCATTATTCCGCCAATGGCGGGTGACTTTTCAACCAAGTAAACATAATAGCCGGAATCGGCAAGATCCAATGCGGACTGCATACCGGCAATGCCGGCACCCACTACCAGTACGGAACCGTTGACTTTCTCGGTCATATAGTGCTCCTTATTTTGTTTTTTAAAGTAGGTGAGGAAGATTGAATCCGGATTTCGTTAATTTACGAACTCCTGGATCGCAAACAAACAAGACTTTTACTCTTTATATTATAAATTTGTCAACCAAAATTATTAGTTTGTTCATAAAAAAAACTTTTACAAACCCAAAAATAACGTATCAATGATGGATGAATAATATTCATTAAATACAAAGCGTTAAAATAAAGATTTACATGATTCACAGAATCTGTCATGTTACCCGCATATTGCGCATTCAAAAAAATCAAATTTCATTACGACAGCCCATCGAAACCAATGAATAAAAAAAACACGATGACCCCAAAAAAAGAACTTGTGGCCGACTGGCCGGCCCTGACACGAACATTCATCCGGCCGGAAAACGAAGCTGCAAGGTCAACATTGATCAAATACATGGAGCAGATCCTTTTCGGGCTCCACGATTTTCTTAAAACACATGTCGGTTTTACCGAGGAGATCAGTCTGAAGGATTTGGCCGATAGATTTACGGACAGCCTTATCAGCCAGAATCCCGAAAAAAAACTGGCCGACGTCATTACCGACCTGATTGAAGACATTGCCCCCCATGCGGTGAATGTGGCCTCACCTTATTTTGTCGGTCATATGACATCCGCCATTCCTTTTTTTATGGTCCATCTTAAAACCATCGTGGCTGCTTTGAATCAAAATGTGGTTAAAATCGAGACCTCCAAGGTGGTGTCGGTGGTGGAAAAGCGGGTACTGGCTAAAATTCACCGGCTGATTTACCGAAAAAACGATGCCTTTTACAATGAACATATCCAGAGCACAGACACGACCCTCGGCTGCTTTACTGAAAACGGAACACTCTCCAACCTGACGGCGCTGTGGGTGGCCCGAAATACTCGATTTTCCCCAACAAACGGTTTTGACGGTGTGGAAAAAGAGGGTCTGCGGGCTGCCTATCAGGCATACGGAATAGAACGAAGCGTGGTTCTTGTGTCGAAACGGGGGCACTATTCACTCAACAAGGCCGGAGGGCTGCTCGGCATAGGCAACCAGAATATTGTGGCCGTAGATGTGGATGAAAAAAACCGAATAGACCTCATAGCGCTTGAAAAAACCATCAAAGCATTAACAAAAAGCCCAGAAAAAACAGCAATTTGGGCGATAGTCGGTATTGCCGGAACCACGGAAACCGGCTCCGTGGACCCGCTTTCAAAACTGGGGGAAATTTGTGACCGAAACAGAATCCACTTTCATGTGGATGCGGCCTGGGGAGGGCCGACGCTGATGTCGGAAAAATACAGTCATCTGCTCTCGGGCATCGAGCTTGCCGATTCGGTGACCATCGACGGGCACAAACAGTTTTACATGCCCATGAGCTGCGGCATGGTTTACTTCAAAGATCCCACCATCATGGATAACGTCATCTATCATGCCAATTATGTCAACCGCCCGGGATCTGTGGATCTTGGCATCAAATCACCGTCAGGATCACGGGAAGCCAATTCCCTGATACTCGACAGCGCCCTTAAAATCATGGGAAGCCGGGGGTATGGTCTGCTCATCGATCACGGTATCGAAACCGCCCGCAAGTTTGCCGATGAAATAGATAAAAGACCGGATTTGCAAATCATTACCCCCCCTGAGCTCAACATCCTGACGTATCGATTATGCCCCTTTGACCTTCAGGAAAAACTCGCCGGAAGCGATGCAGAGCAGGCCTTTAGTATCAACGAAAAACTAAACGACATCAATCGTAGGATTCAAAGACTCCAGCGGGAAGCCGGCAACAGTTTTGTCTCCAGAACAACACTAAAGGCTAAGCATCCGACTGAACAGGACATCGTCGTTCTTCGGGTGGTCATCATGAATCCCATGACAACCATCGAAATTCTCCGCGAAATTATAGACGAACAGGAAAATATTTACAAAAACACGTTTGCCTGATTCAATTTTAAACCATTTCACCCTTATAACTGACGCGCTGTGTTTTTGAAGATGGGGCTTGGCAATCCTGTTGCTTTGCCCCATCTTCAAACCCGTATGGTTATGGGTGGCTGGATATTTTATTTGACCGGTGTTAATTCAACCCGCCTGTTTTTGGCCCGGCCTTCCTTGGTCTCATTGCTGGCTGCCGGGTTTGTAAAGCCAAAACCCTTCGTGGTGAGTCGATTAGTATCAATTCCTCTGCTAACGAAATGATCTTTTATGGCTTTGGCCCGTTTTACAGAAAGGGTCTTGTTATACGCTGCGGTTCCGGTGCTGTCTGTATGTCCGTCGACCTCAACCTTGAGATCCGGATTCTTTTTCATTATCAAAACCGCTTCTTGGAGCATGGGATATGCTACAGATTTTACCTCGGCACTGTTAATATCAAACAGCACCACCGCGGCGTAGGTCCAGCACCCCCTGGCATCCACAGTGGCCCCCATTGGAGTGTTGGGGCATTGATCCAGATTATTCGCTACACCGTCACCGTCACTATCCAGCGGACATCCCATAGTATCTACTTTTACCCCTGCAGGAGTATTCGGACATTTATCCAGATAGTCATAGACACCGTCACCATCTGAATCTATCGGACAACCCTGTGCGTCTACTTTAACTCCTTTGGGTGTATCAGGACACCGGTCTAAATTATCATGTACACCATCCCCATCACTGTCCATGAGTTCGGTTAGAAATACTTTTTTCACAAAGCTTGCCATGTCATTGCCAGTTTTTAATCCATCGGCACGCACTGAAAATCCACAAGTAGTTTTTCTGGCGATTCTTTCCATAAGCTTTTCGCCTTCATAGCTATCTCCCACCAATACCGTGTATATGCAAAGCCTGTCACCGAACTGGCTTTGCATTTTCTCCGCAGCCACAGCCGGCGCATTATGCATATCTACTCCATCGCTAACAATTATGACCGCTATTTGCCCTTGAGTTGACTTTAAGTCATTACTTGCAGTGTTGATGGCTTTTGCCAGTGGACTAATTCCACCGGTCTGTTTCACAGCTTTCAAGGCCGCATCAAACCCTGCACTTGAATATTCTGTCGGTTCATAAAAAGGGACCGGCGATTTTTTCGACCCACTGGAACTTGGGCCAAAAGTCCTGAGTGCGCCATTGAATTTCAGATCAGGAAGCGTCTGATTCATAGCATTTAAGAAATCCTTGGCAACTTGGAACTTGCTAAATCCAAGATATTTATTTGACATTGAAGACGACGCGTCAAGGATCACGATAAAATTACCCACCTTAGGTTCATATTGATCAACATTTAATTCATATGGTTTAATAAGGGGTTCCGTCGTTTTAACTTGTTTGCCTCCACAATTGATCAGGAGAGTGCTGATCATCATAATAAACAATACTTTTAAATAAGATTTTGCCATAATTTACCTCCTTTTTCTTGTTTAAATTTTGTTATTTCTTTTGGTAAAGACATCCGAAGTCTTACTGCAAAAAACTGCCACTAGAATCAGGGCATTTATTTGATAACCCCCATCAGTTCGTTGGAACCGTAACGATCGGTGCACCTGACTTTTCGCCGGTTTCAGTGAGTGAAAACAGCATCATCAAAAATGAAAATACGCGCTTGGAGTCAAGATCCGTATCGTCAATCCAGAACCAGTTATCCCGGTACCGGATACTCACCAAGGCATCTTCCGGATGAGATGCACCGCTGTGGATGCGAATCAATGGGGGCATGTCAGTTGCATTTTTGTCAGAAAATTTAGCTGCTCGTCCTTCGTCGATATCTTTTGCCGGCACGTCGATATAAGATGCCAGCTCGATCATAATTTGAAGCATGGAGCGGGTGAGCATGGCGATTTCCTGATCATCAGCGGCAAAGGCGCCATATACCACGCGAATCTCTTTAGCATCAGGATTAAGACCCAGTATCTGCCGAACGGTATTTATGTCCTTAGCAATTTCATCACTAAGCTTGCTCCTAAAAAATACGACCACTGCCTTTTTATCACCCATCGGCTTGACCCGCATGCCGAGTCCACCTAATTTTTGAATCCGCCGCATGGCATCAATGAGACGGCGAAATCTTGGATCAGCAGATTTTCCCATCGCCTTTGCGCCAAACCGGTTATCAACACCGTTGATCGTTTGCACACCTATCCGAAACAAAAAATCCACCGGATACTCGGACTGTATCAAAAATAAAAAACCTTTGATGGGAATTGGTGTCATCAGGCTTCGAGAAAACTTATCTCCCGTGAGAGGACTATAGGTGATGGTGGGTCGGTCGGTATATTTACCGCTGCCTCCCAACATTTGACTGTCACCCAGTATCGGATCATTCCAAGAAGCACCCAGATCAATCTTACCCTCAACTGCGTATTGGCTGATGACTGATGACACATCTAAAAAGACTGGCGCATCTAAATATCGTATCTTAACCAGGTTGAGGAGAATCTGTTTCTTCCAGGAGCTGGAAAGGGCGTTGACATAATCAAACCGATCACGTTCCACCGACCCCGGACCAATTCCCGAGCAACCGGCCAGCAGAATCAAAATCAACATCATAATAACTGGATTGAATCGAAAGTTTTTAAACATCGGCTCATCCTTTTTATCTGTTTTCATTTTGCAAGGTCACACATATCGAATTTTATCCTAATTTATGCTGCCTCATTAAAAAATAAGGGACTTAGCGGCCACGATGACAAATGCGAAGGATTCCAAATTATAAAAATATAAATATTTGATACCCTTTTAAAATTTGAAACGTTCAGTTTAGGTTTCAAATAGACGAAGGCTCAGGGAATTTTGCCGTTGCCCCGTGAATGAACAACGCTTGTACTTTATCCCAGAAATTACCGCCCAGAACGAACAGACTGGATACAAACATCATATCCCCGATTAGGTTCACAAAAAAACGGTGGGCCTCGTAGCCCGGTAATAAATGCGGTGCATAGGGTGCCAACCAGCCGAAAAAAATCGGAAGCAAAAACATGACCAACCCGATACGATAGCGCGTACGGCTCACCCTGTCTGCCGGGCCGTATTTCTTTAAGAAGCCGAAAAAGCGCTCTTTAATATAATTAAAGCCAGGTTTACCCATTATGGCAATGGCTATGACACTGAACAGCTCGGGGATGCCGACAGCAAGACATCCGGAGATGATGGCTTTCCATTTTGTCGGCAGTTCGCTAGCGGTAACCAGAGGGATCAACAGAGGACTTAGAAAGCCGATAACAAATACAATAATACCTAAGCGCAAGCGCCAACGCGTCTGGTTTAGTTCCGTTTCGGTTATTATTCCCGGGGTCATCGTCTGACTCCTTTTCCAGAAACATCTTCAGAGGGATCAACTGACGAGCCGACGTCTGTGGTCTTTTTTTCCAGCAATTCACGGATCCCCACGCCCCAATGGCTCAGGACCCGCGAGACATCGCCTAAATTTGCGTCCAGAATTTCAAGCCGATTCTGATTGACGACCTTGACAAACCCGGAAAAAGCCGCGGGCGCCCAGGGCAGAAGCACCGTGTATTGTCCATCCCCATGATCCTCGATGATGTAAACAATTTCACGCTCACCGCCCGTAGAGTTTAAGACCGCTGTTTTAAAAGCGCCGTCCTTTTCTGCTTCTGCAAAGCCGGTTGTCAGGCTCTTTAGGGCCTTGTAGACGGGCAGGCGGCCCAACACCATACGCTCGATCCAGCGACCCAAACGCCTCCCATTTTCGGAACGCAATGCAAGTCCGATCAGAAAGGATGCACCCATAATCAGAATCAGCCCTACCGCTACGGGATGCTTGATCTTGTCAAACGTCCCTTTGGGAAACAGATCCGCAATGGGTCCTGCCAATGCCACAATCAACCCCAGCGCTTCGGACAACAGCAGATAAAGAAGCAGTACCGGCAGCAATACAAAGAGGCCGCCCATAACCGTTGTCTTTAAAAACTCTATTAGTTGTTTCATTTTAAAAATCGCACCCCCTTTCACTTCATCCGAACAAAAAGAACATCAAAATACTGTCTTGAAACCGCATGGTAGTAATACCCCAGAAGAGCATCTTTTTCTGACACATACACCAGGGTGTAAGTTGATCCAGGGTATCCGATGTCGCGCAGCTCCACCTCGACCTTGATATGCTCTTTGTCCTTGGAGGCTTGGGCCTTTTCCACATTGATAGGACGCGGGTTAAAATACCCGGCCTCTATTTTGCCCTCTGCATCGATGCTTCGGATATCAATGACATATCCGCCGTCGGTGCGCTGCCAACGGCCCATCAGCGGTTGAAAATCGTCGGCAGCGAAAACCATAGCATGTGCTGCTGCCAGAAACAGGGCCAGCAGCCCCATCACCAATTGTGTGGTTCGAATTTTCATTTATTTTCCTTTACCCTGTTTTCCGTTTATACAATATTAAGCTTTTATTTTAATAAAAGCAATTTTACCTTTTAATTTAGGACTGACATTACTAATTCTCAAATGACGTAAAGTCTTATAACAGGACAGACGCCCCGCCAGAAGACCTGTGTTCAGCGAACTTGATTTTTACCCACCAATAATCACTGACATCACTGTAACGGCATACCAAATCAATGGGCGGCGGGCGGCACGCTGACCATGCCGCCCGCTGCCTCTGCTGATTAAAACTACTGCCTCGATGCCGGGTTCTCAAGCTGCTTGATGACGCCGTCGATGCCCAGCGTGGTGCCGCCCCGAGGCGGGAATTCCTTGAAGGATTCCAACCACTGCCTGGCAAAGACCTGAGCAGGCACAAAAATCCACATGTTCTCGGCCATCCAGCGGAGGTACATCTCCGATTCGTGCCAGCCCCTCTCGAAGGGGTCGGCCCTTAAGTTGATGAGCTTTGGCCACGCTGGCTGTTCGCGGACGGCGGAGGCGATGTTCCCCTTTAGAATGGCGAAGTGGGCCTTCCAGTTGTTGTAGCGGATGGCGTTAAGATTCCCTACCTGGTCGAAGTACATGATCTCCTTCCGGGGTGAATCCTTTACCTCTCCCTTGAACCAGGGGAGGAGGTTATAGCCGTCGAGATGGACCTTGTACCTCTTGCCGTCTATGGTGTGCCCTTTTTTAAGCTTTTCCTTGATATCCGGCTCTCCAACGGCTGCCAGCAAGGTGGGGATCATGTCTTCGTGGGAGGCGATGCCGTTGAGCTTCGTCCCCGGTTTGATAACGCCCGGCCACTTGATGAAGGCCGGTACGCGGAAACCTCCCTCCCAGGTCGTTCCCTTCTCGCCGTGGAAGGGGATGGTGCCGCCATCGGGCCAGGTAAAGGTCTCGGCGCCGTTGTCGGTGGAGTAGAAGACAATGGTGTTGTCAGTGATGCCGAGCTCTTTGAGCTTGGCGAGAATACGGCCGACGTCGTCATCGTGCTCGAGCATGCCGTCGGGATAGAGGCCGATGCCGCTCTTGCCTTTCCATTCCTTGCTGAGATGGGTCCAGACGTGCATGCGTGTCGTGGTCACCCATGTGAAGAAGGGTTTCTTGGCCTTGTGGGCCCGGTCGATGAAGTCTATCGCCGCATCGACAAATTCATCGTCGGCCGTCTCCATGCGCTTTTTCGTCATGGGCCCGGTGTCCTTGATCTTTTGGCCACCTTTGCCGTCAGCCCAGCTGTGGAGAACGCCGCGGGGACCGAACTTTTTACGGAACTCTGCATCCTTCGGGTAATAATAGCCCTCCGGCTCCTCCTCGGCATTGAGATGATAGAGATTGCCGAAAAATTCATCAAAACCGTGGGCAGTCGGCAGATGTTTGTCCTGGTCGCCCAGGTGGTTCTTACCGAATTGCCCGCTGGTGTAGCCGTAGGGCTTGAGAAGCGTGGCGAGCGTCACCATCCCGTCGCCGATACCGTGGGGTGATCCAGGCATCCCGATGGTGAGTAGCCCCGTTCGGAAGGGGTGCTGACCGAGGATGAAGGCCGCTCGCCCGGCGGTGCAGCTCTGCTGGGCGTACCAATCGGTGAAGAGCGCCCCTCCCTTCGCCACGGAGTCGATGTTGGGTGTCTCGTAGCCCATCATCCCCTGGTTGTAGGCGCTGACGTTCCAGTAACCGACGTCGTCACCCCAGATGACGACAATGTTGGGCTTGCCCTTTGCCGCATAGGCTGCCGGGCAAACCAGGCAAAGCCCCAACACGGACACTATAGACACAGTAAACGTTTTCCATGAAATCATTTTTCTCATTTCTTACCCCCCTAGGTTTTGAATAATTCATAATATGTGTTTTGATAATCTTTTGTAAAGACGCAAAGCTTACAAAGGAAAACATTCTTAGCGTCTTGGCGTGAAACATTTTCTTCAAATCACACGCTCTTCATCCAGCAGCTGCACACGGGTCAGTTTCCAGTAATTATCATCGGGCATGATAGTCAGCTCGGCTTTGTATGTGTTACAGCGAAAGTGGATGTGATTCAAATGATACACCGAGCCGTAAACGTCCCAGTTGGCAACCATAGCGATAGCCCCGTTTGTCAGGCGTTTCATGGATTCGATGGATTTGACATCCAGGCGATCAACGATGCTCATGGCCCCTTCGGTTGCGTCAATCCGCAGGGCCTCTTTGTTCTGAAGATACACCTCGCTCAGAAACTCGCCGGCAACGCTTCTGGCAAGCACATCGTAGATATCCTCATCTTTATCCAAGATAAAAGCCCGGTAGGTATTCAGCATCAGCCCCCGGAGAACTCGTTTGGCTTCCATGTCAGAGAGCATCTTGTTTCCAAATAGTTTGTCGTGAACGGGAAGCCCACCCAGTGCATGACCGCACAAGCTGCCTGCAACCAGGGCCACCGTGCAGAGCATAATGCCCCGTCGCCGGGCTCCGGGAGAGAGGCTCAGGAGCCAGGCCGCCAAAAACAATACGACATACCGCCAGCGGTCTGCCAGCCGTAGTACCAGGCCAACTCCGCTCTCCTGCTGGCTGACAGTTGGCACTGAGGCGGGGATCGTCGTACTTCTTTCTGTGGGGCGCAGGACGGCACGATGCAGCGACCCGTCTGCCAGTTGAACGCGCACAAGAGCATCCGTGGTGGTTTCTTCCAGTCCTTCTATGCCGATGGTCGCGCCGATAAGTCTCTCTGTATCGCATACCATAGACCACTTTTCGATAACCGCATTCGGTGTTTTTACACGCTTTACAGGTGAAGACACTTTAAAAGACTCAGGGAATGACGGCCTGAACCGCGCCGGGACATTTTGGTTGAGGGGCACTTTCCAGACGACACGCAAAGCGCCGGTCTCAAACTCTTCGATGTCAAGATAGGCCGGACGAATGTTGTCAGCCAAAGCAGTGTCATCCATTGCCGGACAGAGCATAGCACCCAGTGTTAATATGAGAATCAGATACTTATAAATGATGATGTGTCTAAACATTTCGTTAGATTATTTTTACCGCCCACTTCCCCCGCCTTCGCGGGGGTCATTAGGCGCAGAGGGCACAGAGAGATTTTTCTTATTTATTTTCGTCGAGAAGGACGAAAAAAAATCAACTCAAGCCCTTCGAACCAAGTTTTATTTCCATCAGCGTACCGTCGCCAAAACTCTGGTGCTATAGCGGGTTGCCAGAAGCATGATGGTTTTCATTTGTCGGCGTCTTCGCGGCAAATAAATAAAATAATTGTCTCTGCGTACTTTGCGTCTCCGCGGTGAGATTATTAAGAATACCATTTTTTATTCCGCTGGTAGTTATTCACCTATATCCAGATTGTAAGGCATACCTTCCACAAGGACCTGATAGCGCCCACGAAGTTTTTCATATGCTTGGCGGGCGATCTCCCGCACTTTTTCAGCCATCCAGTCCGCTTTGAGGCGTTCTTTCAGGTCGCTGAACTCCGGGAGCTTGGCATCAAAGCGCTCCTGGACGTAAACCGCGTGCAGCCCGTAACCTGAAGCAACCGGCCCTTGCCACGTTCGCGGATTCTGCTTCCAAATGGTTTTGGCAAACAAGGGGCCGAATTCTCCACGGATTTTGGCAACGGTCTCGTTTGAGTAGTTGGACTGCAACAGAAACGGGTCGCCCAAAGCTGCTACATTCAACGGAACACCTGTGCTCGTATTTAATCTTTCGACCAGCGACCTGGCCGCTTCTGCAGCCCCTTCTTCTCCTCGCTTGTCCGTGTTGAAATAGATATGGGTAAAGGATACCAGCCTGGGGATCTCGTAGGTGCTGCGCTTTTCCTGGAAATATGCCTGCAGATCGTTGTCCGTCGGCTCGGTTATGTCTGACAAGTCCTTGAACAGAAAATCCACTTTCTGAGCGAGACGGCGGCGCACAACCATGTCGCCTTCATCAAGCCCCATGGATACGGCTTCGCGACTGAGAACCTGCTCGCGAATGAGCTGATGGAGTTGTCCACGCAATTCCTTGACGGTCGGCTCACGGCCCATCCGCTTGCTCCACATGGTCCGGAACCATTCGATGTCGGCCGAAGACACCTCCACCAGAAACAGATCGTCGGCAACCTCCGGTTTTGGTTCAAACACACTGTGCAAACCGAAAATCACCAGTCCCAACACAAAAAAATGAAGCAAAGGCTCTCGCAGCCATTTTCGGAAAGTCCCTCGCCTTTTAGCGGCCTTTAAATTTTTATTTTGTAATTTTTTCACTTTAGTTTCGAATTTCGAGTTTCGATATTCGGATTTTTATAGCGCATGACATTTCGCTTGGGCGCTATTACGACTTTTGACATTCAAATCATTCAGCGTGTCATCCTTCATTCATGGTGTGTACCAAATCGGTGAGGTATAGGCCCGCTCCTGGGTGGTCATGGGAACTTCTTTCGAAATCTTCACACCAAAGCGTTTGGCATCATAAGCTGTCCACCGAGGTGTCGGGATTTCGATCACGCGGGCATAGTAAAAGGCGTTGAGCTTAGGATCAAAGTCCGGGTCTTTCCACACCGCAATCAACTCGGGGTCGCCGATGGTGTTGGTCCAGGTGGCATTTTCCACGTCCACGGTATTGCCGACCAATGGGAGTTTGCCTTTCTTGTCCGGCTTTCGGCGCTCAGCGTCGCCCCAGACCACGTTGTAGACCTTCTCACGGGTTTTACCCTTTTTGTCGAGCCAGCCCTTGATGATCTGGATGCGATCAAGGTTGCCGAAAGCGAATGCATCCGGCGAGTTGGCGGTGTGAAGGTGCGTGTCACCCCACAGCGGCCTGGTCGGGAAGCCTCGATCCGCGTAAGGTGAGTAGCCGCGACTTTTGAAGTGCAGTGCCGCCGCCTTCATCTCGAGGGTCATCTCGCCGGCCTGTTGCCCGGCCACGGCGGGTATGGCTAGCGCCGCACCGACGACGAACGCGAGGACCATGAGAATGGGTCGTTTCATGATTTGTTTCCTCCTTTTGTTCATTGAAACCATCTTGGAATATTAGAAAAAAATGTAAACACCCAACTATTATCATTGAAAAAAAAGGCCTCTCTAAAATTTTCATGAAATATTCGAGTTAGAGTCCAACAGGTAGAGTATACGTAACGTTGATCCGGAACGAGTTCTCCACCGCCGAGCCCGACCAGTCATCGTAGATGAGGCTCGTCTGATACTCGCCGTAGATGTTCCAACTCGACTTCTTGCCAACGAAGACCTTGCCGATGCGAACGCCGATGGGAAGGTAGAACTCGCTCGTGTCCCAGTCATAGCGGGCGACCATGTCGCCGTTGCCGATGTACCAGCCATTGCTCAGGCGGTAGTTGAGGAACGGCGCGATGCCGAGGGGATTCGTGTCAGTCCTGGTCGGCTGAATGATCTCCGGATCGACTGCTCGCCACGTCTGGGTGAATAGAAGCCCATAAAACCACTTGCCCTTGGTGTTGACTGCCCCAGCTGCGAAGCCATAGCCCCATTCGTCACGCGCCACTTCCTCGTCACCCGGCAAGGTGACCAGCGGGCCGATGCCGACCCGGCCGGAACCCCAGTCCCAGCTCTTAGGAATAATCATGGCGAAGAGCTCGGTGTTGCCGAGGCCGGACTGACCCTGGGGGTTCTCGTAGTGACGAATGGTAAGCCGCGGCAGGATGGTGAAGGTCTTGAGCGGGATCGGCGCAACGATCCGCAGCTGTAGGTAGTCAGTGTTGCCCTCCGGCCGTACCTGGCCATTGTCCAGGATGTCGTCGTGGTAGTCCGGCATCACCTGATACGCTAACTGGAAGGACCACTGAGTCGCTGTGCTGTCCAGGGCCATGCTCTCACGGTCCTGCCCCCCCTCGCCTTTCTCCTGTTGGGCGATACAATGAAAAGGGTTTGCAAGGACCAGCAACAAAATTAAAATTAAAACAGCAAGATTTTTAGACATAAATGCTTACTCCTCTATAAAGGTAAAGGTTCGTATTTTTACAAGGCTTCCAAGGACATCTATGGCACCCAATAACGATCGGAACTTTTCTGTCTGGCGATAGGATTCCAGAGATTCACTGTTTTTCCAGTCTTCCGCCCATAGAAAAGAGTTGGTTTCATTTGACTTTTCAAAAAGCGTCTGTCCAATGCAGTCACGGGTTTTTCGGTTTGTTTGGGTCAAAGTCTCGAATGCCTGCAGAAACTCATACCTTTTTTCCGGCTGGATTTTAACCTGGATCTCTAATCCGACCATCTGTACCCACCTCCTCCTCAGTACGGAGACCTTTACAATTCCACCCGAAGTTAAGAATCCAAGCCCATCTTAGATTCCGCCAAGCGGGGGAGCTTTGATATAACCCCTGGAAGGGGCTGTTTTACTTAAAGCCGTACAAGTTAAAAGTGCCTATTTATCCCGTATTAAACGGGGAAGTTAAAGAGTCGCTTTGCTCCGATGATTTTAAATAATTGACAGAATTCCTTAACCCTGGCCCAGATCGATTACAGCTACTGTAAACCAAAAAAGCGACTCCATGAATAATGCGTTTGCTATGCAAAATATCCTAGCGGATCGCACCAGGGCGGGCTTTAGCTCACTTTAAACTTTAGTTCACTTCAAACTCTTCCAACGATTCTTCAGACAGAGCCATTCTTATTAATCAGACCCAGAAGATCACGTTTTTTATTGCTAAATAAAAGGGTCCACAGCCATCTTTTTACTCATAATCCATCACCACCGGATATCTCATAATAAGGTCTATTGCCGTAGCAGCGGTTGAAGCAGCCTCAGGGAAAACATTTTTAAGGGTCCTGATATGCCTCAGGTTGTCTGCTGTCCTAAGAATCAGCATGGCCAGGTCCCCCTCTTCCATTTTGGCGATGGTAAGCACCTTTTCCCAGGGCAGGCCGGTTGCCCAGGCATATAGGGTCGCCGCCGGTTGCAAAACCAGTGGCCGGGTTTCAAAACCCTTTTTGGACATCCGTGCTGAAAAGGATGAAAGGCTTTTTTTAACATCGGAAAAGGTGTTGATCAGCACTTTAGACATAAATGCCTTGTCTATTATTTCATCTGATTCGCGTTCGTTGACAAACAACACTGTCACAGCAGCAAGGAGCGCCGGATCATTGTCAGGAAAAATTCCGCATCTAAATCCTTCTGCAATCATCAACGGCTGATCGACACGAAGTTGAGAGGCCCATATGCCGTCGCCGGTCAGTCTGCCGCTTTGGTTGGCATAACCAGTTTCTTTCAGAAAATCGAGATGCCGTACAAAATCCTGCCATAGCTGCTTATGATCATTTTCTACAGGCTTTTGAAGCCCCCTTTTTTTTCTCGCATGAATTATCATATAAGTTGCAAAGGATTTTTTCAAAAGATCTTCGATCTGTTCCGGCGTATGGGACAAAAGCAGGTTAAGAGCCATTGAAAAGTTTATCTTTATCTGACTGGACACGTCAGACGGCGGTGATTTCATCAGCTTTGCGGTGAGCCGGATATCCATGAATTTTCCCGGAATTGCCACAGCAAATCCAATATGGTCCATTCCCCTTCGCCCGGCCCGCCCGGTCATCTGGTGGAATTCAGTGGGAGAAAGCGGCAGAAATTCTTTGCCGTTAAACCGGTCAGAGTTCAGATAAACAATGGTCCTGGCCGGAAAGTTTACACCGGCGGCAACGGTAGAAGTTGCAAAGACGGCATTTAGCAGCCCTTCTGTCATGAGGGTTTCCAGAATCAGTTTCCATGCCGGGAGCTGTCCGCTGTGATGGGCGCCCACGGCCAAGTGTTCAAGGTGCCACAACTGCCGGTGCCTGGCAATATGGGAATTGTGGGCCACAAGTTCTTCGATTCTCCGGCTGAGTTTATCTTTTCTAATCCGGTCATATCTCAAACCCTCTTCACACAAATCAAGGGCATTGTCACAATCGGCCCTGGATTTGAGAAAAAATATGGTAGGGAGAAGTCGGTATTTATTTAATACGCGCAAAATATCCCCAAAAGGAGGCAATTTATGGGGCGGGGAAAGATAAAGTGGACGACTGCTGCTTACATAAGCAGCCACCTTTTTAGACAATCTGCCCTTCCCCGAACTTCCCCTAACGAGCAGGGGATACAGCGTCCCTGACGGGTGAAAAAAGAGCGGATACAGCGGCACAGGCCTTTTGGTTTCTTCAACAACAATACACTTTTTACCGCGAATGGACGAAAGCCATTGGGAAATAACCTTTGCATTGCCGATGGTAGCCGAGAGCAGAAGAAGCGGAATCCTGGAGGGAAGATATATCATGATCTCTTCCCAGACAACGCCCCTGTCTTCATCCCCTAAAAAATGTGCCTCGTCAAGAACAACGAAATCGGTGAGAAGTGTGGTCCCCTGATACATGGCATCATAAAGCTGATTCCTAAGAATTTCGGTGGTTCCTACAATGACGGGTGCATCCGGTTTTTCTTTTCTGTCACCGGTTAAAATACCGACGTTTTCAGGCCCGAAGATTTTTGAAAATTCACTGTACTTTGTATTGCTCAAGGCTTTTAAGGGAGAAGCGTACCATGATTTGCCCCCCTTTTTAAGGATTCGCGCGATGGCCTGTTCGGCAATCCAGGTTTTGCCGGCGCCGGTGGGTACGGTCACCAGGCAGTCGGATCGTTTGATTGCCGACAATGCCTGAAGCTGAAAAGGATCGGGTTTAAACGGTTTCTTATCCGGCACACCGATGCCGGCAAAAATCTTTTTGAGCCCGGCATCCGCACCGGGCTTGATTTTGGGAGGCCGGTGACTCCGGCTGAATCCGCCTTTTCCTTTTTTGGTTCGATAATGGTATCGTCTTGGACGGCTCATTAAAACTCGGAAATCATTGCGTTAACATGTTCTTTTGCAGTTGAATCCACATCAAATGGTGAAACACCATCCAAATCCGCCTCTATCAGCGCTTCATCATAGGGGATAAAGCCGAGAAATTCAAAATCCTTTAGATGCTCTTTTAAATATGTCTCGTCTTTCGGATTGCGAATTTTGTTGCCTACAAGAACAATATTTTTTAAGCCGATCTCGGATGCAAGCTTTCGAATATGGCCTGCGGTATCCATACTTCGACGGCCGGGTTCTACGACCACAATCAACCGGTCTACAGCCGAAGCGGTTGCCCTTCCCAAATGTTCGATTCCGGCTTCCATATCCATGACCACCACCTCGTCTCGCGCCAAGACAATGTGGGTTATCAGCGCCCTTAGCAGGGTGCTCTCCGGGCAGATACATCCGGACCCGCCTTTTTGAACTCCCCCAAGGCGCATGAGTTTAATGTTATCCAGTTTTGCCGAAAGCGCGTCCGGGAGGTCGTCCACTTTGGGGTTGAGCTTGAAAAAACCACCCATGCTTCCCGGCTTTGCTTCAGTTCTTTCAAAAACAAGCTCTTTCATCTCGGCAATTGGAACGATGCGGTCGGCATCTGGAATACCCAGCGCCGCCGCAAGATTGGCATCCGGATCCGCATCGATGGCCAGCACATGTTTCCCTTGCTCATTCAATTTTCGTATCAAAAGTGCTGAAAACGTTGTCTTGCCAACCCCCCCTTTGCCGCTGACTGCAATTTTCATAAGTATTTCCTTTCCCTTTGTTTAGAATCGCATTGAATAAAACTCGTAAATAATTCTAAATATAACACATGATTTTGTCTGAGCAAGGGAATATCTTGAAGGTTTCATTTATCAAACATCGATAAGGTGTATCTATAAATGCTTGACGACATCGAATTTTAAATATAGATTCGCCATTACTCGACGTAAAGATCCTACATCTAAAAGAGGTTATTCATGCTAACATTTGATATCAAAGCGTTTTTTTACAGATATTTTTTAATTGCCACAACTGTCTGTTTACTTCCAGCTCCAGCCTCATTGGCCAAAGATCCTGCCAAGGGGAAAGGACCGCCACCTTCCCCGGTTCAGGTTGCCATTGTAAAAACCAAGACCGTCTCAACTCAGATATCTTTAGTTGGAACAACGGAAGCCTTCTCAGAGAGTACAGTTGCTTCTGAAATATCGGGCATTGTGGAATATTTTTCAATAAAAGAGGGCGATTATGTTAAAAAGGGAGACCTGCTGGTCAATTTGAAAGAAACCGAACTGAGGCTTCGTCTTAAAGGGGCTGTTGCGGCAAAGAAAAGAATCCAGGCGAACCTTCAGAATGCTGAAAAGGAGCTCAAAAGGGTCAGCAAACTTAAAGAGACAAACAGTATTGCCGAAAAGCAATATGATACTGCTTTTTATACGTATCGTGCGCTTTCCCAGGAATTGCTCCAGAATGAGTCTGAAATAGAGCTGCTCAAATACGAAAATAAACAACAAAAAGTGTTGGCACCATTCTCCGGCTTTGTTGCAAAAGAACACACCCAAATCGGAGAATGGATAAACAAAGGAGGGCCTGTTGTTACCCTTCTTGGTCTTGATAAAGTACAAATCACCGTAGATGTTCCGGAAC
>Ga0316193_10001066_pt1 | contig 18138 bp, 17 predicted proteins | sample MerIslsedime2_MG_FD_207735 | JGI IMG/M metagenome (GOLD analysis project Ga0316193, IMG submission 207735) | Coastal sediment microbial communities from Maine, United States - Merrow Island sediment 2 | ecosystem: Environmental > Aquatic > Marine > Coastal > Sediment | place: USA: Maine... | reverse complement strand
CGATCTGTCGAACGACGCGTTCCCATACCTGACGGCACAGGAGATCGACCTCCACCAGGCCCAGGCGCTGGCAGTGCGAATGAGCTTCGTCGGCGAGCTCGGCTGGGAGCTGTTCGTCCCGGCCGAGTTCGCGCTCGGCGTGTACGACCGACTCGTCGAGGTCGGTACCGCCCACGGTCTCGCCCACGCCGGCATGGCGACGCTCGAGAGCACACGCACCGAGGCCGGCCGGCTCGACTACGGCCTCGACATGGAGAACTCCGACTCACCGCTCGAGGCCGGCCTCGAGTTCGCGATCGACTTCGACAAGCCAGGCGGCTTCATCGGACGAGACGCGCTCGTGGCCCAGTACGACCAACGGCCGTACGCGAGCCGCTTGGTGCAATTCCTGCTCACCGATCCCGAACCCTTGCTCCACGGTGAGGAGCCGATCCTGCTCGGTGGAAAGGCGGTCGGCTACATCCGCTCGGGCGCCTACGGACACACCCTCGGCGGTGCGATGGGGTTCGGCTACGTCGATCACGCCGACGGCGTGATCACCGAGCTGGTGGACAGCGGCGAGTTCGAGATCGTCGTGGCCGGTGAACGGATCCCTGCCCGAGCGTCCCTTCGGTCGATGTACGACCCGAAGAACGAGCGCGTCCGCATGTGACCCACGTCGGCGAGGAACGCCCGTTCTGTCCTCGACCCTCGAATTGCCGGTGACACGGCGCCGAAACGCGCTCCGAAATCGGAGAATCGCGGCGAGCGGCGTTGGACACCTCGATTGGTAGTCGGCTCGTCCGTTTGCGGGCCCGACGATGGTCAACCGCAATCCGGCTCGGACACTTCAACGGGATGTTCTCTCGCGACTCGCGCCGGTCCCGCCTCTCGGGTCACTCGTCGATGTCGGTGAGCGCGCCGGGTTGTGTGTCGTTGAGCGGCTCGGTCGCTGCCAGGACGATGCCGAACAGGTTGGCGACGATGCGTTTGAGGTAGCGGTGATAGATCGCCCGCGGTACGACCACGTGGCCTGGCTCGTTGGAGTGGATGTACTCGACGATCTTCTCCTGCTGCGCGGCCTGGAGCAGCGCACATCGCTGACGAAGGTCTTCGAAACGCGCGTCGTCGTGCTCGGTCATGAGATCGGCGACCTCGCTGAACAGAGCGGAGATCTCCGCCCGCTCGGCGAGCAGGGTCTCGGAGTCTGGCTGGTCCGCCAGCAGCGCGCCGGCCTCGGCGAGGTCGAGGACGTTCTTGGCCTGGGCGCCGATCCGCTCGATCTTGTTGATCAGCAGGATGAGGCCGAGGACAGAACCGATGTCCATCGTTCCCTGGACACTGATGTGCACGACGAGTTCGGATCGGAGCTCGACCGCGGTCTTGTCGATGCGCTCATCGGTGCCTCGGATGTCAGCGTCGACGGCGTCGGCGCTCGTGCCGGTCAGCAGAGCAAGGGTCGCGAGGTCGTAGGAGTGCCGCGCGTCGCCGAGCATTCCAACGGCTCTCGACACCACGTGTTCCAGGCCGCTCGGGCCCTTGCGGAAGAACGACAACACCATCTTCTGTTTCCTCTCGTTCACCGAGCTCGGCCCGCTCAACGAGCGAGGCCGAACCCGACCAGCGGGACCATGATAAATGCCCCCATGACATAGACGACCGCCCAGACCGGTCGGCTCGCAGCGAAGCGCGCCAACCACTCAGCACAGTAGATCGGTACCCCGCGCACGAAGCGCGGGACGTACAGGATCAAGATGCCCGTCACGTTGAACAGCGTGTGTACGAGCGCCACCGTGAGTGCGTCGGGGCTCGATGATGCGAGCGCGGCGAGCAGGGCGGTGATCGTCGTGCCCACGTTCGCCCCCAGCGTGACCGGATAGGCGTTGCGGATGGTGATGACGCCAGCGGCAGACATCGGGATCAGGATCGAGGTCGTGATGCTCGACGACTGGACGAGCAGGGTGATCACGACGCCGAGCAGCATGGCAACCGAGCCGCCGCCCCTCGACAGCACGGTGTTCATCGATCGCTCGACACGGTCGGCGATCAGCTTGCGCATGTTCTTGGTGATCAGCCCGAGCGACACGATGATGAGCGCAAGACCGGTTGCCACGATCACGACCCCGAGCGTGTTGCCACTCAGACCGATCCACGACCAGAAGTCCTCGATCCAGCCGACGGGAAGCTTCACCCACTGCTTCAGCGGGCTCTTCCAGTCGGACCCTGACGCGCCGACGAGATGTTCGGTCAGCCAGCCGGCAGCGTTGGAGAGCACGCCGGTCAGCAATTCCACTGGCAAGAGGATCGCGACGGCAAAGACGTTGAAGAAGTCGTGCACGGTTGCGGTCGCGAACGCACGTCGGAACTCATCGGACCGACGTGCACTCCCCAACGACACGAGCGTGTTGGTCACCGTGGTGCCGATGTTGGCTCCCATGATCATCGGAACGGCCGTGTCGATGTCGACCGCGCCCGCCGCGACGAGCCCCACGATGACCGATGTCGAGGCTGACGACGACTGCACCAGCACGGTGCCGAGGATTCCGATGCACAGTCCAGCTACAGGGTTCGACACGTTCGAGAAGAGCTGTTCCTGGGTGTCCTGCCCCATCACCTTGATTCCGGCTTCGAGCGAGGACACTCCAACCAGAAACAGGTAGATGAATCCGCCGACCAAGATCGCGCGGATCGGCGTCGGCATGGACCTCTCGGTGTCGTCTGCCGTCGTCGACGCGCTCATCGGTCGGAGGGTAATCGGTCTGGCCGAACCTCTTCCCGGCGAGTCGGACGCGCCGTGTCGTCGAGCCATGCGCTGCGCCATGACCAAACCTTGCCGACCAGATCGTCGAACGCGGCAGCGAGTTCGGCGAACCGTGGGCCGGTTGACGCTTCGTTCGGGTCGAGCCCGGCAATCGCACCGATGACTTCGGCAGCGTCGTCCGCCGTGCAACCAGGCGATCTCACGAGCAGCCCTCATGAGGGACTGCCGTTGCCGTAGCCCCCGTGGCTGTCCGTTTGACGAAGCCCTACCTGACTGGCACCTCCGACCTGAGCCGAACACGGCGAGACAACGTCCGGAAGAGGGTCCCCAGCCGGACACGTCCGCTGGAGGCGATCGCTTTCCACCGGTCGACCCTGCCTGCGCATCAGGACTCAGGAAGTCAGTCAGGAAGTCAGATCGTGACGTGATCGACGTCCACGCCACGCTCGGCGAGCAGTTCTTCGACGTCGCGGTAGGACAGCCCGTAGCGGAGATACCACCGGACGGCCAGCAGAACCACATCCGGCGGGAACCGGTAGCCGGCAAACGAAGCGGAGACGGGACGGTTGCGGCGATTCACTCGGGCACGCTATGACTGGTACCCGATCGGTCAACGCAACCGTGCCCCGCCACATCCTTGCCTCATGACTGGTCGACACCGGTGAGTCGTCGAAGTGAGTCGAGGAGCCTGGCGCGTTCGTCGCTCGCCAGCGGAGCGAGCAGTCGATCCTCGACCTCGTCGACCGCGCTGTCGAGTTGCGCCAGCGTCTCGTACCCGGCTCGCGTGAGTTCGACACTCAGGACCCGACCCTTCGTCGGGTGAGGGCGGCGGTTGATGAGCCCGCGATCGATCAGGTTCGCAAGGGCCTGGTTCATTGCCTGCGGGGTGACGAGAGACCGGCGTGCGAGTTGGGCATTCGAGAGGCCTGGACGAGCGGCAAGCACCGAAAGCGCCGTGTACTGGGCGAGGGTGAGTCCTGCGGCTTCCAGCGCGCCGACGAACTCGCGTCGCACGATTCTGTCGAGCCTGCCGACGAGGTAGGACAGGCGCGGCGTTCCCGTCGACGTCACGACGTCACGCCTGGGTTGGGTGGTTCCTGCATGGTGTTGATCAACGGAGGGGCGATGATCACCAAAGTTATCAACTTCGTTGACATGGCTGTCGGCACTCTCTACCGTGGTGCGATGACAGACGTGCCGCCCGACGACATCGACCTTCCCCCATCGCTCGTCGTCGAACATCGTGGTCCGATCACCGTCTTGACACTCGATCGGGCGGCGAAGCGAAATGCGCTGGACGACGCAACGGTGCTCGGCTTCGAGCGGTTCTTCTCGTCGCTTCCCGAGTCGGTTCGGGTCGTGGTGTTGAACGCCGCCGGCGATCACTTCTGTGCGGGCCTCGACCTCTCGGCGCTGGGCGAAACGACGACCTTCGAAGGGGTGATGCACAGCAGGATGTGGCATCGGGCGTTCGAGCGAATCGAATCGTGTGGCGTCCCGGTGATCAGCGTGATGCGCGGCGCCGTCATCGGCGGCGGGCTCGAGTTGGCCACCGCAACCCACATCCGGGTGGCCGAACAGTCTGCCTTCTACGCGCTGCCCGAAGGAAAGCGCGGACTGTTCGTCGGTGGCGGAGCCTCGGTACGGGTTTCGCGCCTCATCGGTGCGCACCGCGTTGCCGACATGATGCTGACCGGTCGGGTGTTGTCGTCGGACGAAGGCCACGCGTTCGGCCTGTCCAACTACCTGGTCGAGAACGGACAGGGCATGGCCCGGGCACTGGAGCTGGCGGCGAGCGTGGCCGAGAACTCGCCGATCACGAACTACGCCGTCGTGACCGCGCTGCCCCGAATCGCAGCCTCGAACCCCACCGAGGGGTTCATGATGGAGGCGCTGATGGCCGCGATCTCCCAGGGGAGCGACGAGGCGAAGCAGCGGATGCGAGAATTCCTCGAGGGTTCGGGTCCGCGGGTCGGACGCGGGTCGGGGGAGTCGTGATCGCCGACGGCAGCGTCTTGTGGGCGCCGACGCCCGACGCTCGCGAGCACTCTCGTATCGGTGAGTACCTGCACTGGTTGGAGGAGCAACGTTCGCTCGTGTTCGCCGACTACGACGAGTTGTGGCGATGGTCGGTCACCGACGTCGAGGCCTTCTGGGATTCGATCTGGGACTTCTTCGGTGTCGAGTCGTCGACGCCGCGCGGCGCAGTGCTGGCCGAGCGGACGATGCCGGGAGCCCAATGGTTCCCCGGGACCAGGGTCAACTACGCCGGGTACCTGGTCGAACGCAACCGCCGCCGGCCCGGCGACGTCGCTGTGGTCGCCCGGTCGCAGACCAGGGAACCTCTCGAGTACACGTTCGGCGATCTGGAGGACCAGGTGGCGCGGGTGCGCACCGGGCTCGTGCGCCTCGGCGTGACGAAGGGTGATCGGGTCGTCGCGTACCTGCCCAACATCCCCGAAGCGCTGGTGGCATTCCTGGCGTGCGCGAGCATCGGCGCGATCTGGTCCTCGTGCGCACCGGAGTTCGGGCCTCGCAGCGTCATCGACCGGTTCGCGCAGGTCGAACCGAAGGTGCTGCTCGCCGTCGGCGGCTATCGATACGGCGACAAGGACATCGACTCCCGGCCACGAGTCGCCGAGGTGCGCGCGGCACTCGACACCGTCGAGCACGTGGTTCACGTGCCCTACGGCCAGTCTGCGATCGAGGATGCCGTCGAGTGGGACGAGCTCACCGCCGAGACATCGCCGCTGAGTTTCGAGCCGGTGCCCTTCGACCACCCACTCTGCATCCTGTTCTCGTCCGGTACCACCGGGCTCCCCAAGGCCATCGTGCACGGTCACGGTGGCATCCTGCTCGAACATCTCAAGAACCATGCCCTCAGCTGGGATCTTGGCGAAGGTGATCGCCTGCTCTGGTTCACCACGACCGCGTGGATGATGTGGAACGCATTGGTGTCGTCGTTGCTCGTCGGTACGTCCATCGTGATGCTCGATGGCAACCCACTCCACCCGGACCTCGAGAACCAATGGCGTCTCGTCGAGGAGACCGGCGCCACGGTCATGGGGCTGAGCCCGGCGTTCATCATGGCGTGTCGCAAGGTCGGACTGGAGCCGGCCCAGAGGTTCGACCTGTCCCGGTTGCGATCGCTGTGTGCCGCCGGTTCGCCGCTTCCGGCGGAGGGATATCTCTGGCTGGCCGAGCAGTTCGGTGACCGAGCGCCGCTCAACGTCGGCAGTGGTGGTACCGACGTGTGTACGGGCATCGTGCAGGGCAACCCGCTGATCCCGGTGTACGTCGGTGAGATCTCCGGACGGTGTCTCGGGGTCAACGCGCAGAGTTTCGACGACGACGGTGTGCCCGTCGTCGGTGAGCTCGGTGAACTCGTCATCACCGAGCCGATGCCGTCGATGCCGGTGGCGTTCTGGGGAGATGACGACGGCTCCCGCTATCTGTCGACCTACTTCAACCATTATCCGGGCATCTTCCGATTCGGCGACTGGGTCCGGTTCAGCGAGCACGGCAGCTCGGTCGTCACCGGCCGCTCCGACGCCACCTTGAACCGCGGGGGAGTACGGCTCGGAACGGCCGAGCTCTACCGGGTCGTCGAGGAGTTCGATCGGGTCGCCGACAGCGTCGTGGTCCACCTCGAGGACCCCGAAGGCGGGCCAGGCGAGCTCATCTTGTTCCTGGTGCTCACCGACGGCGAACTCGACGATTCGTTCCGAGCCGAGATGGTGCGTGCGTTGCGTGACGCGCTCTCGCCCCGCCATGTTCCCGACACGATCGTGCAGATGCCCGGGGTACCTCGCAACCTGACCGGGAAGAAGCTCGAGCTCCCCGTGAAGAAGATCCTCCAGGGCACGGATCCGGACGCCGTGGTGAGTCGAGGCGCGGTGGCCGACGCCGAGGTCCTCGACGCCTACCTCGCCTATGCGGCGTCGCGCCGCTGATGCAGGTGAGGCCATCGTGACCGCCGCCATCGAGCGCGCCGCTGTCGTCGGCACCGGTGTCATCGGTGCCAGCTGGACCGCGCTGTTCCTCGCGGCCGGTCTCGACGTGGTCGCCACCGATCCTGCGCCCGACGCCGAAAACCGCCTTCGCCGAGACGTCGACGACCATTGGCCCGTGCTCGAACGTCTCGGCGTCGCCGTGGGCGCCGATCGTGATCGCCTCCAGTTCGTCGACGACGTGTCCGAGGCCGTCTCGACGGCCGAATTCGTTCAGGAGAACGGACCGGAGCGAATCGAAATCAAGCGGGCGCTGTTCGCGGAGCTCGATGCAGCGACACCTTCGGGTGTGGTCATTGCGTCGAGTTCGTCCGGCCTCGGCCCGACCGACATCCAGCGGGATTGCACGACCGAGCCCGAACGTGTGCTCGTCGGCCACCCGTTCAACCCCGCCCACCTGATTCCCCTCGTCGAGGTGGTGGCTGGTCAGGTCACCTCGGAAGCGGCGACGAACACAGCGATCGAGTTCTACCGTTCGATCGGCAAGCATCCGATCCGGGTGCGGGTGGAACTTCCGGGCCACATCGCCAACCGGCTCCAGGCGGCGCTGTGGAGAGAGGCGTACGCGCTGGTCGAACGCGGGGCGGCGACCGTGGCCGACATCGACGTTGCGATCAGTTCCGGCCCCGGGCTTCGTTGGGCGCTGCTCGGCCCGTTCGTCAACCAGCACCTCTCCGGCGGTCCGGGCGGGCTGTCGCACGTGCTCGAACACCTCGGCCCGCCGATGGTGGAGTGGTGGCAATCGTTCGAGACGCCGGACCTGACGCCAGAGCTGGCTGCATTGCTGGTCGACGGCGTCGATGATGAGCTGCGCGGCGTCGAAGAGGACGCCATGGTGCGCGAACGCGATGCGCTGCTCGAACAGCTGTTGATCGCGAAGGCGCACTGCACAAACTTCCCCACGAACGAAAGCGAAAGCCGATGACCCACGGTTCTGTCTCCATCGATGTCGATGGCCTCCTGGCGATCGACATGCATGTCCATGTCGAGCAGGACTCTCACGGCTGCTTCTCGCTCGATCAGGAACTGCTCGACGCTTCGGCGAAGTACTTCAAGGCCGACGACGAGCGGACCCCGACCGTCGACCACCTCGCCGACTACTACCGCAGTCGGTCGATGGCTGCAGTCATCTTCACGGTCGACGCGACGACGGGCATGGGCCATCCGGCGCTGTCGTCGGAGGAGATCGCCGAGCAGGCGGCGGCCCACGCCGACGTGCTCATCCCCTTCGGTTCCGTCGACCCGCTCACCGGCAGCGCAGCGGTCACGCGGGCCCGATCACTGGCGCGCGATCACGGCGTCCGGGGATTCAAGTTCCACCCGAGCATGCAGGCCTTCGAACCCAACGACCGTGCCTACTATCCGCTCTACGCGGCGTTGGAGGAGCTCGGCGTGCCTGCGGTGTTCCACACCGGCCAGACCGGGATCGGTGCAGGGCTTCCGGGTGGGCGTGGGATCAAGCTGCGGTACTCCGACCCGATGCTGCTCGACGACGTCGCTGCCGACTTTCCCGGACTCATCGTCATCTGTGCCCACCCATCGGTGCCCTGGCAGGACTCGGCGATCTCCATGGCCACGCACAAGGCCAACGTGTACATCGACCTGTCGGGCTGGCTACCGAAGTACTTCCCACCGCAACTCGTGCGGGCAACCAATGGGCTTCTCAGACACAAGGTGCTGTTCGGCTCCGACTATCCCGTGCTGAGCCCCGACCGTTGGATCGAGAGTTTCGACTCGCTGGACATCAAGCCGGAGGTCCGCGATCTCGTCATGAAGTCCAACGCCGTCACACTGCTCGGACTCGCGGGTCCTTCAGCCAGCCGTCGAGGAGCGCGCTGATCGCGTCGGGTTGTTCGACGGTCGTCATGTGACCTACGTCCTCGATGATCTCGAGGCGGGCACTCGCAATCGCCGCGGCGATCTCCTCGTGCTGAGCGACGGGGCTCCACTCGTCGTGACGTCCGACGACCACCAGTGTCGGCACCGTGATCGTGGCGAGCAGTGACGTCGCATCGGGCCGTGTCAAGAGTGCGTGGATCTGACGGCGATGTTGACGCGGGGTCGCGCGCATGACCATGGCGCGTAGGCCGTCCATCAGTGCCGCGTCGGTTCGGCGGTCGGCGCCCACCATCGGGGGGAGCCACGCGTCCGCCAACGCGCTCATCCCCCGCGTGGCCGAGAGGTCGAGCAGTACCTGTCGGCTCTCGGCCTCACCCGATTGGACCCCGTGGACGCCCGTGTCGAGCAGGACGAGCGAACGCACTCGTCGGGGCGCGATTCGCCAGATCTCGAGGGCCACCCGCCCCCCCATGGAATGGCCCACGACGTCGACGGTCGTCTGGCCGTCGACGAGAGCGAGCGACGCCTGTGCCATCTCGGTGAGATCATCGTGATCCGAGAAGTCCGCGATCGTCACGTCGGCCAGCTGGGCGAGCGCGTCTGCTTGGGCTCGCCAGACCCATTCGTCGCACAGCAGACCGGGAAGCAGGAGAACCTGAGGGCGAGGCGAGGTGGTCACCCGTCGTTCAGCCCCAGACCTCGGCGGCGACGTCGACGACGAGGCGCAGCTTCGCCCACTGATCGTCTTCGGTGACCTCGTTGCCGTGGATCGTGCTGGAGAATCCGCACTGGGGGCTGAGGCACATCTGGTCGAGGTCGACGTAGGCAGCTGCTTCGTGCAGACGCGTCTTGAGCATGTCCTTGTCCTCGAGTTCGGGCGTCTTCGATGTGACGATGCCGAGCACGAGCGTCTTGTCGTCGGGGAAGAACCGCAGCGGCGCGAAGTCTCCCGAGCGTTCGTCGTCGTACTCGAGGAAGTACGCGTCGACGTCGATCTCGTTGAACAGCACCTCGGCGACGGCTTCGTAGCTCCCGCTGGCGAAGTGCTTGCTGCGGAAGTTGCCTCGGCAGAGATGGATGCCGACGGTCAGGTCGTCGGGGCGACCCTCGAGCGCGCTGTTGATCAATGCGGCATAGGTCCGTGGGAGTTCGTCGGGGTCGTCGCCACGGTCGACGGCACCCTGGCGCATGACCGGATCACACAGGTAGGCGAGATTTGTGTCGTCGAGCTGAACGTACCGGCACCCGGCTGCGTACAGGGCAGCGATCTCGTCGCGGTAGCACTGCGCGAGGTCCTCGAAGAACTCGTCGAGGTCCGGATACGACTCGATGTCGATGCCACCGCGGCCACCACGGAAGTGCACCATCGTGGGGGAGGGGATCGAGACCTTCGGGGTCCGCGTCGTGTGGTCGGCGACGAAACGGAAGTCGTCGACCTGGATGTTGTGCTGATGTCGGAGCTTGCCGGTGACAGAGATCTTCGGCGGGGCCTGGTGCACGGTCTCGACGGAGTCGGAACTCGACTCGATGGCGCCGGACACGGTGACGCCGTCGAGCTGCTGCAGGAAGTCGAGGTGGAACCACTCGCGTCGGAACTCGCCGTCGGTGATGCTCTGGATCCCGGTCGCCTCGAGCGTGGGGATCATCTCGGCGATGGCGGTGTCCTCGATCGCCCGCAGCTCCGCGTCGTCGATCTCCCCGCGCGCGCGCCGGGCCCGCGCGTCATGGATCGCGGCGGGTCGCAAGAGGCTCCCGACGTGATCCGCTCGGAATGGTGGTGCGATCTTCGACATGTTGGTCCTCCCCTGGACTCGGATTCCGGGGCCACGCCTGCTGTGACGGGTGGCTCGCCGTGCGATGCACCGTAGCCCGGAATTCCAATTGCCGACAAGATTGTGGACAATCCAGACCGGGGTCGTTACTCTCGCAGTCGTGCGATCGAGATCGATCGCACGTTTCATCTCAGAGGGGGATTTGTCATGACCAGCAGACGAGGGGGCAGAGCGCTGCGATACGGCGCACTGCTGTTCACATTCGCGCTCGCGGCCGCAGCGTGCGGAAGCGACGACGACAGCTCATCGAGCGACACGGAGGCACCGGCTGGCACCGAGGCCACTGCAGACACGGAAGCTCCGGCGGCGACCGATGCACCGGCGGCGACCGATGCACCGGCGGCGACCGATGCACCGGCGGCGACCGATGCACCGGCCGAGTTGGAGCAGACCGACCTCACCCTCGGACTGATCCCGATCGCCGACGTCGCACCGGTCTTCATCGGGCTCGATCGTGGCATCTTCGAGGAGTACGGCCTGAACGTCACCACCGAGTTCGCGGCCGGCGGTGCCGCCGCGATCCCCTCAGTGGTGTCCGGCGACATCGACCTGGCGTTCGGTGCGTATCCGTCCATGGTGTCGGCAGTCCAAGCCGGCCTCCCGCTGCTCATCGCGACCGAAGCCGTTCGATCAGGCCCGCTGTTCGCCGGTCTCTACTCGATGCCCGACTCGGGGATCGAGACGCCGGCCGACATGGCAGGAAAGACCATCGCGGTCAACACGCTGAACAATGTCGTGCAGATCGCCGTCGAGTCCCACCTCATCGACGCGGGCCTCACCCTCGACGACGTCACGTTGGTCGAGATCGGGTTCCCCGACATGGTGGCGGCGCTCGAAACCGGCAACGTCGACGTGATCGCGGTCGTCGAGCCGTTCGGCACGATCGCCCGGAACACCCTCGATGCGACACTCGTCGTCGACATGTTCTCCGCACGCCTCGACAACTTCCCGGTCGCCGGCTACTACGTGACCGAGGATTGGGCTGCGAACAACCCGAACACGTTGGCGGCCTTCAATGCAGCGTTCGCCGAGGCGACCGACATCGCGGTCAACGAGGAGGGAGCGCTGGCTGACATCGTGACGACCTACACGTCGGCGTCACCCGAGGCGGCCGCGGCGCTGAATTACCCGAACATGGTGTCCGGAATCGACGCGGAGTATCTCCAGATCATTCCCGACTTCATGCTCGAGCAGGGACTCATCGACGAGCCGGTTTCGATGTCCGACTACATCATCGACAACCCGCCGCCGAGTTCCGTCAGCTGAGTCGTTAGTTCTCGGCGTATGCCATCGTCACGATCGCTCCGCGTTCCTCCTTCGTGGAGACGCGGAGCGATCGGGGTGATGGTGTTGTTCGTCGCCCTCGAGCTGCTGACCCGCGCCGAGCTCGTGACCCCGGCGTATCTTCCACCGGCGTCGGAGATCCTCGGCGAAACGGTGAGCCTGCTCGGTCGCAGCGCGTTCTGGACGGCATTCTGGGCCACGATGCAGGCGTGCTTCATCGGGCTCGGGATCGCCACACTGGTGGCGGTGCCGCTCGGATTGGCGCTCGGGCTCTCCAAGTGGGCCCACAAGGCAGCGATCACGATCGTCGAGCTGTTGCGACCGATCCCATCGGTGGCGTTGATCCCGCTCGCCATCCTCGTGTGGGGCCGTGGCACCGAGATGAGGGTCGCGCTGATCGTGTACGCCTGCCTGTGGCCGATCCTGTTCAACACGATCTACGGAACGCACCATGTCGACACGATCGGGGCCGACACGGCACGGGTGTTCGGCATGGGGCGGACGAAGACCGTGCTGCGCGTCTACCTTCCAGCTGCGTCGCCGTTCATCTTCACGGGAGTGAGGATCGCCGCGTCGGTCGCGCTGATCCTCGCGGTCAGCGTCGAGATCGTCGCGGGTGGCGCCAACGGGCTGGGCATCGAACTCCAACTCGCGCGCGAACTCGGCGACTTGAAGCTGTCTTACGCGTTCACGATCGTCACCGGCCTGGTCGGCCTGGCGATGCACTTCGTGTTCGAGGCGATCGAGCGTCGCCGATTCGCATGGACGACGCAGGCGCAGACGCCATGACCTGGATCCGCGCCCACCTCGCCGACATCCTGATCAGGCTCGCAGCGGTCGCCGCGCTGGTGGGGTTCTGGTGGTGGGCCACCGCTCGAGCGCAATCGCTGTTCTTCCCGACTCCCGACACCGTGTTCGAAGCGGTCTGGAACGACTGGCTCACGAACATGGGCGAGTCGTGGCGGGAGAACTTCTGGCCGAGTCTGAAGCGTCTGCTGCTCGGCTTCGGCCTCGCTGCATTCCTGTCCGTCGTGATCGGGGTGGCCATCGGACGGTCGCGCAAGTTCGGTGACTACGTCGAACCGATCATCCACTTCATCCGAGCGATCCCGCCCCCGGCCTTTCTGCCCCTGTTCATCATCCTGCTCGGCATCGGCGATCTCCAGAAGGTCGTGCTGATTGCGATCGGTGTGTTCCCTCCGATCCTGCTGAACACGATCGACGGGGTTCGCTCGATCGACCCGCAGCAGTTCGACACGGCCGAAGTGTTCCAGATCGGCAAGGTGCGTCGGGTCACCCATGTGATCCTGCCCGCCGCAGCGCCCAAGATCTTCGCCGGCCTTCGGATCTCGATGTCGATCGCCGTCATCCTCATGGTCATCTCCGAACTCTTCGCCGCGACCGACGGGCTCGGATTCCGGATCCTGCAGTCGTCGCGGCAGTTCAAGTACGTCGAGCTGTGGGCGGGCATCGTCGTGCTCGGGGTGGTCGGCACCGTGCTCAACGGGTTGTTGCTGCTCGTCGAACGGAGAGTCCTGAGATGGAGAGTGAACTGACGATGGATCCGTCCGAAGCGCTGCTGCGAGCAGACGACCTGCACCACACGTACGGCGCCGGAACCCCCGAGGAGCACGTCGCCCTCGGCGGGATCTCCTTCTCCGTCAATCAGGGAGAGTTCGTGTCGATCGTCGGCCCATCGGGCTGCGGCAAGACCACACTGATGCGTTGCGTCTCCGGTCTGATGCGCCCGACCTCCGGCTCGGTCTCGATGGATGGAGAGGTGATCTCGGCGGTCCCGTCTGATCTCACGCTCGTCTTCCAGGACTACAGCCGTTCGCTCTACCCGTGGCTGCGCGTCGCGGACAACGTCGACTTCCCGCTCAAGGACGCCGGTTTGCCGCGCTCCGAACGCGACGCCCGCGTTGCCCAGGCGCTTGCCGACGTCCACCTGACCGGCCACGAAACGAAGTACCCACGGCAGTTGTCGGGCGGGATGCAACAGCGTGTCGCAATCGCTCGGGCGTTGGCGTACCGACCCTCGATGCTGCTGATGGACGAGCCATACGCCTCGGTCGACGCCCAGACCCGCGCATCGCTCGAGGACATGTTGCTCGAGGTGTGGGAGCGGCGGAAGAAGACGGTGTTGTTCGTCACGCACGACATCGACGAGAGTGTGTACCTGGCCGACCGTGTGTTGGTGCTCTCGGGTGCCCCGTCCCACGTGATGGCCGACATCAAGGTCGACATTCCGCGACCGCGTGATCAGATCGAGACGAAGGCGACTCCTGAATTCGTGGAGCTGCGCGCCGAGGTCGCCCGGTTGATCCGCAGCGCCGGCTTGCGTGACCATCCGCCCGGAGCCGACGAGGCGTGATGACGCCCTCGGTCGGCGAGGGACAGCGACGTCACGCGGCGCCCGGCATCACGGCCGGCGGGGCGGTGTTCGGGCGACTCGCCCAGCTCGGTGTCGAGGTGGTGTTCGCCAACTCTGGGACGGACTTCCCGCCCGTGATCGAGGGGCTGGCCGAAGCCGATGCGCACCAGGTCGACGTGCCGCGAGCCGTTGTCGTACCGCACGAGCACGTCGCGATGGGGATGGCGCACGGCTACTGGTTTGCGACGGGTCGGCCGCAGGCGGTGATGCTGCACACCAATGTCGGGCTCTCGAACGGGGCCACGGGAGCGATCAACGCCGCGACCGATCACGTGCCGATGCTGCTCATGTCCGGACGGACGCCGACGGTCGAGCAGGGCCGGTTCGGAGCGCGCACCGTGCCGATCGGGTGGGGGCAGGAGATGCGCGATCAGACCGCGCTGGTGCGCGAGGCGTGCAAGTGGGACTACGAGCTCCGATTTCCCGAGCAGGTGCCACAGTTGCTCGATCGGGCCCACGCCATCGCGACGTCGACGCCGAAGGGCCCGGTGTACCTGAGCCTGCCGCGCGAGGTGCTCTGCGAGCCGTGTCCGCTCGAACAGTTGGAGGCACCGCCCGCGCTGGCTGCAGCCGACATCACTGCGCCAACTGCGGTGCTCCGGCAAGCTGCTCAGCTGCTGGCTGGTGCGCAGCGGCCGGTGATCTTCGCGCAGCGCGGTGCCGGAACCCAGGAAGGGTTCGACGCGTTGGCGAGCCTCGCTGACGACTGGTCGATTCCCGTGTGTCAGTACTGGGCGGTCGCCACCGCGATTTCGGCCCGTCATCCGATGTACGTGGGCCAGGATCCCGAACCGTGGATCTCGGAGGCCGACGTCGTGCTCGTCGTCGACAGCCTTGCGCCCTGGTCGCCCGATGTGCACCGGCTCGCTCCGGGGTGTCGCGTGATCCAACTGGGTCCGAACCCGCTCTACAGCCGGTTCCCGGTCCGCAACTTCCGTTCGGATCTGTCGATCACCACGGAAGTCGGTCCAGGTCTGGCCGGTCTCGAACACGCACTGCAGGATCTCGCCGGCGAGAACGCCGTCATCGGTCAGCGCCGAGCGCGCGTCGAGCGACATGTCGAGGCGCGGCGCGAACGGCTCGGCCGGATCGCCGAGCCCGACGACGACCGGGCGATGACCAAGGAGTGGGTCTCGCACTGCGTCGGCCAGGCGATCGGTGGCATGACCGCGACGGTCGTCTCCGAACTCGGTTGCCCACTCGACGCACTCGAACTCACCGAACACGGGTCATGGCGGCAGGAACCGCATTCGGGCGGCCTGGGTTGGGGGCTGCCGTGTGCGATGGGCATCAAGCTCGCCGATCCGGAACGGCTGGTGCTGGCGACCATGGGCGATGGCTCCTACATGTTCGCCAATCCCGTTGCCTGCCACCAGGTCGCCGAGGCGAACGACATCGCGGTGCTCACGGTCGTGCTCAACAACTCGGGCTACGGAGCGGTTCGGCACTCCGTTCTCGATCTCTACCCGACCGGGTACGCATCCAAGGGTGAGACGGTTCCGCTCACCGAGCTGTCTCCGAGCCCCGACTTCGCAAAGGTGGCAGAGGCGAGCCGCGCCTACGCGGAGACGGTGGTGAACGCCGGCGATCTCGCCGCAGCGCTCGAACGGGCGATCCGGATCGTGACCGTCGAGCGGCGTCAGGCCCTGCTGGATGTCCGCATCGTCGGCTGACGACGGCCGCCGCCGGTTCACGGCGATGTCTCCGCAGAGCGAGCGGGGACTGATCGCGTTCCTGGCCGCGCTCAGCGGGTTGAGCGCGATGGGGATCGACGTCCTGCTCCCCGGTCTCGGCGACATCCGCTCGGCGTTCGACCTGGCGCCCGACTCGACCCGTGTCTCACTGGTCGTCACGACCTACCTCTTCGGGCTCGGCACAGGACAGGTGCTCTACGGTCCGCTGGCCGACCGGTTCGGGCGCAAGCCGGCGGTGCTCCTCGGGCTCGGGATGTACGCCGCGGGTGCGATCGGCTCGGGGCTGTCACCGAGCCTCGAAGTGATGCTCGCCTGCCGGTTCGTCATGGGTCTCGGCGCTGCGTCACCCCGCGCGATGAGTCTCACGATCGCACGGGATCGGTTCAGTGGCGATGCGATGACGCGGGTCGTGTCGTTGGTGATGCTCTTCTTCCAGCTGTCGCCCGCGATCGCGCCGCTCATCGGTGAGGGGCTGCTCGCCATCGGTTCGTGGCAGACGATCTTCGCCTTCGCGGCCGGCATGGCGGTGCTGGTGATGGTCTGGACGACCCGGTTCAAGGAGACATTGACGCCGGAACGTCGACTCCCGCTGACCTTTGCGCGAACCGGTCGGAGCGCGAGAGCCGTCGTCGGGTCTCGATGGGCGCTCGGCCACGGGCTGGTGCTGATGTTCGAGTTCACCGCGTTCTACGTGTATCTGAGTTCGTCCGAATTGATCTTCGACGACGTCTTCGGCCGCGGCAGCCAGTTCGCACTGTTCTTCGCGCTGGGTGCACTGCTCCAGGCGGCGGCCAACCTCGCTGCATCGAGGATCGCCCCGCTGATGGGGACCTCCCGGCTGATGGTCCGCGTCGTCGTGTCGTACGTCGTCACGGGTTTCGTGTTCCTGGGGGTCACCGTTGCCGCCGATGGGCAGCCGAACTTCTGGTTGTGGCTCGTGTTGCTGTGGATCCTCAATTCCCTGCACGCGCTGGTTCTGACCATGGCGAACAGCCTTGCGATGCAGCCGTTGGCCGCGTTCGCAGGCACGGGTTCGGGGGTCATCGGCACGATGTCGATGATGGGCGGCGCGATCATGGCGTCGCTGGTCGCCGCGACGATCAACGGATCGGCGACACCGATGGCGGCCGCCTACTGCGGGTTCGGACTGCTCGCCGGGCTCAGCCTGTGGTGGGCTCGCGGGGGCAGCGACGCGCCGATCAGCTGACCGACCGACGCCATTGTTGACAATATTGTTGACGAAAACTACATTCGCCACTCGGGGACCTATCGCACACGAGGAGACGTCATGGCGATCGACAAACCGTATCTCGACGTGCCAGGGACGACGGTGTTCGACGCGGAGCAGTCGCGTCGGGGCTATTGGCTCAACCAGTTCTGCATGTCGCTCATGAAGGCCGAGAATCGTGAGCGGTTCAAGAGCGACGAGGCCGCCTATCTCGACGAGTGGGCGATGACGCCGGAGCAGAAGCAGGCGGTGCTCGACCGCGACATGAACCGCATGATCTCGCTCGGCGGCAACATCTACTTCCTCGCCAAGATCGGCGCCACCGACGGCCTGAGCTTCCAGCAGATGGCGGCTTCGATGACCGGGGTCAGCGAAGAGGAGTACCGCGACATGATGGTCGCCGGCGGACGTTCACCGGACGGGAACCGCTACGTCAGCGAGTGGCAGGACGACGGAGGAGCGCCATGAGCGCCCGCATCACCGCCAGCGTGTACACGTCGCACGTTCCGGCGATCGGAGCTGCCCTCGACCTCGGCAAGACCGACGAACCGTATTGGCGCCCACTGTTCGCCGGCTACGAGGACTCCAAGGCATGGCTCGCGGACAACACACCCGATGCCATCATCCTGGTCTACAACGACCACGCCACTGCATTCAGTCTCGAGATGATTCCGACGTTCGCGATCGGCACCGCGGCGACGTTCGATGTCGCCGACGAAGGATGGGGACCACGGCCCGTTCCCCAGGTGATCGGCCAACCGATGCTGGCATCGCACATCGCGCAATCGGTGATCCAACAGGACTTCGACCTGACGATCGTGAACGAGATGGACGTCGACCATGGCCTGACCGTGCCGCTGTCGTTGATGTGCGGCCAGCCGGACGCCTGGCCGTGCCCGATCATCCCGTTCGCCGTCAACGTGGTCCACTATCCCGTGCCGTCGGGCCGCCGGTGTCTGAACCTGGGGCAAGCGATTCGTGCGGCGGTCGAGTCGTACGACGAGGATCTGAACATCCAGATCTGGGGGACGGGCGGGATGAGCCACCAACTCCAGGGTCCGAGGGCCGGCCTGATCA
>Ga0316193_10001064_pt1 | contig 18143 bp, 15 predicted proteins | sample MerIslsedime2_MG_FD_207735 | JGI IMG/M metagenome (GOLD analysis project Ga0316193, IMG submission 207735) | Coastal sediment microbial communities from Maine, United States - Merrow Island sediment 2 | ecosystem: Environmental > Aquatic > Marine > Coastal > Sediment | place: USA: Maine... | reverse complement strand
TGATACTTCGGTGCTTCAACCAGTAATTCAGGTGGGAACGGCTTGTATCGTAACGGTCGACAATGAAGCTTTGGGTAGCACCATGTGCGAGGAGGAAAGTGATTTCACCCCGATATTCGTCAAGGTTGCTCCTTCCGCTGCCTATTGGTCGCCCAATGGGCAATCCCATCTCGCGTCGTTTTTGAATCCCCCGTTTGGTACGTTCGCTTAGCACTTGTTGCTGAAACCGCTGAAATATTGCCAGCGCATGACCCCAAACAGGAAAATGCTCAGTCTTGTCCAAATGGCATAGAGCGTCCAGAGCATAAAAATAGATACGTTTCTCCAAAAGATAGGTAATGATTTGACAGCATTCGGCCATCGAAGTAGCAAGCATGAGCATGCGGATTACTAGAAGATGGTCACCGTCCCGCATCGACCTCAAAGCAGTACCCAACGATCGTTCCGACCACCCCTTATCCAATGATTCCCGCTCCTCAACCCACCTTAAAGCAGGAAGCTGTTTGGCCGTCGCAAATTCCTGAACCTGCGCGTAGCCGCGGTTAGCATCCCCTTCAAGCATGAGATCCCGCCAGTAGGCGAGCGTTATGGTCATTGGTTACGCTTCTCCAATAATCAGGCTTTCTCGGGCAGTTTCAACCACTTCCTTGGTGATATCACTGAGCTTATTGATGTCGAGCACCCGTTCGATTTGACTCAGCAAGCGCTGCATCAGCCGAAAATTGCCGCCGGTCATCCGCATGATTGTGCGCAAGCTCTCCTCATTCAGGGAGGTAGAAGCCCTATCTGGCTGCTGCCACATCAATGGCAGAACCCGCTGCATTTCCTTGATACCCAGAGGGCGAAAATGGTGGACAAAACCAACTCGTGAGTACAATTGCGGGTAGCGTGCCAGGCGCTTTTCAATACCGGGCATACCTATCAGTACGACGCCTACTCGCGTACGATCATAGATATCACGGACCAATTCTAACGGATTGGCCCCTAAGCGATCAGCCTCATCCACGATAATCAACTCTGTAAAATCGCGCGTTCTTTGCTCGATTCCGGTATCTTGATCTCCGGGCGAATTAGTCGCGATCAGGACATAGTTAAATTGGGTGCGTAAGTGGCGAATCTCCCTCTCAACACGTCCCGGTGATGCAGCCACAGCCACTGTATACAGAATCGCCCGCCGCTTAAACGAGTATGCTGTCGGGGGAATTTCAGTGCGTTGCAAACTGCTTAATTGTTGCAGCCGTGTCCATTCCGTATAGCTTTCGGCCGAAACCGTTTTACCGACACCCGGCGCACCATAACAAAGACCAATGTACTGGTAATGACGACAAGCATCACAGAATTCGGCGAAACGGCGATGCTCCCGGGTCTCGATGAAATGCCATTCATTCATTGCGATACCGTTTCAACTTCGGCGTTGGTGATGGAGCCGGTGGTTCCTCTGCCAACTGTCCTTCAACGTACTGTTTACGAAGTAGCTCATGTGCCGCCAGCGTTTTCTGCAAGCTCTTCTTGCGTTTTTGGCGCGCGCGGATGATCTCCTTTAACGACACTTCCTGCCCCTCCAATTCCTGGCAAAGAGCGCGACATACGAATTTCCCTTGATGGAATACTCGGATCTCGCCCATGTCCCGCGGATCGTAACGAATAACAACATCCTCGCCGATATAGGCCGCCAGGTTGGTATCGACGTAGCGTAAGTTGTGAAAATGTATGCCGTCTCGACGCACTCGCCGTGTCTTGACCGCTGTCATCAATAACAAATCTAATTGTTCAAGCGATGTTGGCATGTGTGGTAGAAACCCGCTTCCTTCCCAACGCGCTTTTGGCGTCGTTTCCATTTCCTGTTGTGGCCGTTGGAGATATGTATCCAGTAAGAACTCCCGGAAAAGCGTTTGAAATTCTGCCAGCGTCAACTGGGGTCGGCTCGTCGGTTTTCCATCCTCCTTGGCAATAAACCCCGGCAGGGTGTGCAGAAATAATTGGTTCAATGTCTTGAAAAAACGTTCAACGCGGCCACGGCCACGTGGCATCCCGACCGTTGAAAAAATCAATTGCATTTTGAGGTCAACGGCCACTTGTTCCAGATGACGCGATGTAAAGTCGCTTCCATGATCTGTATAGAAGATCTGAGGAATGCCGCAGATCGTCCAGCGCGCATCCATTTTGCGCCAGATCGCCTGGCGAAGGGTCAGGCAAGTGTTGATGATGTTTGGATGCCCAAAAGATAGATAGTAGCCTGCCACACAGCGACTGTAATCGTCTTCGATCACTGTCAGCCAGGGCCGCGCTGTTTTCCCGTTGCCATTTTTAAGCCAAATGTCCAGACAAGTATGATCTGCCTGCCAGATTTCGTTCGCAGCCTTTGCTTCCCGCCGGTATAACAAGTCGAACTGTTGCCGGTAGGCATGAGACCCGTCGTGGGCAAGCGTGATCAAAGCCTTGTCAATCGCACGCACGGTATCATACACGCTGTCGTAACTAGGTATGCTCCACCCATTCTCTTCAGCGATAGGCACAATCTGACGATGAATTGCCGCTGCACTGGGCCGGCTTTTCTGCAATGCCAGGCTTTCAATTAGCAACTTTAGCTCATCAGGCATCCGCCGCTTGCCGGCATCGAAACGCCTCCGTCTTACCAATCCCACCAACCCCCTCCGACGGTAACTTCGAACCCATCGCTGCAATGTGCGCAGAGTTGGCTTTTGGGTTTTGGCAATTTCCGTTAACGACGTTTGTCCATCCAGAAATGGTTGCAACAATTGATAACGCGTCAGCGCTTGTTGCCGTTCTTCTTCGCTCAGTTCAGTCAAAGATAATTGTTCGCGCATGAACAGTGTGCGTCAGGATGAGTTATATTCCTGCCTATCCACCAATTCGCAGATCCCGCGTTTCCTAATATAGCTATTCAATCCAATGTGCTTGGTGTAACCAAGATGTTTGGCCATATTGGACCAGCGGGCGCATTTGAACGAAAACCTACGGTTTGAAGCTTTCTGCCTGCCTGCGTAGTCCGCGTGTCCTAATGTAGTAACTGAGACTCTTAGTTGTGCCGTAACCTAAATGGCGTTCAACAATCCGTTTCTGTGGCACGCCCAGCGAGAGCAGTTCCTTGATTCGCTCCCGATCCTTGTCGTACATGCTTGACTGAATCGTGCCTTTTGGTTTTCCGAGTACGATGCCCTGCGCTTTCTTGGCAGCCAGCGCCTCCTTCGTCCTGAGAGAAATAAAATCCCGTTCTATCTCACCAAATAGAGCCAATAATGTCACCATCACTTTTGCAGTTATATCCTGGAGGCCTTCACCCAAGCGCAGGTTTTGCTTGATGATCAGGATAATGACCCCATAAGCAACCAATTGATTGATGAGCAGGATGACCTCACCTGTGCTGCGGCCTAACCGACTTAATTCAGTCACGATCAAAGTGTCGCCTGGTTCTAAGCGATCCTGGAGTTCCTCGATGCGACGCTGCCGGCTACTGTGCCGCGAAGAGACAGTGACTTCAATAAATGTATCGACCTTTATCCCCTCACGATGCCCGTACTCTAAAATTTCATGACGTTGATTATTAACATCCTGAGCAATCGTGGAAGCGCGGATGTAGGCGACTGTTTTACTCATATCTCAAGATAACCCTTTATCGCTCGTATGTGGTTTGCATTATAGATAAAGATATCATAGATTATCGCGAGATAAAAGGGGAAGAAGAAACGAACGTTATGTGGTTAATAAATTTGCTGGGGATAGCGGGCTACGACAAATAGCGAGCAAGATTTTACGACGGATAATCTCCAACCTTACACCAACAACCGACCAACGTCTCAAGCGTGTACCTTCTGAGACATAGTATCTTAAACAATTGACATCTAGCGGATAATCAATGATGTGTTGGCCTAACGGTAGTCCTTTCATGATCTCTGCTATAATCTTCCCCATGGGAGAAAGCCGTTGAAGCCCCGATACATTTTCGCTTTGCCGCTTATGATTCTGCTCTGCCTATGGGGCACTAGGATTCTGGCTCAACCGGATGCTGCAGTTGTATTGACGGATGAGCAAGAAGCGTATCCCCTCGGTCTGCATTTAGAGATCCTAGAAGATAAAGAACAAGAATGGACAATTGAGGATATAATCTTACCGGAAATTTCCTCTCAATTCGTGCCCAGCCAGGAAGAAGCGCCAGGTTTTGGATTCACCGACTCGGCGTACTGGGTGCGCTTTCAGGTTAGAAATGAAGCTGCCGAGGTCGCACAATGGCTGCTGCGCTACGACTCTATGGCCTTCTTTGTCGATTATTATCTGCCAGCAGAGGATGGCAGCGGATATGAAATCGTAAAAACAGGTTCGGCGCTGCCATTCGACACACGCGATGTGCCAGTGGGTGACCTTGTTTTTCGGCTCCCTATTGCGCCGCAAGAAACGCAAACTATCCATATGCGTTTTGCTTCCGGAGGGGCTCTAATCTTATCCCTTTCTATATTGTCCGCTGATGCTTTTGCCCAACAGACATTCTCGCAGCAGTTGCTAAATGGCTTTTTGTATGGCGTACTCTTGATTCTCGTTGTTTATAACCTGGTGCTCTTTTTCTACATGCGCGATAACAGCTACCTCTATTATGTGCTCTATTTCGGAACGATTTTGTTAGGTATGATGGCCTTAGACGGCTTTGCTGCCCAATATTTATGGCCGAGTTGGGGAGCATTTGCGGCTGGAGCAACCCGATTTTTCATGATCTTGTCCTTTACTTTTGGCTTGCTCTTCACCACCTCCTTCTTACGCACAAGAGAATACGCACCGCGATTGCATAAGATCATGGTTGGTTTAGCGATAACGTTATTCGTTTTGTTGGGCTTGCAGTTTATTTGGTTCAGACAAACGGCCATTATCCATGTCATTCTCATGATCACTAGCTGCCTTATCATGATCGCCGCCGGTCTCGTGGCGTGGCGCAAACGATACAAACCGGCTCGTTACTTTTTTCTGGGCTGGTCCCTCGTCCTGGTTGGTTTTGTCATCTTCGTCTTGACGCTGGTTGATGTCCTTCCATTTTCCGATATCTCTGATGCCGTGCTGCGTGTTGGGTTGATTGTATTAGCCCTGGTTTTGTCCTTTGGACTGGGAGAGCGCATCAATCTTTATCGTCATGAAAAAGTGGAGGCACAATTGGCGGTTAGTCATCAACGTGCCCAAATAGCCCAAGATTTGCATGATTCGGTCACCCAATCCCTTTACAGTGCCGATCTTTTTGCCCAGGCCGGACTGGATATTATTGATGCTGGCGATGTTCAAGGAGCCCGGCACCATTTCAGCCGAATCGGACAAGTCACACAGCAGGCCCTAAAAGAAATGCGCCTCTTTCTTTACGAATTACGACCTCCTGATGTTGTCGAAGATGGCCTTGTTGATGCCGTACAGAACAGACTGGAAGCAGTGGAAATGCGATCTGGTATGGAAGCTCGTTTAATATTGGATGGTTCGACCAGCTTTCCGGAGAATATTGGGGACCAATTTTATCGCATCGCCCAAGAAGCACTCAACAATGTCGTGAAACATGCCCAGGCTGATAATGTGACTGTGTTCTTGCAGGCCAATGATGGCCTAATTGGGCTGGAAATTGTCGACGATGGTCGCGGCTTTGATTTAGCCAAGGTCGAGAATGGCGGTGGCATGGGGTTGCGGACGATGCAAGAACGCGCAGAGAAAATCAATGGTCGTTTTACAATCAATACAGCGCCGCAACAGGGAACGTCAGTGAAAGTTGAGGTAAATAGAATTGATGAATGATTCAAAACCGATTCGCGTGCTTATCGTTGACGATCATGCTGTCGTTCGTGAGGGCTTAGTCACGCTCATTCAAATCCAAGAAGATATGGAAGTGGTTGGCGAAGCTGCGGATGGCCTGGAAGCGGTTGAGAAAGCACGGGGACTACAGCCAGACGTTATTCTGATGGATATGGTCATGCCAAAGCATGATGGATTGACGGCCATTAAACAGATTGAGAACGAGAATAACCCGGCGCGGATTCTTGTCTTGAGCAGTTTCGCTGAGGACAAGCAAGTTTTCCCGGCCATTAAAGCGGGGGCATCTGGATACATTTTGAAGGCTTCATCATCGCGAGATGTGATCCGCGCCATCCGCGATGTGCATCAGGGTCAATCCATACTGCATCCGACAATCGCTCGAAAATTGATCGAGGAACTCAATTCGCCTCCGGTGGAACAGGAAAAGGCTGAAGGTTTTCTTACCGAGCGTGAATTGGAAGTCTTGATACTGGTAGCGCAAGGCTACTCCAACCAGGAGATAGGTGAGCAGCTAACAGTTAGTCACCGCACGGTAAGTACGCATGTAAGCAATATCTTAGAGAAACTTCATCTCGCCAACCGCACCCAGGCTGCGCTCTTTGCACTGCGAAAAGGGTTGGCCACACTTGATGACAATAACTTGACTACGTAAATTGACGTAGTGTCAGTAAGGTTCCCTGCTATAAAAGACCATAGAAATCTGGTCTTTTTCCCATTCAAATAAGTTCTCAATTCAATTAAAGTTACATTTATGTTGGCTTTAACACTTGCCCGGCATGGTTCGGTACGTGATGGTTTACTGGCCTTGCTGGAGGCTACACCGGGTATAGATCAGATTGTTCAGGTTGAAGGCGCGAGGCCTGCCTGGGATTTTGTGCAAACCCTTTGCCCTGATATCACGCTTATTTACAGCACATCCCTGACGCAGGATATATTGACATTTATCGAGAATGTTCATGGTATATATCGCAGTCCTATTCTGACAATCGTCAGCAGTGAAGCGGATAGGAAAGCGGCTATGGACGCTGGTGCGGATATGGCCATCATTGAAGGATTGCCATCATCCAAACTATCGTTGTACATAACCACCCTGGTACAACAGAGCAAACAGAATGAATTATGGCAGCAGGTACACTAAGATCAGCGCCGTCGACTTAAATGATTAACCAAGCTGCCTTCTCAAATTTTGTTTCACAAATGTGGAGTTGCTAAATGACCGTAACCACCTTAACAAGGCAAAAATCTAAACGCACTCTCAAATCCTTCTTCCCCATCCTTTCCTGGCTGCCAAAATATAAGAGATCATTGCTGCAGCCAGACACTATTGCTGCATTGACGGTCTGGGCCCTACTGGTTCCAGAGGCGATGGCTTACGCCGGTATCGCCGGCATGCCGCCGGAATATGGCCTCTATGCCGCACCCCTGGCCTTGTTAGGCTATGCTATCTTTGGTACTTCCAGGCACATGAATGTCGGTCCCAGTTCTACCGTCGCCGCCTTGTCTTTTAGTACCATCGCCGGATTGGGAGTGGCAACCGGTTCTGAGGATTGGATAGCACTCACAGCCGCCTTGGCCATCTTAACCGGCATATTTCTGCTAATTGGCGGACTGCTGCGCCTGGGCGTGCTGGCTGACTTCCTCTCCCGGCCGGTTCTGGATGGGTTCATCGTCGGCGTGGCCATCACCGTGGCCGTCGGACAGTTGGATAAGATGCTGGGCTATGAAGTGGCCGAAGTGGAACTCGACTTCATCCCCGACATCCTGCTAATCATTTCTGACCTGGGCATGACTCACTGGCCGACGCTGGTGGTTGGCCTGGTCAGCCTGGCCTTGTTATTCTTGATTGAGCGCTTCCTGCCTAAGGCGCCTGGAGCCTTGATCGTGTTAGCACTGGCCATCGTCGTCTCGGCCCTACTGGATTTCGAATCACGTGGCATTCATATCGTGGGCGACATCCCGGCTGGTTTACCCGATTTCGGCATGCCAGGCGTCACATTCGACCAGCTCGTGTCTCTGATTCCAGGAGCGCTGGCTATTATGCTTGTCGCTTATGCCGAGTCCATCGCTGTCGCCCGTTCTTACGCGGCCAAATTCAATTACAAGATTGACCCCGATCAGGAGTTTATCGGTCTGGGCGCGGCCAACCTGGGTTCCGGTTTCAGCGGGTCCTTCGTGGTCGACGGCAGCCTGTCCAAGACGGCCGCCTCGGTCGAAGCGGGGGCCAAGAGTCAGATGGTCTCCATCATCGCCGCGGTCGCCGTGCTGATCACGGCCGTGGCCCTGACCCCACTCTTCCGCACCTTGCCGGAGGCCACTTTGGGGGCCATTGTCATCCATGCCGTGTGGCACTTGATCAGTTACAAGCGGATCTCAAAGTACCGCGCTATCACCAGCCTGGACTTCTGGACCGGTCTCGTGGCTGCGTTGGGCGTCCTGGCTATCGGCATTCTCGAAGGCCTGCTGTTGGCCGTCTTTTTAGGGCTGTTGGGACTGCTATTCGCTAATAAGAAACGGACCACGGCCGTGTTGGGCAAAGTGCCGGGTACGATGATCTACCGTAGCCTGGAAAACTACCCCGATGGAGAAACGATCCCCGGTCTACTCATAACCCGCTTCGACGGTTCGCTCTTCTTCGCCAACGCGCCCGACTTCGCCGACGAGATCCGTTACGGCGTCGAGATAACTGAACCATCTCCGAAGGTCATCATGGTTGACTTCGAATCAGTCACCGACATTGATGCCACGGCCTTGATCGCAATTGAAGAATTGATCGAAGAACTCGAACGGAATAACATCGACTTGCGCCTTGCCCGGGTCAGAACCCATGTCCTCGACCTCATGCGCACAACAGGATTGGATGATCTTATTGGGCATGAGCACATTTACGATTCTGTTGATGCCGGTGCGGATGCCTTCCTGGCTGAGTCTATGGTAGAGGCAGAGGCCAAACCTGAGGAAGTGGAAAAATGAAACGACTAATAAAACTACTGGTCAGTCCTGCAATGGTAATCCTTTTCCTATTATTCGTCTTTCTTGCCGCATGCAATGGGGCGACTGAGGAAGAAGCTGCCGAAGATTTAGAACCACCCGTTCACCTTCATGGCACCGCCTGGCTGGTGACCGCCTATGAGAACAGCGAGGGTGAACTGGTCGAGATCCTGGAGGACACGGAGATAACAGCAAGCTTTAGCCAGGAGACGGTGGATGGTGGCACAGTCTATGGCTTTACCGGTTGTAACGATTACCAGGGCGATTACAGTGTCTCCCCCGAAAACAATGTTTGGCCGGGCATTAACCTGGTTCTCACCACCCAGAACAGGTGTGCAGAGCCGGTAATGGAACAGGAACAGGAATTCATCACGGCATTCATCAACAGCCGACAATGGCAGATCGACGGGCTGGAGATGAGCTTTACGAAGACAGAATACAATGGTGAGACAGAGTCCGAAGAAGAGGTAATCCTCGTCGCCTTCGACTACACCGGTGAAGCAGAGGAATATAGCAGCGAGGAGGCGTTCGTCGTTCCAGAAGATGGCCTTGAATTCACCTATACCTTTGACGACGATGAAGAAGGCTGGATCACCGGTTTCGCCGATTTGCCGGCCGATTACGATCCAGCCATCTACGAGCTAGATAGCGAATGGCGGGAGTTACCCGACGACCTGGATGGCTACGGCATCTACATGCAGGGCCACAACCGCAGCGACGACTTGTTCATGTTCCTCAAGCGCCAGGTGGATGGTCTGGAGCCGGGCGCCACCTATCAGGCCACCTTCCGCCTGATTTTGGCTAGCAGCGTCCCCCCAGGCCTGTCTGGCATCGGTGGCTCGCCCGGTGAGAGCGTCTACGTCAAAGTCGGAGCCACGACCGAGGAACCCCTGATCGTGGAGGACGATGCCGGCTGGCTGCGAATGAATATCGACAAGGGCAACCAGGCCAGCGAAGGGGAGGACATGATCAACATTGGCGACATGGCCAACCCAAATCTGACCCCTGAAACGGCCGGTTCCTATGAGCTGATGGAGCAGAACAGCGTTGGGCGCGAATTTGAGCTGACGGCTGACCAAGATGGTGTCCTCTGGTTCATCGCCGGTACCGATTCCGGCTTCGAAGGCTTGACCACCCTCTATTACGACACGATTACCATCGTCTTAACAGCTAAGTAGTTATCGATTACGGATGTTTAAACTGTTTGGAGAGCAGTGGAAATGGAAGAAAGCCTGAGTTTAGTCGCCATTGTCCTTTGCGTTCTGATTGCGGCCGCTATCTCCCGGCGCATCCAAGGTACTATTATCACCTTGCCCATGGTCTATACGGTCATGGGGCTGATCCTCAGCGGCCGGGTATTGGGCGTCATTAGACTTGATCTGGATAACGAGTTTATCCAGATCATCGCCGAGGTGACTCTAATCCTTGTCCTATTTACCGATGCTTCGCACATCGACGTCCGCCGTTTGATACGCCAATATTCGTTACCCACTCTTCTGCTGGCACTCGGTCTGCCCTTAATGATGATCTTGGGCACCATCGTGGCGGCAATGTTGTTCGCCGAGTTTTCATTCTGGGAGGCAGCTGTGCTGGCCATCATTCTTTCGCCTACCGATGCCAGCTTGGGCCAGGCTGTGGTGACCAATCCGAAGGTGCCGGTGAGCATCCGCCAGGCGCTCAACGTAGAGAGCGGTCTAAATGATGGCATCGCCATGCCTTTTCTGCTTTTGGCCCTCAATTTAGCTGTTGCGGAAGAAAGCCTTTTAGGGCAAGCTCATTTTCTGCAGCAAGCGCTGGCCCAAATTGTATTCGGTGTTTTGGCCGGGGTCATTATCGGATTCCTCGGATCCCGTTTCATCGCCTGGGGCCAAAAAAGTGGTTGGATGTCCAAGGAATTCCAGAAATTGAGCGCCTTGGCGTTAGCCTTGCTTGCCTATGGGCTAGCTGACTTATCAGGTGGCAATGGCTTTATCGCTGCGTTCGTGATGGGGGTGATGGTGACCAATATCTCCACTACCGGCGAAACAGAAAGGATCTATGAATTTGCTGAAGTATCAGTGCAAGGTTTGATCATGCTAACCTTCATGATTGTTTTTGGGGCCGTCATGCTGCCTCTTGCATTGGATAAAATCAACATCACCATGCTGCTGTATGCGATATTAAGTCTGACTGTTATCCGTCTGCTTTCAGTAGGCCTTAGTTTGATCCGCATCAATGTACAACGGGTTACGGTAGGTTTCTTAGGCTGGTTTGGACCCCGGGGTATTGCCTCTATTCTCTATATCTTTACCGTCTTGGAAGAAGACCTGGTCAATGAAACAGTGATTTACAATGTGGTCATGTTGACCGTCTTGATCAGCATCTTTGCTCACGGTATCACCGCAGCACCACTTGCGAAATGGTATTCGCAGCGGATCAAGGCTGTCGCGGGACCTAAGGGGGTGGAAATGAAAGATGTGGTCGAGATGCCGGGTCGCCCGACCCATGACTGGACTGGCTAGGTGACAGGATAATAAGAGCTGCCATTGGCAAATCTTGTTTGTAAAGGCTCTTTGCGCTAAGAATTTTCGCTAACTTGTAAGGTAATCAATTTATGACTATGGATGCTGACGAATTAACGACAAATGGCTTGCGGATTCCGCGTGCCATCTTTATTAGCGACCTGATTGTCGGCTTGGTAAATGCCATCGTGTCGATCCCCGCAGGTCTGGCCAACGGTGTTCTAGCCGGCGTCAATCCCGTGTACGGGCTTTATTCGATGATGGTGGGAACACCCATTGCGGCCTTGTTTACAAGTTCCGTCATCATGAATGTTGATTCTACCAGTGCCACTTCATTGGCCACGCTGGACGCTTTGGCCGGTATTCCAGAAGAACAAGAATTGGCCTATCTTGTCATCCTGGCACTACTGGTCGGACTGCTCATGATCCTTTTTGGTGTTTTGAAATTGGGATCGCTCATGCGTTTTATTTCCAATTCTGTTTTGACCGGCTTTCTCAGCGGCCTGGGTATCATTACGATAACCAGTCAGCTGGGCGATCTAACCGGTTACAGCAGTGACGCACTGCTTGAGATCATTGACACCATCATTCATTGGCAGCAATATGATTGGCCCACATTCATTATCGGCTTGCTGACCATCGCACTAGTTGTACTCACCAGCCGGACCAAATGGAGCCGTTATAGCTTTGCCGTGGGCGTGGTCGTTACAACAGCATTAGTGGCTGCTTTGGGTCTGGAGTCGGTCGCTGTGGTGGGAGATACGACAGACATTCCCCGTTCGTTACCCTCTTTGAACCTGCCTGACCTTTCGTTGATTCCGGTGATGTTAGTACCGGCTCTGACCATCGCCATTATTGCTCTGGTACAGGCAGCGGGCGTCAGCCAGAGTATCCCTAACCCTGATGGTGAATTCCCCGATGCCTCCGGCGATTTTCGCGGCCAGGGAATCGCCAATGTGGCTGTCGGCTTCACCGGCGGCATCTCTGTGGGCGGTTCCGTTTCAGGGACAATTCAGTTACAGAGTATTGGTGGTAAGTCGCGCTGGGCTAACATCTTCACCGGTGTATTTACGATGATTTGTGTCCTACTAATTGCTCCCCTCATCGAGTATGTTCCGATGGCAACTTTGGCCGGGACTCTGATCGTGGTGGGCGTGCAAATGATCAATGTGCCCCGTATCCAAACTGTGTGGCACACGGGCTGGATTCCCACAATCATCATGACCATCACCTTTATTATTACCCTTTACGCTCCGCTGCAATGGGCAGTTGGCATTGGGGTAGCCCTCCATGCGATCCTGTTTATATATCAGTCGGCCGAGAAAGTCGGGATCAAGCGCATAGTGCCCCAAGCTGACGGCAACTTCAGTGAGGCTGATGTCCCAGAGATGCTGCCAAGTGGTGAGATCGTGGCGCTTCTGCCGGTAGGTAGTTTGTTTTTTGCGGGAGCCACCGGATTTGAAGAGCAGCTGCCTGATGTGGGCGAGGCGCAGCGCACGGTTGTGATTATCGGCTTGCGGGATCGAGATGAAATCGGCAGCACCTTTGTGCGCGTCATCGAGCGCTATGCCAAACAGATCGACGCTACCGGAAATAAACTGATGCTGGCCGGCATGAATGAACGCATTATTGAGCAGCTGGATAAAACGGATTTGATGGCATTGCTCGGTACGGAGGACGTATTCCCCGCTGAACCTCAGTTCTTTGGCCCGCTTAACAAAGCTTTGGCAAAGGCCCGGTTATGGATTGCTGCGGAGGACGACGGAAATGAAGTATAAAATGCCAAGGGATTGCGCGGCTGTTCAGGTTGAGGAGGTTCTATTGAAACTAATTCTTTGACAATTCGCTAATAACCAAACCTATTTACACGACAGGCACAAGTAAAAGGAGAATGAAATGGGACGAAAAATCTTATTAATCACAACTGATATGATGCGCTGGAACTCGCTAGGATATACCGGCGATCCTTACGCGCAGACACCAAACCTGGACCGGCTGGCGACCGAAGGCATCCAATATCACCAGGCCCGCAACCAACACCCATTGTGCATGCCCTGTCGGGGTTCACTCATCACAGGTCAATACCCACGCACCAATGGTTCTTGGAACAACGGCATCCCCTTGGTGCATGGAGTAGACACTATCGCTGATGTGCTGCACGATGCCGGCTATCACACCGCCTTGATCGGCAAAGCCCATTGGGAACCATTCAGTTCGCCAGAGAGTTTGGAGGCCGAGTTGAGCGGAGCCAACCGTTATGGCCCACTGCGCGGCTTTGACTACGCCCAACTGGCAGCCCACGGCCCGGTGCCCTTCAACAGCCATTACATGATGTGGTTGAGAAAACACCACCCGGAACATGTGGCCGATTATTATCAACTACTTTCCATGGAAAGTGGACATTCGCAAATGATTATTAAAGGGGGCGGTGAGACGGGGGCCGTTTTTGTCAAAGACAACCCGATTCCCCGGGAACTGTACCAGACCGACTGGACGACCGACAACACGATACGGCACATCGACTCGCTGGATCCTGAAGAGGATTGGTTTGTATGGATGAGTTATGGTGACCCCCACCATGCCTACGATCCGCCAGTAGCGGAGGATTATATCAATTGGAAAGATATTGCTCCCTACGACGCCTTTGGCGAGTCGGATGCTCAGCGCCTAGAGTGGCTGGATCAGAAACCTTGGCACTGGCGGGAATGGTACACGGGCGACACCTTCATCTCCTTTGAGGCGCTCGAGGGTTACTCTTACCGGAGGCAGCTAAAATCCGACCACATACGAGAGATTCATCAGAAGATATACACCAGTAACAAACTGATCGACGATGGGGTCGGCAAAGTCATCAAGCATCTGGAAGAGAAGGGCTGGCTTGAAGATACGGACATCATCTTCACGCCCGATCACGGTGGCTTTGACGGCGCCTATGGGTTGATGCTCATTGGACCTGGGCTGACCGACCATGAATGCCGCTTGCCGATGGTCTGGAAACCAGCTGAAAGCGCCAATGTACCAGCCGCAGAGGTAGAATCACCAGTAGGCATCATCGACCTATCCCCCACTTTCTGCCAGATCGCAGGCGTGGATGTGCCCGAGTGGATGGATGGCAAGCCGTTGCCTACTAGCCAGGGAGAAGGGGATGAGCAAGGTCGCGAGTACACCTTCACTCAGTACGAGAGCCATACACCGGCGGCATCGATCATCATGAACAGCATGTACGCCAACAATATCGTCTGCACCCTATACGAGCGTTCCAAAACGTATGAAGGAACCGAAGGTGAACTATACAACCTCGAAGAGGATCCAGGGCAATTGGTTAACCTATGGGAGGATCCGGCCTACGCAGCGGTCAAGGCGGAAATGATCGAGACCATCCGCAAAGATTTGCTGGCACGGCCGATGTTCCACAACCGTCCGATACCTGGCGCGTTGATTTAGTAACAATCACAGAAATATAAACACAAATCTTGTTCTGGGCCAGCTTCTAAACTGGCCCAAAACTTGAAAATGGAGCAACAGATGAGTGATTTAATTGCAATTACATATAAGGGTCAGACAGCATTCGAGGCCTTGAACAAACTGGCAGAACTTCAAAAAATGAAGTTGATCACGTTGGAAGACGCGGCCGTAGCTACCATGAATGAGAAAGGGAAAGTCAAAATCAAGCAGACGCTCGAGAAACAACGCACCGGGGCCGTGGCAACATGGGGATTCTTCTGGGGTTTCTTGATTGGGCTCATCTTTGGTGGCCCCCTTTTCTGGGGCCTTTTTACGGCGCTGTTGAGCGGGCTGCTGGGTAAAAGAACCGATGTTGGCATTGATAATGAATTTATTAAAGAAGTCGGCAATTCATTAGCCATCGGCGACTCAGCTTTGTTCCTGTTGGTCATCGATATTACAGCTGACAAGGTCTTGCCTGAAATGGAAAAGTTTGGCGGCACGGTCTACCAGACCTCACTCTCTAATGAGGCAGAAGAAAATCTCCAGAAAGCGCTGGCCCACGAGCAGGTTAATGAGGCCGTTGGCGAAAATCTGGAATTAGATGATGAATTAGCCCAGCTGGAAAAACTTAAAGAGCAGGGCGTCCTCACTGAGGAAGAGTTTGAGGCAAAGAAGAAGCAGATACTGTAAATCTAAGCGAAAGTTCGAAATCACACACTGACACCGTCTCTGGTCGGCGGTACTAGTGTGTGATTATTACTTACGATTGCGATTGGTCAATCCAATCTGATCGAATAATAGGAGAAAATGATTATGCCCATGGGTGGTGGTAGACGTGGTGGTTTTGGTGGTGGTCGGCGTGGTGGTGCTATGGCTCGGAGCAGGGGCAGAATGATGGCTGTCCGCATGCAAATGCGTCAAATGAGACGCCGTAGAAGACGACGGATGATTTTAGTCGGCGGCTTGATTGCCATAGGTGCCTACAAGTTAAGCAAACGAAATACTGAACGCGTGGAAGAACATACTGGGAAAAAGGCGGAAGAGCTTACAGACGAAGAATTGGAGCAGGCCATGGATCAACTGGGCATCGAAAAAGAAGAAATGACCGATGAAGAATGGGCAGAAGTTGAAAAAGCCGATGCGCAACCAGATTACCTCTACGAACTCGAACGCCTGTCAGAGCTACACAAGCAGGGCGTTCTTACCGATGAAGAATTCTCGGCTAAGAAAGCAAAAGTGCTTGGTCTTTAAGGTTGGATATTGAGGCATTCTCCCTTGCCAGCGTATTTACAGGTAGATACCAGGTGATAAACGATTATGGGTATTTATTCATATCCCCCCAGGATGGTATATTTCAAAAATTCCTCTCGAGTACAGATGACTCAAAATCACAAAATCAACAAGCCTTTTTACTTTAGCATACTCGACTGAAATATACTGGAATATACCTTTTTGAGGCGTTTGTCCCGTGGTAATAACCGACTATTGTCATCAGTGGGGATGATATGCTTGATTGTAATCGTATTATCCTCAACGACAATACTTTCCACTAACAAACGTAATACTTCCTGCTTGACTTCAGGCGTCGGATTCTCAAAAGCTTTCTGTGCGGATGCACAGAAAGTAGAAAACTCGTCAATGATTTGAGTTTTGACCGATTGTTGTTTTTGCTGCCGTTGGATTTGCTCAACCCTTTCAGCAATCGTTTGACGTTCCTGTTCTAATCTCTGTTTGCGTTGGCTCAGTTCCGTTTTTTTGAGCAGCCCATCTTGAAAAGCATCTAACAAGCGCACCCATTGCCGCTCCAATTTCCGTTGCCGATTTTGCAGGCGATTCAATTCATCCGGGGTTGCATCCTGCTTCTCCGCAGCAGTCTCCCAGGAGGCGGCAATTTGCTGGGGATTGCTGATCAGTTCGACCACCGCCTCCCATACCAACGGTTCAATAATGCGGCCGGCAATTGAACAGGTGTGTCGCTCTACATCCGGATAACGATGCTTGCCGCCCTGTTCACAATAATAATAGACACGTCCCTTCTGAAAACGGCCTTGCAGCGTATAGCCGCAGGTGGCACAGACCAGGAGACTACGTAGTAGATAGAAATGGTGTTTGTTATTGCGTTTGGCAAATCTTTGATTCATTTTCAGCCGATCTTGTGCTCGGTTCCAGACGGCTTCGTCAACCAAAGCAGGCACTTCTATTTCTATCCATTCTTCTTTCGGCCGGATTTCTGTTTGCGCCGCCCGCCGTTTGCCGCGGCCCGTCAGGCGCGGCGTGCCCACTACCTCTGGGAGAATACGTTCCTTGTTGAAATGGGTAAGGCCGATATAGGCCGTTCGCTTCAAGATTTTATGCACAATACTGTACTGCCACGTCTTAGCCCGACGCAAGGCGTGGGTGTAAGATTGATTGAGCCGTTCGGTGATGGCCCATATTGTTAGTTTTTCCCCACCGGTATACCAGGCGAAAATCTGACGAACTGCTTCTGCTTCCCGTTCCTCAATGACCCAACAGCTTCCGCCTACCGCCTCTTTTGGCACGTAGCGGTAGCCATAAGGGGTAGCATTGTGCATCAGCTGTCCTGTACGAATCTTATACAGACGCCCCATACGTAAACGTTCCTTGATCATGGCCCGTTCATATTCGGCAAACAGTCCCTGGACCCCTAGCAAGAGTTGCGCCTGGGGATTGTCGCCCAAATCTGGTTGATTCACGAACTCGACCCGGACCCCATTTCGTTGTAGCTCATCCATGATCACCCATTGGTGAGGATAACTACGTGATAAACGGTCCGGGCTGTAACAAACGACCATTGCAAAAGCACCATCTGAGGCTAAATGACGCAGCCGATCCAGTGCTGGGCGATCTAAACGTGCCCCACTGACGGCTTTATCCAAGAAATAGAATTCGCTGGGCAATTCGTAGCCACGGTCTTGTATATATCGTTCAATTGCAGCGACCTGACTATCAATTGTGTCTTCTTCCTCTTGATTAGGGGTAGAAACCCGGGCGTATAAAGCAGCTGTTACTATCATGATTCGACCTCCTGAGCCTGTTGTACTTTTTCTTTTTCATCTGTTTGCTGCAACGTTCTCTGCCGACTCTCTTCAATTAAGTAAGTGTAGGCTAGAAATAAGCGCTGCTTCGCATCCCGATGGGGATGACGTTCCAGACGAACGGTTGTGATTTGCTTGTATGCCATTTTCGACTCCATAAGAGAACTTCTTGTCTCTTATGGATAATGGCCCGATTTCGCATTTCCCGTTACCTGCTACATCGACGCCGGCGTCTTTCAGGAAGTCGTATTCGTTTGTTAAAGTTCAGTGCGACACTTTTGTCGGTTATTACCATGCGGTAATATGCAAAAAACCCCATTCAGGAAGAAGGCGGAATTGTCGCTATCGGGAAAGC
>Ga0316193_10001063_pt1 | contig 18148 bp, 17 predicted proteins | sample MerIslsedime2_MG_FD_207735 | JGI IMG/M metagenome (GOLD analysis project Ga0316193, IMG submission 207735) | Coastal sediment microbial communities from Maine, United States - Merrow Island sediment 2 | ecosystem: Environmental > Aquatic > Marine > Coastal > Sediment | place: USA: Maine... | reverse complement strand
TCACCAAAACCTTTCCCGATATCCCTGGCAATCTGATCAGTATGGAGGATTTCTGGATTAACAGTCTCCGCTGCGGCCTGCTGGCGAGGCTGCTGGCAGAGCAGTGCAATTCAAGGGATGGGGAGCGATTCTTCCTGGCAAGCCTGTTACATGACATGGGACATTTGATCATGTACCAAACCGTACCGGAGGAAAGCCAGGAAGCACTCATTACTGCCCGCCAGGATAACAAGCCACTGTATATGGTCGAGCGCGACATCGTAGGTTGTGACTATGGGCAAGTGGGCTCACAGCTCATGCAAAACTGGAACTTTCCGGAGAACTGGGTTCAGGCCGTACGTTACCAGAATGAACCCGCCGACGTTCAGGACTTTTCCTTTGAGGCGTCAATCATGCATCTTTCAGTGAGGATGAAAGACATGGATAGCGCCGCCGAGGCACCAGTCAGGGATCTGACCATGATCGACGCGATCGCCTGGGAGGCCACCGGATTATCCGAGGACATGGTCGAGCCGCTTTTGGTCAAAGCCGACGAACAACTCGAATCCGCTGTAGAAACCTTCTTCCCGGAGTACCGCCAATATCCCTAGCGTACATACGCGTTCTCAGAACCTTGTAGCACAATTGTACGAGCAAGTTTTCGCATTTTTCAGCTTCTCGGGCAGCCGCGCCTAATATTATATAGGCCTGTTCGGTCTGCGCTGCCTGGATACACTGTTTGGCCCGCTTGTCGATCAACCACTGCAACACATCTCCCACACGGCGCCAGGGGCGTTTACGACACCCTTCAGCCGATGGCACATTTTACACGTTCACAGCTTCCCATCACTGTGAAAGTACTCTAGAATATCCGGCTAACGGCATGAGTCAAAACGCTATTTGGTCGGGATACGAATCATGTGTCGAGCAATTTTCAAACCCCTGCTTTATCTGCTTATCGCCCTGCTGAGCCTGGCTGCCGTGCCGACGGCCACGATTGCCGCGGATCGTTACGACGTTTCCTATCTCTGGCATCGGGACGCTACCAGTGTCCTGGATTACCGCAAGCGAGTTGCCCGCGTTCTTGGACCTGGTGTGTCAAAGGATCTCAAGGTGGTTGCCAAGGCCGACCTCTTCGGTCTTGTCTACACGCGTGGCGGTAACAGCGCCGGAGCAACCGAGGTCGCACGGAACCACACCCGGCTGTTGCGCTCCCGGGGCCTGGACGCGGCGGCCCCGATACGCTCGCAGGACTGGGCGTTGCCCGGCAGCAATAGCGACCGGAGTGTGTCTATCGCGTCGGTCACCAGGCCGAGTGTCCCGCGCAGCAAGATGACAACAAACGAGCGCGACCGGGAGATCCTTGGCCTCGGGGCTGCCGTCGAGGATTACATCAAGCGCCTTCGCCGGGAAGGCAAGCTCGCTTCCGACGAGCGGACCGGCTGGTCGGTTTATGATTTCACCACCGGCGAAAAGCTCGTCACAATCAACGAGGATATTCAGTTTCAGGCAGCCAGCCTGGTGAAACCGTTTATTGCAGCAGCCTTTTTTCACAGGGTCGAACAGGGTGAGCTCGTTTACGGAAGCAGGAGCCGACGGCATATGGAGCGCATGATCCAGCACTCGGACAATAACTCCACGAATTGGGTCACCCGCCAGGTGGGTGGACCACAGGCGGTCGAACGAATACTGAAGCGGCATTATCCCGGGGTATTTCAGGAGACCCATCTCGTTGAGTACATACCCGCCGACGGGCGAACTTACCGTAACAAGGCATCCATACACGATTACAGCCGCTTCCTGCATGCAGTCTGGACAGAGGACATTCCCGGAGCCCGTGAAATCAAACGCCTGATGTCACTGCCCGGATCCGACCGGATCTATACGGGTGCGCGGGAAATCCCGAAAGGCACCGAGGTCTACAACAAGACCGGCAGCACCGCACGCGTGTGCGGTGATATGGGTATCCTGAACGTCCAGGGCCGGGATGGCAGACGTTACCCCTATACGGTAATTGGCATCATAGAGAAGCAGCAGAGCGCCCGTAACTACACAACCTGGATCCGCTCACGCAGCGACGTCATCCGCAACGTATCCAACATCGTCTATCAGGGCATCGCGCAGCACCACAATTTAGACGGCGTGCTCTAGCAGATCACCTGCAGCCCATTCATGTGCCCCTGTTGGGCATGACACTATGCCGATTCACGAGAATCGCCCGTTTTTGTCACCCGCCCCCCGAGCAAATAAAAGAAAGCCACTCGAATTCAATCGCTTACTAATTCCTATCTGGCTGGCACACATCCTGCTCTGGTTTCATTAAGGAAGTTTTTCCGGTAGTCGCTCAATTCCCGGCCACTGGATTACTGACATGACAAAGGGGTAACTATGACTGAATCCCTCCGGGAAACCGTTCACAAGCAACATAACGCACTGCGTGCGCTGCTCCATGCACCGCTTCGCTCAATTGCAAGCCACGCTGTCAGGGTCTGGTTTAACCGCGAGCGGCTTGACGGTGTTCTATCAGAGGCGATGGGCGAGCGCTTCCATTGCGACCTCCTCTACGCCATCGATACCAACGGGCTCCAGGTGAGTTCAAATATCCATGAACGTTCAATCGACCCCGGCAGTTACGGACAGGACCTGTCCCTCCGACCCTATCTCGTCACCATGCCGCTACCGGGTAATGCGGCATTTCAGGGCGCATTCCTGTGCGAGGTGTACACCAGCCAGGTCAGCTGGCGTCCATGCATGACCGTGTTGTGCGGCGTCACATCGGGACCGACGACGCTGGGATTTATCGCCGCAGACCTTAATCCCCACCAGCTGCCACCCCTCCAAACTGCGCGCCCGACATCACAGCTGGCAGCAGATTTACGCTAACCGGCGTTATTCCAGCTCATTACACCGCCACACTGCTTGGATTGATCTGCAACCAGGCGCGGCCCGTGCGTGGTATCAGCGGTATCAAGTCATTTTCAGGCTGCCGTCCCGCCGACAATATGGATATCGCGCTGCGGGTAGGGAATGCCGATACCTTCTTCATCAAAGCGATTCTTGATGGTTTCGGTGATATCGAACTTGACACCCCAGTAGTCAGCCGTGTTTGTCCACACGCGCACGACAAAATTAACACTGCTGTCGGCCAATTCCGCCACCGCCACCTGCGGCGCCGGGTCGCTATGTATGCGCGACTCTTTACCGATAATGTCGATCAACACATTCTTGACCTTTGACAGGTCCGCGTCATAGGCAACACCGACTGTCATGTCCACACGTCGTGTTTCCTTGGCCGAGTAATTGGTGATGTTATCGCCCGCCAACTTGGCATTGGGGATGATAATCGTCTTGTTGTCACCCGTCTTGAGTGTGGTAGTAAATATCTGGATAGCCTCAACGACACCTGCCACACCGGCGCCTTCGATGAAATCACCGACCTTGAACGGCCGGAAAATAATCATCAGGAAACCGGCCGCGAAATTTGCCAGCGAACCCTGCAAGGCCAAACCAACCGCCAGGCCGGCAGCACCTAGAATGGCAATAAACGACGTTGTCTGTATACCCAGTTGGCCAAGCGCGGCAATGACCACGAAGGCCAGCAAGCCAATGTAGGCAATACTGGCCACAAAACCAATGATGATCGGATCCGCACCGGACTTTTCCATCATGCTCCGCACGCCCCTGCGCACCGTCATCGCAATCCAGCGGCCGATAATAAATATTGCCAGCGCGGCAATGACTTTCAGCCCCCAGACTGCGACCACATCCTGGACTTGCGTCCAGAGCTGGCTGACCTGATCCACACTGGTGGGTATCACTGCCGTAACGTCTACTACGTCATTCCCTGCCATTTTACAGTCACCTCGAATTGAATCAGTAGTTAAATGCAGATGCGGCCTGCGTCAGTTCAGGATCATACCCAAAACCCGATTGCAAAATTTATCACCCCGACAATCAAACCCGGCGGCGATAACTGGCCCGCTCAAACAGGCGGCAAGTTTAAGTGATCCCGAATCAAAATCAACATACAAATACCGCTATTAGGTTGTTCGCATAAGCCATCCATGGCGAACTACAGATTGCCACCTGAAAAGCACAACTCGGACAGTCTTGTCCGCGAAGGCCAGAAAGACCTTGCAATCTCCCGGAATGTTGCTAATCATTGATCCCACAAATCATTCCGCCAGTGCGTTGACGGGGCTGTGGGCATCTTTTCGATACCCGCACGGCCTGAAGAACTAAGAGCGCTGCACACCTGGATAAATTGGAGTGAATTTCCTGTTTTAAAAGAGCATCATTGCAGGTCGCTAAACAACCGGGAGAAGAACCATGAAGCTGGAATACGATGTAATCGAGGACGCTTTTGACGACACCACGCACATCAGGACCATGACGGAACAGGCGCCGGTTCAGGGTAGTGGCTGGATGATCAGAACCACACTCTATACGCCACATCATATAACAGTGGATGTCACTTTCATCCCCATGAAAAAAAAGAAGAAGAAACCCCTTTTCGATACCCTGGCCTGATAGCCGTTCGAACTCCGACCTGGGAAAACGCGGTATCGCGCTTACGCGATCGATATCAGACGACCAAATACAGCAGCAGCGCTGCCGAAACCGGGTGAGATATACGAAATACTCTACCGGCGCAAGTCCGCTGGGGTGTTTGCTGGCAAAACCAACACTGTGCCAATAAAGGCACCATTGGCATGGTGGGTATCATCCACCACGTCAGCGAGCACAAGCGGACCGACGAAACGATCGACCAGGCTCGCAACCACTTCCGCGCTCTTCACGACACCTCGTCGGACATGATTTTGCTGCACACCTCGGCGCGTGCAAACCATCAAGCCGGAGGTAGACCCGCCGTTGCGTGTCCGAGTCGGAAAGCAAATTATCGCCTGAACACTAACACTTGTCCAAGGCGTCAGCCCGCGGTTACCGACCGACCTGTGCCTTGAGGGACACGGGATGACGACTGTAAATTGCGCGCTTGCTGTTTCATCAACGCCACAATGGCATAGACACCGATGTGCCGATTGGGGGAGAGGTGTTCGTCCAGGTTTAAGCGGGTGAACAGTTCATCGACATCCAGCCGTTCAATTTCTCCGACTGTTTTACCATCGACGAGCCGAATCAATAGCGCCAGCACCCCTTTGATGATACTGGTATCGCAATCGCCGTAAAAACGGACAAGGTCAGTGTCGTCCTCATCACGATAGGCGCATACCCAGACCTGGCTCATGCAGCCCCTGACCTTATTGACTTCGCTCCTGAACTCCTCAGGCATTGCGGGCAGTTTTTCACCCAGCTCGGTCAGGTACTGATAGCGCTGATCCCAGTCGCCGAGCAGTTCGAAAATATCTACGATGTCATCCAGACTGGCCATAATGAATTCTGCACCCATTTATACACTGAACGATTCGCCACAACCACACGCATCTTTGACGTTGGGATTGCGGAACTCAAACCCCTGGTTAATCGCATTGGTTTTGAGGTAATCAACCTCAAGCCCGTCAATCTGCTGAAGGCTCTGTTTATCCACCACGACCTTGACGCCGTGGCTTTCAAACACCACGTCGTTATCACTGGCAGCGTCGGCATAATCGACCACGTAGGAAAAACCGCTACATCCCGATTTTTTTGTACCCAGGCGCAGGCCCAGACCCTGGCCACGCTTTACCAACATGTTTGCGATATGCCTGGCGGCGCTCTCGGTTAATTCAACAGCCATTGCTTAATCCTCATAGCGTTCAAAACAGACCCAGCGTCAGTCTCGCTTCATCACTCATGCAGTCCTGACTCCAGGGCGGATCCCATACCAGTTCCACGTGGGCATCACTGACGCCCCGCACGGCTTTGATGGCGCACTCCACCTGAGCGGGTAGAATGCCGGCCACCGGACAACCCGGGGCGGTAAGCGTCATTGCGACGAATACTTCAGCCTGGTCGTTGATCTGTACGTCATAGATCAAGCCGAGGTCGTAGATGTTCACTGATATTTCCGGGTCATACACCGTACGCATCGCGGCGATGACGCGTTGTTGCAGTGGCGCATCCTCCGCTAACTCGACAGGCTTGCCGATTGTGTCGGTATGCCCGTGAAACCAGACCGGTTTTACTTCCATTACGTTTTACCCCCCCGCTCTTCGACAGCCGCATTGAGGGTGTCACTCAGTTTCCGGCTTGCGGCGTCGCGCAGCGCCGGCACGTCGATGCTGTCGAGCACTTCAGCGGCGAATCCCAGACACAGCATTTTTCGCGCAGTGGTTTCATCGATACCGCGCGAACGCAGATAAAAGACCTGTTGCGGGTCCAGTTGCCCGACCGTGGTACCGTGACTGCATTTGACATCGTCGGCGTAGATTTCCAGCTGCGGTTTGGTGTCGACCTCGGCATTACGGCTTAGCATCAGATTGTCATTGCTCAGCTGCGCATCGCTGTGCTGCGCCTGCTTATCGACCAGTATGCGGCCATCGAATACAGCACGTCCCTTGCCGTACAGCACTCCCTTGAACTGTTCGCGGCTGACACAACCGGGAACACTGTGCTGCACATTCAGATGAAAGTCAGTCAACTGCTGATCACCCACGGTATACAAACCATTCAATTCACAGACCGCGCCTTCCTGTTTGAAGGTGGTGTTGTACTCAGTTCTGGCCCAGGCACCGCCAAATGCCAGGGTGGTACCGTGATAACGGCTCTGCGCCTGCTGTGACAGATACAAACTGCTCAAGTGGTAAGCGCTGCGGCTTTCGTCCTGTACACGGTAGTGCTTCAGCGTGGCACTCTGTCCCACTGAAATCTCGCTGAGATTATTGTGAAAATACGCTGACTGCCCGAAGCCGATAAAGCGTTCGACGAGTGTCGCCTTGGCGCCGGCATCCAGCACGATGAGATTGCGCGGTTGCATCAACAACGGATCTTCGTCGACCTGACTGAGATAAATCACTTCGATCGGTCGATCCAGTTGCACCTGACTTTCCACATGAACAAACACACCGTCATTGACCAACGCGGTATTCATCGCAGTGAACACATGCTCGGTATGATTGGCGGCATGGCCGAACCAGGTCACCAGCAGCTCGGGATCGCTGGTCAACCCTGCCCTCAAGTTACCCACGCTCACGCCGTCGGGTAGATCCTTGATACTGGACAGCTGCGGATCGTATCGCCCGTTAGCGAACACCAGCCGGTAGCTGTCGAACTCCGGCAACAGACAGGCGTTGATATCCCGTTCCGGTACGTCAACCGCACCGGAGGCTGGCCGAAAGCGGTGCTTGAGCAAAGCTTCAATACTGGTATAACGCCAGGCTTCCTGTTTGCGATCGAGTACCGGCAGTTCAGCCACGGCCTGTCTGGCGGCTGTGCGGGCAGCCACAAGCCAGCCCGGGCCTTGTCCGGACTGGTCTGCATCCGTATGCGACATCAGCGTCTCAGCCCAGCCGCGCTGTTGCTCGGCCGTGATCATGCCGCAGCCCCCTGTTCTATCCAACCATAACCTTTTTCTTCCAGTTCCAGCGCCAGTTGCTTGTCACCCGAGCGTACAATGCGGCCTTCCACCAGCACGTGCACGATGTCCGGCTGGATGTAATCCAGCAGACGCTGGTAATGGGTGATCAGGATGATGGAACGCTGCGGACTGCGCAGCGCATTGACGCCGCCGGCGATAATGCGCAGTGCATCGATGTCCAGCCCGGAATCGGTTTCATCGAGGATGGCGAGCCGGGGTTCCAGCATGGCCATTTGCAGAATCTCATTGCGTTTTTTCTCTCCGCCGGAGAAACCGGCATTGACGTTGCGCTTGAGCAGTTGCTCATCGAGCTCTACCAGTCGGGCTTTTTCGCGCACCCGCTGCATGAACTCAAGCGCATCCAGCTCGGCTTCGCCGCGCGCCCGGTGTATCGCATTCAGCGACTCGCGCATGAACATCATGTTGTTCACGCCCGGCAGTTCCACCGGGTATTGCATACCGAGGAAGATGCCTTGGTGAGCACGCTGTTCCGGTTCCAGCGCCAGCAGGTCCTGGCCTTCATACAGAACCTCACCCGCCGTGACCTGATAGCCTTCCCGGCCGGCCAGTACATGCGACAGCGTGCTTTTTCCGGAACCATTTGGCCCCATGATGGCGTGTACTTCACCACTGCCAATGTCCAGGTTCAGCCCCCGAAGGATTGCTTTATCTTCGATGGCAACGTGTAAATTTTTAATGGAAAGCATGTCTGTATCTCCGTCTCTATGAATTTAACCGACCGCGCCTTCCAGCGTGATGTTCAACAGTTTCTGTGCCTCTACCGCAAACTCCATCGGTAACTCTTTAAACACTTCTTTGCAGAAACCGTTCACCAGCATCGATACGGCATTTTCTTCGCTGAGTCCGCGTTGCCGGCAATAGAACAACTGGTCCTCACTCAGCTTGGACGTGGTGGCCTCGTGTTCTACTTTAGCGGTGGGATTGCGCACTTCCAGGTAAGGAAAGGTGTGTGCGCCACACCGGTCACCGATCAGCAGCGAATCACACTGACTGTGATTGCGGGCATTTTCTGCACGCTGGGTCATACGCACCAGCCCGCGGTAGGTATTCTGACCCTGCCCCGCGGAGATGCCCTTGGAAACAATCGTGCTCCGGGTGTTGCGGCCCATGTGGATCATCTTGGTGCCGGTATCGGCCTGCTGCCTGCCGCGCGTGACCGCGACCGAATAGAATTCACCCACGGCATCGTCACCGCGCAGAATGCAGCTGGGATATTTCCAGGTGATGGCAGAACCGGTTTCCACCTGAGTCCAGGAAATATGCGAGCGGTCTCCGCGGCAATCACCGCGCTTGGTGACAAAGTTGTAGATGCCGCCGCGGCCCTGCTCATCGCCGGGATACCAGTTCTGTACCGTGGAATACTTGATGCGCGCATCCTCCATGGCGATGAGCTCCACCACCGCGGCATGCAGCTGGTTTTCATCACGCATGGGTGCCGTACAGCCTTCCAGATAACTGACATGACTGCCGGCTTCGGCGACAATCAAGGTGCGTTCGAACTGTCCGGTGTTGGCTTCATTGATGCGGAAATAGGTCGACAATTCCATCGGGCAACGCACGCCTTCCGGGATGTAAACAAAGGTACCGTCAGTAAACACAGCAGCATTGAGACAAGCAAAATAATTGTCGGTATAGGGCACCACCGAGCCGAGATAGTGTTGTACCAGTTCAGGATACTCGCGAACCGCTTCTGACATGGCGCAGAAAATGACACCGGCGTCGGCCAGGTTTTTACGGAAGGTAGTGGCCACCGACACACTGTCGAAGACGGCGTCCACCGCCACACCCGCCAGCGCTTTCTGTTCTTCCAGGGGAATGCCCAGCTTGTTGTAGGCATCCAGCAATTGTGGATCAATCTCTTCGAGGCTTTTGGGGCCATCGCCTTTTTTCTTCGGCGCGGAGTAATAGGATATGGCCTGAAAATCGATCGTCGGATGCCGTACATGCGCCCATGCCGGGTCAACCATTGTCAACCAGTGGCGGTAGGCTTTCAGCCGGGATTCCAGCAACCAGTCCGGCTCGTTTTTCCTTTCAGAAATCAAGCGGATGGTGTCTTCATCCAGGCCCGGCGGCACGGTATCCGCCTCGATGTCGGTCACGAAACCGTGTTCGTAGCCGGAACCGATCAAATCCTTGACTGTTTTTTGTGTTGAACTCATGCGCCTTAATCTCCTGACGAATACCCGAGTATTTTACTAAGGTATTCGCCAGTGTGCACCTGTTTGTTTTAATTTACAATATATTGCAAGTAGGGTCTTTACTAAGCCTTTGTAAACAGACAGTTGGGCCAGTTAGTGCAAAATCCGCACATTTTTTACCAGCCTGCCAATCCATTACTTTCCGTGTGTTAAAGAAGGTCACTGCCTTCCTATATGATCAAAAGCTTGACTGATACTTGACAGCTGAACATTCGCCAGATGAAATCATGAACGCGCTAAACCATGTATTTGACGGCACCCGGGGTAATTTCCGGCAACTGGTGCTGGAAAATTCACAAAAAGGCGCCGTACTCGTTAACTACTGGGCGCCCAATGCAGGCCCCTGCTTCAGGTTATGGCAAGTGCTCGAGCGACTCAGCCAGGAGTACCGGGGGCGTTTTCTGCTGGTGAATGTCAATACCGAGACGCAAACTCCACTGGTGCGGGAAAACGGTATCACCAGTGTACCCACGCTGAAACTCTATCATCAGGGCGAAATCGTCGAATCGATCTATGGCGCCCAATCGGAAAGCGCGTTACGTAACGTCATCAATAAATATGTCCCACCCGCACAAGATACGGCGATAGCCCAGGCGATTCGGACGTATCAGTCCGGTCAGGTGGAGGATGCACTACAACTGCTGGTCCAGGCAGGCACCCGGGAACCAGGCAACGCACAGCTGCATGCCACGGCGCTGAAACTGTTACTGCGCGAAAAACGTTACGCAGACATCGAGTCTTATGTCTCCGTACTGCCTGACGAGATAAAGGCACGGCCAGACATCGGCACCTTGCGGGTCCATGCGAAAATGCTGCATTTAGCACAACAGGCACCAGACGCTGCCCAACTGGACAATCGTCTCAAAACAACACCGGATGACATGGACGCCGCTTTGAGTCGCGCGGCTGTGGCGATGGTGCAGGATGATCATGAAACGGCGCTAACACTCCTGCTGCATGTATTGCGCAAGGATCGTCACTACGATGATGAACTGCCGCACAAAGCCATGCTGGTGATCTTTTCTCTGCTGGGAGAGAAGCACGAACTGACCAAAACCTTCCGGACGTCTATGCACGACGTACTGCAGTGAAAACTTTCCGCAGTGGCAGCCAAATAATATGTTGCTTTCGACTAATTGGCCTGCCTATACTTTTTCCTGCCCTTACGGATTTCCTCACGTTTATTAGACATTACCAGCTCTGCTCTATAAAGGTTCAGCAAAGATTTCACAGATGATATCCCCATCACGATTCAACCAAGGCCATCAACTCCTGAAAGCTCATACTAAGGAGTACAGAAGTTGGTCGAGATAAGCTTGAGGGACAGTCGGTTGCATGGACGCGGCCGTCGAGCGTACAGGGATGTATTCACAGCGTGTCCAGAAAGCTTATCTCGACCAACTTCTGTACTCCTTAGTCTATGCACGGTATTGATAGTACTTGTTAGCCTGCTTTTCCCTGCAACGCCGGCCCTGGCATCCGCACCCGAAACGGAATCCGCTGCACCATTACAGCTGAGCGACAATGAACGCCTATGGCTTACAAGCCACCCGACGGTAAGCTTTACCGGTGATCCAAACTGGTTGCCTTATGAAGCTTTTGACAGCGACGGAAAATATATTGGTATTGTTTCAGGGCACCTTGACCTGATTTCGCAATTAACAGGGCTCCAATTCGAGATAAGCCAGAGTAAAACATGGACTGAATCAACTGAAAAAGCAAAAAACGCAGTGGTTGACATTCTTTCTGAAACCGATGATTCCAATCTCAAATCACATCTGGTGTTTACCGATCCCTACCTGTCTAATCCTATCGTTATTGCCATGCATAGCAGGGAACACTATGTAGAGGGCTTAAGCAATATCAAGAATCGTAATATTGCTGTCATAAAGGATTATGGTTATGTCTCAAAAATCCGAAGAAAATACCCGAACATAAACTTTACTACCGTACAAGACATTCAACACGGGTTGATTGCAGTGTCCACAGGTGCAGTTGACGCCCTTTTGTGCACACTGGCACTTTGCAGCTACACCATCGCCGAACTGGGATTGAACAACGTTAAAATCACCGGTGAAACCGAATTTAATACCAAACTGGCTCTGGGCGTACAAAAAAACCTGCCTGAACTTGTCTCTATCCTGAATAAAGCCATTAAGAATATCAGCCATGCACAACAGCAGGCCATTCTTGATGACTGGATAATGCAGAAATACATAGAGAAAACCGACTACACACTGGCCTATCAGGTGACGGCCGTTGCCTTTATCCTGTTAGGGCTCTTTGCCTATTGGAACCGCAGGTTATCCCGGGAAATCAACCTGAGAATTTCTACAGAAAAGGAACTGAAATCTGCTCAGGAAGTATTGCGCCTCTCGCAACAACGTCTGTTACTGCACCGCGAACATAACCCCATGGCGGTCATCGAGTGGAATACGGATTTCGAGGTATTGAGCTGGAATCCGGCAGCTACCCGCATATTTGGTTTCTCAAGGGACGAAGTACTGGGTCAGCATATCACCAAAAATATACTTCCGGAGTGCGCCCGGGAAACAGTGGGTAACGTATGGAAAGATCTGCTGAATAAGTGCGGTGGTGAACGCAGCACCAACGAAAACATCACCAAGGATGGGCGCATCATACTGTGTGAATGGTACAACACAGCATTAGTTAATCCGGGTGGGACGGTTATTGGTGTTGCTTCGTTGGTGGATGACATCACCGAGCGGACGCAGGCTGAACAGGAACTGGAGCAACATCGTCATCACCTGGAGGCGATGGTTGCCGAGCGTACCGCAGCGCTTGAGGAGACCAACAAGGAGCTGGAGTCCTTCTCCTATTCGGTATCCCATGATCTACGGTCACCGCTACGTTCAATTGATGGCTTCGGCCATGCGCTACTGGAAGATTACGCTGTGCAGCTGGACGATGTCGGCAAGGATTACCTGCACAGGGTGCGCAGCAGTGCACAACGCATGGCCAGACTGATAGATGATATGTTGTCGTTGTCCAGGGTGATGCGCCAGGAACTCAACCGAAAAGATATTAATCTAGGCGCAATGGCGCAAGCAGCTGTCAATAAATTACAGGATTACGAACCACAAAGGCGGGTCGACGTTGACATTGTAGCAGGGATACACGGTTGGGGAGACGCACACCTGATCGATATTGCGCTGGATAATCTGCTTGGCAATGCGTGGAAATACACCGGCAAGACAGACCAGGCACATATAGAATTCGGTGTGACGAAAAAGAACGGCAAGAAGATTTACCATGTGAGTGACAACGGTGTCGGGTTTGACATGAAATACGCGGACAAACTGTTCGGGTCGTTTCAACGCCTGCATAAAGCCGACGAATTTGAGGGTACCGGCATCGGCCTGGCCACGGTTGCACGCATCATCCGCCGCCACGGTGGGGAGGTATGGGCAGAGGGCGAAGTCGAGCACGGGGCAACGTTTTATTTCACCCTGGGCGAGGAAAAGACCAGCGCCGGAAACAATGGAATCTGAACATCTACTTAACGTGCTTATTGCTGTCTGAGGTACCAGCGTTTTTCGTTTCCTGACGTTAGTTACAGATTCCACAATCGCTGGTTGTTAGCGGTGGACCTCAACCTCTTCACGCAAAACTCTGTAACTATTCCTGAATTCATCCCCCTATTGCCGCATGATTCGATACCTGTCCCTCCCCTATTTCAACAACACGGCACGCGAATTGCTTTATTAATTCGGAACTGGCGATTTGCCGTCCTGGTCACCTTTATCAGGCTCGGCAAAACCCATAGTTATAACAATTGTATGTAATATTACCTGTAAATTCAGCGAGATATAATGCATCTTACGGGCGGCAATTATTTGACGTGGATTTCGTTGAGTGACGGACGACAGCCGTTCGTCCAGCCCATGGAAAAACCTGTACACAGGAGCTTAGTGCTCCGAGTGGTGTAGCGCGATGCCAAATGGGACTGACACTCACGCACCAGACCGTCTCGCGATGCTGCAATGCGTCTACGAGGATAATCGTCGTCTCGGGGAGCGACGGCGTCGCCCCCGGCTACGGCTACGCCTGCTCCCACACTCGCGTCGTCGGTCAAGCTGGGCCTTGCTGGGGATAACGCTGGTGTTCGGACCCGCACTTGGCTATCTGGGCCCATCCGTTTTAGTAGATGGACAAGAGACAGAGCTAAGCAGCGCACTTCAGGCGCCCCCACCTCATCCGGAACTGTTGCAACCAGTCCAGAGTGGGCACAATCTGACGTATTCGCCATTCATTCCGGCCGAGCTCGACTTCGCAGTGCTGGCCGCACCGGGGCAGTTTCCGGGCACCAAACCCGGAAGCTGGTCTGATTTCGATATGCTGCTGCGTGACGATCACTCTCCATTGACGGCGGTGTTCGGCCTCGACGTCAAAACCATTGTCATCGATCCGGGGCACGGGGGAACAGATCCGGGAGCGATCGGCGCCAAGGGTACGATGGAAAAGGATATCGCGCTTGATATCGCCTTACGGCTGCGCGACCGCTTGCTCAGCTCCAGCCACTACAAGATCCTCATGACCCGCGACGCGGATTCAACCCTGCGCCTGAACCAGCGCGTGGAATTCGCCAATGAAAACCAGGCCGACCTGTTCGTCTCTATCCATGTCAACGCTTTCCCCGATGTGCGGGTGAAGACCATCGAAACTTACTATTTCGGTGCACCACCGGACCCAGCGGCTATCGAACTGGCAAAGCTGGAAAATACCGACTCACAGTATGGCATGGCCGATTTCAAAACCATGATCAAAAAAATTGCCCATACCATGAAACATCAGGAGTCCGCTGCGCTGGCCACTTCGATTCAACACAGTCTGTTTCACAATATTCACAAGCTTGAACATCGAATGCGAAACTTCGGTGTAAAAACCGCACCGTTTGTCGTACTGCTGGGCGTTGATGCGCCCAGCGTGCTGGCGGAAATCTCATGCATCACCAATGTGGATGAAGAGATGAAACTGAATACCCCGGCTTATCGGGAAAAAATCGCGTCCTTTCTCGAAAAGGGCGTACAGGAATACTTGAGACACAAGCAGTCGCAAACAGCAGGAGATAACAGTTATGAACGGCAAAAAAATGGATGATTCCACACTGAAGATCGGTATTGACCTGGGCACCTCCAGAAGTGCCATTGCGTCAAGCGACGAGCACCGTGAATGGGTGGAAAGCTATGTTGGCTGGCCCAAGGACTTTATTGCCCAGAAAGTGCTCGGCAAACCGGTTCTGTTAGGCGAGCAGGCACTTTCCAACCGATTGTCGTTGGATATATGCCGGCCACTGGAACGTGGCGTCATCAAAGAAGGTACCACGCGCGACGAAGAAGCCGTCAAAGAACTGATTCGCTATCTGGTAGATCTGATGGAAAAGAAAGAGGATCGCAAAGTGCACGCGGTCGTTGGGGTACCAGCCGAATCATTCACGGCCAACAAACTGGCCATCAAACGCGCCGTATCCGACTATGTGGACTCCCTGATGGTGACCTCCGAGCCATTTGCTGTCGCCTATGGTCAGAATCTGCTGAACAACGCCATGATCATTGACATCGGCGCCGGTACCGTAGACTTCTGCATCATGCATGGAACCATACCGTCCGAAGACGATCAACGAACCGTGTTGACTGCCGGCGATTACATCGACCAGCAATTGTTTAACGCCTTATCAGAACGCTACCCGAATGCCGACTTCAATATAAACATGGTACGCCGCTTCAAGGAAGAGCATAGCTTTGTCGGCACGGCGAAAGGCAAGGTGGAAGTCGATTTTCCCGTTAATGGCAAGATGACGCCCCACGACATCACCGAGGAAATGCGCTGCGCATGCGAAAGCGTCGTACAGCCCATTGTGGAAACCACCCTTGAACTGGTATCTCGTTTTGACCCGGAGTATCAGGACCAGATCATGTCCAACATCGTCCTGTCAGGTGGTGGCAGCCAGATTCGCGGCCTGGCCGATCGGCTGCAACAATCCTTGCGGGAGAACGGAACCTGTCACATGCGCTGTATTGAGGATACGCTATTCGCGGGTGCCGACGGCGCCCTTGCCCTGGCCCGGGATATGCCAGAGGAATTCTGGGAAACTGTCTAAAATATCGGCCACCTTCTACACTGTTGTTGCAAACGGGCGACGAATAGGGACAGGCAAAAAATGGCCAGCCGATTACCGGCTGGCCACGTGAGTATCTATATCCACCGGGGTGACCGCGGTTGAACTGCCCCTAGCCGGCCGGATCTTCGCCGTAGTCAAAGGTGACTTCCTCATTTTTTTTGATATCGCGCATGACATAAAGATCAAAGCCGTCAAATTCAGCGCAGGGATTTCTGCTGTGGTTAAGATAACGCAGGATATTCTTACCATCCCTGCCGATCCACTTGCCTTCTTCTTCCTCGACCCAAAGTACGTGCATGTCATTGTTTTTGGTTTTGGGGCCGTCATAAGTACCTAGGTACTTACCCTTTTTGAGTTTTGTGCGTGCAAAGAGCCCCTTGCCGTGAATAGGGGATTGGTCTACATAAAACATCTTGTTGTGATCGATTTTCTTGGGCATGGGTCTGACTTCTGCTGGTAATAAAAGCCATAGTGTACTACCTAAACCGCACGCTTGGCGAACCAGATGATGTGCCGTGCTCCCTTCGATCCATGTGCACGTACACGCACCTCATCCACCTCGAAGCCCACCTTTCGCAGCCGCTGCAAAAACGCTTGATCTGGACCGGCCGACCACACAGCCAGCACACCCTGAGGACGCAACACCGTATATGCCGCGTTCAAGCCGTTTGTGCTATAGAGCCAATCGTTCTCCTTGCGAGTGAGTCCCTCCGGGCCGTTATCCACGTCCAGCAAGATAGCGTCGTAAGCTTGCTGCTCGGCCTTCAGAATGCGGGCGACATCCCCCTCGCGCACAGTCACCCGCGGATCCTGGAGCGGATGACCGGCATGCTCCCCAAGCGGCCCCCTGTTCCACGCCACCACTGCCGGCACTAATTCAGCCACCAACACCTGCGCCTGGTCACCGACGTGTCGGAGCGCCGCAGCCAAGGTAAACCCCATGCCTAACCCACCGATGAGTAGTCGCGGTTTTAAGCAACCCACCAGTCTGGTACAGGTATGTTCAGCCAACGCATCTTCCGAGCCATGGACACGGCTGTTCATCAGCTCGCCACGGCCAACGATTTTGATCGAAAATTCATTGCCCCGCTGGTATAGACGCAACTCCCCACCGTTACCGGGCACTTGTGCGCTATCGAGTAAAATCCAAGGCGTCATAACGTGTCTCTGGCGAAATACAGATTATCGCCCGGTTAAGCACGCTTAACCAGCCTTGTTAATGAAGGTTGTGGAGCGCATGCCGATGCCTGTGTTGCCGCACTTTTGCTTGGAAAAGACGGCGAGGTTTTCGGTATCGACAGTACGCCGGTGATGGTCGACAAGGCAGTATTTATCAATGTGGAACTGACTGATTTTAAGGCTCATCGTACGTCACCCAGTACCATTGGCGCTATGTTCATGGCGCTCAAGCCGTTTCAGGGGTATTCTTACCTGCCATGAAGGATCTTATGGTACTTGCCGCATATACGGACCTCCCTCGCCCGTGCCCCTTGACGTAACCGGCGCTTACAATTCATGCTTTGTCTCATGAAATCATCGGCAACACGGCCCCGCCGCCACAAATGGTTTGAGACGTTTTCCCTTTTCCTGGCAATCGTAACTGTTTCCGGGTGTGGCAGTCTGTCTGACTGGCGCCACCCCCGGGAGGCGGCATCGGTACACGTTCCTGTGCCCAGTGACCGCTTTCTGCTCCCGCCGGAAGGCGTGGATATTGTCGGTAACGTTCAGATTACCGCTGCCCACCAGGAAGACACCCTGCTCGATATTGCTCGCCGTTACGACCTCGGATACGAGGAAATTATCGCGGCTAATCCCAGCGTTGACCCCTGGCTGCCCGGTAAGGATACAAGCGTGGTCCTTCCTACACAGTTCATTCTTCCGGGACAAGAAAGAGAAGGACTCGTGCTGAATCTTGCATCCATGAGACTTTTTTACTTCCCGAAACCGGAACCGGGACAACTCGCAGAAGTCATCACTCACCCTATAGGCATCGGCCGCGAAGGCTGGAGAACGCCACAAGGTACGACACGCATTACCCAAAAGATCGAAAAGCCCGCATGGACAGTGCCGGAATCGGTACGCAGAGAACATGTCAGGCAAGGCGACCCTTTGCCACACATTGTGCCTCCAGGACCCGATAACCCGCTCGGTGAATTTGCCATGCGCCTCAGTCGCCCACAATACCTTATCCATGGAACCAACAAACCCTGGGGTGTTGGCATTCGGGTGAGCCACGGCTGTGTTCGGCTCTACCCCGAGGACATATCAAGACTCTTCCCACAGGTTCCCGTG
>Ga0316193_10001060_pt1 | contig 18166 bp, 14 predicted proteins | sample MerIslsedime2_MG_FD_207735 | JGI IMG/M metagenome (GOLD analysis project Ga0316193, IMG submission 207735) | Coastal sediment microbial communities from Maine, United States - Merrow Island sediment 2 | ecosystem: Environmental > Aquatic > Marine > Coastal > Sediment | place: USA: Maine... | reverse complement strand
GTCCAAGAGATCCTTGTAGTCCTTGCTGGCGGCCTCGGTCTTCTGTTTCTCTTCCTTGTCTTCCAGCTCACCCAGGTCGATTGCGCCTTTGGCCACAGAAACCAGGGCCTTGTCGCTATATTCATTCAGGTAGGACATCATCCATTCATCCACACGGTCAAACATGAGGATGACTTCAATGCCCTTCTTCTTAAACAACTCCAGGTGCGGACTGTTTTTCACGGCAGTAAAGGAATCGCCGGTGATGTAATAGATCTTCTCCTGTCCCTCTTGCATGCGTGAGATGTAGTCATCCAGGGACACGGTAGTCTCTTCACTATTGGTATGGGTGGAAGAGAAACGCATCAGCTTGGCAAGCTTTTCCTTATTGGCAAAGTCTTCTGCCGGACCTTCCTTGATCACTCGACCAAACTCATTCCAGAAGCTGGCATAGTTTTCCGGCTCGTCCTTGGCCATGCCTTCGAGCAGGTTCAATATCTTCTTCACCGAGGCGTTACGGATGGTATCGATGTGTTTATTCCGTTGCAGGATTTCACGCGAGATATTCAGGGGCAGATCATCGGAATCCACCACACCACGAATGAAGCGTAAATAGTTCGGCATCAATTGTTCCGCATCATCCATGATAAACACGCGTTTCACATACAGCTTGATGCCATTACGTTGTTCCCGATCAAACAGATCGAAGGGGGCGCGTTTGGGAATATAGAGTAAGGTGGTGTATTCCTGTGTTCCCTCGACCTTGTTGTGCATCCAGGTCAGGGGTTCATCAAAATCATGCGCGACGTGTTTATAAAATTCTTTATATTCATCATCCGTGATTTCACTCTTGGTGCGGGCCCATAAGGCCGAGGCCTTGTTCACCGCCTCTTTCTCATCGCTCAGCTCGCCCTTGTCATCCCGTTTGTTCATCATGACCGGCAGGGAGATGTGATCGGAATATTTGTTAATGATGCTGCGCAGGCGAAAATCTTCCAGAAACTCTTCTTCATCCTGGCGCAGGTGCAAGGTGACCGAGGTGCCCCGTTGGGCCTTCTCGATGTTCTCGATATTGTATTCACCCTCACCGGCCGATTCCCAACGCACACCATGTTCGGCACCCAGACCGGCGCGGCGGGTTTCCAGCGTCACCTTGTCGGCCACGATAAAGGCGGAATAGAAGCCAACGCCAAACTGGCCAATGAGATTGGCATCCTTGGCCTGATCACCGGAGAGCTTGTCGAGGAATTTGCGCGTGCCTGAACTGGCAATCGTGCCGACATTGTCCATCACCTCCTGGCGATTCATACCGATACCGTTGTCGGTAATGGTGACCGTCCTGGCCTCTTTGTCGTAATCCACGAGGATCGTCAGCTCAGCCCCATCCTCGTACAGGGCACTGTCGCTGAGGGCCTCAAAGCGCAGCTTGTCACAGGCATCCGATGCATTCGAAATCAGCTCACGTAAAAAGATTTCTTTATTCGAATACAGGGAATGAATCATAAGGTTCAGCAGTTGCTTGACCTCGGTTTGAAAAGTTAGTGTCTCTTTCTTGGTGTCAACACTCATTCCTAACTCCTTAGTTTTGCTTCGTGTTTTTCGTAATCAGACCAATCGTGCTAGCGAATATCGGGGCAATGAGCAGGGTTTTCAAGGTGTGGTCGGTGTTTCGGGGCAGATTTCCCCTTAGCCGGCGCCCGCCTGGGCGGCTCAGGATTCCAGTTTCGCCTGGCCCATGATGGAGGTGGCGATCTCTTCCACCGACATGCGGGTCACGTCCACATACTTGATGCCAAACTGGCGATAGAGGGCCTCCACCTGACGGACTTCATACTGGCACTGCCGTAAGGAGGCGTATTGACTGTCCGGCCGCCGTTCGTTGCGGATGCTGTGCAGGCGCTCCGGCGTAATGGTCAGCCCGAAGGCCTTTTTACGCCATTCCTTGATTGGTTTGGGTAGCTGCAGGCATTCCAGGTCTTCTTCGACCAGGGGATAATTGGCCGCCTGGATACCAAAATGGAGCGCCAGGAAGACACTGGTGGGGGTCTTGCCACTGCGCGACACCCCCAGCAGAATCACATCGGCCTGATCATAGTGATTCGTGTGCAGGCCATCATCGCTCCCTAAGGCAAAATTGACTGCGGTCATGCGATGTTGATAATCGTGATTATGGATCACGCCATGACTCTGCCCGACCATCGGCCGCGGTGACATGCCCAATTCATCGGCCAGGGGCTGCAATACCGCCTGAATCACATCAAAAAAGAGACAATGACTATGCTCGAGATGGGCGCGGATATTTGCATCAATCAAGGTACCAAAGACAATGGGCCGTCCGTTGTCATTTGTTGCAACGGCATTAATGGCCTCGACCACCTCGAGGGCCTTCGCCTCATTATCAATAAAGCGAAAGGTATGGGCTTCATATTCCAGGGTAGAAAACTGGGTCAGGAGGCTGCGTCCAATCGCTTCCACGGTAATACCGGTACTATCGGAGACATAAAAGACAATGCGCTTCATTTATATATCCATTTTTTTATTTTATACTTGCAATTAATTCAAGTATTGCTCAATCTGTAGCAAATAGACAGTACAAAAACATTAAGGGAAGGCCATGTCTGAATATCTACTTTGGCTCAATGAAGTCGGTCTTAATGATATCGAACGTGTGGGGGGAAAGAATGCCTCCCTGGGACAAATGATCAGTCAACTGGAGCCACTCGGTGTACGGGTACCCCATGGCTTTGCCACCACCGCCGAGGCCTACCGTAGCTTCCTCGCAAAGGACGGTCTAAGCGAGCGCATCTTCACCATACTGGACAAACTCGACACCAATGATGTCGACGCCCTGAAGCAGGCCGGCACCCAAATCCGCCAATGGATCCTGGACACCCCCTTTCCGGCGGCACTGGAACAAGCCATATGTGATGCCTATCAAAAACTGGAGCAGGAGGATGCCGCCCATGCCGGTTCCTATGCCGTGCGTTCCTCGGCCACGGCCGAAGACCTGCCCGATGCCTCCTTTGCCGGACAGCAGGAAACCTATCTCAATATCAAAGGCGAAGAAAATCTCCTTGCCGCAGTAAAGTCGGTGTTCGCTTCGCTTTTTAACGATCGCGCGATTGCCTATCGTGTGCATCAAGACTTTGAACACCGGAATGTTGCCCTCTCGGCCGGTATCCAACGCATGGTGCGCAGCGATAGCGGCGCCAGTGGCGTCATGTTCACCCTCGATACCGAATCCGGTTTTGAAGAAGTCATCTTTATCACCGCCGCCTATGGCCTGGGTGAAACCGTGGTACAGGGTGCGGTCAACCCGGATGAGTTCTATGTGCACAAGCGTGGCCTCCGAGCAGACCAACATGCCATCCTGCGCCGCAACCTTGGCAGCAAGAAGATAAAGATGATCTACGGTGATGGCCAGAGTCACGACACCTCCACCGTGACCGTGGAGGTGCCGGCAGCGGAACAACATCAGTTCTGTCTCAACGATAAGGAGATCACCGAACTGGCCCGGCAGGCCCTCATCATCGAGGAACACTATGGCCGTCCCATGGATATCGAATGGGCCAAGGACGGCATCGATGGTCAACTCTATATCGTCCAGGCACGGCCCGAGACAGTGAAAAGTCGTCGCGCACAAAACGTGCTGCAACGCTATGAACTGAAGAGTCGTTCCGACATCATCCTCACCGGCCGCAGCATTGGCCAGCGCATCGGCGCCGGGAAGGCCAGGATTATTCACGATGCGAGTGAAATGTCCCGTGTGCAGGAAGGTGATGTGCTGGTCACCGATATGACCGACCCGGACTGGGAACCGGTGATGAAACGGGCCGCCGCCATCGTCACCAACCGGGGTGGGCGCACCTGTCATGCCGCCATTATTGCCCGTGAATTGGGCATCCCGGCGGTTGTCGGCACCGGTAGTGGAACCGAAGATATCCAGGAAGGACAGGGGATCACGGTATCCTGTGCCGAGGGCGATACCGGCAATATCTACGACGGCATACAGGAATTTGTTATTAATGAAATCAATCTGGAGACCATGCCCGAGCTGCCGTTTAAGATCTCGCTCAATGTCGGTACCCCGGATCGCGCCTTTGATTTTCAGTTTCTGCCCAATGCCGGTATCGGCCTGGCCCGGCTCGAGTTCATCATTAACCGTATGATCGGGATTCACCCCAAGGCCCTGCTGTTTTATAAAAACCAGCCAAAAGAGATTAAACAACAAATCGATGAGCGTATTGCCGGTTATGCCGATCCGATCAGCTTCTTCATCGAAAAACTCTCCGAGGGCATCTCAACCCTGGCCGCGGCCTTCTGGCCCAAGCCGGTGATTGTGCGTCTGTCTGACTTTAAATCCAATGAATATGCCAACATGATCGGTGGCCGGCAATATGAACCGCATGAAGAAAACCCCATGCTTGGTTTCCGCGGTGCCTCACGTTATCTCGATTCCGACTTTCAGGACTGTTTCGAACTGGAATGCTTTGCCTTGAAGAAGGTACGCGATGAGATGGGGCTCACCAATATCGCCATTATGGTGCCCTTTGTGCGCACCCCGCATGAGGCCCATGATGTGATAAATCTCCTGCACGATAATGAACTCACCCGCGGGGTCAATGAGCTGAAGATCTATATGATGTGTGAGATCCCCTCCAATGCCCTGTTGGCAGATCAGTTCCTGAAATACTTTGATGGCTTCTCCATCGGTTCCAATGATCTCACCCAACTTACACTTGGGCTGGACAGAGACTCTGAACTGGTCGCGAAGCTGTTTGATGAACGCAATGAGGCCGTGAAAAAACTCTTGAGCATGGCCATCGAGGCCTGTCGTAAAGAGAATAAATATGTCGGTATCTGTGGCCAGGGCCCGTCTGACCATCCGGATCTGGCCTATTGGCTCATGGATCAGGGTATCGAGAGCGTCTCTCTCAACCCCGATAGTGTCATCAAAACCTGGTTATACCTGGCAGATAATAAGAACAGGCATTAGCCCGCTACCATCGTCACACTGACTCGTCGGCTGGTTTGTCTTCCGCCGCTGGCGAGTCTGCCTTGTCTGCCTCTTTTTCCTCTGCTTCTTTTTCCCTGGCCTCGGCCTCTTTTTTCCCGACTGCAGTCCCTTTTTGCTTGGGGCGTGGATAGGTCACGGATTTCAACAGGCGCATCAGCTTGGGATAATTTACCTTGCCCGATACCGAGGTCTGATTGAAGGCGAGCCCCATCACCACACCACGGCGATTCATACGTTCTAAGGTGGTGCGCACAACACGCTTGCTCAGGCCGGTTTCCGACGCGATCTGTTGCAAGGAGATGGTGACGTTTGACTCTTTCTCATTTTGACTCGGTCGTTGGTCCAACAGATAGCTTGCGCAAATCAGCACGGCCTGAGAATAACTCAGCGCGGTCACGGCCTCATTCGTCGCATTGATCTTATTCGACATGGATTTGAGGAGTCGTAGGGACAGTTCAGGGATCCTGACCACGGCGCTAATAAAATTATCGCCGGTAAACTCCAGCGCCATGGCCTCTTTCGAGATGCGAACGGAAGAGGTTCTGGGCTGATCCAAAAAGATGCTCATCTCACCCAGGATCGCCCCCCCCCCTGTTATGGTGGCAATCACCTTGTCATTACCATTCTCATCCTTCTTGAGTACTTCGACCTCACCACTCAGGATGACAAAAACCAACTTATCACTATGCCCTTCACGAATAAGATAGGTCCCTTCAGGGAATCGCTGTTTTTTTCCATAGTCGAACAGGAATTTTGTCACCCCGGAGGATATGACTGATTTTTCTTTTGGCAGCTCAGCTGCTGCCGAAGAATCCCCCCGTGCATTCTGGCCAGCGGATGCCGCCTGTGCACTTGAGTCTGATTCTGACATTCTGGCTTTCTCTCCTTGCCCGATTTTAATCCCTACTTCTGGAAATTCAGGGTATTTAAACATAAGAAAAATAAAATCAACTAGTTAGCCACTTATATCGGCCTTATACTATTGTTCTTTACCGCTTTTGGAGCAATTTGACGATGCGATCACTGATTCTGCTCATCGTGGCCAGTGCCTTTCTGCTCTGGTTTGGGAACTATTTTCGATACACAAATCGCAAGCTGGGATATGGCCTGCTCATCCTTGGCGGTGGCTTGGGCCTGCTGGCCCTGGTGGGGGCATTACGACTGGTGTGAAAAGACAAAAAGGCCCGGCCGGAATGGCCGGGCTGGAAAAATATAACTAGGGAACCTCTGATTAAGTTCATCAAGTGGATGATGACAAGGCGGAAAGAAACGAAAAAGCGCAGTTTTGACCACGGATGGTCTTATGTCACGAAGCCCATGGATGGGCGAGAGTGACAAATGAGCATTTCCGAGTGCCCTATGGGTATGAGTTTCTTTCCAACGCAGTCAGCGCCGCTTCAGGGGCTTAAGCAGAGGTTCCCTAGGCCGCGCCCGCACCAACTTGCCTGGTATTCGACTCCAACACGGCCCTGGCCGCATCAACGCCCACGCCTTCATTGATCACACCACTGCCGGCCAACACCTTGTCCAGGGCCTGCAGACAATATTCAATATTTTCCGCACGACTGGCGTAACCCATCAAACCGATACGCCACACCTTGCCTGCGAGGGTGCCAAGGCCGGCACCGATTTCAAGACTGTAGTCATTCAGCAGTTGCTGGCGTACCGCCGCATCATCCACACCTTCCGGGATCAATACCGCATTGAGTTGTGGCAGCCGGTCTTGCTCGTCAACCAACAGCTTCAGGCCCATGGCTTCAAGCCCCGCCTTCAAGGCATTGTGGTTGAAGCTGTGCCGTGCCCATGCATTTTCCAGTCCCTCTTCCTGCAACACCAACAGGGCCTCATGCAGGCCATAGAGGTTATTGATCGGTGCCGTGTGGTGATAGGCACGCTTGGCACCGCCGCCCCAATAACCCATGACCAGATTCAGATCGAGAAACCAGCTCTGCACCTTGGTCTTGCGGTTTTGAATCAGCTTGGTGGCGCGTTCATTGAAGCTCACCGGTGACAATCCAGGTGGTGCCGAGAGGCACTTTTGGGTACCGGAATAGATGGCATCGATATCCCAGCCATCCACATCCAGTGCTGAACCAGCCAGTGAGGTGACGGCATCGACGATGACCAGACAGTCATGCTTGTGTGCCAACTCGGTCAGGGTCTTGGCATCGGACTGCACCCCGGTTGAGGTCTCGGCATGGACAAAGGCCACAAACTTCGCATCGCTGTTTGCCTTTAACGCCTGTTCCAGCTTGTTGGCATCGACCGCCTTGCCCCATTCATCTTCCACCATAACGGGGATCGCACCACAACGCTCGACGTTTTCTTTCATACGTCCACCGAAGACGCCGTTCTGACAAACAATGACCTTGTCACCCGGCTCGACCAGATTGACAAAACAGGTCTCCATGCCGGCAGAACCCGGTGCCGATACGGGCAGGGTCAATTCATTCTTTGTCTTGAAGGCATATTGCAGCAACTGCTTCATCTCATCCATAAAACCGACGAAGGCGGGATCGAGATGACCAATGGTTGGTTTCGACAGCGCCTGCAGGATGCGTGGGCTGACATCGGAGGGCCCGGGCCCCATCAAGGTACGTTTGGGTGGTATGAAAGATTTGATACTCATTCAGGTCTGCCTGTTCAGGATTCAACACAAAGCCCCGAATTATATTGGCTATCGGGTGAGGATGTACATAGGCTTTTAATTCTCATGAGTCTCGCAGGGTTATTTAACCCTGCAGTATTAACAGTTATTCCGTCACCTCAGGCCACGAAACAAAGGACTTTTCATAAAACCTGCCCGTGATAACATCCCAGGCCGAACAGGCGTCTATAATCGACATCATACGAATCGAATAAACTGAACAGGATGCAGGAACACCAGCATGGCGAAAGCAGAACTCCCCCTCATCATCGAGGCCAATGAACTGGAAAAACAGTTGGACAAAAAGAACCTGTTGCTTGTGGATCTCTCCCAAGCCCAGACCTATGTGCAATATCATATTCCCGGCGCCGTTTTCCTCGAATACGCCTGGATCGTGCATACCGAACCGCCCTGCATGGGACTCCTGCCCGATCAGGCCCATTTGACCAATGTCCTCAGTGCCCTGGGGCTCACGCAGGACACCCATGTGGTGGCCTATGACGATGAGGGCGGTGGACGCGCCTGTCGTTTTCTATGGACCCTGGATGTGGTCGGTCACCAGCACTACTCGCTCCTGAATGGTGGTCTGCACGCCTGGGCCAATGAAGGCCACCGGGTCACCAGCGAGATCGACTATCCCAGCAAGGGAAAATACCAGGCCACCATCGATAATGGCCCACTGGCCGATCGGCAATACATCCTCGATCACCTTCAGGATGAAAACGTCAAACTACTCGATGCCCGATCACCGCAGGAATACGCCGGCACCAAGGTGTATGCCCTGCGCGGCGGACACATCCCCGGTGCCATCAACATCGAATGGACCGAGGCAATGGACACGCAACGTAACATGCGCCTGAAACAGGAAAGTGACTTGCGCGCCATGTTGGAAAACAATGGCATCACGCCGGATAAAGAGATCATCACCCACTGCCAGACCCACCATCGTTCCTCGTACACCTATATCATGCTCAAGTCACTGGGGTATAAAAAGATAAAGGGCTATGCCGGCTCCTGGTCAGAGTGGGGTAATGATGAGAACGTGCCCATAGAAAATTGATCCAGGCGGGGCTTAATCTCGGCCCTGCCGCATGACGAGACCAGGGTTTGCTTCAAACTGGCTGTTCCAGCTCTTCAATAACTGGATAACGCTGCGACCAGTCCTCAAGTTGCTTGCGCATCCGGTGCACATGGCTCCCTTCCCAAAATACCTGCCGGCATTCAGGACAATATAATGCCGCATTGATATATTCCTTTTGTTTTAAAGGCAGGGCCGCGATCTGGGCCGGTGTGGCATCAATGAGAAAGGTATTGCAGTTCAAACAACGAGTGAAGGGCCGATAGAGCCAATTGATATTGATCCTCCTGCCAAGCTCCTCGGCACACGCCTCGATAAGCTCCGACTCCAGACAGATCACCGTGCCCTCGGCGCGCCGGTGTTCCAGCAGACCGCGATCACGCGTGATGAGCAGGCGTCCCGTATCGATGGCCTGGCGCAACAACTGATAATCCGATTCGGCATTCATCGCAATCAGCGTGTCATAACCGGCCGCACGCAACCAACGGCCGAGCCGCTGCAACATCTCATCACACAGGAATTTGGGTGCGTCGGTTTGTGTCATGGACTCGGCGGCAGCCATGCACATCGGCCTAGCCGAGAGAACGAATGACCCCGGTGACAATCCCCAGGATCTGCACCTCTTCATTGTGCAGGTAGATCGGTAACATATCAGGATTGGCCGGTTGCAGGCGGATGCCATCGCTCTCGATATAAAACTTTTTCAGGGTCACCTGCTCGCCATTGATCATCGCCACCACCGATTGCCCGTTCTCCGCGGTCTCACGCTTTTCGATCACGATCACATCCCCGTCCTGGATATTGTCATCGATCATGGAGTGGCCTCGCACACGCAGTGCATAGGTATTCTTGCGCACCATGCTCAGCGGTACGGTAACCTGGCTCTCATCCGTACAAATATCCACCGGCTGTCCGGCGCTCACCCAACCCAGCAAGGGCACCTCGGCCAGGCCCTCCAGGGCGGTCTCCACGACCTCGAGCTCGGGGGTCCATACAGGTCTTTTATTCTTTTGAATCAGATAGCTAACGTTTGCCATTGATATTTCTCTTTATATTTTTGCCTTAACATAGCGCGAAATAAGAAAAATATCAAACCCGCACCTTGTCAGACACCAGCAGCGGCACTACATCATCTCTCATTGCGACACAGCAGGCTTATCGCCATAATACAGCCCCATGACGAAAACAACATCGCTCAAACAGACGACGCTACTAGTTATTATTGCCCTGATCAGCGTCACCCTCGGCATCTGGGTGAGCCAGAATCTGCCCGGTGAAAAACAGCTGCCCAGGGATCTGGATACCACCTTTTTACCCCAGGGCAAACCACTGCCGGACTTCAAACTGATCGATCACGACAAGCACAGCTTTGACCTTGCGCGCCTGCAGGGCAAGTGGAGCTTCATGTTCTTCGGTTATACCAATTGCCCCGACATCTGTCCCATAACCATGAAGGTGATGGAGCAGGCCTGGCAACGGATCCCGCCGGCACTGGCCAAGGATAGCCAGATGATCTTCGTCTCGGTGGATCGGGAGCGTGACCCGCCGGAAACACTCAAGGCCTACGTACAATATTTTCATAAAGACTTTATCGGTGTCACCGGCGAGACCGTGCAACTGGACCTGCTCACACGTCACATCGGCATCCTGTATGGCTTTGAAGACGCCGCCCCGGGCAGTGACGAATACCTCGTCAGCCACAGCGGTCAGATCGTCCTCATCGATCCCGACGCCAGGCTGCGTGCCGTCTTCTCTCCCCCGCATGAAGGGAAAAAGATCGCCACCACCTTTCAGAAAATCCGCGAATTTGTCGCCAACTAATCGAATCCATTATGAAACAGATCACGAAAACATACCTACTATCTCTCTTGCTGTTGTGCCCATTCAGCAGTCAGGCTGTCGAGTCGCTGGTGTTCAGCAATGTCTGGAGTCCGGAGGCACCGCCGGTTGCCCGTGTCATGGCGGGCTATTTCACCGTGGACAACAAGGGAACGCGCGAGATCCTCATCGAAGAAGTGAGCAGCCCGCAGTTTAACAGCATCGAAATACATCGCACGGAACATAAAGACGGCATGGCCACCATGCAGTGGCAACCCCACATCCATGTCCCCGCCGGTAAACGCGTCGAACTCAAACCCGGCGGCAAACATCTGATGATGTTTAAACCCAAACAGCCTCTCAAGCAGGGCGACACCATTACCCTGCATGTGAAATTGTCGAACAACACCCGGCAAACCATTCACGCCAAGGTAAAAAGGTAGTCGTCGTGCGCGAAACAAGATCAGCCCACCTGTACGATTACCTGTTTGCCCTGTGGCAATATGTGGTGCCCCATCACCTGTTGTCACGCCTTATGGGGAAGATCACCTATTGCCGCAACAAGTGGATCAAACTGAGCTACATGCGACTCATCATCAAACGCTTCGGCGTCAACATGAATGAGGCGGAACAACAGGACCTGGAGCAGTTCGAAAACTTCAACGCCTTCTTCACCCGCGCCCTGAAGACCGAGGCCCGCCCCATCGTCAGTGGTGCAAAACAACTGGCCTGCCCGGTGGACGGCAGCGTGAGTCAACTGGGCAGGATCAAACACGGTCAAATCTTTCAGGCCAAGGGCCACGACTACGCCCTCACCACCCTGCTCGGTGCTCAAGATCACTGGTCCCAACAATTCGAAGCAGGTGAATTCGCCACGCTGTATCTCTCGCCCAAGGACTACCACCGCATTCACATGCCCTGTGATGGTGTACTCAAAGAAATGCGCCACATCCCCGGCCGACTGTTCAGCGTCAACCCCGCCACCGTCCGAACCGTGCCCGGCCTGTTCGCGCGCAACGAACGCGTGGCCTGTTTTTTTGAAACTCCAAATGGCCCCGTCGCCATGATCCTGGTGGGCGCCATCTTCGTCGCCAGCATCGAGACCGTCTGGCACGGCATCATCACCCCGCCGACCCGCCGCGGCATGCAAACCTGGCACTATGAGAATAAAGTGAAACTCGCCAAGGGCGATGAGATGGGCCGCTTCAACATGGGCTCCACCGTGATCGTCCTGTTCCCGAAAGACAAGATGCAATGGGCGGAAGGCTTAACTGCAGAAAGTCATGTACAGATGGGACAGTTGTTAGGGACGATGCTCTAACACCTATGTCTTAGCAAAGAAACACTGAACGGCCGGTGTCTTTCAGTGATAACAGTGTATGTATTCTCAATCTTCTGGTGTAATTCACTTCGTTCATTGCACCCTACCGTCTTCTTCGAGGCGAAAGGGGCTAGACCAATTCCTCTGGCGTTGCCTCAAAATAATAGGCATCCGCTGCCTCAGAATAAAATACATCCTCCTCCGGGAAAGGGCCTTCACGGCCTTCCCGCAATGCAACCAAAAACTCAAAATAATTTCTTGCCACCCTGGCTGCCAGTGCAAATGATATCGAAACCTTTGGCCCTCCCGGTATTAAACCTCGATTCTCTAATATCGGTAGAGAATGATTATCACGACGGTCCATTAAATCATCCAGACCTCCAAGTCCCCTCAATCGTAGCCCTCTGTCATCAATATCTTCCTGACTTAGACCACCAGCATTTCCTGCAAGCCAGGTTTTTATCCTGGGTTCGTTTGCCAAATCCGTTCCATCCAAGATACCATCCAACCAGTTACCCAAGGTTAATTCAGGGAATATCGCCACATTTCTCTGACGATTTTCTATAATAGTACCCTTTGTTATTCCTCTTAAAAAAGGCTGACCTAATGTGTACGGTTCTTCTTCATTAGTACGACGAGCATTAGCTACACTTATAATACATTCTTTTAATGTGTCCCTTTCCCCTATCAAGGCGACTCTTTGCCCTTCGGGTAATAAAGTAAAAATAGAAGCAACATCTGTTCTGGCCATCAACATAGTGCGATGTTTAGCTGCAGCATACCGTTTTGAGCCCGCCTTCAAGCCTAAAAACGAAAATGCCCTGACATAATTCATTACAAGCGATAGGAAACCACGTAGTTTTGCACTATTTGCTGCTAGCGGTCCCAAAATAACCGGATTCCCATGCAAGTGAGCTATTACAGCATCCGCCATCGCAGGAGATTCACCCAGCAACCGGGAGTAAAAGTCATCCGTATCTTCTCTTCCAGCACCATGCATTGCCCTCCTCGCAGGTCTCCTATACCCAGTCTCCCGGGCAGTCTCATGAACGCCTGTGCCGAAATATTTCATCAGTGTAGGCAACTCCTCCAACGGAATACCCTGCGTCACTTGCATTTTAATTTTGCCGCCAGGTTTTCCCCCAGACAACATGGCCTTGTTGTTGGAAAAACCGGATTCAGAAGCAGTCACAAACTCACCTTTTTTATGATCTCTGCCCGCCAACCCATCGAGCCTTTCATAAATGGTCGCAATACCGTCTAATGTCTGATTAAGTTGCCGGCGCCCCGCATCATTTTCCTCAAATGCATCTGTGACAAATTCCATATCAGAGGCTGGAGGCAACATATCTGCCTCTACATTAAAACCTGTGGCATTATGCAATATCTCTTTTTTCTTCGCCGGTTCAACACCCTGTTTATTACCATGCTCTTTCCATATCCGATCTCTAAACCAACCGCCCCATAAAAAAGTACTGATCCAGGTGTTCCATTCACTATCCTCAAATTCAAAACCGACTTTTGCTTGAATACTTGTCGTCCCATTAAGATGGCCTTTTTTTAAATCAGCAGCTGGTCCTCTGCATAAACCAAGTGATTTTGTCCCCATCACATCCGCCTCTCTCTCCAGTCCTCCATCATCATTAATCCCCACCCCTTTCATTTGCATGGTTGGTTTCACTCTGCCCTGCTTCTGCTGTACCACATGCCAGGCCTCGTGCGGCAGGTGTCGTTCCTGGCGCGGGCAGACATAGATGTTCGAGCCGTGAGTGTAAGCCAGGGCATTGAACCGGGCCGGTTTGGGGGAGTTGTAATGTACCTTCACATCATCCATGGCATAACCGGACAGGTTTTCGACGCCGGTCTTCAAGCGATCCGGCAGGCCGGTGCGGTTGGGTGGGATAGTGAGCTGAGGTGCTGTGGAAGTTGCGCCATCCTGGCGTTGCACGGTTGTGCTGGTAAAACGACATTGGACGGCTTCGCGCGTATAGGCAACCGTGTGCCGTATTTGTTGTTCGTTCGCCGTTTGCGAATCCGTATTTTTCTGATGCCGGGATTGCTTTGCACTTTTGTATTCGGCCACGATTATTTTACTCCGATTTCTACCTTACCCTTCTTAAACTGGACGGCTTATTAGTTTCGAGTTCAATATTCAAAACCTGAGCTTCTCCAGAAGCCATCATGATTTACAAGATAATACAACAGGAACTCGGCTCGACTAAATCAGGTAATGAATCTAGTGAATTATAACTTACCTGCTCTCGATCCCGGTAAAAGAACACATGAACGCCATCTTGCACAATCACTTTTTTGTAAGCCGCTGGTGGTTCTTCTTCTCTTGGTTTGGGCACTTGTCCGTTAGGAAGGCGCCCTGCAGGAATCCTGATTGTTTTCCCAATAAGCCCTGCCGCGAATCGTAACTCTCCAGATGTTACTCTATCCGTATAAACTCTCCCTTCCAATACACCTGGAATATCTTTCATGCCGTCCAATATAAACCTGACGCTGCCTCCCTCAGCAATAGCCTCAATCATTGCCAGTTGGCAGGCATGCGTGACACCATCGGCTTCTTCAGCAAATCCCAGATCGTTATCGCCTCTATTGAGTCGTTCCAGGTCTCCAACCCATACTGTCGCATGCGATATCTCGCTTTCCCTTGCATTAAATCTAGAATAATTCTCCCACCCAGAACCACCTTCATAATATCTTTTGTAATAATCGATATCCTTAAGTTTACCAGATACCTTTTTTGCTTTTATTTTAGCGCCCATATCATCACCGCTATAATTTATTCCGTAAAATAAATCATCGCGTCCCAAACGCATATAGAGCTTGTCATCACCATGTATTTCATCATTATATCTTCCTGATTCCATATAACCTTCTGGCGACTCTTCATTTTCATACCAATGAGGAGCTTCCTCATCTACACTACGGTCCCATAGGTAAATTAACTGAACAACAGGAGACGCGAAAACTTGTTGAAAAACGGGGACTGATAAACGATTACCTTCCTCAATACTGTCCCTAGCCTCCTGTCTATTCGAGGAGAGTGCCCTCACCCCCATTACATCCGCCTCTCTCTCCAAATGCTCATCATCGTTAACATTCACCCTACCCATCATCTGCAAGGTTGGTTTAACTCGCCCCTGTTTCTGCTGCACCACATGCCAGGCCTCATGGGGCAAATGTTTTTCCTGCCCCGAATCAAGATGGATCTCATTACCCTGGGCGTAGGCCAAGGCATTGAGTTGCGCCGGTTTGCCGGAATTGTAATGCACCTTCACATCATCCATGGCGTAACCAGATAGGTTTTCGATGCCGGTCTTTAATCGATCGGGCAGGCCGGTGCGGTTGGGTGGGCTTGCGGTTTGTAGTACGGTAGAAGTCGCGTTACCCTGGTGTTGTACGGCTGTGCTCGTATTCAGATTATGAGCAGCCGGGTGCATCGTACCGGAGAAACGGCATTGGACAGCTTCTCCTGCATAGGACCGACGATGCGTTCGCTGTGCCTTTGCCGGCTGTGCATCTGTTTTATCCACAATATGGGGTTGTTTTGTGGTTGTATATTCGGTCATGCTTGCTCTGCTCCGTGTTCTGTTACAGTTGCATTTAGCATCCTGACCCCGCACCAATGCAAGACTTGACTACAAATATTCTTCCTGGGTTGGGTATCAAATATATATTTTGTTTTTCATTCTTGTGATTGACCACATGGAAAACTTTAGCTGGGTGTTTTATTCGTTTTTTTACCTTTCCTGTTTAATTATAAGATGATACAGCAGCGACGTGCGGCTTGTTCTTGTTCTTCCTCTGCTTCAGGTGCAACTTGTACTTCCCCTACTGCACCTGTAGCTTGCTCTATCGCCATTCCTAAAATAGGTCTAATTCTTACATCTGCCACTTTATCCTCGGCTTGCTTATGTCTATCTCGTAATGCATCAAGACCACCTTCACCATATTGTGAGTTACTTATTCCATCGCTTATCCATGCAGACTCATTAACCAAATATCCTACAAGTGCCTCGTATTTTTCCCTTGCTTTTTTAATTTCATCGAACCCCTCTATGTTATCTACGCTTTGTCTTATTTCATCATCACCACGACGTAACATATTTTCATCCCTGTGATAGTCTTGCCAGGTATCGCCTTGCATAGGTTTGAATACCCCTACCGGCCTGTACTGTTTATATTCTGAGCCTAGTAGTTTTGCCAGAAAATCAGGCTTTCCTCCCGGACTATTACGTGGGAGCTTTCTCCGCCTATGCGGACTACGGCTAGCTGGACTACTACTAGGCTGCTCACCACCAGCCCGCCTTTTAGCCCGAGCTTCCCTAATCTTGCTGCGTAGCTCAATCCGGGCCGCTCTAGATGAAAGCTGTTTTTCAGTCAAAGCCTTTTTATCCTCCTTCGTATCCTCGTCACCACTAGCCGGACCACCACTAATCCTACGCGACTGAAGATCCTCACTTGATACGATTCTTAATAAACTGCGTGAATCATCTGGAACATACAGTTCTTGGGCAATAGGGTTAGAAAATCCCTCGTTCTCTGTTCCATCACCAATAAGACGATGCTGTTTAATAGCAACACCCCGGATCTCTTTATCCTTATAGGCCTCTTGTATTACTTGAATAGCTCTCGCAATACTACCACCTGTTTCACTTACATCCACAAGAACAATTTTTTCCTTATTCCCAAAATCACCGATGATGGCTTCAAGCATATTTTTTATTTCCCGTTGTCCACGATCATAGTCCGGAGTTCCTTTCTCGGGCAGATCCTTAAGAGACAAGGGAATGTTGAATACCTCGAGTCTCCGCGACTCCAGATAAGCCATAATGGGTGCAGGGCTGCCCCCCATACCCACGAGTGTATATCCTTCTTCTATTGGAAACATCCTGTCAATGTGATTGGCTACAGCAGCCAATTGCTGCGCCTCATCTTCCGGTATCAATTGGGCTACACTTCCCGCTGCTTCCCTGCTGCTTCGCCTTGATGCAGGTGTCTCGGACATGTTATGAAGACTTTTCGTCCCCATCACATCCGCCTCTCGCTCCAGACTGCTGTCATTGTTGATGCTCACACCGCTCTTCATCTGTAGCGTCGGTTTCACTCTGCCCTGCATCTGCTGCACCACATGCCAGCCTTCGTGAGGAAGATGTCTTTCCTGTCCTGGCCCTAAATGGATGTTTGTGCCCTGAGCATAGGCAAGAGCCCCGAGTTGTTTTGGCCTGGGGGAGTTGTAATTTACGTGTACAGGAGAAAGATCATAACCGGAGAGCTGTTCAAGTCCATTCTTCAATCGTTCCGGCATGCCGGTCTGATTGGACTTCGAGGTAGTAGAACCACTTGCCGGTTCTTTCTGCAACGCATTCTCTGCAGAGAACCAACAGTGCACCACATCGCTGCTATATGACGGAGCCAAAGCTTCCGATGTGTCAACGTCCGTTTCGGTTCTCTGCTTTCTCTGTAACCGCTTACCTGCATACATTTTTTTATTTCTATTTCGATTCTTTACTTAATAAAAATTAAAAGCCCGTATTGGGTATCAACCATTAGTTATTTTAAAAATAATTACTTATAAACCCTCCCCAATTTAAGTCACCACCAAATATTGACTAACTGGCAGTGAGTTATTTTTTGACAGCATTCAACTAAATAACTTTATTTTAAGCTACCTGGAACAAAGAGTTCTGGATTAAAGTCCTCGAACAGAAGCGGCATTTGGATGAAGAAATTCCGTGCCTGAGGGCTTTCTCGGGTTTCGGGACATAAAGTCTCGACCCAGTACCAGAAGCCCCGCGCGGCAACCAGACGTTCGATATAATTATAAAAATCGTACCCTGTATTAAAGAGAGCCTCCCCCAATTGATGGTAGTAGATAGTGCGGCTAAAACCAGCTTCCTCCGAATATAACAAAGCGCTGCAGGCTTCTTCCACGAAGAAATCGAGAGGTTTCACTGCCTTGAAGCGCTCGCCTTCTTCAAAGTCGAACCAAGTCACCCCATGCCAATCCTTCAGCACTTCGGACAGAGGAAGAATCTCGATTGCGCCAACTACCGGCCAGTTAAACGCCCCCGCTTCCCGACTGCATTCCCATTCCAGGTGGAAGCCATCCATTTCACGATAAAAGGCTTCCATCCCTTCGGGAAACGACCCCACGAATAAATCTTTCGCCAACTGCACAATCATCGAACTGGCGGGATCTGGAAAATGAATATCAGTGATTGTGATATCCGGGTGATCATTCAGCTGATCTACCATTGCGTAGAATTGGGGAAGATATATTTCGTCCACTAGTGA
>Ga0316193_10001059_pt1 | contig 18166 bp, 15 predicted proteins | sample MerIslsedime2_MG_FD_207735 | JGI IMG/M metagenome (GOLD analysis project Ga0316193, IMG submission 207735) | Coastal sediment microbial communities from Maine, United States - Merrow Island sediment 2 | ecosystem: Environmental > Aquatic > Marine > Coastal > Sediment | place: USA: Maine... | reverse complement strand
ACTCACTGACAAGCACAGACGGCGGCAGGATGGAATTGTCCTGGATGCTTTGTCCCACATAGCTGATATAAAGCTTTTTGCGGGCTGATATGATGGATTCAAGGAAGAGGTATTTATCATCGTTGCGGCGAGACCTGTCGCCGGCCCGGGGATGTCTGGCCATGAGATCAAAGTTCAGCGGTTGAAAATCCCGGGGATAGGCGTCATTGTTCATGCCGACGAGACAGATGATATCAAATGGGATGCTTCGCATCGGCAGCATGGCACAAAAGGTAACGCCCCCAGTTAAAAAGCCTGATCCATACCTGTTTTGTTCCAGTCGTGATTTCAGATATGATTTGACGACGGCCGGTTCTATATCATCATGAAAATCCGCGTAATTCTCAATCTCAGCCATATCTTCCAGCAAATTACGTAGGATCTGGAACTCCCTTTCTTCTTTTTCTTCAGGCTTGAAGAAGCTGTCGACAAGGGCGGTCAGGGTCATTTGCCATTTGCTCAGATTTCGGGGTTGCTCCAATTTTGCTGACCAAACAATCAGGCGGCCGATAAAATTTAAAAAATTGCCCAGGATCTGGGCATCGCTGCCTTCAATGTTGTCATAGGGCAAAATGCCGTTAAACATGTGCCGGTTTGCGCCCGGCATGGCATAGCCGAGCACCAGCCTTTCCAGTCCGGCCTGCCAGGTGTTTTCTGAGAACCCGGAGAGCCCTGCCTTCAGGCGGCTATCGGCATCAATACCCCATCGAATTTGCGTGTCTGCGACCCACCGCTCAATGACTTTTAGATCAGATTCCACCAGGTCGAACCGTTCCTTAATACCGGAAAATTCCAATAACGCGAGCACCTGGACGGCTCCAAAGCGGCCATCGTTGATGTCAAGCAAAGCCAAAAAACCTTCTATCATCCGGCTTTCAGTGCGGGGGCTCTGATCGGCAATACTGTAAGGGATCCGCAATGATTTGTCGGTTTGAGAATCAAAGACGGCATGGATGTACGGCGCATAGGTTTCAATATCCGGCGTCATGACAATGATGTCTTTGGGCAATAACGCCGGATCTTCTTCGAACATAGCCAGCAAATTATCATGCAGCACTTCGATTTCCCGCATGGGACTGTGGCAGACATGGACCTGAATGGAGTTATCCTGATCAGATATTGGCAGTTGGCCGTCGGCGGTTGATCCGACCGATTCCCCAACAGTACTGCCGTCCCTGTCTCTCAGGTATAAAATGTCCGCTTGCAGGCAGCCGAGGATGGTGTCTACCGGTGGCTCCTCAAATCCTTCGATAATTTCACAATCCAGATCGTTGATCAGGGTGAAGAATTCCCGGCCCAGGGTTCCCATGGCGGCCAGCAGCCGGTTGCCCTTATCAAAATGGTACCATTCAATATTTTCAGCTACCTGAGGGTTTTTACGGCGAATCCTTGTAATTTCCCGGTCCGAAATAATATCCGTCCAGTACTCCCGGCAGGGATCGATTAAAAATAAATTAACCTCAATAAGACGGGACAACTCTGCGAATGCCTGGAGGTGAAAAAGGGGCAGATGGGAAATGCCGAAAAGAGCCACTCTCGCAGGCAAATGGGTTGAGTCCATCAGTCCGCTTCTGATCTGTTCCAGCAGGTTTTCCCGTAACCGGGCGCGATGCAGTCCCTCATGACCCCGGGCCAGCTCACGCCAGAGTGTTGCCTGCCATAGATCGGGTGCCCCTTTTTCTTCCTTGGACTGCTCCCACTGGAACAGCAATTGGGGCCGAAACACCTGATACTGATCAAAAAGATCGGCTATTTTACCTGCCAGTTGATACAATCTGAGTTGATGGTTGTCCCCGGCCAGGTAAGCCTTGAGGTCGTTGAATCCCTTCAGATTTATGCTGCGTGATATGATGTTCATGAGCCGAAATGTCATTATATCGGGCTCAAAGGGTGAGACAGGGGATAGATCCGGCAGCATTGATTTAAAAATATCTGCCAGGAAGGCATTGGGAAAGGGAAAGGAGCCGTTGGCGCTGACCCCGTTGATCCGGGCAAGCTCCATGGAAATCCAGCGTTCCATCCCTTTGCTCTGGATGACAATGATTTCAGGGGCAAACGGGGTCGGCAGCGGCGTCCGGACAATCCGTGCAAGCCGTTTAGCAAGTATTTCCAGTCGGTTGCTCGTGTATAGGTTAAGATTTATCTGAGGCATTTTGCGGGTTTTCAGTTACCTGGGACATGATGTATTCGGCGATGGCAGTGATCGTCAATGAAGGGTTAACACCAAGATTGGCGGGTATGTTAGACCCGTCCACAACAAAAAGGTTGGGATAACCGTGGATCTTGCCGGCAAAGTCAGCAACCCCATCATCCGTCGTTTCACCCATGACACAACCACCCAATATATGCGCGGTGGAAGAGATGTCGAACAGCACCTCTGTAATCGCGCTCATGGGCTGACCATCTATTTTTTTACCGAATTCCTCGGCCACTTTATTGGCAATGGGAATGTACGACGGAACCTTTGCGGTGCCCGGGATCAGCTCTGTATTCATGGATGCCCCGCCGATTCGCCACCAGCGCGGTTTATAAGACAGTCGCAGGCAATTTTCACTGGTCTGCATAACGAGCAGGATCGGAGTTCTTGCTCCCCATCCGAAGATCCAGAAAGACTTCAAAAATTCCCAGGGGTGGCGTAAAATATTGACTAAAAAACGAACAGCCCGCGGTATTTTTCCGCCGCCAGCGGTCAACAGCGTCACCAGGGACCCCATCACATCGGATCCTTTGTTGTAGCGCACGATTTCAATATGGGTTTTTTCATCGGGATAAATGCCCGATGTAATGGCGATATGATCCGAATAATCCGCATTTTTGTCATGGGCGGTGACGGTAAGCAAGGTTTCAGAATTGGTTCGCACCGCATCGCCGAGTTGATCCGATATTTTCGGCAGCAGCCCCCGGCGTTTACATTCAAACAGTAATTTTACCGTCCCCATCACACCCCCGCTGAAAACCACCCCATGGGCCCGCATCGTTTTTTGAGGATGAAGCAGGCCGGTTGATTTGCGGGTATATACCTCGTAGCCGTTTTCCGCCGGCCGTACGCCGGTTACTTCGGTTTCCGGCAGTATGGTCACTCCGTATTTGTTTTCGGCCAGATACAGGTAATTCTTATCGAGGGTGTTCTTGGCTCCCACCGGGCAGCCGATCATGCAGGCCCCGCAAAACGTGCACCCGGTGCGATCCGGTCCGTCTCCGTCAAAGAAGGGATCCGGAACTGTCTGATCCGGCTCGCCAAAAAAAACGCCCACATCGTTGATATGAAATGTGTCTTCCCCCCGGATTTCCCGGCCGACCTGTGCCAATATTTCATCAGCCTTTCCGACCGATGGACAAGGGGTGGCACCCAGCATTTGTTTCGCAAGGTCATAGCACGGAGCCAGTTTTGTTTTCCAATCGCCGGGACCCCACTCCTTTTTCCGGAAGACTTCATCGGGTGGGACCAGGAGTTGATTGGCATACACCAGGCTGCCGCCGCCGACACCGCCTCCGTGAAGGATAATGACGTGTTTGAGCAGGGTCAGTATTTGAATGCCGTAGAGACCCAGTTTCGGCATCCACAAAAATTTACGCAAATTCCAGTTCGTGGGCGGAAAATCCTCTGTACGATAGCGTTTGCCTTTTTCCAGAACGGCTACTTTATATCCTTTCTCAGCCAGGCGCAACGCCGACACAGATCCGCCAAAGCCTGAACCAACAATAATATAGTCATACATTAGGGCACCCCTGCTATGCATGTAAAAAGAGAAGATTTTTTTAAAATTATGTTTTAAAATTACCTACCTGTCAACAAGATAAGCCAATTGACGATCGCCAGGTGATCCCATTTCAACGAACACATTTGAAAAGTTGAAAATACCTCACAGGTTCGGAAGAGTTTTCTCTTGATTTGTGTTCGCTATTAATTTACTTACAATTCAATATCTTGGGCGTTTTACAATCTGAGGCCGATTTTTTTACACGACAGCGGTTATGACGGCAAAATTCTGGGCCGAAACAAGGAGTTTGGGGTATGTCTGAAGACAAAGCCATGGTAATTTTTCAACCCTCCGGACGCAGGGGCAAAGTGCCAAAAGGTATCAGCGTTATCGAGGCCTCGCGCTTGCTGGGGGTTGACATCGAAACCCTCTGCGGTGAAAAAAGGGTGTGCGGCAAGTGTCTCGTGCGCATTGAAGAAGGGCAATTCGAAAAATTCGGTATTCAATCAGCCCGGACCCATGTCAGCCCCTGGCAGGCGGAGGAAGAAAAATTTATCACCCCGCAGCGCCGGGAGAAGGGATATCGACTCGGCTGTGCGGCCCGGGTGGAGGATGACATTCTGGTTTTTGTGCCGGAGGCGTCCAGGGCCGGCAAACAATTGGTCAGCAAGGCGGCGCGTGACATTTACATCGAGCACAATCCGTCCGTCCAACTTTATTTTGTCCAAGTCGACCCGCCCTCATTTGAAGAACCCACCGGGGACTTCGAACGAATTTGCAGAGTCCTCGAACGGGATTTTGGACTCAAAAATCTTTCAATCGACATCTTTGCCTTGAGACAGCTGTCAGGGGCGCTTCGTGACGGTCTGTGGGCGGTGACGGTCAGCGTCTGGAATGACAGGGAAGTCGTTCGGATCCGCCCGGGTAAAGCGGATCGCTCGTATGGTTTGGCCATTGACGTGGGAACCACCACAGTGGCGGCCTACTTCTGCGACCTGACCAGTATGGAGGTGGTCGATACGGTATCCATGATGAATCCCCAGTGTAAATATGGTGAGGACGTCATGGCCCGGATCACCTATCACATGTCCACGCCCCAAGGGCTTCAGCGCATGAGCGACGATATTCTCGCGGGTATCAATGAACTCATCGACCGGGTAATTGAAAATACCTTTCCGCCCGGCAAAAAGAAAAAAAGAATTGATCAAGCCGATGAAACCGGCCAGGGTCCCGAAGAAGGGAAAACCTATCTGCGCCTGACCCGGGAAGATATCGAAGATATCGCCATCGGCTTTAATACCGCCATGCATCACATTTTTCTATCCATCAATCCCGAATATTTGGGGAGTGCGCCGTTTACGCCGGCCATCCATCGCAGCCTGGATATCAAGGCCAGGGATCTGGGCATTAAAATCAATCCCTCGTCCTACCTGTTTGTGCTGCCGATCGAAGCCGGATTTGTCGGCGCGGACAACGTGGGCGTGCTGATTGCGGAAGAACCCTACAAGCATGATGAAAATCAACTGATTATCGATATTGGAACCAACGGTGAACTCGTTTTAGGCAACCGGCACAAAATGATCTCATCCTCCTGTGCAACCGGCCCGGCCCTCGAGGGAGCCCAAATCACTTTCGGGATGCGGGCCGCACCGGGAGCCATCGAGCGCATTGACATCGATCCGCAAACCAGGGAGGTTGATTACAAGGTCATTGGCCGGGATGCCTGGCGCAATTTTTCAAAACCCGGGGAGATGAAAGTCAAAGGCATTTGCGGATCCGGTATTCTGGATTTACTGGCTGAGCTGTATCGTACTGGAATTATTGTTAAAAGCGGCGCGTTTAATAAAAAGGCGTTAGAGGATCATCCCCGTTTTCGAACCAACCCGGACACTGAACAGCCCGAATTTGTTCTGGCCTGGGCCGCAGAATCCAGCATCGGCCAGGACATCGTGGTGACCCAGAAGGACATTCGCCAGATTCAGCTGGCCAAGGGTGCCCTGTATGCCGGCTGCAAGCTGATGGTCAAGCGGATGGGGCTCGAAAAAGTTGATAAAGTCAAGATTGCCGGCGCATTTGGCACCCATGTGGACCGCACCAAAGCGCTGGTGATGGGCCTCTTTCCGGACTGTGAGATCGCGATGATCGAAAGTGTGGGAAATGCCGCCGGCGATGGTTGTCGCGCCGCCCTGTTGAATGTGGAAAAACGGGCAGAGGCTAACTGGTGTTCCCGGCATGTGGAATATATCGAGTTAACACTTGAGGAAACCTTCCAGCAGGATTTTGTGGAAGCTTTGGAATTGCCCCATACGACGGATCAATTTCCGCATTTAAAAGGCATTGTGCCCGATGAAATTCTGAACCAGTAATAAATAGAAGCTACTTCTATCCGGATTGCGACCCGCTCTGATCATTCAGAAAAAGGAGTTGGTGCGCCGCGACGGTAGGCCCGGTTTCCCCTTTTTTTACCGCCTCAATGATCTTTGGCAAGGAATTTTTGATTTCCGCATTTTTATAAAACCGATCGATCAGCCCTTCTTCCACCAGGGCCCACATCCATTCAAGGGCTTGCTGGCTACGTTTTTCGGCCAACTCGCCCGCGGCCTCTGTTTTTTTTCGATGATCCAAAATCGTTTGCCAGATTTCGTCAATTCCATCCATGGTCACGGCACTGCAAGTCAGCACCGGGGGAGACCAGTTTTTAGACGAAGGCGTTAAAAGATTCAGGGCCTTTTTATATTCGATTCTGGCTTTTTTGGCATTTTCGATATTGTTGCCATCGGCTTTGTTAATGGCAATGGCATCGGCCAGTTCGAGAACCCCTTTTTTGATGCCCTGCAGCTCGTCCCCTGCTCCGGCCAGCATCAGAACCAGAAAAAAATCGACCATCGATGCCACGGTGGTTTCTGATTGACCTACGCCCACGGTTTCCACAATAATGACGTCAAATCCGGCGGCTTCACAAACAATTATCGTTTCTCTGGTTCGCCTAGCGACACCGCCTAATGTACCGCCGGATGGCGATGGCCGTATAAAAGCCTGTTGCTCCAGCGACAGCTTTTCCATACGGGTTTTGTCCCCCATGATGCTGCCGCCGCTTTTGGAGCTGCTGGGATCGACGGCCAGCACCGCCACCCGATGACCCTGGGCCACCAATTGCAATCCAAAGCTTTCGATATAGGTGCTCTTTCCGACACCCGGTACGCCGGTGATGCCGATGCGCACAGCCTTGCCCGCGTGGGGCAGGAGTGCGTCAACAATGGTTTTGGCCTTTTCCTGATGCGCAGAAAGCGAACTTTCAATCAATGTGATGGTTTTGGCAACGATGCGCCGGTTCTTCGCCAAAACGCCGTCAATGTAATCTTGAGTTTCCATGCCAACTTCCGTTTCCAATTTATCCGAACAAGTCTAAGAGCCGGTTAATTGCCTGCGAATCGATCGATGCTGAATTTAAAATATGATCGACACCGGCGCCATAAAGAAAATCATAATCAGAGGGGGGGATGTCTCCGCCAATTATGATACCAACATTTTCAGCATTCTCTGCCTTGAGCACTTTAACCAAGTCTGTTACCAGTTTCTTGTGGTTGTCTTCAGCGCATAAAAAACAGATAAGGTGAACGTCATTTTCTATTGCCATCCGGGCAGTTCCCCGGGGTGTCTGGTGCAAGGGGCTGATATCGACGTCAAATCCCGTTTCGGCCAACAAAGAAGCCAGCAGATGGGTATCCTGACCATGGCTTTTTCGGCCCATGTTACTGACCAGAATCCTCGGCCGCCTGCCTTCCCTTTTGATAAACCGTTTAATTCTTTGCTTAATCTGCATTGGTGATTTTTCTTCTTCAATTGCCCGCCAAAATCAGCGGATATCCCCTCTTTATCAGACTGTTTCCCGCGCTTTCCATCCACCGCATTGTTCTTTAAGTTTCCGGGAATATTAGAGGATTATCTGAAAAAGGTTCAGCTCTTCTCCCAGTGATACTCAAGAAATTTAAGGGAAGAAGTCAGGTTCTCATAGGAGAAGACTTCCATGGACACCACGCCGGTAAATCGCTTTAACACCCACAACACAGTTTCAGTTAATTCAGGCGACAACCGGTTCAATGTTGTATGATCGCGGTTGTTCTCAACCCCGTGCAAATGAAGAACGGATGTTTTAAGGCCATATTTATTAAAGACTTTTTTGACATCATGGTCATATACCATCAGATGGCCCAAGTCCAGGCAGATCGCTAAATCCAGATCGACGAGGACGGCCTCCAGCAACTCCAGGGGATATTCCAGGGTTTCTATGGCGATGATTTTCCTATTTTCAACCACAGATAGTATTTTTTCAAGGTTTTTGTAAACTCTGTCCTGCCAGCTAGGGACGTTATCGTCTTTTAACGATCCGTCAATATAGGGGACATGAAGTATCAGGGCCGACGGGCAAAGGGGTTGTACGAGTTCTATCACCCGCACCATGGTTTCCACTGCATCTCTTTGCCGATCAAGATTCAGGTCGCTTATGGATATATCCGTGGGAAGGTGAACATTATAACTCAAATCGAATTCGCCGGCCAAACGGCCAAGCTCTGCAATAACTGACCTGGAAGGAAGGGCATCGCAGCCTGTGCTTTCAAACAACAAAAGCTCGATTTCATCCAGATAGGGACCCAGCATCTTCACATTGGGGATATAGTGATCCGGATAAATAAAGGAGGTGGTGCAGATTTTGAACGGGAATAGGCCTTTGTATGATTTGGGTAAGGAAGGATAATCCTGAAATTGCTTGTTCATCATTAATTTTCATTGATTCATTTTTAAGGTTTCAGGTGTCAGTGTTCAGATGACAGAGGACAGAAGGCCGATCGGCTCAGTTTGTCGGACCCGTTTTCTGAGCGTGCAGTTGGGTCATCTGATTTCTGTCCTCTGAGCTCTGTCATCTGAAACCCGACACATCATCAAAGTGCTGCGCTTGCTCCCCACACAACCAGCAACCATAAAAACGAGGACAGTACCATGACATCGCAGGCTTTTTTTATGTGGCAGGGTGAGGAAGGCCCGAAGCGTACGCCGATGTAAGGTTTATCCACCAGTTTTCCGTGATAGTAATTGGGGCCGTTTAATTTTAGTCCCAGGGCGCCGGCAAAGGCCGCCTCCGGATAACCGGCATTGGGGCTGGCGTGGTTGGCACCCTCACAGACCGCCGTCATCAGAGACCGTGCGCCAAAGCCGGACAGGATCTGGGCTGCCAGTGCAATTAGCGGCACGGAAAGTCGGGCCGGAATGTAATTGAGAATATCGTCGATTCTGGCCGATGCTTTTCCGAACTGTTGATAGGTTGGGTTTTTATATCCCACCATGGAATCCAGGGTATTGGTCATCTTATAGGCCAAAGCCAACGGGGCACCGCCGATGGCTGCGAAAAATACAGGTGCAATGACCCCATCAACCAGGTTCTCGGCAACGGTTTCAACGGTGGCCCGGGCCAGTCCATCTTCTTTATAATTGTCTATCTCCCGGCCAACGATCATGGCGACTTTTTCCCTGGCTGCCTGAACCTTATTTTGTTGCAGGCATTGTTTGACTTCCATTGCGGCGTCATTTAAAGAACGAATCGAAATACAGTAATAAATCAAAATGATATCAAGCAAGGTTTCAAGAAAAGGATGCACTCTGTAGGCGGCTGCTAAAACCAAAAATGTCAGCAGCCAGGTCCCCAGGATTAATATGGCTGCATACAGCGCCCCGGCAAAGGAAAGGTTAAAGCCGGGGCTGCGAAACAGCGGCTCAAGTTTTTCAATCGCTTTTCCCATCCAGCGCACCGGGTGAGGCAGACAGTGAGGATCCCCCAGCATGATATCTAAAGCAAAGGCTGCCGGGAGAATATACCATGGGGTCAGCCATTCCATCATTCGAAATTATTTCTCCCCTTGCCCGTGAATCATAAAACCCCTCCCATGGAAACCAGCAAAAACAGGCCCGATTCCAAAATCTCCGCCATTGCACCGAGCATGTCGCCGGTGATACACCCCACCCTTCGTTTGTAATACCAGACTAAAACCGCAGTCAATGCGACAAAGCCCAGGTTTAACCAGAAAACCGTCCATCCCAGAAACACAGACAATACCACCGGAGCCGCTAAACCCCAGAAGGCCGACCACTCCAGTTTGCTTTTGAAAAAATGCATCCCTGTGCCGCCCTCCGGTCGTCCGTACTCAAGAAAACGCATTCCGAAAAGCATGCTGCCGCGGGCATAAGACGGCACGATGATCAGCAATAAGGTGCGGTTGGTATCCAACCCGGCGATACCAGCCCACTTCAAGGCCAAACCGAACACGATTGCCACCAACCCCATGGTCCCCAGACGACTGTCCTTCATGATGGTCAATGCTTTTTCTTTGGACCGTTGTCCCAGTAAACCGTCAGCTGAATCACCCAATCCATCCAGGTGAAAGGCACCGGTCAGCACTGCCAAAAAAAGGATATCCAGCAAAGAAGCCACCGGCCTGCTCCATAAGGCTGTAGCAAATTGATCAAATAAAGCTGTCAATATGCCCAGTAATAGCCCGACAATCGGAAAGTACGGTATCATTTTAGGCGGTTCAAAGGTATCCGCCCGTCCTGCCGGAATGATGGTGATGAATTGGATGGCCGAGATGAAGTGTCGCATATATCGTCTTAACCTTTGCTGCTGCAAGTATTCAACGGTATGGATTTTTCTTTTTTGTTCGAGATGATTCCTAATATTTGGTTTCAGGTGTCAGGAATTCAATGATTTAGGAATTAAGGGATTCAGGAATTGAGAAATTTTTGTATCGCTTGATTTAGTCGACAGAAAAAAAAATCCCTAAATTCCTAAATTCGCAATTCCTCAATTAAAGGACTGCTGACACCTGACACCCGACACCTGAAACCTACCCTTTTATCGTCACCGGTATGCCGGCCACCATCCAAATAACTTGATCGACGCATTCCGCTACAGCCTGATTGGCAGACCCAACCAGGTCACGATAAAGCCGGGCGAGCTTATTTTCCGGAACGATACCTGTGCCGACCTCGTTGGACACAAGAATTACCGGACAGGGTACTGTCAACACAGCACGGGTCAAACGTTGAAACTGGTCCAGGATTTTCTCAGGCGCTTGATTTTCCATCAGCAGGTTGTTGATCCATAAAGTCAGACAGTCTACCAGAAGAATGCCGGCCTCCTCGCCGGCCTCCACAATTGCTTCCGGCAAATGAGTGGGCGCTTCCACCGTATGCCAGTGCCGGCTGCGTTCCTGTCGGTGCTTGGTGATCCTGTCTTTCATTTCGTCATCGTAAGCAATGCAAGTGGCGATAAACACCGGTTTTTCCCGTGCCAGGCTTTCAGCAGTCACCAATGCCTGCTGGCTTTTGCCACTGCGGCACCCGCCGATTACAAATACGGTTTTTTTCATATTGAACCTTCGAACCCTGCCTGCCCTCCGAAGCCCGAAAGGCGAAAGGGGGAACCCTGAACGGAAGCAACAATTCCTTTGACATCGATATGTTTTTCAAAATGTTCGACCAGCAATTCATATTCTCTGTTTCTGGCATCCAATCCGCCCAAATCGGATGCGGACAGATTTTCCAGGCCGATGTGCTGCAGCCAGAAAGCGGTGATTTCAGGAGTTTCGAACAGGCCATGGATATAGGTGCCCATATTCCCGGAATCTGGATCAATACAGCCATCGTTCTCTTCACAGGGGGTGCTGTTGCGTTCGGTAACCTGAAAAAGGGGCTTGCCCCCTGCCCTGTTCGTATGTCCCATGTGGATTTCATAGCCCGATCCGGCAATGCCGTTTAGGGAAAACCGGGTCAAGGTCGTAGTCTTGGGCGCTTTTAGGCAAGTTTCCACCGGCAACAAACGGAGTCCTGCCGTTTTACCGGGGCTTCCTTCCAGACCGTCCGGGTCATGAACATAATCGCCCATCATTTGATAGCCACCGCAGATTCCCGTCACATGACCGCCCTGCGCAACGTATTCTTTGATTAATTTTGACCAGCCCGTTTGGTGGAGCCAGTTCAAATCGAAACGGGTGTTTTTCGAACCGGGCAGGATGATCGCGTTGAAATGGTACAGTTCCTGAATCTTTTCCAGAAAGCAGACCGTCAGTCCTTCCAGGGACGATAGCGGGTCAAAGTCGTTAAAATTAGATATGTGGGGCAAACGGATAATGCCAATGGCAGGTTGGTTTCCGGGATTTTCAGATATCTGTTTTGGCTTTTCGATAACCACCGAATCTTCAGGTTCAATGTTGATATGGTTATACCAGGGAAGGACACCGAACACCTTTTTTCCGGTTTTTTGCTCGATCCATTTCACACCGTCTTCGAACAGGCGAATATCGCCCCGGAACCGGTTGATGATAAAGCCTTTAATGAGGTCCTGCCGGGCAGGCGGCAGGCATTCCAGGGTTCCGACTATTTGGGCAAAAACGCCGCCTTTGTGAATATCTGCCACCAGAACCACCGGGGCCCGGGCATATTCCGCCATGCGGATATTAACAATATCATTGTCCATCAGATTGACTTCAGCACAGGAGCCGGCCCCTTCCATGAGGACCAGATCGAAATCCTGACGCAAGCGGTTAAGGGCCCGGGTCGCGGTCTTGAAATGGGTTTCCTTTTTTCCGTGGTAATCGGCCGCAGTGGTGTTTTCGCTGACACGGCCGAGCAATACGACCTGGGAGCCGATTTCGCTGGTGGGCTTCAGCAGGACCGGATTCATATCCACATGGGGGGCAATCCGGGCTGCTTCGGCCTGGACGATCTGGGCCCGTCCCATTTCCAGTCCTTCCGGCGTAACCCCTGAATTATTGGACATATTCTGGGCCTTAAACGGTGCTACCCGGATACCCCGGTTGGCAAAATAACGGCACAGGGCCGTGGTGATGATGCTTTTGCCAACATCGGATCCTGTTCCGAAAATTGCGATACAGGGAGCTTTTTGTTTTGGTTGTTCCATATATTAAACTCCGGGTACTGTTATCGAGAACAAGTTGAACATCGGACGGCCGCTACTTTTCGATTCCAACCCTGGCCTTGACTCCGTTGTTAAAGTAATGCTTTATGGCTTTAACTTCCGACACCAGGTCCGCCCTTTCAATGACCCGGGGTGCCGCTCCGCGCCCGGTTAAAATCAGTTCCACATCAGCTGGTTTTTGCTCGATAACGGCTACAAGGTCATCGACGGAAACTAAACCACATACCGCCGCCACATTGGCTTCATCAAGGATCACCATCTGGTGTTTGCCGGAAGAAAGGATTTTTTTTATCGTTTCCAATCCTTTGCGTGCTTCCTCGATATCCTCGGGTTCCGGTTTGCCTTTGACAAAACGACCCAGCCCGAACTGCTCCACGGTGATCAGATCTGCAAACCGCTCCAGAGCATTAATTTCACTGTAGTCACCTTTTTTCAAAAACTGGGCAATAAAGACCTTAAAACCGGCGCCGGCCGCCCGGATCGCAAGTCCGATGGCCGCGGTGGTTTTGCCCTTCCCGTCTCCGGTGTATACCTGTACATAGCCTTTATTCATTTTTTGTCATCTCTTCCTATTTTGTATTTATTCGAATAGCCCCGCGGCGTAAACATGAAATCAAAATACCGACGCGAGGTGCTGCTGCCGATAAATACGGTGGTCTGCATATCGACCTCAACCGTATGCATATTCTCCAGGGTAACGATTTCAATATGTTGCTGCTCGCGCATGGCTCGCGAAACGATGCCTACCGGGGTATTTTTGTCCCGGTGCTGAAGGATAATTTCCTGGGTTTTTTCCAGCTGCCAGTGTCTTCTTTTGCTTTTGGGATTGTATAATACGATGACGAAGTCCGCCCGGGCAGCAGCTTCGAGGCGTTTTTCAATAAGTTCCCAGGGCGTCAGCAGATCGCTCAGGCTGACGACCGCAAAATCATGGGTCAGCGGGGCGCCTAACAGGGCGGCGCCGGCACTGAGGGCCGGTATGCCGGGCACGACTTCAATTCTCAGAACATTTCTATCATCTGCAGTTCGGGTGCCTGAGCCCGGCGGCACAATTGCGATGCCTTTAATTTTGCAGGTTTCAAAGACCAGGCCGGCCATGGCATAAATTCCCGGATCGCCGCTGGAAACAATGGCGCAGGATTTTCCGGCCCGGGCCTGTTCAATGGCAGCCTCGACCCGGGCGACCTCCTTGGTCATTCCCGTACTGATGATTTCTTTGCCGTCAATCAGGGGGCGGATCAAATCAATGTATGTACTGTAGCCTGCTACCACTTCTACCGACGCAAGGATATCAGCGGCTCGTTTGGTCAGGTGCTCCGGACTGCCCGGCCCTATACCTACTACGAAAAGTCGATTCGTGCGATGGCCACGGTCACGTTTTTGGTCGACTCTTTGGGAACGATCAGCGTTCCGTCCCCGGACGCCTTGATTGCTGCTGCTTCGCATACGCTTTTGACTCCTACATGTTTTTCAACTACCGGTGATGGATTTTTGATTCCCTTTGCCTGATTTAGCTCCTCACTGGTAAAAAAAATGAGCGGCATGTCCAGACTTTCTGCTACCGCGATCAATCCGGCTTCGTCGCTTTTTATATCAATGGATGCCAGACATTTTAAACTGGTTGGTGCCAGCCGTTGAGATTCGAGCACTTCCTTAAGATGGGTGCTGATTTCCTCACTGTCGGTGCCGCGGTTGCACCCGATTCCGGCGACCAGAGTGGGTGGTCGCAAAATTAGTACCTTTGATGGTAATTCACTAAGGACATCGTCAATATAAACGCATGAACTATTTTTTATTTCAGTCTGTTGAGATGAATTATTAATGTCATACATTAATCTCTTGCATATTCCTGATTCGGAATTCAGCAGGTCATTTGCCAAAAAATTAAAGGGATCATGGAGCAATACCTCTTCCCTTTTGAGAAACGCCATGTTTACGGTTTTGATGGCCTCTGGGTTTTCGATCACAAGGCCTCTTTCCATGGCCAGTACATCAATGGCCGGAACCTCATTGATATCGGTCGCCGTGGTGATCACTGGATTGGCCTCGATGATTCGCGCAATTTTTTGGGTTAATTCATTGGCGCCCCCGATATGGCCTGACAAAAGGCTGATGGCATTCTTGCCCAGGTCATCAACCACCACCACCGCTGGATCCATGGATTTGCTTTGTATCAATGGCGCCAGAACCCGTACGACGATTCCCGTCGCCATAATAAAAATGTGGCCGGTGTATTGACCGAATTTTTCTTCCAGCGTCGCCGAGAGTCTCTCAAACAAAATATGAGAAGTTTTTTTTTTCAGCCAGGTTCTGTGAAACATAAATATCCACATCCGGCAAGCTGTCTGCCAGCCGGTCGGTAAGTTTGACGCCGTTGGGCGTAACCGCCCAGACAGCTAATTTATTTTGTTTCGGTGACACCATCGGCATTCAACTCCGGCATTCGTGCTTGAATTTCTTATCATACAGCTTCGATTTGTGCAGTATGTCATCAGGATTAATAGCCAGTACCTTGCCGACAATAATCAGGGCATGTTTGGTTATTTTTTCCGCTGCAATCCTGGCGACAAGATCTTTTAGCGGGGTTAAAATTATTTTTTCTTCCGGTTGACTGGCACGATATACGACGGCGCAGGGTGAATTTTCACCATAGGCATGGCCGAGGATTTCAGAGACCTCGTCAATGGCGGACATACTCAAATAAATGGCCATAGAGGTTTGGTGCCTGGCCAGGGACGCCAGGTTTTCTTTCTCAGGCACCGGCGTGCGACCGGCCATGCGGGTTAAAATCAAAGTCTGTGATACTTCCGGTAAGGTATACTCAATTCCCAGTGCGGCGGCAGCGGCAAAAGCAGCCGTCACCCCCGGTATAATTTTATAGGGAATCCCCAGTTTGCCAAGTTCCGACATCTGCTCATAGACGGCACCGTAAAGACTGGGGTCACCGGTATGTAACCGAACCACCCGTTGGCCGTCAGCGTGGGCGGACCGGATTTCGGAGACGATTTCCTCAAGGTGCATCGAAGCACTGCTGAGGGCGCGGACGTCGCTGCGGGTCCATTGAAGCAATGCTTCGGGAACAAGGGATCCAGCATAAATCACCAGGTCCGCTGCCATTAAGGCTTTCTGGCCTTTGACCGTAATAAGTTCCGGATCCCCGGGCCCGGCCCCGACGAACAGGACAGGGTTATTGAATTCGGAAGGCGGAATGCGGAATGCGGAATTGTCGGATAAACTATCTTTTTTCGGTTGCTTTGACATTTTTATTGCTCACAATTTTTTATATTTTTATTGAAATACTCGTTAATTCAAATGCTTGCCCATTTCCGCATTCCCCATTCCGACTTCCGCATTCCGAATTCATCTATTCCGCCTTCCGCATTCCAGTTATGATCCACACCGGATTCATCGCTTCCATCCGTGCGGCCCACGGCATTTGGCGGCTGCGATTGATTTGAACCTGGATGATTTCGGTGCTAAAATCCTGCTTCTCCAGGGTTTCCCGGGCTGCCTCAACATTGGGGATGAGGACGGTATTGATGACCATCACCCCCTTCGGCTTTAGATATTGCGTCGCAGCAGTAATAATGGATTTCAACTGCCTGCCTCCGCCCCCGATAAATATGCGGTCAGGGTGCGGCAGTTTTGCCAGACCCTGGGGCAACTCGGCTTGAATGACCTTCAGATTGCCGATACCGAATCTTTTTTTGTTGTTCTTTATGTGTTCAACTCGGTCGGAATTTTTTTCAACTGCAAATATTTTCCCATTTTTTATTATCAGCGATGCTTCCATGGAAACGGAACCGCTTCCGGCCCCCAAATCCCAAAGGATATGATCTGCTGCAAGGTGCAGCTTTGACAGGGTGATGGCCCTTATTTCGGATTTGGTAATTAATCCCCGGTGGTGGTCGTACCAGCTGTCCGGTGCACCCAAAAAGAGACGTTTTTGATCTTCTGCAGGGTTGGGGCTGCGCTTTAGCACAACCATGTTGGGATCCGCAAATGTCTTTTTTGCTGCTTCAGCCAGCGTATACCAGTTGACCTTTTCAGATTTACTCCCCAGGGCTTCCAGGACGCATATTTGATAATTAAAAAATTGATTTTCCAGCAAACGGGCAGCCAACCGGGCTGGATTGTTTTTTGGGTCTGTGAACACCGCAATTTTGTCATTTTCTTCCAGGGCCTTGAAAAGTCCGCTCTCATTTTCGCGGCCGTGCAGGCTGATCACGAAAACATCGTCCCAGGGTTCCTTAATACGTGCAAAGGCAGCCGCAATTGACGATATGTTTGGATATATGAGGGTGTTCTTCGCTCCAATAGCATCCAGCATTCGTCTGCCGATGCCGTAAAACATGGGATCTCCCGATGCCAGCACGACGACGCGTTTCTTTTTTCGTTCGTTTTTGACGAAACGAATAACACCATCGACATCTTTGCCGATGACTTTTTGTCGGGCCCGGGATTCTTTAAATAGATCCAACAGACGTTTACCGCCCACCAGTGTATCGGCCTTGTCGATAATCTCCAGGTGTTTGGCCGTCAGATCCTCCAGGGTCATGCCCATTCCGATGATGGTTACGGGTTTCATATAGGTAAATATCCTTCTCTTAAGGTTTCAGGTTTCAGGTGTCAGGATTAGGCCAACCGAATGATAGAAACTGGTAGCTTTAATCTTATCTGGCTAACATCCGATTGCGTTCTTGTTTGCAATTCTGCGCTGCAGGTCGTCACTGACACCTGACACCCGACACCTGAAACCTAATGTTGCAACGATTCTCAAATTACTCCTAAACAGGACAAATGATCCTACTCAGTTTGAATCTCCTGGATATCAGAATCAAAAACCACGTTTCCGCTGTAATCAAAGATGATGCTTTGAATAGCCATCCCCTGACCGGCAAATCGTTGCGCTGATTGGACAACCTGTTTTCCCACGTGGGATATGACTCCGGGATAATTCTGGCCGATAATGTCAAAAGCATGCCGGGCCGTGTTGGCTGCTAAAATATGTTGCGCTAATTCCCGGTTGCCGGTGATCGTCAGCGCCCAATCGGCCAATTTGTCCAGGGTCAGGCTGGCCTTGGCGGCATGGGTGTGGGGTACACCCTGGGCCATTTTCAGCGCCTTGCCAAAAAAGACAGCCAGGGTGGCCTGCTCAAAACCTTGACTGGCGGCGGCTTCCAGAGACATTTTGAAAAAATCACCTATCTGGACAAAGGCTTCTTCCGCCAATTGGGGCCAGCGATGCTGGGCGAATCTTTCGCTGCGGCGGCCGGTGGTCAATATTACTTTTTTGATACCTGTTGCCCGGGCCACGGATAAAGCCGATGTAATCGTGGCAATGAAGGCATCATGGGACATGGGTCGAACAATTCCCGTGGTTCCCAGAATGGAAATGCCGCCCAAAATGCCGAGCCGGGCATTGAGAGTCTTTTCA
>Ga0316193_10001057_pt1 | contig 18179 bp, 17 predicted proteins | sample MerIslsedime2_MG_FD_207735 | JGI IMG/M metagenome (GOLD analysis project Ga0316193, IMG submission 207735) | Coastal sediment microbial communities from Maine, United States - Merrow Island sediment 2 | ecosystem: Environmental > Aquatic > Marine > Coastal > Sediment | place: USA: Maine... | reverse complement strand
TTTCTTCGATTTTATATATTCAGACGCGGCAAGGACGCCGCGCATTGGCAGAGGGACATGGATGTCCCTTCTGCCAATGACAACAAGAAATTAAATTTCAACCACATGGTTGCGCCATCATGGGGAAAGCATTTTTTGGGTCCTTTTTGATGCCTCAAAAAGGACCTCGACCGTCCGTTCGAGAACGGACTTAGATTCAGCATCGCGTTAGCGATTCAAATTAAAAGATAACAGCCAATTATTCGCCCCCACCCTAACCCTCCCCCGCAGGGGGAGGGAATGCTGAGCGACACAAATTAATGGAAACATATGGAAATTAACCATTTAAACAGATAAGATTCCCATCCCGGTTACAACTGATTAAAAAATGAACAATCTGCACATCAAGACCTTCGGTTGCCAGATGAACGAGTACGACACCGCCAAGATGGCGGACGTGCTGAAGGCCTCGCACGGCCTGCGTTTGGTGGCGACACCGGAGGCGGCGGATGTGTTGCTGCTCAATACCTGCTCGGTGCGGGAGAAGGCACAGGAGAAGGTCTTTTCCATGCTGGGGATGTGGCGGCCCCTGAAGGAGGCCAATCCCAAGCTGATCATCGGGGTGGGTGGCTGTGTCGCCAGCCAGGAGGGCGAGGCGATCCTGAAACGGGCGCCCTATGTGGACCTGGTGTTCGGGCCGCAGACCCTGCACCGCCTGCCGAATATGCTCAATGATGTGCTGTCGCAGCGGCAGCCATCGATCGATATCAGTTTCCCCGAGATTGAAAAGTTTGACCATCTGCCCCAGGCCGAGGCGGATGGGCCGAGTGCCTATGTCTCCATCATGGAGGGGTGCTCGAAGTACTGCACCTTCTGCGTGGTGCCCTATACCCGCGGTGAAGAGGTGAGTCGGCCGTTTGATGACATTATTGCCGAGGTGGCGCATCTGGCCGGGCAGGGGGTGAGGGAGGTCAATCTGCTGGGGCAGAACGTGAATGCCTACCGTGGTGCCATGCACGATGGCGGCGTGGCGGACCTTGCCCTGCTGATCACCTATGTGGCGGCCATCGACGGCATCGACCGCATTCGTTACACCACCTCGCACCCCATGGAGATGTCCGACAGCCTGATCCAGGTCTATGCCGAGGTGCCGGAGCTGGTGAGTCATCTGCATCTGCCGGTACAAAGCGGTTCGGATCGCATCCTCGCCCTGATGAAACGCAAACACACGGCCATGGAGTACAAATCGATCATCCGCAGGCTGCGCCAGGTGCGCCCGGATCTCAGCATCTCGTCCGATTTTATTATCGGTTTCCCCGGTGAGACCGAGGCCGATTTTGAGGCGACCATGAAGCTTATCGCCGAGGTGGAGTTTGACCACTCATTCAGCTTTATCTATAGCCCGCGGCCCGGCACACCCGCCTCCAGTCTGCCGGATGATGTGCCGCTGGAAAGCAAAAAGCAGCGTCTGGCCATTTTGCAGACGCGAATCTTACAGCAGGCCGGCGAAATCAGCCGAAATATGGTCGGCACGACGCAAATGGTGCTTATTACCGGTACTTCCCGTAAGGATAAAAATTGGCTTTCTGGGCGCACAGAGAATAATCGTGTGGTAAACTTACAGGGTGATAAGCAACTGATAGGTGAATTTGTCAGCGTGACAATTACCGAAGTACTACCCAATTCACTCCGTGGTGAGCTCGTAGAAGCCGGCCATGTTCTGCGCAACATACTCTAATTTGACCCTAGTCTAATTCCCACTTTGGATACCGTTCCCAATTCTACTGACATCATTCTCGACCCCGCCGATAACCAGCGGCTGGCCAACCTGTGCGGTCAGTTTGATGAACACTTGCGCCAGATCGAACGCCGCCTTGGGGTGGAGATCAATAACCGGGGCAATGTCTTCCGGGTCATCGGTGATACCCGCTCGGTGTATGCCGCGGGCGAGTTGTTGCGTGACCTCTACAAAGAGTCTGAGGCTACACCGTTGAATCCGGCCAGGGTGAATCTGTTCCTGCAGGAGTCGGGTGTGGATGCCCTGATCGAGGAGGAGAGCAGTGAGGCCGAGGTGATCCTCAAATTGCAGCGCAGCACGATTAAGGGGCGTGGACCCCACCAGCAGCGTTACCTGCGCAATATTCTCACCCACGATATTAATTTTGGTGTCGGACCGGCCGGTACCGGCAAGACCTATCTGGCCGTCGCCTGTGCAGTGGAATCATTGCAACGGGGGGATAGTGTGCGCCGACTGGTGCTGACCCGCCCGGCGGTGGAATCGGGCGAGCGCCTGGGTTTTCTGCCCGGGGACCTGGCGCAAAAGATCGATCCCTATCTGCGTCCGCTGTATGACGCCTTGTATGAAATGCTGGGCTTTGAAAAGGTGGCCAAGTTGATCGAACACAATGTCATCGAGGTGGCCCCGCTGGCCTACATGCGTGGCCGGACCCTGAACGAGGCCTTTATCATTCTGGACGAGGCCCAGAATACCACCCCCGAACAGATGAAGATGTTTTTGACCCGGGTCGGTTTTGGTTCCACCGTGGTTGTTACCGGCGATGTCACCCAGATCGATCTGCCCCGTGGCCAGCAGTCCGGCCTGCGCCAGGTGATCGAGGTGCTCAAGGACGTAAAAGAGATCAGCTTTACCTTCTTTACCGCAAAGGATGTGGTGCGCCATCCCCTGGTGCAAAAGATAGTCACCGCCTATGAATCCATGGAAAGCAGCACCAGGGATGTAACGGACAGGTAACAATGAACGTGGACATACAACGCCAGATGGAAACAGGCCAGCAACCCGAAGACCCGGACATATGTCGCTGGGCGAGTGCCGCTTTTCTTGGTGATAATCAGGATACCGAGATGACGGTGCGCATTGTGGATGAAGCTGAGAGTGCGCAACTGAACCAGACTTATCGCCACAAGCCAGGTCCGACCAATGTTTTATCCTTCCCCTTTGAAAATCCGCCCGGTGTGAGCCTGCCCCTGTTGGGGGATGTGGTCATTTGTGCACCCGTGGTGGCACGCGAAGCAGGGCAACAACAGAAACCACCGCAGGCCCATTGGGCGCACATGGTGGTCCACGGAACCCTGCATTTACAAGGTTATGATCATATTGCCGAAAAGGATGCCGAACAGATGGAACATCTGGAAGTGGATATCCTCAGGCAACTCGGTTTTTCCAATCCATACGAGCCAATAGAGACTAATGAACGAAGATCGATCGAGTAGCCCGTCGAAAGACGGCAAGACACAACGCACCTGGCTGGGACGCCTCGGCCAGATCCTGCAAGGTGAACCGCAAGACCGTGATCAGTTGCTGGATGTCCTGCGTGATGCGCAGCAAAATGAACTCATCGATGTCGACGGTCTTTCTATGATCGAAGGGGTACTGCAAGTCACCGAGATGCAGGTCCGCGATATCATGATTCCGCGTTCACAGATGGTGGTGGTGGAACTGGATTCCACACCGGAGCAAAGTCTCCCGGCGGTGATCGCCTCGGCCCACTCCCGTTTTCCGGTGGTGGGTGAAAGTCGTGATGAAGTCCTGGGTATCCTGCTGGCCAAGGATCTCTTACCCATGTTCATGCAACGAAACGGTGATGAGACCCGGCTTAATATTCGTGATCTGTTACGTCCCGCCGTCTTTATCCCGGAAAGTAAACGTCTGAATGTGCTATTAAAGGAGTTTCGTGCCAATCGAAATCATATGGCCATTGTGGTGGACGAATATGGCGGTGTGGCAGGTTTGGTGACGATTGAAGACGTGATTGAACAGATCGTCGGTGAGATCGAGGATGAGCATGATTTTGATGACGATCTGAATATCCTGGAACACAGCGAAAATAAATTTACCATCAAGGCCATCACACCGATAGAAGACTTTAATGAGCACTTTGGTACCGAGTTTAGTGATGATGAATTCGATACCATCGGCGGACTGGTATTGAATGCCTTTGGCCATCTGCCCAAGCGGGGTGAAACGGTTGAACTGGAACCCTACCAGTTTAAGGTGCTCCGGGCTGATAACCGCCGTGTTCACCTGATGCAGGTGCTCCGGCTTGAAAAAGAAGAACTGGAAACCATAGAACGGGCCGGGTCGGGTAGTGCCTGAAACATGGCGGCGTAGACTGCTGGCCCTTGTACTTGGTGCCGCATTACCGCTGGCCTTTGCCCCCGTCTCATTTTATCCCCTTGCCGTTTTACTCCCTGCGGGACTATTTTATTTGTGGTTGCATGCCTCACCGCGTGAGGCGGCGAAGCTGGGTTTCGCCTTTGGCCTGGGGCTGTTTGGTGTCGGCGTGTCCTGGGTCTATGTGGCCATCCATGTCTATGGTTATACCGCCGCACCCATAGCCGCCCTCATGACCCTGATCTTCGTCGCCTTCCTTGCCCTGGTTCCCGCCTTGCAGGGTTATGTGAGTGCTCGCTTACTGCAGCGCCATCGTCAGCAGGGCAATTTCGAGGTGGTGGCACTGCTGCTTATCCTGCCTGCGGTCTGGCTGCTGTTTGAATGGCTACGTGGCTGGGTTCTGACCGGCTTCCCCTGGTTGAACCTGGGTTATAGCCATATCGACAGTCCCTTGGCCGGGGCGGCACCCTGGTTGGGCGTGTATGGCATCAGTGGCCTGAGTATCTTCAGCAGTGGCCTGATAGCTTTATTGCTCAGGCAAAAGGCCTGGCGTAGGAAGGCGGTGCTGATACTCGTCGCCGTCTGGGGTGGGGCGGTGCTGGCCGCTCAGGTGGAGTGGACGCAGGCCATCGATAAGCCCCTGCAGGTGAGTATCGTGCAGGGCAATGTACCGCAGATCACCAAATGGGATTCGGACAAGATCCAACTGCGACTCGATACCTATGCCAATCTCACCCGCCAGCACTGGGACAGTGATCTCATCTTCTGGCCGGAGAATTCCATCTCGGTGTTTTATCATCAAATTAGGCAAAGCTATTTCGAGCCCCTGCAGGAAGAGGCGCGGGCACACAATACGGAGTTGATCGTTGGCTTGCCGTATAAGGATCTTGAGACACGCCAGTATTACAGCAGTCTGCTCAGCCTGGGCAAGACACCCGGTGTGTATCACAAACGTCATCTGGTCCCGTTTGGTGAGTATGTGCCACTGGAATCTCTCGTTCGTGGCATGGTGGAGTTTTTTGATCTGCCCATGTCCAGTTTTACCCGGGGTGAACGGAAACAGGCCTTGCTCTATGCCGCCGGCCAGGCCATGGCGCCATCGATTTGTTATGAAGATGCGTTTGGAGAAGAACTGATCGATTTTCTGCCGGAGGCGACTCTGTTGATCAACGGCAGTAATAATGCCTGGTATGGCGATTCACTCGCACCCCATCAACACCTGCAAATTGCACGCATGCGTGCCCTGGAGACGGGACGGGACCTGATGCGGGCCACCACCAACGGTGTTTCGGCGCTGGTGGATTACCGCGGCAAGATCATCAGCCGATCACCCCAGTTTGAAACCTTTGTCCTTCAGGGCTCGGTGCAGCCGCGTACCGGGGCGACACCCTATAGTCGCCTCGGTAACACGCCGGTACTGTGCGGCCTGGGTATTATCTTTGCCTGGCTGGCCTGGCGCCTGCGCCGTCAAGCGGTGATTTAATCCTTGCTGAATTTCTTTGTGAAGACCGTGCCGTGACATTTCGGCAGGGCGGAATGTGGCCGGTCTGTTCAAAGTGGAGCAGCTCGCCACACTCCTTGCAACGCAGTATGCCAATGCTGGTGATTTCGCCGGTGTGCCATTCCCCCACCTGGTGCGCCTGTTGAGCCAGTCTTTCAAGCTCGATACGGGTGGTGTCGGCCACACTGGCAAACATCTCGGCCAGTTTGATCTCGGCAAATTCCAGGTCGAATTTAAGCCAGTCTTTCAACTGTTTACCATTTTCACTCAGCACCTCGGCGGCCTCGTGCACATCCCGTTTCACATAGTCTGCCACCTTGTCCGCCTCTTCCCGCGTTAGTTCCCCCAGTTCCGAGGCCTTCTCTTTGGCCAGGTCCAGGTTTTCCTTGAGCGTGGGGAGGGCATGTTCCTCGGCCTCGGTCCAGACGTCCTTCACCCGCTTGACCATGGTGTCATAGGCGTGGATCAATTTCTCTCTGGTTTCGTCCTGTTTGGGCATGGTGATCTCCTCAGATGAAATAATAGGCTTGGTTTGAGCATACACCAGCGCTGAGCTTGCTGTCTTGCGCAGGATCAAATTTGGTGGATTTTATTGTGGCGGGTTAGCCGACTGCGTTATGCTACCCGCCCGTATTTAAACCCTTGTTTCAAAGCCAAAAACAGAATCAAAACATGACCGAGCAGTACAATCCAACGCAAATCGAAGCCGCTGTCCAGGCCCACTGGGAGACCGAAAAGACTTTTGAGGTAGTGGAGGATCAAGGCAAGGAGAAATACTATTGCCTGGCCATGTTCCCCTATCCCAGTGGCCGCCTGCACATGGGCCACGTGCGCAATTACACCATCGGTGATGTGATCAGCCGTTACCAGCGTATGCTGGGCAAGAATGTCTTACAGCCCATGGGCTGGGATGCCTTTGGCCTGCCTGCCGAAAATGCGGCCATGAAAAACAATGTGCCACCGGCGAAGTGGACGCGTGAAAATATTGAGTATATGCGTACCCAACTCAAACGGCTGGGGCTGGGGTATGATTGGCAGCGGGAACTGGCCACCTGCGATAAGGATTACTACCGCTGGGAACAGTGGCTGTTTACCCGTTTGTATAAAAAAGGCCTGGTGTATAAAAAGACCTCACCGGTGAATTGGTGTCCGCACGATTTGACCGTGCTGGCGAATGAACAGGTCATCGAGGGCAAGTGCTGGCGTTGTGATACCCCGGTGGAGCGTAAAGATATTCCCCAGTGGTTTATGAAGATCACCGCCTATGCCGAGGAACTGTTGCAGGACCTGGATAAACTGGAGGGTTGGCCGGAACAGGTGCGGACCATGCAGCGCAACTGGATCGGCAAGTCACAGGGTGTGGAAGTCGTGTTTGAAGTACAAGGACGTACAAATGCCGCGAGTGCAGGACGCGCAGGAGCGGCTGAGAATTTAAAGGTCTTTACCACCCGCCCCGATACCCTCATGGGGGTGACCTACGTGGCGGTGGCGGCGGAACACCCGCTGGCGCTGGAGGCCGCGGCGCAATACCCGAATGTGGCGGCATTCATTAAAGAGTGCGAACAGACCGGTACGGCCGAGGCCACCATCGAAACCATGGAGAAAAGAGGTATCGATACCGACCTCAAGGCAATCCATCCGATTACCGGTGACAAGGTCCCCATCTTTATAGCCAACTTTGTGCTCATGGCCTATGGCGAGGGTGCGGTCATGGCGGTGCCTGCCCATGATCAACGTGACTGGGAGTTTGCACATAAATATGGTTTGCCCATCACCCAGGTGATTGCACCGCGGGATAAGAGTGAGATCGATCTCAAGCAGGGCGCCTTTACCGACAAGGGTGTGCTGGTGAACTCCGGCACCTTTACCGATCTCACTTCGCAACAGGCCTTCGATGAGATCGCGGCCTACCTAAACAAACACAACAAGGGGCAAAAGCGTACGACCTATCGCTTGCGTGACTGGGGTGTCTCGCGTCAGCGTTATTGGGGTGCGCCCATTCCGATCATCCATTGCCCACAATGTGGCGAGGTACCGGTGCCGGACGAGGACCTGCCCGTGGTCCTGCCGGAAGAGGTGAAGTTCGATGGTGTCGGTTCACCCATCAAGAAGATGCCGTCATTCTATAAGGTCAAGTGTCCCCAGTGTGGTGGCAAGGCGGAACGTGAAACCGACACCTTTGACACCTTTATGGAGTCATCCTGGTATTACGCCCGTTTTACCTGTCGTGACAATGACAAGGCCATGCTGGATGAACGGGCCAGTTACTGGTTGCCGGTGGATCAATATATCGGCGGGATCGAACACGCCATCCTGCATCTGCTCTATGCGCGTTTCTATAATAAGTTGATGCGCGACGTACAGGATGTACTAGTGCCGCGGGAGGAAGGGATGCCGGGAGCGGCAGATGCCGATCATTATAATATTAGTGATGAACCATTTAAAAACCTCTTGACCCAGGGCATGGTGCTGAAAGACGGTTCCAAGATGTCCAAGTCAAAGGGCAACACGGTGGACCCACAGGAATTGATCAACCGGTATGGCGCCGATACGGTGCGCTTGTTTTCCATGTTTGCCGCACCCCCGGATCAATCGCTGGAATGGCATGACTCGGGTGTGGAAGGGGCCTATCGTTTCTTGCGTCGTGCGTGGGGTTTTGCCGATACGCATGAAGAGAATATCAAGACCGGAGCGCAGGCAAGCATCGATTGGGCTAATGTGGATGAGCATTATAAATCGATCCGTCGTGATATCTATCAATACCTGGAACAGGCCCTGACGGATTTTGCCAAACACCAGTTTAATACGGTGGTCGCGGCCTGCATGAAGATCATGAATAGCCTGTCGGATACAAACGCTGGCGAGCCACAGATACGGGATGCCATGCTGGCCGAGGGCTATAGTATCTTGTTACGCCTGTTGTCACCCATTGCCCCGCATATTTGTCATACCCTATGGCGTAAACTGGGTTATGGTGAGGACATCCTCGATGCGAGCTGGCCTACGGTGGATAAGTCTGCCCTGCTGCGCGATAACATCGACATCGTTGTGCAGGTGAATGGAAAACTGCGTGGGCGTATCTCTGTTCCGGTGGCGGCGGGACGTGAACAGATTGAACAGCGTGCACTGTCAGATGAAAATGTACAACGCTTTACCGAGGGCAAGACCGTAGTCAAGGTCATTGTTGTTCCCGGTAAATTGGTGAATGTCGTTGTCAAATGAAGTATGCAGCGGAGTAAGCGTGGGGCTTGGTGTATGAGATATAAAAACCGATTCGAAATGCGCGGCCTGAGCCTGAGCGGGTTTGTCTTACTCTTGTTATTTATCACCAGTATCTCGTCACTGCTCTCGGCCTGTGGCTGGCGCCTGCGTGGGGGGGTCGATTTGCCACCGGTGATGGCAAAAACATACATACAAGGTGTCGCACCCTTTAGCGAACTGGGTGTGCAGTTAAAAAATACCCTCAACAGCGCGGATGCCAAGGTGGTGAGCGATGCAAAGCAGGCCACGGCCAGTCTGATTATCATGGGGAATGAGCTGACACGCCGCGTGCTGGCGCTGGATAACAGTGGCCGGGCGAGTGAATATGAATTGAATTATGTGCTGCGTTTTAAGGTGTTGGGAGAAAATGGCAGGGAACTGGTCCCTGCGCAAAGCGTGACCGCCACACGTGATTATCTGTTTGACCCGGATGCCATCCTGGCAAAGAGTGATGAAGAGGCAAGGCTGCGCAAGGATATGCTGCGCCTCGCCGTACAACAGATGTTTTTCCGTATTAATGCCAGTCTCAGGGTATCGGCACGTCAAACCGATAACAATAACTAGTTATCCGTTTCGCACAGGCAGGGTAGTAACATAAAAAAGTGGCAGTTTGACAAACAGGCGGCGGAGAATTTTGCGCAAATCGCGCAACGTGAAATCCCCGACTACCAGCGTGTTATCGATCTGAGTGTCCGCATCTGCCAACGGCGGCATCGCGAAAATCCAAAGATCATCGATGTGGGCAGTGCCATTGGCACGACCTTGCATGCACTGCATCAGGCCGGTCTGAATAATCTCTATGGGGTGGACAGTTCCGCCGAGATGCTGGCCCGATCATTCGATCAGGCAAGCCTGATTCAATCCGAGCAGTTTCCCCTTGAACATGGACCCTTCGATGTGGTGATTGCAAATTGGGTCTTGCATTTCATCAAGGACAGAGAGGCCTATTTGCGTGACGTAAAAAATTCATTATCACCCAACGGGGTCTTGATCCTGACAGAAAAGCTCACGGCCAGCGCCCTGGCAAATGAACTCTATTATGATTTTAAACGCGCCAACGGCGTGAGAGAGAAAGAGATCGAGATAAAAAAACAACGGCTTGAGGGTGTGTTGACGACTTATCCATTAAGCTGGTACCTGGATACCTTGACCGGGCTTGGCTTTACGCAAGTGGATGTGATCAATGCCAATACCGTGTTTGTTACACTGTTGGCCAGTTGTGATGGTGTTTAGTTTCTCAATTTTCTGCTGTGGTTCAGGATCACTCATTTCCTTGCGGGCCGGGGTCAGCATGTTTATGCTCTGAACTATCCTGTTCTGTATTGATATAACTGTTACGCCGCTCTATGACCAGGCGGTCAATGGTCTCGCCAATTTCATCACTGGCCTTTTCGGCATTTGTAAAACAGGCGGCCATCTTCTCCTGTAGTTCTTTATTCGAGTGCCAGTCCTGGCGCAGGATATCCAGAACCTGATGCATGTTTTCATGCACCGTGCGATGTGGGGGCTCCAGGGCCGCGTAGGAGGGCATCTTGCCGAAGTGTTGCGCTCCATTACCGGATTCATACCATTTACCCAGGCGGCAGTTATGATAGTCGACCCGTACGGCCGCGACCTCGGGCGCATCCTTATCCGCATCCAGACAACGATAGGCCTTTTGTTTGTAGATGGTGTGGTCCATCTTCACCAGGGAGGAGAAACTCAGGTCCATGGCGAAGGTGAGACTTTCAAGCGCCCGCTGTGAGGTATTGGCAAATTCAGCAAAATTACTTTCAAAACGGATGATGCTTTGGTTCGAGTCGTCGGCAGCAACCTTCATGACCTTGGAATCTTTCATCATGCGTGCTGCCTCTGCGCTGAAGGCCTGGATCGCCGGGGTGATCTCCATGGTCACATTCTTGGTATGATTGGCCAGGGCCCGAACCTCATCGGCCACCACGGCAAAACCGCGCCCGTGTTCCCCGGCGCGGGCCGCTTCGATGGCGGCATTCAAGGCGAGAAGATTGGTCTGCTCGGTGATCTCGATAATGTCCTTTATCGCCCTGGTGACCCGGGAGCTATGTTCATTCAACTGCTCGAAGGAAGCATCCATCTGGTTGACCATGTCAACGATCTGGCCGAGATCCTTGATGACCTGAACGATGGATTGTTTGCTTTGCAGCGCCATATCGGCAGTGTTGGAGGAGATGTGCTGTACCGATTCCATTTCGTCTGTAACCGTGACGAGGTGCTCCTGGTTTTGATGCAGGTTTTTCAGCAGACTGGATGAATTCAGTTGATTGAGCCGGGAGATCAGGTCCATCTTACTGCTGTTCAGGATCACGTCGATGATGGCATGCTGCGATACACTGACCTGGGCCATGGAGGAAACAAACAACCCATGCAGACCGATCACCTGTGGCCGGCGAAAGACCTTGCCAAAGGAAATATAGCGAAAGCTGGTATTGATCTCTCGAAAGTAGCTTTCCAGTTGATCCAGTACATCATTCATATCCCAGGCGATCTGACCGATCCTGTCCTGACGATTGATATGCGTGATACGGTTATTGAACCGGCCCTCGCTCATTTCACTGGCGACAAAGTGTATCCGGTCAAGACAGGCATCCATATTCCGGGCACGACGAATGGTGCGTATGGCGGCGAGGGTCAGCGTAATGGCAATGGCGGCAAAGCCGATGAGTACCATATCAAACTGATAGCTCAGGCCAACATAGACAATAATGCCTGCGAGCAGGAGTGAATAGGCAATAAAGATACTGCTAGCCTTGAAGATCGATGACAAGTTCTTCATAACTCACTCCCTTATTATTCAGGAAATCCACCAGCAGTTTTGTCGAGGCCTCGATGGCATGTTTGGGGCCGGCCTTTTTCTCCTCTTCCAGCATCTGCTGATAAAGCTGTTTTACGGTCGAGACCCCGGTCGGGTTGGGCATGCGCCTGACTGAGAAATAGCCGCTGATATTACCTTTGGGGTCGCGGTCGGGGGTGACATTGGCAAAGACCCAGTAAAAGGAGCCATCCTTGGTCATGTTTTTTACAAAGGCAAAGATTTCATCACCCTGTTGTATGGTATCCCATAACAGTTTAAATACCGCCCGGGGCATGTCCGGGTGGCGAATGATGTTGTGTTGGCTACCGAGTAACTCTTCCTCCCCGTAACCGGAGAATTCAATAAAGATCTTGTTACCATAGATGATGCGGCCTTTTGTGTCTGTCTTTGACACAATAAAGTCGTGCTCCCGCATGAGGGTTTCATTATTCGTCGGGGTGATCTGTTTGTTTTTCATACCGGGGTAAGCCGTGGTAATTCCTTTACATCACAACTCTTATCGTTGTTTTCTATCTATATATTTTTATCGACCATAGCCATAGAGACTTTAAACCGACATGAGGCATCCTTGATGAAGAAAAGGTGATTGTTAATTTATGTAAACTGGAGGTATGGATCAATGAATATACACAAACAGCCGTGGTTCACTAAGCGATAAAGTAGGGTTGTTTACCTTCCATGTTGGCATGCCATTCCTGTAACACCGTTGCTGGAATCAAATAGCGAAGCTATTCATAGACTTTACTGAAGGTAGGTTTTTTAGCCAAGGTTTTCGCATTGGCATGGATCATTTTATATTTTGAAGTTGAGGTCCTGGCTCAGGGTGGAATGGGTCTCCAATGCATGATGGTGCTGCAGGCACGACCATCACCGGGCAGTTGCCAGACCACGGGTACATCGCTCCCAGGGGGGATGTTATAGGAAACCTGAAATTGCGGTGCAGGGTGATCCAACTCGAAGTAAGATTCGTCGGGGTTGGTGTCGAGGATGAAGCGGCCACACAGGGGGCTGATTTATCGTAACTTTAGTATGTCATGTGTGATGTTTAGTGTGTTTGTTTCTGGCGCTGAGTATATCTTTCACATGATGGGCAAAGGTATCCGGTTTGAATGGCTTGGTAATATAGTCATCAACCCCTGCCTTAATCGCCTCCACGATCTTTTCCTGTTCAGAGATTGAACTGACCATAATAAAAGAGATTTTCGCCAGATTTTCATCGGCATGCATCACCTTTAATAACTCCAGACCATTCATCTTGGGCATGTCCCAGTCACTGATGACCATGTGAATCGTATCTCTCTTGAGAATATGAAGTGCACTTGAACCATTCTGGGCTTCAACAAAATCGGCAAATGAAACAAAACCGGCATGCAGGAGTGTATTTTTCAGCATGGAGCGGAGGGCGTGTGAATCATTGACAATGAGTATTTTGAATTGCTTTTCCATAAGACAATTCCTCATCAGGTTTAAGTAGCTATATTGGTTTTCACAAACGACCAAAGAGAGAGATTGTCATGATTTCTTTGATGGCCCTAAGTTATATATCGGTATGAATGGGGGTAGGCTTGATAGTTGATTTTGTGGTGATCTTGTATTTTTAGTAGGGATTGGAGGGGGAGGTTGGGGTTTCCATGGCGGAGCGAACTGTGTTCGCGATAATTTAGTTCTGATCCCCTCCCTCTTCGGGGGAGGGTTAGGGTGGGGGCGATCATTATCTTTTAATTTGAATCGCTGCGCGATGTTCGATCTAAGTCCGTTCTCGAACGGACGGTCGAGGTCCTTTTTGAAGCATCAAAAAGGACCCAAAAAATGCTTTCCCCATGATGGCGCAAACATGTGCTTGGAATTTAATTTCTAGCTGTCATTGGCAGAAGGGACATCCATGTCCCTCTGCCAATGCGCGGCATCCCTGCCGCGCCTGAATATACAAAAGAAAAGAAATTAAACTCCAACCACGCGCCATCAAAGGGAATGGGTTCATCCTGATAGTAGGGTGCAATGAACAAAGTGAATTGCACCATAGAGTAATAAACCACGGTGCAATTCGTTTCACTCATTGCACCCTACATGAGCGTGGTAGCCTGGATGGAGCGTTAGCGGAATCCGGGAAGAAATTCATTAAAACCAGGATTCTACTCCATTCCATCAGGGTTGCTTACTGTATCGGTTTGTTGGCGATTCATCCATTTTATGGCTTTCTTCTCGTGTTTCTGGATGAACTTAGATTTTTCACTACAGTATTTGTCGATATCATTGTTACATATGTTTGCGCATCTAACCTTCAACTTTTCATACTCTCTTGCGATGGATGGATTCGCAATAAGGTAGTTTCGAAAGGCGATATGTCTTTGGACGTCTGGCGAGCCTGCTTTGAATGCGTGAATATGGTGAGTCCGATCATACAGTCCTTTCAGATAGAACCTCCGCCCAGGAATTCCATATTCACCTTTTGGAATATATCCTAAATTCTTCATTTCCGTTTCATGCGCATCGAGTTCTGCCACGTCCTTCACTTCAAGCATAATGTCGATCACCGGCTTGGCCTTTAATCCTGGCACCGCTGTACTACCGATATGGTGAATACGCGCGTCTTGATCCCTGAGTACCACCGAGATAGCCCTGGCTTCTCTTTCAAACTCTTCAGGCCATTTGGGGTCGTATTCAACCACTTCAATTATGCGCTTCTTCTGATCCATGTCATGTGCCAACTATATATTGAGAGCGTGGTTGAACTAGCACCACTTTGATGATTCAGTCAATGACTGTCCATCAAAGTGGTGCTAGTTCAGCGCGCGTTTTATTGCGCGTCGATTTTGACCTGGTTGTTATGTGTTTATAGTGCGTCAATATTCTGATGCGTTATTTGGGACTCATTGATTAACCCATGAAAAAGGATCTTCTAGTAACTTGCACGTCTTATCATTTGGGGCGCATGCTTTACAATCGTTGCCCCTAAAACTTGTTTTGATTACTACATTTTCTTTGTTTATCTCGAAAAATGTCTTACACCAGTCTGTAGATGAATTACCACCTGTACAGTTATAAACCCCATTCGCGTCAGTTGAGCATGTTTTCGGACTAGTGCTATGTTCAAGAACAGAATACACATAAACATTATTTCCGTTCGGTGATGTTATTTGATTATCTGGCAGCCCAAAATCTTCAATGACTTGATCGATATTTCCACCAACATACATTTCGACTTTATTTTTGTATGCTTGTGATGTTGCGCATGCGCACATGAAGACACAAAGCATAGTAGCCATAATTGATTTAAACATCACCGCAAAATCCATTTATAAAATGATTATTGACCGCATTTCTCACATAACGCCTTATGTAGGTTTTTGTTATGTTTGCTAGATTTTGTATATTCCATTTGTGTCAAAACTCTTATAATTTATCAATTTTGACAATTCAATCAATTTTTTCTCACTCATAGCGACTGCTTCATCATAAGAGATTGCCCCGCTTAGAACCAAAGGATATGCACGGTAGGCAATTTGTATTTTCTTAAAACAGTTATTTTGGACAAACAATGTAATTTTATCTTCTGGAGAAAACCACTCGCCATGTTTTCTAAATAGGTTAAATTTTGCGTGCAAATTAGATTCACTGTTGTATGGTTCAAATGTTATTCCGATAACATTCAATATATCTGGAGAACCTGTTTGAAGGCTGCTTACCCTTTCCTCTATCGAACTATTAGTCTTTCCAATCTTTATAAGTTTGGTCGATTCACCTTGAACAAAGTAGATCAAAGTTTTTTCATGAATATTCATATAAGTAATTTTTAGTACAGCATTCCCTTGGAACATAACGTCAGAGTTAACCGGGAGGCGCGTTTTTTGCGCCGATCCGGTTTAACGACTTGTTATAACCATTTACCACCAACCTTCAAGTCCGTTTTAGCAGATGTGGAAACAGTTTTTAAGCATTTTTGTGTTCCTGCATAATAATTGTCAATATGAATGTAATAATCTCCGAAATCATTCTCGCTTTTTAAATCAATATACTCTTTTAATGCATTATTAACTTCGTCTGAAAAAAGAAAGACACCTGTATCAGATAGCTTTCTTACTTTATGGTATCCGCTATCCCAGAATTTACCCAGCTCTTCTTCATACTCTTTAGTGAGTTCTCGGTTTTCAATGAGAGCCTTATAGTTTTTTTCATAATAGTGGTTAAGATCGGATAGCGCCTCAATTAATGATGTGTACGCTTCTGCTCGTAACTCCCACCATTTTTCATTTCGATGTCGCCATGTTGAAATATATGCTGAAAATAAGCCAGCAATTAAACCAACTATTAACAGTTTTAGTATTTCAGCTAATGTTTCCATATTTTATTGGTTATAACTATTATTAGACACCCTAAAAGCTCTTTTCGAACGGAGCTTTTAGGCCCCCTAAGAAAATCGGATCATTCAATATCAATGACTTAACCCCATATTAGGGGGCCGAAATGAAAAAGTAAACCACGCTTTGTTTTTCTTACTTTATAAGAATATGCTTGTTTAGCCAACAATCCGTGATGAACCACCCATACCCCTACGATGTCGCAACCCTGTTGTGATATTTTGTATTCAAGTTGTCGTTTATCAACGGCACCTCCCTGTGCCGCTGATGAACGGCGCCGCATCCCTGCGGCGCACCAAAATATATGTTGAATACAAAACATCACAACGCGCCATCGAAGGGGTGTCCTTTCTGTTGGTTACTTATCTTTGGACAAGCAAAGATAAGTAACTCGGCTGTCCGTCCGAGAACGGACTTAATATTCAGTATCGCGATAGCGATTTCTTAATTATAAAGCCCTGAGCGCAGATAAAGTTCAGCGGTGATTTCATCGCGACCAAAGGTCGCTCCTACAAGAGAATAATATGAATATGGTACATCACGAGATTGCCACGGCCTGAAAAACAGGCCTCGCAATGACTAAAAAACACCCAGCCCGGTTTTACCCTCACCCATAAACTGCTAGCATCGCTGCTATGAAACTCCGCCCCGATCAACTCGAAACCCACCTGCAAAAACCACTGGCGCCCATCTATATCGTCAGCGGCGATGAACCGTTTCAGCTGGGGGAGGCCTGTCAGGCCATCCGTGCCCAGGCCAGGGCGCAGGGGGTGACGGAGCGAGAGGTCTTGCATGTGGATCGCAGCTTTGACTGGAACCAGCTGACGGCCTCGGCCGGGGCCATGTCACTGTTTGCGGAACGCAAACTCATCGAGGTCCGATTACCCTCTGGTAAACCGGGTGATGCCGGGGCCAAGGCCCTGTTGGCCTATGCCGGGCAGCCGGCAGCAGAAAATGTACTCTTGCTGGTGACAGGCAAGCTGGAGGCGGCGCAGCAACGCAGCAAATGGTTCAAGGCGCTGGAGGGTGCCGGGGTGGTGGTACAGATCTGGCCCATCGAGCCGACCCGCTTACCGCAGTGGATACGCCAGCGTTTACAGCAGCGGGGGCTGCAGGCAAGCGCGGAGGCGGTACAGCTGTTGGCGGACCGCATCGAGGGTAATCTGCTTGCCGCGGATCAGGAGATGGAAAAGCTGTTGTTATTGAATGGTCCCGGCAAGGTGGATGTGGAGCAGGTGGTGGCCGCGGTGGCGGACAGTGCCCGTTATGATGCCTTTGCCCTCATGGATGCGGCCCTCGCCGGTGATGCCAGACGGGTGAGCCGTATTGTCTTCGGTCTCAGGGGCGAGGGGGCGGAGGCCATCGCCTTGCTGGGGGCTATGACCTATCAGCTGCGCACTATGTGTGCCATGGCGGCCGATATGGCCCGGGGTGAGGCATTGGAGCAGGTGCTGGCCAGTCAGCGGGTGTGGGACAAGCGCAAGGCGCTGGTGCGTGGCGCGCTGCAACGCCATGCTCTCAAACGCTGGCAAGGCTTTATCTACCGGGTCGGGGAGATTGATCGCATGATCAAGGGGCAGGCAGAGGGCATCGTTTGGGATGAACTGTTACAATTGGCGCTGCGGATTGCCGGTGTCGCGGTGGTGAAGAGCCGTCCTGCGGCCTGATCGTGAAATCCTCAGATTATTAATCGAGCGAGTTAGACCCATGGATGTGAAAGTGGATATCAAGACTTATATGACCCAATTGGGGCAACAGGCCCGCGCGGCATCACGCGTGTTGGTGCGTACCGCCACCAGTGAGAAGAATGCCGCCTTATTGGCCATGGCCGATACCATTCTGGCCAGTCAGGCCAAATTGCTTGAGGCGAATGCAAAAGACCTGGCGGCCGGGAAAGAGAAGGGGCTGGATGAGGCCTTGCTGGATCGCCTGGCGCTGAATGAAGAGCGTATCCAGGGCATGGCCGAAGGGATTCGCCAGATTGCGGCTCTTCCCGATCCGGTGGGCGAGATCACCGATATGAGTTACCGCCCCTCGGGTATCCAGGTGGGCAAGATGCGCGTGCCGCTGGGTGTGGTGGGGATCATTTATGAATCCCGCCCGAATGTCACCGCCGAT